>WNFT01019902.1_pt1 | contig 12631 bp, 10 predicted proteins | sample 5400191 | NCBI WGS metagenome assembly WNFT01 (sample SAMN13153359, study PRJNA577476) | soil metagenome | isolation source: 80 cm saprolite under Madrone tree | place: USA:California | collected 2016-06-14
AACGCGAATCAGGCGACGCAGGAAGGATTGCGGGGCGCGGCTCGCGAGGGCCGCGCCTTCTCACGTCCGAAAAAGGTAAAATGTAAGAGCAATTACGAGCGGTTTTTCAGCTTGATACTGACTGCAGGGAATAGACCTGCTCTTACGGAGTACTCTCATGCACGACGCACTGCAGAAGGAAATCGCAACCTACGAAAAGCGCACACCGAAATCCGCAGCAGCGCACAAACGTGCCCTGCAACGCATCCCGCTTGGCGTGGCGAGCAATTACCGGCACTACGAGCCCTACCCCATTTTTGTGAAAGACGGAAAGGCCGGCAGGATTCACGATGTGGATGGCAACGAATACATCGATCACAACCTTTGCTTCGGCGCGCTGATGGCCGGGCATTGCCATCCCGCGGTCGTGAAAGCAGTGGAGCAGAAGCTCCATGAAGGGACCACTTTCGGCATGCCGCATGAACAGGAGTGGGAGCTTGCCGAGGAAATCTGCGCGCGGTATCCCGTGGACATGGTGCGGTTCGGCTCGAGCGGGACGGAAGTGACGATGCATGCCGTCCGCATCGCCCGCGCGGCGACGGGACGCGACAAAATTCTCAAGTTCGAAGGCTCTTACCACGGTCTGCATGACGCGGCTCTCGTCAGCGTCAAGCCCAAAGCCGAAGATTGGGGCGATGCAGATGCTCCCAATTCCGTTCCCGGCGGCGGCGGCATTCCAAAAGCTTCCCTCGCCCATGTAGTCGTCGCGAGCTTTAACAACCTCAGCAGCGTCGAGCGCCGCTTCCGCGAAAATCCTGGCCAGATCGCCGCGATCATTCTCGAGCCCATTTTGATGAACGTAGGGTTGTGCATGCCGCAGGCTGGTTTCCTGCAGGGGCTGCGGGATATTTGTACGAAAAACGGCGCGTTGCTGATCTTCGACGAGGTGAAGACTGGAGCGAAGCTTGCCTGGGGCGGCGCCAGCGAATTCTTTGGCGTGAAGCCGGACATGATCTGTCTGGCCAAATCCATCGGCGGCGGTCTGCCGCTGGGTGCCTTCGGCGCGAGCCGCGCGGTGATGGACCTGATCTCGCAGCACAAGGTCTTCCATGGCGGGACGTACAACACCAATCGCGTCGCGATGGCCGCGGGTCTCGCGACGTTCCGCGAAGTGCTCACGCGAGAAAGCTACGCGCATGTCGGAAATCTGAGCAAGAAACTCACCGAGGGCTATCGTGCCATCGTGAAGAAATCCGGGTTGCGGGCCTATGTGGCCAGCGCCGGCGTCAACGGTGCGTTGATGCTTTACCCGGAGGAAATTCGCAACTATCGCGACTGGACCAAAATCGACGTCGACCTCTGGCGCCACTATTGGTTCGGCATGGTCAATCGCGGCGTGCTCGCGCAGCCCTACTGGTGGGATGAACAGTGGACGATCTCTGTGCAGCACACCGAAGCGGACATCGACAAGCACCTTGCGGTATTCGAGGAAATCGCGCTCTCGCTGACCAGCGCGCAACAAGAGCGGGGCCTTGCTTTTGTCGGTGCGGCCGGACACTAGTCGGCGTCAGCAAGTAACCCAGGAGAGAAGATCGTTGCCGAACGAGGTCATCACAATACCCGCGGGGCCCGCGACGCAAGAAACACCGCACTTGCGGCGTGTTCTGGGGAGACGGGACCTCGTTCTGCTTTTTGTGGTCGCCGTCTTCAACTTGAATGTTGTTCCGTCGATCGCCGCCAACGGCGGCGTCACGGTCTGGTTGTGGATGATCTCGCTGATTCTTTTTTTCTGGCCGCAGGGCATTGCCGTGATTGAGCTCGCTCATCGTTACCCGGGAGAAGGCGGCGTCTATCTTTGGGCGAAGGAAGTTTTCGGCGACTTCCACGGCTTTCTCTCCGGCTGGTGCTATTGGACGAACAATATGATGTACGTTCCCACCGTGATGCTCTATTTCGTCGGCGTTTCCGTTTTTGTTCTGGGCGAAGGACATCGCGGACTGGCGGACAACAAGGCTTTCGCGCTGACGGCTTCGCTTGTGTTACTCGTGCTCCTTGTTGTTCTGAACGTGATCGGTCTCGGCGTCGGAAAATGGGTGAACAATCTGGGCGGGCTTGGCACCGGCATCGCCGCTGCGCTTTTGATCGGCCTGGGAATTGTCGTGTGCACACGCTTCGGAACAGCGGTGACAGCCGCGGATTTCAAGATCCCTGCAAATCCGCAGTTCGTTCTGAATTCGTTCGGCGTGATTTGCTTCGGCCTCGTCGGGCTGGAACTCGCCTCCGTCATGGGCGATGAAATCGATAACCCGCAAAAGACGCTGCCGGGCGCGGTCGCCTGGGGAGGAGTTCTCGCCGGCCTGCTGTATGTCGGCGCAACTTTGACGCTGCTCGTCGCCGTGAGCAAAGAAAGCATCAGCGTGCTGCAAGGAATCGTACAGGCTGTCAGTTACATGGCGGGACGCGTGGGCGTCGCGTGGATTGTCGCTCCGTTCGCATTTCTCTTAAGCCTCTCGATTGCCGGGATCGGCTCGGCGTGGCTCGGAGGCTCGGCGAGAATCCCGTTTGTCGCGGGACTCGATTCCTACATGCCGTCCTGGCTCGGCAAGATTCACCTGAAATATGCGACACCGTATGCCGCGTTGATCGTGCATGCGGCCGTCTCGTTGATTCTCGTGGTGATTAATTTTACGTTCTCAGGCGCCGGGGTCCAGGAGACGTTTCAAAAACTCCTCTCGCTCGCCGTCGTTCTGCAATTGATTCCCTTTCTCTACATGTTCGGCGCGCTCCTGAAGATTGCTGCCGCCGATTCTTTTGCGAAAGGCCGGTATAGCAAGACAACCCTGATCGCCGCCGGGGCCAGTGGGTTGCTTACAACTTCAATGGGCATCGCGCTGGCCTTTTTCCCGGCGCAGCAGATCACTTCCTTGTATTCATATGAAGTGTGGATGGTAGGTGGCACGCTGTTTTTTATTGGCCTCGCGGCCTTTTTCTTCTTCGTGTACGGCAGGCGCAAAGCGGCACGAAAATTGGCAGCAGTCGCGCCTGCGCTTTGAACTGAATTTGGGAGGCAGTTATGTCCAGTAGTGCGAAGACAGTAGTCCGGGCTTATCAGAATTACGTGAATGGCCAGTGGGTCAAAAGCTCTTCCGGCGAGATGTTTCCTGTCTACGATCCTTCGACCGAAGAGGTCATCGCCCAGGTTGCGTCGGCGAATGCCGCGGACATTGATAAAGCCGTGAAAGCGGCGCGCGCCGCATTTGACTCCGGTCCCTGGCCGCAAACGAGCGCCGCCGAGCGCGGCCGCCTGCTCTACAAACTGCACGAGAAAATCCGGCAAAATGCCGCGCATCTCGCGGAAATCGAGTGCCGCAACACCGGCAAGCCCATCGTCGAGGCGGAATATGACATCGCGGACGTGGCCACTTGCTTCGAATACTATGCGGGGCTCGCCAACAAAGTTCTCGGCCATGTGAATCCCGTTCCGGCAAACGCGCTGAGCTTCACGTTGCGCGAACCTGTTGGCGTCGCTGGTCAGATCATTCCCTGGAACTACCCGCTGCTGATGGCCGCGTGGAAACTAGCTCCCGCGCTTGCCGCCGGGTGCACCTGCGTGCTGAAGCCTGCGGAGCAAACGCCCCTTACCGCGTTGGAGATTGCCCCCTGGTTTGAAGAGGCCGGATTTCCGCCAGGTGTGGTGAACATCGTCAATGGCATGGGCGAAACCGCCGGTGCCGCGCTCGTCGCGCATCCTGGGGTGGACAAGATCGCCTTTACCGGAAGCGCTGCGGTCGGCAAAGTTATCGTCAAGAGTGCCGCCGACACCCTCAAGCGCGTCACGCTGGAGCTGGGCGGCAAGTCGCCAAACATTTTCTTTGAAGGAGCCGATTGGGAAGCCGCCGTCGATGGTGCGCTCTTTGGCGTGTTTATCAATCAGGGAGAGGTTTGCTCCGCGGGCAGTCGCATTCTCGTCGAAAAGAAAATCTATTCGAAATTCGTCGAATCCATGACCGAAAAGGCCAAGCGCATCAAGCTCGGCGCACCCATGGAGCGCGAAACGAAGATGGGGCCGCTGGTCAGCAAAGAGCAGTACGACGGCGTCAGCTCCTACCTGGAGATCGGCAAAAAGGAAGCCAAGGTCGCGATCGGCGGAGGCCGGCCGAAGCAATTTGGCAAGGGCTACTACGTCGAACCCACGATTTTCTATGACGTGGAAAACAGCGCGCGCATCGCGCGTGAAGAAATCTTCGGTCCCGTGGCTTCCGTGATTCCTTTCGATGGCGAGGGTGAGGCGATTCGCATTGCCAACGACACGCCCTATGGCCTCGCGGCGGCCGTATGGACGCGCGACATTTTCAAAGCGTTTCGCGTCGTGAAGGCTCTTCGCGCCGGCATCGTGTGGGTCAATCACATGCAGCCGACCTATGTCGAAGCGCCGTGGGGCGGCTACAAGCAGTCTGGCTTTGGCCGCGAACTCGGTCCCTGGGGCCTCGAAGAATATCTCGAGACGAAACAGGTGTTCGTCAATCTCGACGAGACACCGATCGGATGGTATTAGATTTCAAGCTAAGGAAAAGAAAAAAATGTCTACAATTCAGATCAAGACGGAAATTCCCGGGCCGAAGTCACGCGCGTTAATGGCGCGCCGCGAGGCCGCCATTCCTCGCGGTCCTTCCAATGCCACCCCCGTATTCGCCGCGCGCGCCGATGGCGCCACGATCGAAGACGTCGACGGCAACTGCTATCTGGATTTTGCCGGCGGCATCGGTTGCTTGAATATCGGCCATCGCTCGCCGCGCGTGATCTCCGCGATTCAGGCGCAGCTCGAAAAGCACTTGCACCTCTGTTTCGCTGTCACTCCGTACGAGGGCTACGTCGCCGTGGCGGAGAAATTAAATTCGCTGGCCCCGGGCAAGTTTCCTAAGAAAACGATTCTCCTCAATTCCGGTGCCGAAGCCATCGAGAATTCCATCAAGATCGCGCGCGCGTACACGAAGCGCCCGGCCGTCATCTGCTTCGAAGACGCGTTTCATGGCCGCACGCTTCTCGCGATGTCTCTCACCAGCAAGACGCATCCTTACAAGGCGGGATTCGAGCCCTTCGCCAGCGACGTCTACCGCATTCCCTTCGCCTATCCGTACCGTGGAGAAAAAGGCGCCACCGCGGAAACGTTTGCGCACTATCTCGAGGATGCTTTCAAGCGTTCCGTCGCGCCGGAATCGGTCGCTGCCTTAATCGTCGAGCCCGTTCTTGGGGAGGGCGGCTTCATCATTCCGCCGCGCGATTATTTCAAGCTGCTCCAGGACATTTGCCGCAAGCACGGCATTCTCTTTATCGCGGACGAAGTGCAGTCCGGCTTCGCGCGCACCGGCAAATGGTTCGCTTCAGAGCATTTCGGCATCGAGCCGGACCTCATCACCATGGCGAAATCTTTGGGCGGCGGCATGCCAATCGCCGCCGTGACCGGCCGCGCGGAAATCATGGACGCGCCCGGCCCCGGTGCGCTCGGTGGCACCTACTGTGGGCACCCTGCTTCTTGCGCCGCCGCGCTGGCCGCCATCGAAACGATCGAGAAGGAAGGCCTGCTCGCCCGCTCCACCGCCCTGGGAAAGCATTTTGAATTGCGCGCGCGCGGCTGGCAAAAAAAGTGGCCGCTGGTCGGAGACGTTCGCGGCCTCGGCTGCATGTGCGGCATCGAGTTGGTGCGCGACGCCCAGACGCGGGAGCCTGCTGATTCCGAGACCAAGGAAATTGCCAAGTATTGCTGCGAGCACGGCCTCATCACCATCACCGCCGGCACGTTCAACAACGTGATGCGCATTCTCGTGCCGCTGGTTGTGACCGACGAGCAGTTCGACGAGGGTTTGAACGTGATCGAAGCGGCACTCGCTTCGGTTGCAGAGCGCAAGCAGGCCGCGCTTTCCCACGCGTAAATCGCCGCTGGACACGCGCTGAGTACCGGTCCATAGGCTAAGGCATCTAACATTCGGAGTTTCCCAGGAGTTTCCTATGCAAGAGACAGCGACAAAACCCGCCAGCGCAGCGGTTGGACTCAAGGACGCCCGGTTGTTCCGCGAAGCCTGCTACGTGGACGGCCAGTGGGTCCAGGCCAAGTCCGGCGCCGCGATCAACGTCGACAACCCAGCAACCGGCGAAATCATCGGCCGCGTGCCCAAATTGGATGGCGCTGAAACAAGGCAAGCGATGCGGCTCATCGTGCCTTCCCCGCATGGAGCAAGAAAACAGCGAAAGAGCGCGCCGCTGTTCTGCGCCGCTGGTTCGATTTGATGATGGCGAACCAGGACGATTTGGCCCGGCTGATGACGCTGGAACAGGGTAAGCCCCTCGCCGAATCGAAAGGCGAAGTCGCTTATGCGGCCGCCTTCCTGGAATGGTTTGGCGAAGAAGCCAAACGCGTCTATGGCGACACCATTCCACAGCATCAAGCGGACAAGCGAATTGTGGTCATCAAACAGCCCATCGGAGTCGTTGCCTGCATCACGCCGTGGAATTTTCCCTTGGCCATGATCACGCGCAAGGCGGGCCCGGCCATCGGCGCCGGCTGCACCGTCGTCCTGAAGCCCGCTTCGCAGACACCTTTCTCCGCGCTTGCGCTTGCGGAGCTGGCCGAACGTGCGGGCGTTCCGAAAGGCGTATTTAACGTGCTGACGGGTTCGGCGACGGAAATTGGCGGCGAACTGACTTCGAATCCTATCGTTCGAAAGCTGTCGTTCACCGGTTCGACCGAAATTGGAAAGATTTTGATGGCCCAATGCGCCGGCACGGTGAAGAAACTCTCGCTCGAGCTCGGTGGCAATGCGCCCTTCATCGTGTTTGACGACGCGGATCTGGATGCCGCTGTCGAGGGCGCCATTGCATCGAAGTACCGCAATTCCGGCCAGACCTGCGTTTGCACGAATCGTGTGTTGGTAGATGACAGCGTCTACGATTCGTTTGCCGCGAGGCTCGCGGTAGCAGTGAAAGCGCTGAAGCCTGCGCCGGGCCTCGAACCGGGCGCCACGCAAGGACCGCTGATTGACGACGCGGCGGTGCTAAAAGTCGAAAGCCATATTCGCGACGCGCAGTCCAAAGGTGCAAAAGTACTCGTCGGCGGACATCGCCATGCACTCGGCGGCCGTTTTTTTGAGCCGACCGTTCTCACCGGCGTCACGCCGCAAATGGCCGTTGCGCGCGAAGAAACCTTCGGCCCAGTCGCGCCGCTCTTCCGCTTCAAGACGGAAGCGGAGGCTGTCGCTCTCGCGAATGACACGGAATTCGGGTTGGCTGCTTACTTCTACGGGCGAGACATGGCCCGCATCTGGCGTGTCGCGGAAGCCCTCGAGTACGGAATTGTCGGCATCAACACCGGAATCATTTCGACGGAGGTCGCGCCCTTCGGCGGCGTGAAGGAATCCGGCCTCGGCCGCGAAGGTTCCAAGTATGGAATGGACGAGTTCCTCGAAATCAAGTATATGTGCTTCGGCGGCATCACCGGCTAGCACACGAGCTAGTGTCCCCTCAAGGTCTTCACATACATGTACCTATGATTGTGTCAACTTGGGTTTAGCTTCTTCTTCCTGTTCTTCGGTTTCGGGTTTTTCGTGTGTTGGCCTCCATGCGGGAAGCGATTTGTACCTCTTCGTAGAACCTGATCAGCTGCTTGCGTAATCCCTTTGGCATTCCACACCAAAATCCCCACCCTCAGAAACCGAGGGTGGGGTACCCTCGTCACACACTCCTCGATGAATTATAAAAGTGGTATTCTCTCATCGCATGCCGCCCTCGAGAGAAAGGAAAGAGCGCGCCTCCGGGCCACCCGTCCACTAGCTACCCGCATCATTACAATCCTCGGAGACCCGGTCGGTTACCGATCGCGCTTTTAGAACTAGGCAGACTGGAGATACATAATGATAAAACTGCCATGGTGGTGTTTAGGTCTTTTTGTCGCGGCAGCAATTCCAACGCAGGCACAAAGCCAAAATTCGCCGGCCGTCCTCCCCAGCGTAGAGCAAATTCTGGATAAGTACGAGCAAGCTATTGGCGGCCGCGCGGCATGGGAAAAGATTCGCAGCCTTCATGAAGTTGACATCGTACAGATACCCAGGACTGGTGAAACAGGAATATCCGACGTATGGGTCGTTCCCAACAAATGCTACATTGCCCTACATATGAAACAACGCGCAGAAACGTTTAAGGTTGGATTCGATGGCGAAACCGGATGGTCGATAGCTCCGCGGGTCGGGCTTAAGAAACTGAGTGGGGAAGACTTGGCTCACGCTAGACGAATGGCGATGTTTCCCGAGGAAGTTAGATTGCGCGAATTGGTTAGCCAAATACGATTAAAAGGAAAGGCCCGCGTTGGCGAACGTGAAGCTTATGTACTCGATATCGAGTTCGATGCAGGTTATCTCGCGAGAATGTATTTCGATTCGGAGACGTGGCTTAAAATTCGCGAGGATGTGGTGCAGACAGACTCGCCTGGTCCATCAATCAAGGAAGTCTACTTCGATGACTTCCGAGAGATTCCGGATATGAAGATCAAATATGCTTTTCGCAGGGTCGAAAAGGCTAAATACGCAGGCGTGGAGCATGTGAAAGAACTTCATTTCAATGTTCCGGTGGACGAATCACTTTTTAGAATCCCGTCATCACACATATATATTCAGCGTTAATCGGGACGGGTGGCCCGGGCGCAATGGGGTGAGACGAATCTGGGTGCCCTGCCCTCGGTTTTGGAGGGCGGGGCTTTTGACTTTTCTTGACCATCTCGCTCGGGGAATCAGGGGGAACTGGGGAGAACCGGGGGACAGACGGGCGCTTTCGGCTTTTCAGGAAAGATGTCCATCGCGAATCAATGCTATTCTTCGAGAGCCAGCTCTTGACCCATCCTCGTTCCTCCCGCTCTTCCAGCTAACTCACTGCAGCCAAGCCACTTAGAAGTAATTACTTGACAATAGGTACCTATGTGCTATAATCCTCGTGTTGCGCCGGCACCCACCATTGAGAGTGCCTCGCCCCTTATGTGCGCCCGTTTACCCAGCTTGCCCAGAGCCGCGAAGGGAGCCTCGATAGGCCAGCTAGTCCTCCTAGCTCCTCCAAAATCTTCCCATCCGACGTCGTTACTTTATCGCCAACGGCCCACCCCCATAAGTCCTTTAGCTGCAACACTTATGAGATCCCCCGCAAGTGTTGCAAACAAAAGGCTTACGCGATATCTAAGTCCTTTAGATTCCGCACTTACAAAAAACAGGGGGTGGGGGGTGTTATGGTTAACCAGAAATCCGATAGGGATTTCTGGCCTCCTTGCCCTGAGCTTCGAAGGGAGCGAGAGCAGAGAGTCGAAGGATCTCTCTTGCTATCCGATGAAGCATATCTATCGCAAGCTACCATCGGGAGCGAGCGATTCGGGCTATTTGTTGATGTCGTCCTTCGCTTCCAGCCGCTTCAACAACGGCTGAAGAAAAGGCTTCGTCTGATCCGGCGCGCCGCTGATGGCCTGCGTCATTTCTTTGGTGGCGTTCGTGAAGTCGCCGGAATTGGAAGCCATTCTCGAGAGCGCCAGGTGGCTGATCCAGTGGTTTGCGTCCTTCTTGGGAACTTGGGGATACAGCTCAAAGGCGCGCTTGGTGTTTCCCTGGCGTTGCAGGCCGCGCGCATACGAATAAAGCTGAATCGCGCTTGCCTTGTTAATGGCCGCAGAAAGCGCTTTCGATGCGTCGTCTTTGCGGCCCATCGCGTCCAGGATGCGCGACTTCGTCTCCCAGTTCTCGAAGCGGTCTTCATTCTGAATGGAAGTGTCTTCCCATTTCAGCGCCTCTTCGAGATTGTAATTGTTGTCCAGGCACCATTGCGCCGCCTCGTCGAAGCCGGCCCACGTGAATCCCCCAACGCTGCGAAGTTCATGCTTGATGCTGCGCAGCACGACTGCTTTCACATCCACGCCGATGTGGATAGGAACGGCGAGTTTCTCCCACCGCAGAGTGGCTACCGCGGAATCCGGTTTGACGTCGTCGAATACGTACGTCAGCACTTCAAACGATTCCGCCGCTTGCGGTTTTGTAGTCACGCGCAGCGCGTCCTCTTTCTCGTCGTAGCTGAAGCTGCCCCAGGAAGTCGAATTCTTCGAGAAGATGATCGTCCACTGATCTTTGTCCGGGATCGTGTGCAATCCATAGGTCCCCGCAGCCAGCGGCTTCCCTTCGACGGAAACGTCATCCGAAAACGTGATCGTTGTATTCTCGTTCGCCCCCGCACGCCACACCTTCCCATAAGGCACGGTCTTTCCCCAGATTTCACGCCCGCCTACCGCCGGCCGGTGGTACGCGATCGTGATGTCCGTCAGTCCGATCCGTTGCGAAACAGTCCCACGCTGACTCACCCGGGGAATGTTCAGCTCCGTCGGCTGGCTTCCATTCTTGAACTGCGCTTCGGCATTCCCCGCCCAGATGCCGAGCCCCACGACCAAACCCAAAGCACACTCTACCTTGCGCATAAGCACACCATCTCCTCTCCCGATGAAACAGAAAGGTGAATTGGCCGGACCCTGCCGGCCTTACACCCCCGCTGCGATAGACGCCCTGCTCGAAGGGGCGTGAGCAAGATTCAGCATCGCAGGCACTCTCGAGCGCGTGGATTTACCACGAATTTAGAATGATTTATCGGCGTTTGCGGCAGGCAGTGGATGCGCGGCCAACTCTTTCGCGGTACGATGTCTTAGATATGGCGGGGCCCGTAGCTCAGCGGTTAGAGCAGCGGACTCATAATCCGTTGGTCCTAGGTTCAAATCCTAGCGGGCCCACCAACCAATTTCTAAGTCCTGAATTTGGAATCAGTTGGTTTTCCAGCTTTGCGCATTTTCCTCAGATTCGAGAACATTCGAGAACAAAACTTCCGCGACCCGCTCCACAGCCCGGCGTTGCGAGTCCGGGATGACGTGAGCATACGTGTTGAGCGTCGTTCCAAGATCCGAGTGGCCCAATAAAGCCTGCGCGGTCTTGATCGACTCTCCTACTTCCGTGAGCAACGTTGCATGGGTGTGCCGGAACGAGTGCCACGAATTAAGTGGGGTCCTACTTGGCGTGCATAACACCAAGTCGTTTGGCGCAATACTCTTGATGCCGACACGATGAGATTCCAATAGTGCGCGAAGGTAATCGCTTATTGGAATCACGCGGTTGCTGCTTCGAGTTTTCGGCGAACCGAATTCTCCGTCGGAATAAGACTCGGCAACTTCGATTGTGCCGCGAAACAGGTCCACGCGTTTCCACCGCAGGGCGAGGATTTCGCCGATCCGCAACCCTGTGAGCACGGCGAGTTGAACGACAGTGCCGCACGGCTCCGTCAGCTCGGGCAAGAGCTGGCGTACCTGAGCAGGAGAATAGAATCGGTGCTCGATTCGAGATCCCGTCGTGCGGATTCGGATGCCATGCGCCGGATTCTTGTCGAGATAGCCCCGTTCAATGGCGGACTGCAACACGGTCGAAAGTGTTGCGCGAACACCGCGAAGCGTGCCGCTCGCATGCCCCTTCTGTCTCAGGTCTGAAAGCACTGCTTCAATCTGTGCCCGGCTGATGTCGTAAAGCGAACAATTGCCGAGAGCAGGGATGATGTGCCTGTCGAGTTGGAAGCCGTAATACTTCACAGTGCTCCTCTTGAGTGCCAGTGCAGCATTTGGCCGCCATTCCACCCGCACGAACTCTTCGAGTGAAATGGTTGCGCGGGGCCGGCGCTGGCACAGATTGATTGTGGCCGCTTTGTCTTGGAGAAAGGCTCGTGCCTGCTGCCGTGTGATCTTGCTGACCGGCCCCAAGGTTTCGGCGCGCTGTATCCTTCTCACCGAGCCATCGGGTTGCAGAACGTTCTCTCTCCAGCGAACCACCCACATCTTTCTTCGTTTACCACGGGTCCACAAACAACCCTCTTGATAACGCGGTCGAGTCATACGCTCCTTTTGGCTGACTCGTCCGCCTCTATCTGCGTCGACAATCATTGTAGCGCTGGCGTCAAGCATTTGATCGAGGTCCTGATCGCTGGCGCTCGATCCACGTCAAGACTTCCGCCTCGCGAAAGCGCCAATACTTGCCGAGACGGTAGCCCGGCAATCGTTCCAGCGAACGCTTGCGCACACGTTCATAGACCCAAGACACGGGCACTTGCAGTAGCTCGGCAACTTGCTGAACGGTGAGAAGTGCGGCCCATGCCAGGGTGACCCGGAGGTGAAATCCCCTGGGAAAGATGTCTCCTCGGAACTTTTCACGGCCACGTTTACTGGCTGATGCGGATGCCGCTCGAACAACGCCGCCTGTCCGTTCACCGTTGCTGAAATGAAGGTGATCTGAGAAGGCATCTGGAACTTCACAGATTCTGACCGCACCGTGTTCTCGGCAATCTCCCCGGCACGCCATCTCTGATACAGATTCTCTATGCCTGGATTGCCAAATCTCTCTTTTCCCTGGTTGATGAACAGGACGTCGTGCTCGTTCAACTTGCCGTAGTTCTTCTCGTCCCACGTTCGCAGCGTACGGAAATAGTCGAACAATCCACGAGGGGCTGCCGGGTTCCAAAGCCTCTGAAACATCCCATGAAACAGCTCCTTCGCTCGCTCGAAATTCGTGTCGCGGGTTGCGACGTAGTAGAAACGGAGCTGCGAAAGCTT
>WNFT01004166.1_pt1 | contig 12629 bp, 12 predicted proteins | sample 5400191 | NCBI WGS metagenome assembly WNFT01 (sample SAMN13153359, study PRJNA577476) | soil metagenome | isolation source: 80 cm saprolite under Madrone tree | place: USA:California | collected 2016-06-14
CGAAGCAGAACGCTTGCGGCTCGGATGGATTGAATTCCATCTGCTTCGATCAGGCGGACATGGCCTTTACTCCCGGTGTGCTGGCGTTCACGCGCGTAATCACTACAGACCGCCTCGGAGTTCAAGTAGGCAGCAGCGCCGTTTCAACCCAGCTTGGGCAAATTCTTGACGCCGACATCTACTTCAATCCCAGCGATTCGAATACGACGTATGCGACGCCACAAGCATTGGCGGCAAATCCAAAAGCTTACGATCTCGAATCGGTGCTGACGCACGAGCTCGGGCACTTCATAGGGTTTAGCCATTCGGCGGTTTGGAGTGCGATCATGTTTCCTTTTGCGCCGTCGCCAGGTACGTTCAGTGGACTGCGGCCAACAGTGCAGCAACTCGATGCGCCGCTGGGCGACGATGACCGGACAGGATTGCGCGTTTTGTATCCAGACCCAGCCGACACGTTGCACACCGGATCGATCGGCGGACAGATTTTCCCTGCAAATCCATTGGCGCTGCCGGTTTCGCCTCCAGGGGTAACGGGAGTTTTCGGCGCGCAAGTCGTCGCAGTGGATGCGACGAGCGGAGCAGCCGTAGGAGCCACGATTGGCGGTTGGAGTTGTGCGGCTCCGGGTCCCGCTCAATTTGATGGCACGTATCAGATCGATGGCCTTGTTGTGGGACAGAGTTACGTTGTTTACGCCGAAGCGCTCAATGGTGCGGTCGATCCTTCGCAGTTTGATAACGCGATTGTGTCGCTATGCCGGAACGCGGTCAGCGATCCAGGATGGCCGCCACAGCGAGGATGCGTGGTGCCCGCCGTGGATACAAGCTTCACGGCACGGACTCGCCCCGGACCTTGAAGGAAGTCTCAAGTTTCAAGTTTCATTTTCTATTTTCTATTTTCCATTCTTGAGAGGAGTGAGCCAGCCGCCGCCAAATAAAAGTCCGGGACCGAGCGAAGCAAGAAAAATCGGGCGTCGATTTTCGCGCCCTTGCTTTGAAGCATTTTGCAAGGCCATGTGCAGGGCCGCGCCGCACGTGGAGGAGCCGAGATTACCCGAGGTTTTAGCGACCGGTGGAAAGGTGTCAGGGGAAACTCCGCACTGCTTCGCGAGCAGAGCCACAAGGCGCGGGTTGGGCTGGTGTGTCGCAAAACCGCCGACGGAAGTCCGCGGGATGCCGCTTCTCAATTCAATAGCGGCAAGAACTTTTTCCATGCGCGTGATCGCCGCGCGGGAAAGGGCGTCACCGTCGAACTGCACGGTGAGACCGCCATCTTGCGAATCGCTGACCCGTATTGCTGAAGCGTACTGGCCGGCACAGCCGAAGAGAAATTGACCGAGAAGGTAGCCTTCGCTGGAATTGTTCCGAGACGCGCTTCGAAGAATAAAAGCGCTGGCGCCGTCGCCAAACAAGCCTCCAAATTCGCCGGCGACTCTTTCGGGAGTGAGCGTGCGGCTGTGCACGTCGGCGGTAACGACGGCGACGGTCTGAGCCTGTCCCGATCCAATCAGCGATTGCGCGACCGCAAGGGCATTCAGCAAACCGAGGCAGGCGCCGCCGACGTCCAGCGCGCCGCAATTTTCGCGCACAAGCAAGCGAGAATGAAGTTGCGCCGAAAGCGAAGGGTAATTGTGGTGCGTTTCGCTGCTGGCGACGATCCAATCGAGCTGCTGGGCGCCGCAAGAGGCCGAGCGCAGCGCGTCTTGCGCAGCGGTTGCGGCAAGCGCCAGCTCGTTTTCACCTTCGGCAGCGTAAGCGAGAGACTCGATACCCGCCCGGCCACGCAACTTTCCAACGGGCATGCCATAGGCACGATCCACTTCTTCGGAGGGGATCAAGCGCGAGCCCAGCACCACGGATGAGCCGGTCAGCAAAGTCTGTGCAAGTGAAGAAGAGATTTTCCGGCTCAAGCTGGCATCGTTCGCACTGGAAATTTCAGGGGCTGAATTTCGCATCGCCACCAGAACTTCGCCAAGAGTGGCCGAACGCTCGTTGAGACCTGAACCAAGATCGGAAATTCCGCTGGCCGTCTCGACAGCGCGCAGAAAACTAACCCACGCCATGGAATCGAGAATGCCGGTTTCGATGAGATCCACGTCGTCTCCAGGGATCGCAGCGGAAGGCTCAGCCTCGCGATGAAAACAGGCTTCCAGGAGGCGGCGATATTTTTCGTCGAATCCGGGAACGGAAGGGGGCGGCATCAGAACTCCTCGAGCCACTCAGGTCTGGGCAGCGGAAACAGCGTGTCCAGCATTAGCCAACAGAGATCGTGAAAGGGCCTCGTGAGGCCGAGCCGTATGAAGTGATGCGGACAAGACATGATCTTGCAGTGGAATTGAGAATTCAAGAAGCGATCGAGGCGAGCGGCACGATTGGCGCCGCGGCCGGGAGCGAGAGAGGCTTCGATAAATTCGCGCCAGTCGCGGTCGACGACGGGAAGATCGCGCAGGGCTTCGCCGGAAGGGAGCGCGAGGGTAGCGCGAAGTTCGTTGGCGCACAGTCCCAGCCGGAGATTCTGCGTTTCGCAGCCGCAGATGGAGCGTTTGGCCTCGCGCGGCATCGCGAAAAGACCGCTGCCTTTTTTATTTTCGTGGATGGGGCAATCGAAAAGATCGGGCAAGGATTCCGCCATCTCGGCTTTGTGGAGATACGTAACGGTTTCAGCCTCCGGAACCGTGGACGATTTCTCGAAGCCGCGGGTCGAAACCCGGTCTTCGACGTGAGGTTTCGCTCCGGAAAAAGGTGCGAGGGCGCATTCGAGTATGTCGCCGCGGTGAAATGGAAAGTGCGTCCAGCTGTTGGCCGATACGGGCACTGGACGGATCGATTGAATCTTTTCCTTCTCGCGCTGCAGCCCGATGACGCAAAATGCCGGGCCCATGCGCGTGATTTCCGTGATGAGCAGCTTCGTCATGGGACTGCACCGGGCTTTTTTCGCCCCGAGTTCAGCGGCTTTGCCCGGACGGAGACGAGATGGCGGATTTCCACTTCGTATCCCTGGCCGCGCCACTGCGCGGCGATGAGGTCAGCAACGAGGCGGCGGTGGCATTTTTCAGGGCCAGCCTCGGAACACAGCAGCACGCACCTGGAAGGCCAGCTTGAAGTGTCGAGTATTTCTGGAACGCCGCGATCTTTCATGAGCTTGAGGAAATCGGTTTCGTAGCCAGGCCAGTCCTTGGTTTTGCGATAGGTCTTGAGCAGTTCGGGCATGGGGGCAAGAAGCGGTTCATGAACGTACGTGATGCGGGCAATCTCCTGGAGGAAGTAAGCGAGGTCGGGATGCTTGGCGTAACCAGAAAGCTGTCCGCCGCGGTGCTGGCGAATATCGATGAGCCGCTCGACTCCTGCTTCCTTGAGAAGGGCGAAAAACTCTTGCGCCGTTTTTCCCGCGAAACCGATGGTGTAGAGGAGATAGTGCATAATTCAAAAATACTCGATGGCTTCGGGAGAAGCGCGAAAAGCGAATTCCTTGGCTTGCAATTGGAGAGCTTCTTCAATCGCCAAATCGCGCTCGGACACGAAGAGAGAACCGGTCGCGAAAGCGGTGCGGCCATGCAGTTCGAGCAAACGATCCTCGGCGTCGCGCTGCGATTCAAGGATTCCACCGCGACGGATGTGCGCGGGTACTACGCCGCGTTCGAGAAGCGCCGGACAGATCATCAGAAATCGGTGGCACTGGAGGGGATCCTCTTCGGCACACATTAAAACAGTGCTTTCGGCGCTCAACAATTCCAGCAACTGATCGACGCCCTCCGCGAATTCCGGGGACTTGCGGCGCACGGCGTAGTCGACGAGGCCGTCGTGGTGATAAACGCGCGGGTCGGCTGGCCTTCCCCCAAGAGCTTCGCCGAGAAATTTGTAGCGAAGCCCGGCAGAGGTAAGAAGGGCCTCCAGTGGTTCGCGGTTGAATTGCGAGAAGCGCATGCTGCCGGGGCGGCTGCGAACGTCACAGAGCGTCTTGACGTTATGATTGATAAGCACGGCGAGAAAATCGCCGAGGTCATGATTGGAATGGCCGATGGTGAAGAGAGTACTGGTTGTGGCGTTCAGCGGAATCATAGAAAAGCGCTCGGAGGGCCAGGCTGTATTCTGCCGAAAGCCAGCGAACGCAGCAAGCGCAAGGCACAATGCAAACTGTTGCTATTTTGCGTTCGCGAACGGCAGCGAATCCACGGAGCAAAATGGAGTTCATGCTAACGTAAAAAGATGCGCCAGATTGCGGTGAGAGGCGTCTTGCATAGCAGCAAGCGGACCGAGCTGGCGGCTGCCGTGCGAATCCGGATCGATGGATCAAGATGTTCGCGAGAAAAACAACACTGATCCTTGGAATCGTTGCGCTGCTCTTTTTGAGCGCCGGGAGTGCGCGCGGCCAGCGTGTGCGCGGCGAGCTGCGCATCGAGTCGCATGACGCGGAGGGAGCGGCGGTGTCGCCTGCCGGAGAATTGGTAAGCGAGGCCAACGGTGTGCGGCGGACGTTTGTCGCGGGCCCGGACGGGCACTACGTTGCGCAGGATCTTCCCTTTGGAGTTTACCGGCTGAGTTTGCATGCGGAAGGATTTGCACCTTGGAGCGATCTGGTGGAAATCCGCTCCGAGGTTCCCGTGCACGTAGTGGTGACGCTAGGCGTCGCGCCAGTGACGACGCAGGTGCAAGTGAACGATTCGGCGACGCTGGTCGATCCCTACACCACAGGAACTCTCTATGCGGTTGGCCGGCAAGCAATCGGAGAGCAGGCAGCGGCACAACCGGGGCGCGATTTGCTGGATTTGGTGGCGCAGCAGCCGGGCTGGGTGTACGAAGCAAACGGCGTGCTGCACCCACGCGGCTCGGAATACGACGTGCAATTTGTCGTGGATGGGTTGCCGCTCACGCAGAATCGCTCACCAGGGTTTGCGCCTTCCTTCGATGCGGATGACGTCGAGTCCTTGCGAGTGATGACGGCAAATTTTCCCGCCGAATACGGGCGAAAGCTGGGCGGCATCGTGGAAGTAAGCACCGGTAAAGATGTGCCAGAAGGATGGCACGGAAGGCTCGACACCGGAGGAGGAAGTTTTTCGTCGTTGGATGCCACGGCTGGAATTTCTTTTTCCGAGGGGCCGAACCGGTTTTCGCTGAGTGGCCAGGGATTTCACACGGATCGTTATCTGGATCCGCCGGTGCTTGCAAACTATACGAACCGGGGAAATGCGGGGGGATTTTCGGGTTCGTATGAAAGGGATTTTTCGCGGAACGACCGTTTGCGCTTGAGCGTTTCACACAACGTTGTCCGGTTCCTAGTGCCCAATGAGCTTGTGCAGCAACAAGCGGGCCAGAGGCAGGACATTGCGAACGCAGAAACGAGCGGGCAGATCTACTTTCAGCATACGATTTCTCCCAACCTTTTCTTGAGCCTTTCTGGTAGCGTGCGCGATTCGAGCGCGACACTAACATCGAATGCGTCTGCAACTCCCGTGATTGTTTCGCAGGACCGAGGTTACCGGGAAGGATATGTGCGCGGGGATCTCGCGGGGCACCGCGGGCGCCATGACTGGAAAACAGGCGTGGATGCTATTTTCAGCCCCGTGCATGAAGCTCTGCAATACAAGATCACGGATCTAACGCCATTCGATCCCGGGACGCAACTGAACTTTACGTTTCCCTACCAGCAGAAATGGGACGTGGAGCCCTCGCTGTACGTACAGGACCAGATGCGCCTGGGGCGCTGGAACGTGAGCGCGGGCTTGCGTTTCGATCACTACGGATTTGTGGTTCACGAGTCGGCGTGGAGTCCGAGAATCGGCGTATCGCGGTTTGTGCCGTCGTTCAATCTGCTGCTTCATGCTTCCTACGATCGCGCTTTTCAAACGCCGGCGGTGGAGAATCTGCTGCTTGCGAGTTCGCCGCTGCTCGATGCGATCAGCAAATCCGTACTGCGGCTTCCAGTGAGGCCGGGTCGCGGAAATTTTTACGAGGGTGGAGTCACGAAGGCGTTCCTGGGGAAACTGCGGCTGGACGCAAATGTTTTCCGGCGCGAGTTTCATCAATACTCCGACGACGACGTGCTGCTGGACACGGGGGTAAGTTTTCCCATTGCGTTTACAAGGGCCAGGATTTTCGGAGAAGAAATCCGACTGGAAGTCCCGAAATGGTGGCGATTCTCGGGATTTTTGAGTTACGCGAACCAAGCCGGCTACGGGCAAGGGCCGATCACCGGCGGACTGTTTCTCGGAAGCGACGCGGCCAATGCGTTGACGGATACGAGCAAATTCGCGGTGACGCAGGATCAGCGAAATTCGGTTCGCGGCCGCGTGCGCTTTCAGGCGCCGCGGCGGATTTGGTTGGCGCTGGGAGCGCAGTACGGGAGCGGGCTTCCGGCGGACATCGGCAACGCAGACGTGAACAGGCTCTTGCTGGCCTACGGCCCGCAAATTCTCAATCGCGTTGATTTTACGCGAGGGCGCGTGAAGCCCAATTTGTCATTTGACTTAGCAGCAGGCGCGGAACTTTTTCGCAAGGAACACAAAAGCGCGACCCTGCAGATTCAGGTAGCGAATCTGACAAACCGGCTCGACGTAATCAATTTTGCAAGCCTATTTTCTGGGACGGCTGTTGCGCCACCCCGCAGCGTTTCTGCGAATGCGAAGTTCACTTTTTAGAACTCCGAATCCGCCGCTGAACAATGCATGCGAACGCGCAATTGATTAGGAAGATTTTTGTCCGCTGGCGATTTGGCTTTGGACCTGTTCCCTGAGTTTTAAGGGATGCTGGATTTTTTCGAATATTTCGGGGGTCCCGCCAGTGCCACGGACGATCACGGTTCCGTAGCCGAAGATTCTTCCCATGGCAGGCTCGTCGACCACGACGCTCTCAATTCTGGAGAGAAGGATTTCGTTGGTCCGGCGATCCACGAGGCCGGACTTTACAATGACGCGCTTGTTGGTGACGGCCATCTCCGTGACATTGCGTTTCAGCAGACCGATACCGAGGAAAATCCCTCCGATCACGAAACAGAAAAGAGAGCCCAGATACATAGCGCTGCGCGGAGGAGCAACTTCGACTCCTTTCCAACTTGAAAATGATGCGATGAGAAAAGTTATGGCCAGCAGCTCGAAAACGGCGGCGATTGCAAGATGCCCCAGCATGACAATCCAATGGAGCTTGGTTTGATACTGAATGGTCTCGCCCGGAATGAGATGCTTTTCGACGTAGCTCAAGGCGGCTCCTTAAGCACAGCAACAACGACGGGTTCGACAGTGCTGCGGCGGATTACGATCCTGATTGATGCAGGTCCATGATAAACAGGAAAGTGGGGAATTCAGACAACAAACTTTGGTAGCGCTAACGGGAATCGAACCCGTATTTTAGCCTTGAAAGGGCTACGTGCTAACCGTTGCACCATAGCGCCACAGTTTTTGCGGAATGACCTCTTCCTAGAATAAGAAAAATCAGAGGAATGCACAAGCGATTGTAGGTTGGAGGCCCATTTCCGAACTGGCTCCGATACGCGTTGCAGATGGCAGGGCAGACCGGAACCCGTTCGTCCGTCGAATGCCTGGTTCAAGTGTCCGGGGGATAGACACCCCCACCCCCATCATTTTGTATGAATATCAAAAGAAAAGACTTACAAAATTTGCATTTCGTAAGTGCTTGATAATAAAGTCCGCGCATATCGCTGGATTGGGCTGGTGAATAAACATAAACCGACGCCAATCGTGAGATTGGCATTCCCGGAAGAGGGCTGGGCCGCTATTTTACCAACCCTCAACATATCATAATCGTTCGCCAGGTTCAACGATTTTTTGTCATTCTTCTGCGGCGTTGTTGACTGCATGACAGAGGCAGTTCAGGCACCGAACTGGCGGAGGTGATGATCGGCATGCAGATAGGCCAGCCGATTCCATTCGCGTTCCGACAGCGAGCCGAAGTGGGTATGAGGTTTCGGGACAAAATCGGCCGGTCGCCGGGTGAAGCGCTCGATCAGCGTGCGGAGGTCCTTCATGTCGGCAGCAAATTCGACAGGACGCGTGCCTCCTCCCTGCTGGTCGATTTCAGGTGCGGTCTTGAACCCCTGGGGCCATTGGACCGGAGCCCAGAGCGCGAACCATTTGATGAGCACGCGCGGAAGAGGAACGACAGCAGGCTGGGCAGGCAGCTGACCCATGTAGAGCCGGAAGCCGTCGCTCAAATGGCAGATCATGTTATGGGCAGACATGGAACCCCAGCGACGCTGGCTGGTTGGCTGAATGGAATTGAGCCTGCGGAGAATTTCCTCTTTGTCGGCGGGATGGAGGAGAGTCTTCATAACCGGAATCGATCAGCCCTGGCGCTCTTGGAATTCCTCGTGCCAGGCCATCTGGATGGCTTCGAGCTTGGATTCGTTCGAGGCGGCGGGATCGCCGGAGAAGCCGGGGAGTTCGGTGATCCATTTGTGCATGTCGGTGAAGCGGACAGTGAGGGGATCGGTGTCCGGGAATTTGTCCGTAAGGGCGATGGCGATGTCTTCGAAATTGTCCCAAGTGAAGGTTGGCGGCATGCGTGGCTCCTAGAAAACGTTTTCAGTTTTCAGTGGTCAGTTTTCAGTTAAGACAGAAGAGCGAGAAAAAGTCCATTGGCTCATATGCTCATGGGTTTATGAGTTTGTACGCTCCTGAGTTTACGAGTCAAGAGTTTCCGACTCGATACTGAAAACTTGCCACTGAGGACGGAAAATTCTCAGTGATCGAGTTCCTTGGCGTAGTTTTTGTTCCACTCGGGGATTTCGACGACGATGTCGGTGGTGCCGTCGGGAACGGTCTGGCAACCGAGGCGGGACTTCGGCGTGATGCCGGGGGCCAGGTCAAGCTCGTCGAGTTCCGCGTCGGTAGCTTCGTTGCAGGTTTCGAGGCCCTGGTGAACGATGACGTGACACGTCGAGCAGGCGCAGACGCCGCCGCAAGCGTGGTCGAGACCGGCCTTAAGGCCCTCGGAAAAATCCAGGATGCTGCCGGGAAGGCCGTTGTGGCCATAGGGAATTCTTTCCGGGTCGACCTCGATGGTTTTGCCGCTCGGAAGAAACGTTACCTTGAATTTCTTCGTGGCGGGTTTGTATTTGACTTCTTCGATGTATGGATTGCTGCCGCCCATGATTTTCCCCCAAACAACTGACCAAAGATGGCGGTCTAAAGCCGCCGCTACAATTCGTGATGCTTCGGCCTCTGGCGGCGGGTTGCGCCGCGATTGGCTACAGTTTGGACAGGCTGAAGCCTGTCCCACCAAAACCTTCAGACTTCGGCGAGCTTGCGGCCTTCCAGCGCTGTAGACACGGCTGAGTTCATCAGCAGTTCGGCGAGATGTTCAGTTGCGTGATTCAACTCGTCGATGCGCTTGCGAATTAATTTGTAGTCGTTGCCGGCGACGGATTCCTTCAATGCGGCGACGCCGGTGTCAATTTTGGCGCGCTCCTCGACCGATAAGCCGGCGGCTTGCGGATTGGACAGAGCTTTGGCGGTCGCGGTCTGGATCGATTCCGATTCGGTGCGCGCTTCGATGACCTGGCGCTCGGCAAAATCCTGTTCAGCGTATTCGATGGATTCCTCGAGCATGCGCTCGATTTCGGAGTCGTTGATGCCGTAGCTGGGCTGGACTTCCAGTGAATGGCGTTCGCCGGTGCGCAGATCTTTTGCCGCAACCTGCAGGATGCCGTTGGCGTCGATGAGAAATTTCACTTCGATGCGCGGGAGGCCGGCGGGCGCGGGCGGAACTTTCAAGGTGAAACGAGCGAGCGAACGGCAATCTCGTGCGAGTTCGCGTTCGCCCTGAAGGACGTGGATGTCAATGCCGGTCTGATTGTCGACGCCGGTCGTGTAGAGCTCCTGGGCGCTGGCGGGGATGGTGGAATTGCGCGGGATAATTTTTGCGAGCGCGCCGCCGTAGGTTTCGATGCCGAGAGAAAGCGGCGTGACGTCGAGGAGGAGCATGGTTTTTACGCCCCGGTCGAGGATGTTGGCTTGCACGGCGGCGCCGAGCGCGACGACTTCGTCGGGATTCAGTTCGATGTGCGGCTGGCGGTCGAAAAACTCCTGGACGGTGCGGCGAATGAGCGGCGTGCGCGTGGTACCGCCGACGAGAACAACTTCATCCATACCCCCAGGTTTGAGTTGGGCGTCTGCGAGCGCCTGCTTTACCGGCGCCATGGTGCGGTCAACCACGGGACGGATTAGGGCATCGAGCGCGCCGCGCGTTAATTCGTGCGTGAACACATTGCCATTCGGCAATGGGAAGCGAAGCGTTGCCGATTCGGCTTTGGAGAGCCGATGCTTCACATCAATGATGGCCTTGCGCAGCTCTTGCGCGAGTTCGCCGTGGGGTGAGAAGTCGATTTCGTCGTGCTGAAGAATCAATTCATGGACGAAAGCCTGCAGAAGATTGTCAATGTCGTCGCCGCCAAGATGAGTGTCGCCGTTGGTGGAAAGAACCTGGAAAATATCGCCGTCGCTCGTAGAGATCAGTTTGAGGATGGAAATGTCGAAGGTGCCGCCGCCGAGATCGTAAACAGCGACTTTGCCCCGTTGCTTTTCGTGCAAGCCGTAAGCGAGCGCCGCAGCAGTGGGCTCATTGACGAGGCGAAGAACTTCAACGCCGGCGATTTTGCCCGCATCCTTGGTGGCCTGGCGCTGAGCATCATTGAAATAAGCAGGGACGGTGATGACAGCGCGGTCGACCGGTTCGCCGAAATGGGCTTCGGCCCAGTTTTTCAGTTCGCGGAGAATGAAGGCGGAGATTTCCGGCGGCGTGAAAACTCTGTCGCCGAGAAGTACGCGGATGACACTTTTGCTTGACGGATCGATGCGGAATGGAAACAGCTTTAGCTCATCCTGAACGTCGGCAGGGCCGCGGCCCATGAGACGCTTCACGGAATAAATCGTGCGCTCCGGTTGCGTGAGCAAGCGACGGCGCGCGGCTTCACCAACGATTACACTACCGTCGGGATCGAGGCTAACTACGGAAGGACACAGTGTCGACCCGTAAGGACCCGGGATACACTTCGGCTGGTTCGTCTGCGCGTCAAGGTATGCGACGAGACTGTTGGTTGTTCCGAGATCGATTCCGACGATGCGTCCCATAGCTTTGATTAACTGACTCCCGATTTGCGATTCGCTCCATGTCCCGGGGCTAAAGCCCCTGCCCTACGCATAAAAATCAGACCCGGGAATCAAACGAGCTCCTTTTGGACGTTGGTGACCAGATTCCTGATATAGGAGCGGCGATTCAACAGTTCGTTCAGCCGTGCCATGATCTTTTTTCGCGTAGTGGCGTCAGCTTGCAGGGCGGCGTCCCATTCGCGGGCGGCGGCTTGGAGTTGAGTGTCGACCTCACCAAGTTTTTGCTGAAAACCCTTCTCCGCGGATTCGAGGCGCGATTTCAGCGCTGCGAGATCGCCTCCCGAGGCTTTCGCATCGCGAAGCTCATCAAGCGACTCGTTTAACTCGAAGACTTCCTCGAGCAGCTCCGGCGGCGCCTGCTGCTTGTGTTCGCCTTCCTTGCGCGCACCTTCGATGGCGAGGAGATACTCGAGGCGGCCCACGGGATCGCGCAAAGTGCGATACGCATCGTTCAACTCAGAGCTGCGCTTCAACGAGAGATCGCGCTCTTCCTCCGACGCGTTTACAAAATTATCAGGGTGCAGCTTCCAGCTCATTTGCAAGAATTTCTGCTCGAGCGTGCTCATCTCGATCCAGAGCTTGCGCGGCAACCCGAAAATAGCGAAGTAATCGACGGTCTTTGATTGGGTCGTTGATGTCGGCGCAGTACTCATGAAATGCTCTTTAAGAAATCCCCAGAAGGCACAAAAAAAAGTGGCTGGCGGGTGCGGCTGCCAACCACTTGTCAGACTCGCCTGCGTTCTTCCTCCCCACCGGAACTGAATCAGAGGCGAGTAGCACAGACTCCCGACCCGGCCGGGACAGGTTCCGTCTGTGCCACTAGGCCGTAAAAGAGCTGCCGCAGCCGCAGTTGCGCGCCGCGTTGGGATTCTGGAAAACGAACCCCTGGCGCATGAGTGTCTCTTCGTACTCGAGGGTAGTGCCGTTCAGGTACAGAAAACTCTTCGGGTCAACGAAGAGGCGCGCGCCAAATTCCTCGAAGATCTTGTCGCGGTCGCGGGCCTGGGTGTCCAGCCTCATAGCATAGGAGAGACCGGAACAGCCGCCACCCTGCACGCCGACGCGCAGGCCGCCGACATCGGGAGACACACCTTCTTTTTCGAGCAGCACACGGATTTTCCGGGCGGCGCGCTCCGTAAGGTGGATCTTCGCGATGTTCGGACTTGCGACTTCTGTTGCCATGCAAATTCCTCTTCAATTAAAGGGCAGGCGACTCGTTCAGTTGAGATCCTGAACGTCCCTGTCGGGACGTTCAGGATGACAAACTTAAGACGGCGCCACGGGATCGAATTTAGTGCGAGGCCTTTTCGTGGACGGGCACTTCGACGCCGTGCTTTTTCTTCCAGTCGCCGATAGCGGCCTTGATGGCGTCTTCGGCGAGCACGGAACAGTGGATCTTCACCGGCGGGAGCGAAAGCTCGCGCACGATGTCCGTGTTCTTGATGGAAAGCGCCTCATCGACCGTCTTGCCTTTCACCCACTCGGTGGCGAGCGAGGAGCTGGCGATGGCCG
>WNFT01004169.1_pt1 | contig 12624 bp, 10 predicted proteins | sample 5400191 | NCBI WGS metagenome assembly WNFT01 (sample SAMN13153359, study PRJNA577476) | soil metagenome | isolation source: 80 cm saprolite under Madrone tree | place: USA:California | collected 2016-06-14
TTAGCAGACCAACACTGGAAGACGTCTTTATTCAACTAACGGGCCATCGTTTCTGGGAGAGTGAGGGGCATGCCGAGCCTTGACGACAAGACATCCCATCCGCTACAGCGCGCGGCGCTTGCCGTGCTGACCTTGTGGCGGCGTGAAATGACGCGCTTTCTGCGGCAGCGCAGCCGTTGGGGGAGCGCCCTGGCGCAGCCCCTGCTCTTCTGGGTGCTCCTCGGTGGAGGCATGCAGGCATCCTTTCGTCCTGCGGATGCCCCGGGAGGCACAGGGTATATGGAATACTTCTATCCGGGTGTATTGACGCTCGTGATGCTATTCACCGCGATTTTTGCCACGATTGCTATTGTTGAGGATCGGCGCGAGGGATTTTTACAGGGGGTGCTGGTGGCGCCGGTGAGCCGCACCAGCATTGTGCTGGGACAGGCGCTGGGCAGCACGACTCTAGCCCTCCTGCAAGGGGTGCTCTTCCTGCTCCTGGCGCCGTTGGCCGGTGTCCATTTGAGTCTGCTGTCGCTCCTTCTGGCGGTAGTGGTACTCTTTTGCATCGCCTTTGGTATGACCAATCTTGGGCTGATCATTGCCTGGCGTATGCGGTCCACGCAGGGCTTTCACGCCATCATGAATTTGCTCCTGATGCCTCTGTGGTTGCTCTCTGGCGCTTTTTTCCCAGTGGCCGGGGGGCCGCTCTGGCTCGTCTGGGTGATGCACTGCAATCCTCTCACTTATGGCATGGCGGCATTGCGTCGTAGTCTGTATCTAGCGCGGCCCGCGGCCGCTGGGGCAGTTCCAGCCCTGGCACCAGCCTTGGGTATCACGGTGCTTTTCGGGGTGGTGACCCTCCTGGTGGCGGTACACACGGCACGTCAGAACACGCTGTAGAGGTGGGCTAGGGGCGAGCATGCCGTTCCTGCTACGAGCCTTGATTCTCTGGCTCCACCTCCTGGCGGCCATCATCTGGATTGGGGGCCTGGTGTTTCAGGTGCTGGTGGTGTTTCCCATGCTCGCACGGGCGGCCCCAACAGGTGAACGAGTGCGCGTGGCGCTGAGCCTGGAAGCCCGCTTCCTTGTAATCGTGTGGCCGGCGGTCGGCATGGTCTTGTTTACCGGATTGGTGAATCTCATGAACGTCTGGTATGCCACCGTTGTGACTGCCGGGAGCATCCCGCCTACATTTGTGCCTGTATTGAGTGTGAAACTGTGCCTCGTGTTGGGCATGATTGCCCTGCAGGCCGTGCAGCAGTTTCTGATCCAACCCAGACGCATCGCGGCACTGCATGGCTGGCCCGCTGGCGTGCCGGAGATGCCTCTGACTCTCCTCAAATGGCAACGCCTGGCGCTGTTGCTGTATAGCGCTCTGATTGGTTTGGCAGGGGGTGTGGTGTTTTGTGCTGTGCTCTTGCGGGGTTAAGGGGACAGCGAGGGCTGCCTTTCACCTTGACGGATTCCTTGCGGGCTGCGTACAATGGAGCCCGCGTTACGCCCAAGGGGGTTGTCATCGTACGAGTTACGCTGTAGTGATGCTCTAGACGGAGAGAAGGAGTGCCTATCATGCGGTGGTTGCTGGTGATTGTCTGTGTGGGAATATTTGTCTTGCCTGTCTATGCTGCCGATCCAATTGCAGACAATGTGGCGAAACTGGGCATTGCGAAAGAGCAGCTCCTGAAGCTAGGCGAGGCGGTTTTCAATACGGACGGTGAAAATACCTGCCTGCAGTGCCATGGCAAGGGTGGAACAGGCGGGACGCAGGCTGGGGCGGCTGATTTGCGACATCCCAAAACGTGGCGTATCTATCAATCGCTGGGCGGGGACGCGGCCTTCAATGCGAATAAAGACAAGTTTATCAAAGACATGGAAACAGTACTCCACGACCTGATCCGCAATGGTGCCACCCAGTGGAATCTGAGGTTCCCCAAAGAACATAAAGAGATCGCGCTGGATTGGGAAAAAGTGACCATTCCGGATAAGGCCGATAAGTACAATCAGATGATGAAGGGCATCACCTCGGAGCCGATGGCGAAAAAAATCAAAGAACTCCAGGAGCAGTTAGACAAAGAGGGGAAGAAGGTAAATCCCCAGCAAATGCGGGACGTGTCTGCGGTAGCTGACTTCGAGTATGTCAAAACCTTAGACGATGGCAGCGATCAGGGCGGCGTATTCAAGTAGAGACCGGCGCCAGGCGAGGGCGCCGATGGCCAGGCGCTGGAGGAGCGAGGAGACGTAAGGAGAGACGATGTTCAAGAAGATTTATGTGCCTGTAGATAACTCGGAATACTCGAATAAAGCCATAGAGATGGCGCTGGCTCTTGCCACACCCTGGAACGCGACCATCGTTGGTAGTCACGTCTACGCTGCCAAGATGCACGACTATCGCTTTAAGCAGATGGAGTACACGCTGCCTGAGGAGTATCAAGACGAAACCGAGCTGGCTCGGCAGCGGAAGATCCACGATTCGCTCATCACCATGGGCCTGCAGTTGATCTCGGATTCCTACCTCGACGTGTTGCAGGCACGTTGCCAGGAGGCCGGGCTGGTCTATGAACGCAAGACATTCGATGGCAAGCACTATAAAGTCCTGGCGGATGATATTGCCCAGAGTGACTATGACCTGGTCATCATGGGCGCCCTGGGTATCGGGGCAGTGAAGGATAGCCTGATTGGCAGTGTCTGCGAACGGGTGACGCGGCGCGTGCAGCGGGATGTATTGGTGATCAAGCATCTTGAGGATCCCGTGGCGTGCGGTGAGACAATTTTGGTAGGGATTGACGGGAGTCCACAGTGCTTTGGCGGACTCAAGACGGCTATTGAGTTAAGTAAAGCCTTTCACAAGCCTATTGAAGTGGTCTCGGTCTACGATCCATTCCTGCACTATGTGGCGTTCAACGGTATCGTCGACGTCCTCTCTGAGCAAGCCTCGAAAGTGTTCCGTTTCAAGGAGCAGGAACAACTCCATGAGGAGATCATCGACACTGGATTGGCCAAGATCTATCAATCCCACCTGGAGGTGGCGCGGGAAATTGCGCGGGCGGATGGGGTTGATGTGCAGCTCACGTTGCTGCCTGGCAAGGCTTTTGAAAAGCTCTTACAACATGCCCGGAAGGTGAAACCGTGGATGTTGATTCTCGGACGTATTGGCATTCATAGCCAACCTGGTGAGGTAGACCTGGGCAGCAATACCGAAAATCTCTTGCGGCTGGTGCCCTGCCACGTCCTGCTCTCCAGCAACACCCATGTGCCGCCCATTGATCTGCGGGCGGAGGAGAGTATTAACTGGACGCGCGAGGCCGAAGAACGCATGGAGCGTGTGCCGCCTCTCGTCAAAGGAATTGCACGCACGGCTATCCTACGGTTTGCTATGGAGCGTGGGCATTCGGTGGTCACCTCGGATGTCATCGAGGAGGCCATGGAAGCCTTCATGCCTGGCTATACCGGGCGTATGATGGGCAAGGTGGCGAAAGTCCTGGCGATTGAGAAGGTGCGGGAAGATCGCCAGCTGACCTATATCTGCGAGGTGTGCGGCTATACCGCGAAGTCTGAGAACCCGGCACAGTGTCCGGTGTGTCATGCCACTGCCGAACATTTTCAGGTGATTGATCGCAACGTGGTGGAGGCCATCGCCGCGGCGGAGGGTACGGCGCTGGAAGAAGGGACGTTTGACGGCCGCAAACTGAAGTGGACTGCAGAAGCACGCCGGGTCTTGCGGGATGTGACCGATGCCTATCTCAGACGGCGTGCCAAGGCGCGTATCGAAAAAGTCGCCCGCATGCAGAAGCTCGCGGTGATCACACGGGAATTGGCGCTCCCGCTCATTGAGGAAACTGTAGGTAGCGACCGGCTCGCTGTCCCAGGGGCGCAGGGCGGAGCAGATGAGGACCATTTGGCGGCAGTCGTGACGCCTGTGAGTACCCAGCCACAGGCACTGCCGTCTAGCATGCGTTCCGAGGAGCCACGTCGTCCGCAACCGCAGGATACCAAGCCGCAACTGAACTGGACCGATGCCGATGGCCATCTCAATGAAGTGTCCGCAGGACGCGTGGTGGTCTTACCCCCTCCCACCCATAGCCGCCAGGAGTAAGCTTTTTAACGCTCTCTCCCTCTGGGAGAGAGTGTTAGCGGGGGGTAAGAATCCCAGGCAGTAGAAGTCAGCGAAAGGGGCACGACGTACTGCGTGCCCCTTTCGGCATTTCGGGGAAGTGTATGCCTAAGCGTTATAGAGACATTGTCGGCGATGGAGGCTCGAATGTCGCCGGGCAGGTTGCGGAGCAGATGGCTCGGCTCAAAGCCCGCATGGCCAGCGTTAAATATACCGTGGCCGTGATGAGCGGCAAAGGTGGGGTGGGCAAGAGTACCATCACCACGAATCTGGCGATGTTTTTTGCGACACAAGGCTGGCGTGTGGGTGTTGTCGATGCTGACATCAATGGCCCGTCGCTGGCAAAGATGTTCGGGGTGCGGGGACACCAGTTGCGTCTCGAGAGCAGCGGCGTCTTGCCAGCCATAGGTCCCCTAGGGGTCCAACTGATGTCGATGGACCTGTTTTTAGCGGAAGATAAAACCCCGGTTGTCTGGGATGGCCCAACGGCAGAGACCTTTCTCTGGCGTGGCACTATGGAAATGCATACCCTGCGTGAGTTTCTCTCCGATGTGCAGTGGGGCACATTAGACATTTTACTGATCGATCTCCCCCCAGGGGCTGATCGCATGTCTACCATGCGGGATTTGTTGCCTGATTTGCACGGCACTGTGGTCGTGACCATTCCTTCGGCAGTATCGCAGTTAGTCGTCTTAAGGTCGATTACCCTGGCGCGTGATCTCTTGCACACACCAGTCATTGGGCTGGTTGAAAACATGACGTCGTACGTGTGTCCTAGCTGTGAGGAGGTCCATCCGCTCTTTGGCCAGGCCTCTACGGACGACATGCCCCTCGGCGTGCCGCTGCTGGGGCGTATCCCCTTTGATCCACGTATGGCCGCAGCAGGTGATCAGGGCACGCCGTATATGCTGGAACATGGCGCTTCCCCAGCGGGGCAGGCGCTGTTACAGATGGGCGAACGCGTGCGCATGTTTTTAGAAACGGCTCACGAGGAGCCGGCAAGGAGTCCAGGATCATGAAATTTGTCTGCACTGAGTGTGACGAACCGATGAAGTTTGATCAGAACGGTGGCCTGGATGAAGATGGTTCTATGGCTGCTACCTTCCGTTGCCCGAGTTGTGAGTGGGGCGTAACGCTGCTCATCAACCCCCAGGAGACGCAGATGGTACGCTCTTTGGGCGTGAAAATTGGTGGCGCGACTGTGCCTTCCCAACCTATGGAGATGCTCCAGACGCATTTAGCGAACCCGTCCGAGGCCATGGCAGAGGCGAGCAGTACAGCCGGCTCGAGCTGTCCCTTCTCGGCTCTGGTCCAAGATGCCTTTAACACTACGCAGGGTGACCTGCGCTGGTCTGTGGAAGCCGAGCAGCGCTTGGAGCGCGCCCCGAGCTTTGTGCGCTCCATGGTACGCCGGGGTATTGAAGAATTTGCCCGTGAGCAGGGCTATGCTGAGATTACAGCGCAAGTCATGGATGAGGCCCGCACCCGTACGGGGATGTAAACGCCGCCTATGGCTCCTCACACTGGAGCATGCCCTGCACGCCTGCTCCACAAAGTACCCAGCATTTTCCCCTGCAGGAGCAGCATGGGGGCACTCTAACAGTCTCACCCCCTCTCCCAGAAGGAGAGGGAGTGAGAAGACATCTGTCACAACCCAAGCGATCGACTACCATTTTAGTTGGTACTGTGGCGGTCCTCCGAAGCCGTGGGCGCTTTAGGGTGCGCAATGATCATGGCGAAGCGCTCCGGCACGACGGTCTTGCGCATCTCGGCAGCCACCTCCTCCTTGCTAAACGCCAGGAATTTGTCGATGGCTCCCTCCATATCTACCAGTTTAGTGCCATGGTATTCCAGGTCTGACAGCACATCGATCCAGAAACGCGGCTCCTTGTACATGGTCTCGAGACTATTCTGCAGTTGCTTGCGTACCGTCTCCATTTCTGCGTCGGTTGGGCCCTCAGCGGCAAAACGTTCCACCACTGACTTGGCCAGCGCCGCAGCCTCTGCCACTTTATCAGGGGCAGCAGTAAACTCGACATACAGCGCACTCGTAGCCGGGTAGACTTTACTGGGCTGGGCATACGTCGAGGTCGAGTACGTCAAGCCACGCTCCTCCCGCACTGCCTGACGCACGCGGCGTTCCAGGATACGGGAGGCGACAATCATCAGACGGCGTCCCCGCACATCCTGCCAATCAGCACTGCGCCATAGCAAGATCGGATGCGCGCGTGGCGTAATGGTCTCGACGTCCAATGCACGCTCCACGGGACCGGTAAAACCCGCCACCTGGCGCAGCGGCACCAGGCGCGTATCCTGACGCGGACGGGGAGGGAGCGAGCCGATATACGTGGCTGCTAGCTCCAAGGCGCGACTCTCCGGGATGTCGCCAACAATGGCCACTTCCATGGGCGCAGCATGCAGCAGATCATGAAGCCAGGCTTGTGCCACGGGCAGAGTATCCGCGCGGGTTTTCACTTGTTCCGGGGTCAGCAGCGCCCGACGTGGATCATTCCCACTCGTGACGAGCGCTGCGGCCTCACGCGCCCGGAAGTCAATGCGCGTGCGCGCCGCTGCCAACTCTTGCAGTTTCTGATCCTTCCATAGGGTGACACTAGACGGTTCGAGGCGGGCATCCTGCAACAACACATGGGCTAACTGCAAACCGTCCTCCAGGGCCTCCGGAGCACCATCAATGCTGAGCACTATAGTGTCCTCCGTCATGTGACCCTTCACCGCGACCTTCTTGCCAGTCATGAGGTCACGAATATCAGTGGACGAGAACCGCGAAGTGGCCGGCGTCGAGAGCGCCAGTGTCGCCACCTCCGTGAGGCCATGCTGCTCGGTATCTTCTCGGATGGCGCCCCCAGCCAACGTGATGGTCACGGTCACATGATCCTTCTTAAAATCCATGAAGCGATAGTGCAAGCGCACATTGTTGCTGAAGGTTGCCTGGGTAATCACCAGAGGCGCAAAGCGCGTCTGCTCGACGATAGTGCCAGGTTGAGGGGCTTTGTCTAACAAGGCGGCGGGACGTTCCTTACTCTGCCAGGGGGTCAAGGGTTGAGCCAGCACCGTCTCCACCACCGTGCGCAGCGCCTCACGACTGGGTATCTCCAAACCAGCCTGCTCTGGCAGAGAGAGCACGTAGGTGCAGCGCTCGGGCGCAAAATCTGCAGCAAAGGTCGCGGCCACCTCAGCGCTGGTGATATCAGGCAAAAGTTGCCGTAGCAAGACTACGTTCTGGGCTGCTGAGCGCGGCTTTTCTCCCATGGAGATTGCCCGATCCATAGCTCTGATAAACATCACTGCATCCTGGGTTGACTCCGTTTGGGCCATCTGCTCGGCCGCGGCCAGGGTGGCTTTTTTGGCGAGTTCGAGTTCCTGGTCTGTGAAGCCGTGCAGGCGTGCACGCTGCACATCAGTCATCAAATCAGCCAATGCCTCAGCCCAAGCGGCAGGAGCTGCCTCCGCGCTGGCGCTCAGCTGTTCCGTGGTGCCAAGAAACATCCCCTGGCGGACGCTGGCATCCTGGTAGGGGGCGGTCCCCTCCCGAATGCGTTGTCCTATGCGTCGGTTGACCATCCACAGGCCTAGACGTTCAAGCAGTTGGCGCCGCCTATCGGCCACAGTTTTCTTAGGCGTATGTGGACGTAAGGCCAGCGCTTCAACACTGGACGTCGTCAACTCTGGGTCGGTCACCACCAGGGCACGTAACGTGTCGTAGGGTTGGATGCCCGCGTCCTTATTCGCAGGAGCCACCTGGTCGCGCGTCCAAGTCGCAAAATGTTTGGTAATCATCTCCACAATGGTGTCCGCCGGGGCATCGCCGACTGCCAGGATCGTCACCTTGGAGGGATGATACCAGGTGGTGTAATAGGCCACAAAGTCGTCGCGTTGCAGGCGGGCGATCGTTTCTTTTAAGCCGATCGGCAGGCGGTGCGCCGCCCGAGAACCAGGGAGCAATTCTGGAAAAAGTTTGTCGGTCAGGCGCTGGTGCACACCTTTACCGGCCCGTTTTTCCTCCAGAATGACGCTGCGTTCTTTGTCCACATCCTCCGCCGCCAGGCGCATGCGAAAGGCAATATCGGCCAGATACAACAAACCTTTATCCAGGGTCTCAGGACGTGTATCGGGGAGGCTGAGGGTGTAAGTGGTCTGGTCAAAGCCAGTGAAGGCGTTTTGATGCTGACCAAAACGTAGGCCGATGGATTCGAAATAGGAGATGAGCTCTCCGGCAGGAAAATGCTCCGTACCCTTGAAGGCCATGTGTTCGAGGTAATGTGCTAACCCCTCCTGGCCGTCCTCTTCGTTCAGCGAGCCCGTGCCCACCCGCATCCACAAGGTGATCTTGCCAGGCGGGGTGGCGTGGGGACGCACCCAGTAGGTCACGCCGTTCGCCAATGTGCCGATATGCACAGCAGGATCGACAGGCAGCAGGGCGTTTGCCTCCTCCGCGACTACAATGTGGGACGAAGCGAGGCAGACCAGTAGGACAAACAACGCCACAATGAGGCGACGCCAGAGGGATACCATAGGATATCTCCAGTTGAGCGACAGTGACAGACATAAAGCACCACGGGTATTGTAGTGCTTTACACGGAAAAAAGCTGTACCTCAGTGGGGCGAGGAAGCTGACTTATAGTTGAGAGGCTGCACGTCCTGGGAACAATGGAATACCTCGCCCCCATGGGCCACACAATAACGGTTCCGCCCGGCGTCCTTGGCACGGTAGAGCGCGGCATCCGCGGCGCGGATGAGATCTTCCTTGTGAGTCACGTCAGGCGTGCCAGTGCTAGCGACACCAAGACTGATGGCAATGTGGATGACCTCCTCGTTATGGACAAGATGTGTAATGGAGAGAGTGGCATGAAAGTGTATGCACACGTGCGGCTCATTGAACAGCGTGAGAGTGCACAGATCGTAACGGATCAACTTCGCCAGTTCCGACCTGACGAGCGCGATGATCTCCCCAGTGGTGTGTAGCCAGGGCTTCCCGGAACGTCCCATCTGGATCAATGATCTGCACGCGCGGTGCCGCGAGAGTGCTCATCTGGTCCATGCCACATCGCCCCTTAATGGGCAAAGCGAATCACCTGACGGGCCACTTCACCGCCAAGCAGGGCGGTAAACGCCTCGTTGATTTGCTCCAGGGTGATCTCGCGCGTGATCATCTCGTCCAGTTTCAGCTTACCACTCAGATACATCTCGACGTAGCGCGGCATGTCAACACGGAAACGGTTCGAGCCCATGCTCGAACCTTGAATTTTTTTCTCCTGCAGGAAGTCCGGTCCGTGCAGCTCAATTTTCGTACCCACAGGAATCATACCAATCACCGTGGCCGTGCCGCCTTTCGCCAGCATGTAGAATGCCTGCTCCGCAGTCTGTTTGAGTCCGATAGCCTCGAAAGAGTATTCAACGCCACCACCTGTCAGATCTTTCACCTGTTTCACAGGATCGCCCTCAGAGGCATTAATGAGGTCTGTTGCCCCACAGATCTGCGCCAGTTCAAGCTTGCCAGGACGCGTGTCAATGGCGATGATCCGGCCGGCCCCGGCGATAACAGCCCCCTGGACGGCGCTGAGCCCGACACCACCGCAGCCGATCACGGCCACCGTGCTCCCTGGAGGGACTTTCGCGGTGTTGATCACGGCCCCAACACCTGTGGTCACACCGCAGCCAATCAGCGCAGCTTTATCGAGGGGCATATCCTCGCGGATCTTCACCACGGCGTGTTCGTGCACGAGCAGCTGTTCAGCATAGGAGGAGAGATTGGCGAACTGATGCACGACTTCCCCCCGTTGTGAGAGCCGTGGCGGCTCGTCGGCACGACGCATAGTGTCTATCCGGTTACAGAGATTGGGACGGCCTGTGGTACAGTAGTTACAATGGCCGCAGAAAACGGACAAACAGGTGATCACGTGGTCTCCAGGTTGCACGTAGCGCACTTCGGAGCCTACGACTTCGACGATGCCAGCGGACTCGTGTCCGAGAACGGTCGGGGTCGGACAGGGGTAGAGGCCCTGCTGGAAGTGCAGGTCGCTATGGCAGACGCCCGCCGCGGCGGTGCGCACGCACACCTCGTGTGGTCCCGGGGTACTAATGTCCACCTCTTCAATGGTCAGGGGTTGATGCACGGTGCGAAAGACTGCAGCTTTCATCGGTTCATCCTCCTCAGGATGGTGAGGTTATCCCTGACGCGCCAGGAGTGCTGGTTGGAAGGTCGCCAGATGCGTCAGGGCTGTATTGAAACACGCCATGGCTTGGGATTCAACACCCATGGTGCGATAGCCCATGCCTATATAAAAGTATGCCTGTGCCAAGAGCGCAGCGTTGGGGCCGTGGACGGGGAGGGGAATGTTCTCGATCACCTGGTGCAGATGCCGCATTCCCAGGGTTGGCGTGCCGCCATTGCGATAGGCCATCATCACCAAAAAGCGTCCGAGCGCAAGATGCGCAAGCGTATACTGCGGCTCCAGTTCTAGCGCGCATTGCAACGCCTGCCGCGCCTCAGCGAAGAAGTCACCTTTTTCTAACACGCTGACGACACTCCCCGCGCTGCGTATAAGGCACTCCGCGAGAAACACCCAGGCGGCTGGCTCTGTAGGGGCACAGACCGTCGCGTGGCGGGCGACCGCAATAGCACTGCCCGGGTCGCCGCCCTCGGCATACTGCTTGGCCACGTCCTGCAAGGCCTGCACGTCTGTCAGCGTCGCACAGGCTGCCTGCACCTGCGCCTGGTCACCCGCCGGTATGGCCGAAGGTTTGTAGTGTTGCCATCCAGCTTCGCCGGTCGGATCATCTATGAGTCCCCGATAGACCCGCAGGATGGCATAGCGCGGTGTCCCCCATACCACCGGGATGGTCGTGATCCATTCCGGGAGTTGGCTTTCCAGGTCAGCGAGGAGCACTGGCAGGGGCATACCGCGCCTCACGCGGGACGCCACTTCTTCGAGAAAATAGTGCTCCAGACGTTTGAGCAGCGCCAGTTCCCGGTCATGCGCCACTGGACCGTGTCCGGGCAGCACGTGCACTGGCTGCAGACGCTCGATACACGTCAGCGTCTCCAGCCAGTCGGCAGTGCCCATCAGCCCTTCGTTCATCACGGGCTGACCGAACATGGGGAAACTGCCAGTCATCACCGTATCTCCAGCGACGACGCACCCTTCCTGGGGCAGGTGGATGACTATGGCGTCGTCACTTTCCGCCTTACCCAGGTGCAGGAGGCACAGGCGCTGGTTGGCGAGGTCGAGTTCACGGGGTTCCATGACGGTTTCATCGGCCAGATAGGGTAGAGGGCCCAATTCAAAACCACGGGACGCCAGAAAGGCTTGTTGCCTGGCGCCACGTGTCTCGATGAACGTCCTGGTGAGGACGCTAGAGACCACCGTCGCCCCAGCCCGCTTGCAGACGTCATTGCCAGCCGTATGGTCCCAATGATAATGGGTATTGATGGCGTAGCGTAGCGGTTTGTCGGCAAGCGCCTGCGCTTGCTGGACGAGACGCTCGGCCATCGGTACGTTGACCTGCGTGTCTATCACCGCCATGGCCTCGTCCCCCAGAACGATGATACTATTGACGACGTTACGAAAGAGATAGACACGCTCGGTAACACGCTCGAGCACACCATAGGTCCGACGCGCAAATGGGTTCATAGGCGTCTTTTAACTCACCTGATACTGCTTGATAGTATCCTGGTTCAATGCCAGACCCAGGCCGGGTTTGTTGGGAACCACCAGCTGCCCATCGACAATGGCCGGCGTCTCCTCGAACAACAGCAAGCTCCAGGGCATATATTCGATGGTCAGGCCATGCGGGATGGCCGCCACCAGGTGCACATGGATCTCTGGAATAAGATGGCTGACTACTGGCACATTAAACGCTTCGGCCATCCCAGCTACTTTCATCCACTGTGTGATCCCCCCCACGCGTAGCAAATCGATCATGACGATATCAATCGAGCGGGCCTCCAACATATGGCGGAACGGTCTGATGCCATAGTGATATTCTCCTGCAGCGATGGGTGTGGTCAGAGCGTCAGCCACGCGCGCCAGCCCCTGAAAGTCGTCATGCGCCACCACATCCTCGAGCCAGAACAGATGGTAGGGTTCGACCCTACGGCCAATCTCGATAGCCTGGTTGACTGTCCATAGCTGGTTGATATCGCACATCAAGTCGATCTCCGCGCCGATGCCCTCCCGTAGCACGCGCATACGCTCGACCTCGAGGTCGGCTGTCGGCTCGGCGCCCATTTGCGTCTTCATCTGTTTAAAGCCCATCTGCACGAGACGCGGACCGGCCTCAGCCAAATACGCCGTGGGGTGCGGCCGCATCAAGGCACCGCTAGCATAGGTTGGGGCACGGTCGCGATAGCCACCGAGCAGAGCATGCACCGACTGCCCGAGGGCCTTGCCCTTGATGTCCCACAGAGCGATATCAATCGCCGACAGGGCCAGCGTAAAAATTCCCCCAGGACCTGAGCCGCTCGCCGCCTGCCGCAGCTTGGCGGCAATGGCTTCCACCTGCAGCGG
>WNFT01009692.1_pt1 | contig 12622 bp, 11 predicted proteins | sample 5400191 | NCBI WGS metagenome assembly WNFT01 (sample SAMN13153359, study PRJNA577476) | soil metagenome | isolation source: 80 cm saprolite under Madrone tree | place: USA:California | collected 2016-06-14
CGAGCGGGGGCCGGGAATTTCCGTCCGGATAAGAGGGGCCTTCAGCGTCATTTCCTCGCCTTCAGAAGCCGCAGTGGCCTGTTCGATTCCAGACCGGCTCCGCCGATGGGCGGGCACGTCTAGCACATGTGACGGGGGTCTGCAGGTTCTGAGCGGGTGGTCAGAACGCGGGCAGATTGCTGGGTTTGTTGGCGTACGAGAATTCGGAGAGCGCCTGGCCGCTGCGCACCGCCGGCGCCTCGCCCGGCTTCTCGATCCGCATCTCGTACCTGTTCTCGTAGGTGTAGGCCATGGGCGCAGCCCAGGTGCTCACCAGGAGCCGCGAGAGCGGGCTCATCTCGTCGAGAAGATCCTGACGGTACAGAAGCTTCTTCGCATCGGCCCGCAGGGTCACCGTCTCGCCCTCCACGCCGCGCGCCACGGCGGCGACTCGCTGCGGAACGTCGTACTCGAAATGGCCTCCGGGCTCATGGCGGAATTCCTCGAAGGCGATCTTCACGTCGGTCGATCGGACTTCCGTCTTTCCGTCGCGGGACGTGTACAACCAGCCTTGGGGAGGAAGCCGCGACCCCTCGGGAGGGAAGAGCACGGCGAGCGCGGCGCTGGTGCCTCCATCGCCGTCGAACGCCTGCATCCGGTACCAGAGCGATGCGCTCTTGTAGGCGGGTACGGTGGAGTACGAGGTATCCGCATAGCAGTACCCGCGGGTGCGCCGGCTTCCCGTCCCCACGCTCCAGAGGGTGCCCTCGAACCTGCTGCGCAGCGCGAAAATGGTGTTGTCGAAAACCGCGTGACCCCCGCTATCGAACACCACGCGGCCGCCGCCGGGGCGGACCGCCCGCGTCTCCGGCAGCACCGTGGCGTCGACCACGAGCTTGCGCCCGGCAAAGTGGACGTGGTGGCTCGCGTCAGGCCCCATGGTCAGGCGCGAGGCGCCCATCTCGATGGCGCCCTCCGGAAGCACTCCCCACTCGCCGCTCTCGAACGCCTCGCCGTCCTCGATGGTCCTGCCGTCGGGCGCCACCACCACCGCTCGCACCGCGCCCTTGCCGTGGCCCTCGAGTCCGGCGTTGCTCACGAGGAACTGGACGCGCGCGAACGACCCGTCGTCCGAGGTGAAGAGGAACGAGTAGCTCTCGGAATAGAACGCTTCGGAGCGAAGCTTCGGCAGGAAGCTCTTCTGCGTCAGGTCCGCCACGTCGGGCAGCGCGCTGGAGAAGCCGTGCACCTGCTCCTCGGCGAACGGGTTCCCGTAGGAGACGAACAGGACCGCCATCGCCGCAAGACCCGAGGCGACGGCGCCGATCAGCGCCAGCACCGGCCGGTGCCGCACCGTCTGCTCGCGGAAGACGAAGATCCGGTGCAGCGGCAGGTTCCAGCCGAGCGAGACTCCGAGCCCGACCACCGCGGCGGCCCCCAGCGGGTTCCAGCGCAACCCCTCGGTGAGCAGGATGACTCCGACGGTGTTCAGCAGCAGCGAGGTGAGGGAGATCGCCGCGTAGCGCGGCACCTCCACCAGCACCGAGTTGTCCCGCGTCCGGAAAGTGTAGATCTTGTTCAGGGTGAAATTGGTGATCGCCCCGAGCAGCGCGCCGAGCGCGCGCGAGCTCCCGGTGTAGATCCCGACTACCTCCACCAGGATCGTGAACGAGCCGTAGTCGACCGCCGTCGCGATCGCCGAGGCAATCCACGCGCGCTGAAACCATCCGGATAGCTCCTCCTCGCGGGCGCCCGTCGTCTCTGCGGCCCCCTCGCGCTTGCGGAGCTGGGTGTGGATGTAGATGAACCGGCGGATGGCGGTCACGTTTGCCATCACCGCGACCAGCAGCAGCGTGGCGAGCATCAGGTAGAACGCGGGGTGCGGTACTCCGCGCTCGGAGAAACGAGCCAGGTACGGCGAGAGCACGCCGGCGGCGCCGATGTACACGGCGCGCTCTCCGCGATTCATCGACCCCATCCGCGCGTCGATGCCGGAGATCTCGCCCTTCGCCCGAGCATAGGAGACGAGCAGGGCGCCGGCGAGCGAGGTGAGCGCGAGCCAGAACCCCAGGGAATAGCTGCGGTAGTAAGCGGCGATGCCCGCGAAGGTAGCGATCTCCGCGTATCGGTCGACGGCGGCATCGAGGAGCTCGCCCGCGTCGGAGGCGGTGCCGCGGGTGCGTGCCACCATTCCGTCCAAGGCGTCGAGGATCGCGCAGGCGATCACCAGCCAGCCAGCGATGGTGAAGCGGCCGGTTGCAAACGACGCCGCGGCGCCCACGCTGCAAGCGAGCGAACCCGCGGTGAGCTGGTTGGGCGTGACGCGGAGGCGGAGGCAGAGCTTCTCCAGCGGTTCGAAGCACCAGTAACCGAACTCGATGAGAAACCGGCTGAGGAAGACGCTGCCGGGTTCCTTCTTCACGCGCTCGGGGACGTAACGCCCCTTGACCAGCACGCGCGCAGAATAGGCGCCGAGGAGGAGGACAACGATCCCGATCGTCACCAGCAGAGACAGGCTTCACCTCTCGTTCACAACCCGACTCGGCCGCGCCTCGGGCGGACACACGCCTACCCGGTCGTTTTGCCTGCCCAAGTACCTTGTCTCAGGCAAGATTGCAACGAATGCGACGTTTCGTTACCTGCCGGTGACAATCAATACGATCGGCAGCCCCACGCCCAGGCCGCCGATGGAGTCCTCGGCAGGCTCGTCCTTGATCGCGAGCGTCGCTTCCGGACCCCCGTCGAGGTTCAACGCGTCGACGGCACCGAGCTGCTCCGCGAGCCATTTGCCCACGTCTCGCCGCACGGCGGGCCACTGCGAGGCGAAGAGCAGGATCCGCCCGTCCTTGAGCTGGGCGATCGCAGCCGTGCGCGAGGACTCCGCGCAGTAGTTCGGTCCGGCGCAGGCCGGCGCCCCATTGCGCACGAGCGCCGGGAAGCTCTTGATCGCCTCGGCCCACTGCTCTGCATGGAAGTCGCCGGGGGCGAGGAAGCGCGGTCCGCCGGGGACTGCTTCGCGGCTGACGATCCCGGTGGACGTCACGTCGTTGCGAGGCCGCGCGACAGATCCGAAGAACAGCGCGTCCTGACGTTGGCACCCTGCGCCGCGGACCCGCTGTCCGTCCGAGACCAGCTCGCAGGTCGGCCGTACTTCTGCCCCGTCGCGAGAGTAGAACGAGCCGTTCACGATCGCGATGGCGGCGGGATAGCGCCTTCGCCATTCGGCCAGCGTCGGCCGCGACGCGTCGTAGCGGACGAGCAATCGCGCCTTGGCGGGATCCGCCACGACCACGCGCGCCGCCCAAGCCGGGTCGCCGCCGAGCTCCGCTGCTGGAGCGGTTTCGACTCCTGGCGCGACGCGCTTCCACGGCCCGGAGAGAGACAAAGCCGCGGTCAGAATCATCGCGTGGACGATGGGAAGCCTCATCCCCTGCTGAAAGTCTACACGCGCACAGGGATCTTGACAATCCGACGCGTTGCGTTACAACCTTGCCGCGACGCATTGCCAAGGGGACGGTGACATGAGCGAGTTCCAGACGAGGATCCAGGAGGCATTCCATCAGGCCCAGGCCCGGGCGGCGACCCGGGCGCGCGAGTTCGAGCAGGAGGCGCGCAAGGTGCTCGAGACGTTGGGAGATCGCGCCCAGGCCGAGCTGAGGGTGCTGCTCCAGAACGCGGCGAAGGGCTCGTGCGAGCAGCTTACTGCCGTGGGTGTCGAACTCGAGAAGCTGGGAAAGAAGCTGCAGGAGGTCGCGGCCAAGGCGGCGAAGTCGAACGGCGCGGCGAAGCCAGACGCGACGGCGAAGGGCGACGGAGCGGGCGCTCCGGCGCATCCGAACTAGCCGGGCCCCCGAAGGCGGGTCGGTCGCGCCGGGGAAGGCGTCGCTCTAGAGTACCGTGTCACAGTACTTTTGCGCACATTTCACCCGAGCCGCGCCTTGTCCCGCGAAGCGGCCGGTTGTTAGCCTTCCAGGTCTTGCCGGTATTGCCGGGCTCTCCCGGCAGGAGGGGCATGACCGGACCGGGCGCCAAGGTGGTCGCAGTCGTGGGGTTGTGTGCCGGGGTGCTCGTCCTCGGGAGCGCGGCGGTACTCTTCGTCGCGCCGCGCGCCGCGCCGATCCTCTCCAGAACGTTCAGGGTTTCCTCATCGACGCGCGTCGGGCAGCCCGAGCTCGAAGCCCTGCTGCAGCGCGTCGCCAGGCGGCTCGATCCGGCGTTGCAGGCGAAGCTCGCCGAGGCAGTGATCACGGAATCGGAGCGCGCCGGGTACGATCCGCTCTTCATCCTGGCGCTCGTCTCGGTCGAGAGTGGCTTTCGTCCGCACGTGTCGAGCGAGCGCGGCGCCTACGGGCTCATGCAGCTGAAGCCCTCGACTTTCGCATGGATTGCGGGCCGGAATCCCGATCTCGGCGACGGGGGCGCCGTCAGCGAGGACCCGGTCGTCGACGTGCGACTCGCCATCCGCTACTTCCATTGGCTCGAGCGGCGGTTCCCACGCCGGGACGAGGCGCTGATGGCCTACAACGCCGGACCCGGGCGCATGCGCCGCTACAAGCGCACCGGTGTCCCCCGGGCAGTGCGCGCGTATCCCCGCAAGGTGATGCGCGAATACCAGCGCTTCGCGAAAATGACGGGCGTGCAGGATCCTCGCGATGTGATGCTCGCTCGGGCAAACTGAGCGGGTGACGTTCCTTTTCTGCGCCCTGTTGGCAGCGGCGCTGCCGCCGCCCATCGTGGAGGGCACGGTGAGCGAACCCGGCGGAGCCGGAGCGGCCTTCGCCCAGGTGACGCTCGCGCAGGGCGATCACGTCCAGGTGGTGCGGACCGGACGAGACGGATCGTTCCGGTTTCGCGCGTTCCAAGGTACCGGCATGCTCACGGTCAAGCTCCCGCAGGGCTGGAGCGCGGCCGCAGTGACGCGCGAAGTCGGGCCGGCGCTGCGCGGGGACGTCATTCGCGCCGATTTCGTGGCGACGGCGCGGCGCGTCCTGCGCGGGCGCCTGCTCGTCGCTGGGACACCGCTTCCGGAGGTCCGACTCAGCGCCGGATCCGCGTCCGGATCGACCGACGCGCGGGGCCTGTTCGTGCTCGAAGGTTTGCCGGCAGGCGTGGTGGATGTGCGGGTGGAAGCGCCGCCGCTCGCAGGCCGCGTCGAGATGCCGGCAGGACCCGCCGATGTGGCGCGGGACGTGAGCGTGTCGGTCCCGGACTTCGGGTCGCTTCGGGTCACACGCGTGCCGCAGGAGGGCTTCGAGCGGCCGATCAGCGACTGGCTGGCCTCGAAACGCCTCGGCCGCCCGGAGATCGGACGGATGGAGCGCCTCGCGGCGCTCGTCGGCCTCGATCCGGCATTCCGTCTCGCGATGGTCGCGCCATCGCGGGAAGCGGCGAGAGGCGCGCAAGCGGCGGCCGTCCTGGAGCGGTACCTGACGGGACCGGCGCTGGTGCCGCCGGAGAGGGTGCTGTTCGCGGTCGCTGAATTCACCAGGCCGGGGCATCTGGAGCTCCTCTTGACGCGACTCGAGGAGCCGCGTTGACGGCATCCGTCGCCTCGTTCCTCGCGCAGGCGCAGAAGAAGGGCGCCGACCTTCCGGCGTCGCTCTCGAGCGCGCTGCTGCTCGCTGCCATCCGCTTGTCGGAGAAGAAGGCGCAGGCGATCCGCCCCTACCAACTGCTCGTCGACGACGATGGCGCCCTCGATCTTCTCACCGGCGAGCCCCCGGCGGGCGACGCCTATGCGGCGCCCGAGCTGCGCAACGGTGCCGTGTTGCCCGACGATCCGCGGGTCCTGGTGTACGCCGCCGGAGCGCTCGGCTACGAGCTGATCACGCTGCGTCCGTCGCCGGCGAAAGCAGATGAGGGAGCGCCCTTGAAAGGGCCCCTGGCGCCGGTGATCCGGAAGGCGATGGCCGACCGCCAACAGCGATACAAGACGGTCGCGGACATGGCGCGCGCCATCGAGCGCATCCAGCACCGGCCGAGCCGCGAAGAGGAGCGGCTGATCCTGGCCGCCGTCGCCGCCAGCACGCCGCTTCCCCCTGCGCAGAAGCTGGCGAAGATCGAGCTGGAGCGAGCGACCGCGTCGGACGGAGCCGCGGGGGTGGCATCGGTAGCCACGGAGCCCCAGCCGGTATTCACGCAGGTGTGGGATCCGCTCGAGCCCCAGCCGGGGGGCGCGACTGCCGGCCTCGAAGAGAATCCGGAGAGCCGCCAGCCCGGCGCCGACGATGCGCTGCGCGCGGAGCTGCAGGCGGAGAGGAAAGCGCGCCAGGAGCTGGCCGTGGCCCTCGATTCGCGGATCTTCCAGGGTCTGGCGCAGCTCGGTACGCGGGTTGCCCTGGTCGAGGAGCAGGTGCGCTTGTCGCCGCAGCCGTCGCTCTCGCCGTCCGTGGCGATCGAGCGAGAAGTGAAGCAGCTGCTGGACCAACGGCGCTTCGCCGAAGCCGAGCGGGTGCTCCAGGATCCTCTGGTCCAGAACGACGCCGTGCTTCAGTTCCGGCTCGGCCAGGCCTTGTCTTCGGCGCCGGATCCAGACGGATCGCGCTCCTCGCGCGCCGAAGCCGCTTTCCGCCGCGCCGCGGAGCTGGACGCGGCATGGCCCGAGCCGAGGGCCCGGCTCGGCGCGCTGCTCTGGCGCCGCGGCAAGCAGGCAGAAGCGCGCGCGGAGCTCCAGGCAGCGCTGAAATTGGACCCGGCCAGCCCGGAAGCCCTGGCGGTTCTTTCCATGGAGCGCCGCCCGTCCGTGCCTGCCTTTGTCGTGTCGAGCGGCGCCAGCGCCCTGGCGGCGGCCGTGCTGGTGCTCGCCTTGCGCCCGGCGAAGCCCGAGCCCGCGGTTCCGCAGCCCCCAAGCAGGGTCGCCGCGCTGTTGCCTTTACCCGAGAAGGCCGAGCCGCCCGTCCCAGCGCACGAAGCTCCTCCTCCGCAAGCCAGGTCCGCCGAGAGCGCAGCGCCACAAGCCGTACCCGCCCCGGGCCCAGCCTCCCAGACCCCACCGCCGCCGCAGACCGCGGCCCGAATCCCGGCCCCGGATTCCGGCCTCGCACCCGCGCGCAAGGCCCGACGGGCACTCGAGGCGAAGGCGGACCCCGAGCCGGTGGCCCGCCCGGGCCCCGAACCGCGCTCGAAGAAGGTCGCGTCCACGTCGAGGGTGGCGGCCGAGGCCGAATCCGCGAAGGGCGACAAGGCGCTTCGGGCGTTCGATACCAAGGCCGCTGAAGCCGCGTTCGCTTCCGCGCTCAAGCTGGATCCGACGCTCCCGGCCGCGCACCGTGGCATGGGCATGGTCTTCGTCCTGACGGGCAGGAACGCCGAAGCGAAGGCAGCATACTCGCGCTACCTCGAGCTCGCCCCGGACGCTCCCGATAAAGAGCAGATCGCGCGCCTCATCTCCCGGTAATAGACTGCGCGCTCCATGAACGCGTACACCTTCCGGATTGAGCAGCCTGAAGCGCGTCGTGCGGAGGTGGAGCTCCAGGTCGAATCGCGCGGAGCGGAGACGCTCGACGTCCGCCTCCCGGTCTGGACTCCGGGAAGCTATCTCGTTCGCGAGCACCAGCGTCATGTCGACGGGCTGCGCGCGGAGGGCGATGGCCGCGAGCTGCAGGTCGACAAGGTCGACAAGCAGACCTGGCGCGTCCGTACCTCCGGGGCGCGCGCGATCCGCATCGGGTACCGGCTCCACTGCTTCGAGCTCACCGTCCGCACCAATCACGTCGACGGCACGCACGCCTTCCTGAATCCGAGCGCGACGGCCGCATTCGTGGTCGGCCGCGAGAGCGAGACCTGCTCCGTGCGCCTGCAATTGCCCCGGGGCTGGCGGGCCTGGGTCGCGCTCCCGTTCGAGGACGGCGTGTACGTCGCCCAGGACTACGACGAGCTGGCCGACAGTCCCTTCGAGTGCGGCCCCGAAGCGTCGCACGCGGTGCACACGTTCACGGCGCGGGGGGTGCGGCACGAGCTGGTGGTGTGGGGGCGCGGGGATTTCGACGCGCATCGCGTGGTTCCGGATCTGGTGAAGATCATCGACGCCGAAGCGGGCATCTTCGGAGGACTCCCGTATCCGGACGGCTATCTCTTCATCCTCCACCTCAACGACAAGAGCCGGGGCGGCCTCGAGCACCGGCGCAGCTGCGCCTTGATCGTGCCGCGCTTCTCGTTCGTGCAGAAGACCCCCTACGAAGACTTCCTGCTGCTGGTGGCGCACGAATTCTTCCATCTCTGGAACGTGAAGCGCGTCCGGCCGTCCGCTTTTACGCCGTACGACTGGACGCGGGAGAACCACACCCGCCTGCTGTGGGCGATGGAAGGGCTGACCTCTACCTACGAAGTCGTCGCGTTGCTCCGTGCGGGGATCGTGACGCCTCAGCGTTTCCTCGAGATCTGGGCGGAGCGGATCACCCAGCTCCTGCGGACGCCGGGACGCCTCCGCACCTCGCTGTCGCAGGCGTCGTTCGACGCCTGGATCAAGCATTACCGGCCCGACGAGAGCACCCCCAACACCACGGTCTCGTACTACCTGAAGGGCAGCATCGTCGGGTTCCTGCTCGACCTCGAGCTGCGGCGCCGCAGCGGAGGGGCGAAGTCGCTCGACGACCTGGTCTCGCGCCCGCCGCCGGCGCCGATGACAAGGGAGGCGCCGAGGAGGATCCGGACGATGCGCCAGAGCCTGACGCCCGCAACCGGTCGTGGCTCGGCGCGACGGTGCGCGAGAAGGGCGGCGTCCTGGAGACGGTCTCCGTCGCGGACGGGTCGCCGGCGCAGGCCGGGGGACTCGCCGCCGGTGACGAGATCGTCGCCATCGACGGCTTCCGCGCCGACCTGAAGCAGAGACTTGCCCGCGCGCAGCCCGGGCAGACCGTGCGCCTCGCGCTCTTTCGCATGGACGAGCTCGTCGAGGCACCCGTGCAGCTCGCCGCCGCCCCGCGCGACACGGTCACCTTCATTCCGGACCCCCGGGCCACGCCGGAGCAGCTGGCGGCGCGGGAGAAGTGGCTTGGCGCGCGCTGGCCGTGATTGCGCGCCGCGCTCCCCGCGGGTAAACACCCGCCGTGCGGGTGACGGAGATCTTCCACAGCATCCAGGGCGAGTCGACCCTCGCCGGCGTGCCCACGGTATTCGTGCGGTTCACCGGCTGCGACCTGCGCTGCCAGTACTGCGATACCGAGTACGCGTTCTACGGCGGCCGGCAGATGTCCCGGGAGGAGATCCTCGCGGAGGTGGCGAAGTACCCGGCGAGGTTCGTCTGTCTGACCGGGGGGGAGCCCACGCTGCAGAAGGACCTGCCGCAGCTCGCGCAGGAGCTGCTCGACCGTGGCTACCAGGTCTCGCTCGAGACGCATGGGCAGCGGCCCCTCGGGGCGGTGCCGCCGGGCGTGCGCAAGATCGTGGACCTGAAGACTCCGGGATCGGACGAGCCGCATACCGAGTTCAGCGCCTTCGGCGAGCTTGCGCCCGGCGACGAGGTGAAGGTGGTGGTCTGCTCGCGCGACGACTTCCAGTGGGCGCTGCAGAAGCTCGACGAGCTCCAGGTCTGGGGCAGGGTTCCCGTTCTCTTCTCCCCATCCTACGGGCAGGTCTCTCCACAGGACCTCGCCGCCTGGGTGCTCGAGAGCGGCAGGCCGGCACGTCTGCAGCTGCAGCTGCACAAGGTGATCTGGGGCGAGAAGAGGGGCGTGTAGATGCGCCGCCCCTGTTACGTCGTCGATTCGTTCGCGGCGCATGCGCTGGCGGGAAACCCGGCCGGAGTGGTGCTGGACGGCGCCGACCTCGACGCGAAGACGATGCAGCGGATTGCCAACGAGCTGAAGCACAGTGAGACGGCCTTTCCACTGCCCGCTCGCGAGCCCACCGCCGCGCTGCACCTGCGCTGGTTCACGCCGGAAGCGGAAGTGGCTTTCTGCGGGCACGCGACCCTCGCGACCTTCCATGTGCTCGTCGAGGAAGCGCGCCGCATCCGGGTCCCGGAGGGCCGCCTCACACGGATGGCCTTCACCTGCAAGAGCGGCAGGTTGAACGTCGAGCTCTCGCGCGCGGAGGGGAAGCTGAGCGTCGTCATCGAGACTCCCGCGAGCCGGTTCGAGGCGGCGCAGATCCCCGCCGAGCTCGCGCCGGCGCTCGGGATCGTGCCCGAGGCCCTGAGCCCGGAGCTGCGCCCATGGAAGAGCGCCATCCTGGAGGGGAACCTCTACGTCTGCGTCCGCGATCGGGAAACGCTCGCGCGATGCAGGCCCGACGGCCCTTCGCTGGACCGGCTCGGACGGCAGCTCGGCGTCGCCGGATTCGCGGTGTTCACGCTCCATCCGGCACCCGGCGTGGACGCGGCGATGCGCTGCTTCTTCCCCGGGTACGGAATTCTCGAAGACCCGGTGACGGGGAGCGCGGCCGGGCAGCTCGGGGCGCTGATCCAGACCGTGCTGCCCGAGGCCTTGCCGCGCCGGCTGGTCTTCACCCAGGGCGACGAGATGGGCCGGCCGGGCCGCATCGAGGTGGAGGTCCGGAAATCGATAGGGGGACACGATGAGATCGTGTCCCCGGAGATCCATCCAATGGTCCCCGTGACTCCACCCGTGGTTCCGAAACCAATGGTGTCCCTCCCGACTCCACCCGTGTTTCCGAGCGCGGTGCGCGCCTTCATCGGCGGAAATGCCGTCACCATCCTCCGCGGGGAGCTCGAGCTGTGAAATCGCGCCGTGCGCCGAAGAGCGAATCAGCGCTGCGGCAGACCGTGTCCGCCCTGCGCGACGTCCACAGCGAAGGCGACTCGCGCCGGCTCGCGCTCGACCGCGCCGGCGTCAAGGGGCTGCGGTATCCGATCTGCGTGCTCGACCGCGCCCGCGGGCTCCAGCACACGGTGGCGGAGATCGACATGAGCGTGTCCGTGCCGCACAAGCGCAAGGGCGCGCACATGAGCCGCTTCGTCGAGCTGCTGAACCGCCACCGGGGGGAGATCGACATCCGCAAGTTCCGCACGCTCTGTGCGGAGCTGCGCCGCGACCACGACGCGGACGCCGCGCGCGTCGAGGTCACGTTCCCCTACTTCATCGAGAAGAAAGCGCCGATCACGGGGGCCGTCGGGCTCCTGCACTACTCCTGCACGTTCGGCGCCAGCGTCACGCGCGACGATTACGACCTCTGGGTGGCGCTGGAGGTGCCGGTCACCACGCTCTGCCCCTGCAGCAAGGCGATCAGCGAGCATGGGGCGCACAACCAGCGCAGCCTGGTGAGCGTGCGGGTCTGGTTCGACCGGTTCTTCTGGATCGAGGACCTCATCGCCCTCGTCGAGGACTCGGCGAGCTGCGACCTGTACGCCTTGCTCAAGCGCCCGGACGAGAAATACGTGACCGAGCGGGCCTGGAAGCGGCCGCGTTTCGTGGAGGACCTGGTGCGGGAGGTGGGGACGCGCCTGCGGCGCGATTCGAACTTCACCCGCTGGGAAGTGGAGGCGGAGAGCTTCGAGTCCATCCACGCCCACAGCGCCTATGCGACGCTGAAACATCCTTGACCGCAAGCGCGGTTACGGGAGACGCTTCCCGCATGCTGACGCTGCTTCTCGCCTCGATCTTCCTGAACGGGGTAAACATCGACGGCCTGCGCGGGCAGAAGTTCGACAAATGCAGGACGGTGCGGATCGACGAGCGGGGCGACGTGCATCTCGATTGCCCCGGGTATCAGGTCGAGCGTCCGCCGGCAGCCGTCCCGGCTTCGACCTCGTCCCCCGCCCTCGCGCCGCTGCTTCCCTCCGCCGTCGCGGCGGCGATGACCAAACGGTACTGGCTGGTCACCGAGGAGAAAGACAGCGCGGGCGCGCAGTACGACGTCGACGTATTTGTCAACGCCAAGTTCGTCCGCAAGATCCGGGCAGGCGAGCCGCAGGTGGTGCTGGAGATCACCCGCTACCTCCATCCGGGAGTGAACAAGGTGCTGTTCGCAGCCGCCAAGCGTGCCGAGGCCGGACGAAAGAGCGCCTCGCCGGCGAGTTTCCTGAAAATGGTGGTGGGCGAGGGAGACTCCGGAGGGAACACGGTGACCATCGACAACCCGCTGATCGAGTCGAAGCGCACGGCGGCGGAAACCGAAAACGTGAACGAAGAGTTCACCATCCAGGGCCGCTGATGCTGCAGGAAGATCCGAAGCGCACGCACGTTCCCTCCGAGCCGCAGCTGGTCGTCGCCCTCTACGTGGCGACGAACCAGCCGATGGTCCAGCCGGTGGGCCGCGCCGCGCAGGCTGCGCAGGGCGCTGTGGTGGCGGTCCGGGAAGGAGCGATCTTCCACGTGATGGTGGCGTTGACGCTGGCGGAGAGCGGCGAGAACATCATCTACTCCGCGCCTCCGGTGGAGCAGCGGGACGTGCAGCAGGCGCTGGAAGAGGCGCTGAACTTCGCCGAGAGCATGGGGTTCATCCTCGACGGCACCGGCTGGGCGAATCTCGACGATGCCCACCGGGCCGAGCTGCTCGAGCGCACTCCAGCATTCTGGCCGCCGGCCGACGTGGAGGAGGCGGCGGGGCCAGCTGACGTGGAGGAGGCGGCGGTCGAGAGGCCGAAGACGGACGATCCGATGCAGGCGGTGGCGCGGCTCTTCGCGGCCTTCGCGCTGCTGCTCTTCGCTTCCTGCTCGGGGATGTCCTCCGAGCAGCGCGCGCA
>WNFT01004171.1_pt1 | contig 12620 bp, 11 predicted proteins | sample 5400191 | NCBI WGS metagenome assembly WNFT01 (sample SAMN13153359, study PRJNA577476) | soil metagenome | isolation source: 80 cm saprolite under Madrone tree | place: USA:California | collected 2016-06-14
CTGGGACAAAGGGGCCAGTCATGAATGGGGAAGCCATATTCCGACGATCTGCGCGAACGTGTCATTGCGGCAATCGAGGCCGGTCATACCCGTGAGGAAGTTGCTGAGCTGTTCAACATGGCTTTGAGTACTGTTGGGGGATTCATCAAGCGCAAGCGCGAAACAGGCAGTGTCAGTCCAGACAAATTCGGCGGGTACAAGACCTTCTCGCTTGAGCCACATGCAGATCTGGTTAAGGAACTTGTAGCGGAACAACCGGATAGTACGCTTGCGGAACTTCAAGTTCGCTTGGCGAAAGAAAAGGTGGAGGTGAGCCAATCGGGGATCTCTCGGTTCCTCCATCACATCAAACTGACTTTTAAAAAAAGAGTCTACACGCAGCCGAACAAGATCGGCCCGACGTCGCCGCGGCCCGCAAGGCGTTGCGGAAAGAACAGCCAACCCTTGATCCGAGGAAACTTGTCTTCATCGATGAGACCGCTGCCACCACCAAGATGACCCGGTTCTATGGCAGGGCTCCTCAAGGCAAACGGCTCGTCGATAAGGTGCCGCACGGTCACTGGAAGACAACGACTTTCATATGCGGACTGCGCTATGATGGTGTCACCGCCCCGTTTGTGCTGGATGGCCCGATGGACGGACCCCACTTCTTAGCCTATGTCGAACAGATCCTTGCTCCAACTTTGAAGAAGGGTCAGATCGTCTTTCTGGACAATGTTTCCACGCATAAGGTCGACGGGGTCGAAGAGGCAATCGCGGCTCGCGGCGCACTCGCTATTTTTCTGCCGGCTTACAGCCCGGACCTCAATCCCATCGAACAGCTCTTCGCGAGACTCAAATCGTTCTTACGCAAAATGAAGGCGCGAACTGTTGAGGAACTTTGGAGAGCAATCGCCTCTTTTCTCAAAGAGGTTTCCAAAGACGAATGCAAGGCTTATCTCGCAAACTCGGGCTACGCCTAACCTAATCGAGAAATGCTCTAGACTGAGCCGTATCCTGGCCGGCGAGCCCGGGGTCAGCCGGCCAAGCTGATAAACGATTGCGTGACACACGATCAGAAGGGGGATTGTCATGAGGGCATTGGTTTGCGTGGCGGTGCTTGGCGTGCTGGCGTCGCCGGCGATGGCTGCAGAGCTTCCGCAATGGGCCTATCCGGTCGCACCGCCGGCGGGGGCGCCGCCGGATAATACCGTGCAGAAGTCCTTGCCGGGCAGCACCAAGAAGTACACTGCGGCCCAGATCAACGACCGCTTCGGCCCGCCCGACTGGTATCCGGAGGACCACCCGCCGATGCCGGACGTCGTCGCCCAGGGCAAGAAGCCGAATGCCCCGGCGTGCGACCTCTGCCATCTCACCAACGGGGCGGGGCATCCGGAATCCGCCGGCGTTTCCGGTCTGCCGGTCGGCTACATCATGCGCCAGATGGCCGAGTTCAAGGCCGGCACCCGCAAGGGCATGCGCGCGCCGATCATGGTGACGATCGCCTCGGCGCTGACCGAAGAGGAGACCAAGGCGGCGGCCGAATATTTTGCGTCGATCAAGTACCCGCAGTTCTACAAGGTCGTCGAGACCGACATGGCCCCGAAGTCCTATGTGGGCGCCGGCGCCATGCGGTTTGCCGCGAAGGAAGGCGGCACGGAGGCGATCGGCAATCGCATCATCGAGATCCCGGCTGACGAGGAACGCACCGAGGCCCGCGATCCGAGAGCCCAACATATTGCCTACGTGCCGACCGGCAGCATCAAGAAGGGCGAGATGATCGTGACCACCGGTGCGGGCGGCAAGACCGTGGCCTGCGCCATTTGTCATGGCGCCGAACTGAAGGGGCTCGGCGAAGTGCCGGCGATCGTCGGACGATCGCCGGAGTACATTTACCGCCAGCTCAACGACATCAAGATCGGCACCCGCAATGGCGCCTGGACGCCCTTGATGAAAGGGGTGGTGGCTAATTTGACTGACGAAGACATGGTTGCGATCTCTGCCTATCTGGTATCGCAGGCGCCATAGCCTCGGACAGCGCGTGCCGGCCTCCCGGCGCGCGTCGATGCGGGACGAGGCAGACAGCCCGGACGTCCGACCGCATCCCTCCCGTGGGACCGCGGGCGTCCCGCCCGATTCCCCCACCCTACCCTCCCCCGCAAGCGGGGGAGGGTAGGGTGGGGGCGGCGAGACGCCCGCGGTCCCAAGGAGGGGGCGGTCGGTCCAACCGAATGGAAAATATCAATGGAGGAACGACCATGAGGACATTGGTTTGGCTCGCACTGCTCAGCCTCCTGGCCTTGCCGGCCCAGGCCGCGGAGCTTCCGGGATGGGCCTATCCGGTCAATCCAGCCCCGAAACCGCCGGATGCAGTCAAGCCGATCCAGCTGCCGGGCAGCACCAAGTCCTACACCCAGGCCCAGATCGACGACGGGTTCAGTCCGCCCGATTGGTATCCGCAAGACCATGCGCCGATGCCGGATGTGGTGGCGCATGGCCGCAAGGAAACGAACGCGCGCGCCTGTGCGCTTTGCCACCTGACGAGCGGCGGCGGACATCCGGAGTCCGCGGGCATCTCCGGGCTTCCGGCCGGCTACATCGTCCGGCAGATGGAGGAGTTCAAGAGCGGCGCCCGCAAGGGCGCGCGCGCCGTGGCGATGATTCCGATCGCCAAGGGGCTCAGCGAGGCGGATTTCAAGGCAGCCGCCGAGTACTTCGCGGCGACGAAATACCCGGTTTGGTACAAGGTCGTCGAAAGCGATACGGTGCCGAAATCGTATCTCGGCAACGGCGCCATGCGCTTCCCGGAAGAACACGGTGGCACCGAGCCGCTCGGCAACCGCATTATCGAATTGCCGCAGAATGATCTTTCCGCCGAGAGCCGCGATCCGCGCACCGGTTTCGTCGCCCATGTGCCGACCGGCAGCATCAAAAAAGGCGAGGAGATCGTCACCACCGGCGCGGACGGCAAGACCATCCGATGCGCCATCTGCCACGGCGCCGAGCTCAAGGGCATCGGCGAGGTTCCGCCGATCGTCGGGCGCTCGCCGATGTACATCTATCGCCAGCTCAACGACATCAAGATCGGCACTCGCACCGGCACCTGGACGCCGCTGATGAAGGCAGTGGTGGACAAGCTCGATGATGCCGAGATGATCGCAATCGCGGCGTATCTGGTGTCCAAGGGACCGTAGCAGACCGCAGACCGGTAGGGTGGGCAAAGGCGGCCGAGACGTTGCGGCTTTGGTACGATTTGCTTTCCGCCTTTGCTCACGCGGTCTGCGGTGCGATTGCTGAGGCAAAGTTGGGCAGCGTAGGCAAATGCGCGCGAGGTCAATGCATGATGCGTCGTCTGTGCCCGGCGCCCTTGCCCACCCTACGAGGCCACGACAGTGAATCAGGAGGAACCGCGATGAAGACGCCCTGGACGCGACGCGCGCTGCTCGCTGGAGCGGCGGCAGCCGGAACGAGCATCATTGTAAAGCCGGTGCGGGCCGCCGACTACAAATTCATCCAATACCACAATCAGTCCGAGACCAGCACGCTCCACAAGAATCTCGTTGCCCTGTGGGAGGCGATCCGCCGCGAGACCAACGGGCGCGTGGAAGCCGCCGTCTATGCGGAAAACAACAAGCTCGCGGCCGGCGACCCGGCGGCGCTGAAAATGCTGATCGCAGGCGAGATCCAGTTTTTCACCCTGATGGGCGGCATCATCGGCACGGTGGTGCCGATGGCCGAAGTGCAGCAGGTGCCATTCGCATTCCGGTCCGCCGCCGAGGCCCACAAGGCGATTGACAGCCCGCTCGGCGCCTATATGGGCGAGGAAATGGCTGCGAAGGGCATGCATCTGTTTCCGATCGCAGGCTTCGACAACGGCATGCGCCAGGTCACCACGGTGGCGCGCCCGGTCAACACGCCCGCGGATCTCGCCGGCGTGAAAATCCGCGTCCCGCCGGGGCAGATGATATTTGACACTTTCCAGGCGTTCGGCGCCGAGCCGGTGACCACGTCCGCGAACCTCATCTACGACTCGCTCAAGACCGGCAAGGTCGGGGCGCAGGAAAATCCGCTCGCTATCCTGGAGAATTTCCGCATCTACGAGGTGGTGAAGTATGTCAGCATGACCAACCACATGTGGTCGGGCTTCAACCAGATGGCGCATCTTGCCACGTGGCGCAGCCTGCCCGAGGACCTCAAGGACGTGATCACGCGCAACGTCACCACCTACGTGCGCCAGCAGCGCATCGACCAGGGCAATGTCAATGCGAGCCTGCGCGACCGGTTCGCCGCCGCCGGCCTCATCTTCAATGAGGTCGACCAGGCGCCATTCCGCGCCAGGCTCGCGAACGTCTACGCCACCTGGAAGGACAAGCTCGGGTCGAAGTGCTGGACGCTCCTGGAGGCGGAGGTTGGGAAACTGGGGTAGCGTTGGTGGCACACGTAGGGTGGGCAAAGCTTGTCATCGGGCTGGCCGAAGGCCAGACCCGGTGGGCGGCCCCGACCTATCGATTGATACGCAGCGTGGGGACCGCCATGCCCACGCGGTCCAGCTTCGCCACGACGCACACGAGCCCGACCGCGTGGGCACGGCGGAATGCTTATTGTGCCAAGACGGCAACGTCTCGGCCGCCTTTGCCCACCCTACGCATCCTCGCCCTTTTTTATGCATTGGCGGTTAACCCGACCAACGCCGCCGAGGCGGACTGCCGTGAACTCGATCGCAATTACACCCTCGCAAAACCCGGCATCACCTCAGTTCAACTCAACGCCATCCTATTCGCTTCCGCCGCCAAGGATTGCGGCGCCTTGGCCCGCCGTCTGATCGCGGCCGGCGCCTCGTTGCAGGCGCGCGATCGGACGGGAGCGATGCCGCTTTCTCATGCGGCGCGCGGCGGCCATGCGGCACTGGTGGCACGCTTTCTTGCCGAGGGGGCAGCGATCGATGCACGCGATCTCAGCGGCGCGACGGCGCTTTATGCGGCCGCGCAAGCCGAACGACCCACCACTGTGGCGGCGTTGCTGGCAAGGGGCGCCGATCCCAACGTGACGGGACGCAGCGACGTCTCGCCGCTCGCCGCCGCCGCGTTTCGCGGCAATGACCGCATTGTCGAGCTGCTGCTCTCCCGCGGCGCCGATCCGAATCACGTGGATGCAACCGGAAAGACGCCCCTCATCTACGCGGCCGCTCGCGGCTTCGCGCTCGTCGTGCGTCGCCTGCTCGATGCCGGCGCTGACGCCAAGGCCCGCTACGGCAACGATCTGACGGCGCTGATGTGGGCCGCGGGCCACGAGGATGGGGTCGGCGGCGCCGCCGCCGTTGCGGTGGTCGAGCTTCTCATCGCGCGCGGAGCCGCCATCGATGCCGCCGACAATCGCGGCCGCACCGCGCTGATGATCGCGGCCGAGCGTGGCAATGCCGCGGTGATTGAGACCCTGATCCTGCGCGGCGCCGATCGCGCGGTGCGCGACATGGCCGGCAAGACCGCGTGCGATCTCGCGGCCAGTGACGCTGTGCGCGAAACGCTCGGTTGTGACGCCGCTACATCCCGGCCAGATACGCCGCGAGCGCCTCGAGATCGTCCTCCGATGTCGCGTTCATGAGGTCCGACATGCCGGGATTGTTGCCGCGCCGGCGGGTGCGGAAATCCATCATGCTCTTCAGGATGTAATCCGCACTCTGCCCGGCGAGACGCGGCTGGGTTCCTTCGCCCTGATATCCGGCCTGATGGCAGCCGGTACATCCGACCGAGGCGTTGGTGCGCGAAGCCTGCGCCGCGACCGCGTCGAGCGCGCGGGCCTGGCGCAAATTGGGCCAGGCTCTCTGCGAGAAATAAAGCGCGATCGCGAGCATGTCGTCGCGCTCCAGCTTCTCGGCGAGCGGCCCCATCACCTCGTTCTTGCGGGCGCCGCTCTTGAAGTCGCGCAACTGCAAATAAAGATAGCCCTGGTGCTGGCCCCAGATCACCGGCCACGACTTGTCGGGCGGAATGCCGTTGTCGCCGTGGCAGGCCACGCAGGCCTGCACCTTGTCCTCGATCGTTTGGGCCGCGGCGGGCGGAGCCGCCGCGAGGATAGCGAGTAGGGTGGGCAAAGCGAAGCGTGCCCACCCTACCGGCGCGAGAAACAATTCGGACCTCATCCTGAGGAGCGCGCTCTTGCGCGCGTCTCGAAGGATGGCAGCGAGTCCGGGCCGTGTATCCATCCTTCGAGACGGCCGCCCAAGAGGGCGGCCTCCTCAGGATGAGGCGATAAATGCTTCACGGCCTCTACGCGCGGCGCTGCTCTCATCCGCACCAGCCCAAATCACTCCAGCGTGAAGGCGATGATATTGTTGCCCCGCTTGTAGTCGAGCTGGACGTTGCCGCCGGCCGCAACGACGACGTATTGCTTGCCGTCGACCGCATAGGAGGACGGCGGCGCGTTGACGCCGGCGCCGGCGCTGAAAGTCCACAACACCTTGCCGGTCCTGGAGTCATAGGCGCGGAAGCGCCCATTGCCTTCGCCCGCGAACACGAGGCCGCCGGCTGTGGCGAGAATGCCGCCGATCATCGGCTGCGGTGTCTTCACCTGCCAACGAATCTTGCCGGTGTTGTAATCGACCGCCGTGATGTTGCCGGACTGCTGTTCGGACGGGATGACCTTGAAGGCGCCGCCGAGCCACAGCTTGCCCTGCGGGTAGGGCGAGCTTTCCACATGATAGGTCATCGGCTGATGCAGGTTGATCGCGTAGGATACACCGAGATCGGGATCGACTGCGATCGGCGACCATTCGACGCCGCCATTGGCGCCCGGCAGCATGCGGGCGCCCTGCGCTGTCGGCAGCGTCCACATGTTCTCCTGCGGCACCATCGCTTGAGAGAAGCGAATGAGGCTGCAGTCCTTGCGATCGTGCACGTAGACGTGGCCGGTCTTGCCGGCATGGATCACGCCAGGAATGACCTTGCCGCTCTTGTCCTTGACGTCGACCAGAACCGCCGGGCTGACCGCATCCAGGTCCCACACGTCGTGGGCGATATACTGGAAGTGGCAGACATACTTGCCGGTGTCGAGATCGACCGAGACGAGCGAGTCGGTGTAGAGATTGTCGCCCGGACGCAGCGCGCCGTCGAGGTCGGGCGACGGATTGCCGACCATGAAATAGATGCGGTTGGTGGCAAGGTCGACGGCCGGATTCTGCCACACGCCGCCGCCCAGGGTCTTGTAGGGATCGCCGGTCTTGGCGAGCTGCTCCTTTTCAGCCGCGATGTTGCGGTGCATGTCGCGGCCGGTGGCGTCCTTTTCGGCCCAAACGCCGACGGAGTTTTCCGGCGTTGTGTCGAAAGTCCAGATGAGCTTGCCATCCTTGGCGTCGTAGGCCTTGACGAAGCCGCGAATCCCGTATTCGCCGCCGTTGGTGCCGACCAGCACTTTGCCCTTGACGACAGTCGGCGCCATGGTCTCGCTGTAGCCGAGCTCGGGATCCGCGATGGTCGACTGCCACACGACCTTGCCGGTCTTGGCATCGAGGGCGACGAGCTTGGCGTCGAGCGTCGCGAGAAAGACCTTGTCCTCGAGCACTTCCACGCCGCGATTGTTGGGGCCGCAGCAATATGTGGTGATCGGCCCCATAGCGTGCTTGTAATGCCAGAGTTCAGCCCCGGTCTTGGCATCGAGCGCATAGACATGGCTGAACGACGTGGTCACGTACATTACGCCGTTAACGACGATCGGCGACGTCTCCATCGATTCCTTTATCTCGGTCTGGAAGACCCAGGCCGGATGCAGCCGCTTGACATTGCCGGTGTTGATCTGGGCGTTAGGATAGAAGCGTTGCTGGCGATAGTCGCCGTTGGTATGCAGGAAGTTCTTTGTGTCGCGGTCGGCGCGGTCGAGCATGCGCTGGGTGACCGGTGTGACATTCACTGCCTTCGCAGTTTCGCCGGTCACCTGCTTGATTTCCTGCGCCCCCCCAAAGCTTATCATGGCGGCCGACAGCGCCACTGCGCTGACGGCAGTTCTCTTGAACCCATACATGACGTTGCCCTCCCAATTCTGGCATGCGCTGCACTTAAGCTTGAAATAGGTATGCCAGTATGTGAAGCGTTGGCCTGTGGTTTGCGCGCTGTCAAGAACGAACGTCGATGATTGTTATGAGCGCACTGCAGCAAACGACGAAGCCGCACGACGCCGCAAAGCGAGGGGAGGGCAACAACGGCAGTCGCGCAATACGCCCGAAGGGTCAGCCCGCTGCGGCGGTGAGATAATCGAAGTCGCGGTGCTGGGCCAGCAGCTGAGCAAGCCGTCTGCGGGCGTAGAACATCCGCGTTTTGACCGTGTTCTTGGGCACCCCGACGATCTCGGCGACCTCCTCGATGGTCTTGTCGTGATAGTAGACGAGATCGATGATCTCGCGGTGGTCGGGTGAGAGCTGAGACAGGCAGGCGCGAAGCTGGGCGCGGCGGTCTGTCTCCAGCAGGATTTGTTCCGGGGTGGAGTATTGATCGGCGACGGTCTCCGCCACCTTCTCGTCAAGCTCGATCTCCTGGCGCCGGCGGCGCACGGACAGCGCCTTGAAGCGCGCGATGGACATGATCCACGTCGAAACCGAAGACCGCCCCTCGAAGCGGTCGGCCTGCCGCCATACCTCGATGAAGGCTTCGCTAACCACGTCCTCGGCGGAAGCAGCGTCGTCCACCAGCCGCACGGCAAAGCGGAAAACGCGGATCTGGTGGCGATTATAGAGGATGCGCATCGCGGCGCGATCGCCTGCCGCGATCGCCGCGATCAGAGCTTCATCGGACATGGCCCCCACCACGCCGCCCCTGCTGGCGGACTGGGGCACTGGCGAGCCGGTGGCTTGCATTGTTATTGGCCTCCCCCGCGCGGCTGCATCGCACTTGGCTGGGAATTTAGCCGCTGGCTGTTTCACGTCATCTACATAGGGCGATGGAAATGGTTTCGCGGGCTCGGGGTATTGTTTCGTGTGCCCTGCAGCAACGAAACAATCGGATGCGTAGCCCGGATGGAGCCACCGGGGCCGGCCGGAGCCTGCCATCGGGCCGGCCAGAGGCCGGACCCGGTGGGCCGGCCCGATGATAAACTCAGCGAAATCCGGGACGGCCGTAAGAATGCGGTTACCGCCGAGCTCCGGGTTTCGCTTGCGCTCACCCCGGGCTACGACGGGCCCTACCATCGCGAGAAGCCTACGGCTTCTCACCCGTTGGGGAGAACAAATAGCCGCTCCCTCTCATGGTGCGGATGACGCTGGGGTGGGTCGGGTCCGGCTCGATCTTGCGCCGGATGCGCATGATCCGGATGTCGATCGCCCGATCGAAGGCCTCGGCGTCGCGGGCATTGGCGAGTTCGAGCAGGCGTTCGCGGGTGAGCACCCGTTTCGGATTTTCGGCAAACGCTCTCAACAGGCTATATTCCGAGGCGGTCAGCGGATGCTCGTTGCCCTCCTGGTCGCGAAGCGAGCGCCCATCCATATCGAGCCATTTGGTGCCGAAACGGACGAGATTCCTGACCGGGGCTACAGCCGGCGCGCCCGGCGGGGCGGCACGGCGCAGCACCGAACGGACCCGCGCCAGCAATTCGCGCAGCTCGCACGGCTTTGCGACATAGTCGTCGGCCCCAAGTTCAAGGCCGACCACCCGGTCGATCGGGCTCGCAGTCGCCGTCAGCATGATGACCGGGATGTCGGACTTTTGCTTGAGGTCGCGGATAATGGAGAGACCGTCCTCCTTCGGCATATGGAGATCGAGCACGATCAGATCTGGCCGTCCCCTGGCGATCTCGGCGCGAAGGCTCGCCCCGCCATCGCAGAGCGATACCGTGAATCCATGCATCCGCAGATAGTCGCCGACCATGTCACGTGCTGCGGCCTCATCGTCCACCACCACGATGTGCCGGGCGGGGCTCATGCGGACGGAATCGCGATCTTGAAGGTCGTGCCGGACGGGCCGGTCGTCTCCGCCGCCACGGTGCCCCCGTGCAAATCGACAATCCGCTTCACGATCGACAAGCCGAGACCCGTGGAAGTTTCCCCACCGGTCGGCTTCGCCGATAGGCGCTGAAAGCGCCCGAACAGACGCGCGATGTCTTCGGGCGAGAAGCCCGGGCCTTGGTCGCTGATGCGGATGACGGCAGATTGGTCACTGCATTCGATGCCCACTTCGATGCGACCTCCAATGGGGCTGTACTTGACGGCATTGCTCAGCACGTTGTCGATCGCCTCGCGAATCCGGTCGGAATCGCACAGCCAGTCGATCTTGGCCGGCGCCGTGAGCGCGATCGTCTGATCCTTGCGCGCCGCGGGGGGCTGGTTCGCGTCGACGAGGTCGCGCAGCAGCGCCACCAGATCCACTGGCTCCCGCCTGATTGTGATGTCAAGGGCATCCGCCATGGCGTCCGATATCAGCGAGTCGATGATTTCCCTGACCCGGTGGGCCGCGGTGCGGATATGGACGATCTGAGCCTTGACGTTGTCGACCGAGGACGCGGCGTCCCCCACCATTTCGGTCAGCATTTCGGTGCGGCCGAGTATGACGCCGAGCGGGTTCTTCAGGTCGTGGGCGACGGTGCCCAGCACCTCGCTCTTGAAGGCATTGGCGCGTTGCAACCGCGTCCATTGCGCGGAAAGCCGCGTATTGGCCTGCAGGAGCTCGCGGGTGCGCTGCCGTACCCGGTCCTCCAGATGGGTGTTGGCTTGCTGGAGCTGCTCGTAGAGAATGACGTTGTCGAATGCGACAGAAAGTCGGCTGCCGAAGATCTGGACCAGCGCCCGATCGGTATCGGAGAGCTGCTTGGAGCATTCAAGCAGCACCACCAGTTCCCGCCCGCTCCCTGTCCTTATATACAGCACCGAGCGCTGCGGCAGAAACTGATGATCGCGGCGGTGCAGCGCCTCGCGGACGACATCACGCAATTCAGGATCGAGCCCGTTCGATCCCGCCGGGCCGATAAGCCGGCTGTAGCATCCGGACCCCGCCAGCACCGAAAAGCTGTCGTTGGTCTGGCCGCTGTCGCGCAGCACCAGGATGCCGGCGCAGTCAACGTTCAAGAGCGACGCGATCTGGGTGAGAACGCCCTCGGCAAGGCGCTGCATCGATTTGAAATCGTAGAGAGTGGACGCCGCATCGACGATGATTTCGAGGCCCCGCCGGGTCTCGATCATGCGCTGGAGCTGCTGGTAGCTGCGCAGCGCTGCCGTCAACGAGGTGAACAGCTTGTCGGCCGTGAGTTCGGTCTTTGCCTTGTAGTCGTTGATGTCATAGTCGACGATGATGCGCCGCTCCGGGGCCTGGCCGGGCTGGCCGGTACGCAAAATGATGCGGACAGTCTCATTCTTGAGCGTACTGCGGATAAAGTGGACGAGATCGAGACCGGCGCTATCGGTCTCCATGATGACGTCGAGCAACACCGCCGCCACGTCGGGATGCCGGGCCAGCAATTCGCGTCCCTCTGCGGCGGACGAAGCCGAAAGGATTTCGAGCCGCTGGCCGTTGAGCGTGTAGTCGGACAGCGCGAACCGCGTGCCGTCGTGGACGGCGGGGTCGTCGTCGATCACGGCGACCTTCCACCGCGGTCCGGCTTCCGGCGGCGCAGCCTGATCTTCGATGATCTGAAGAAATTCGTCCTCGTCGGCCAATTTCATTATTCCGTCGCTGCGACAGCCGCCTTCGTGCGAGCATGTCTTGGAATCCTGATGCGGAAAGTCGTGCCACGTCCGGGTGCGGAATCCAAGGTGAGACGCCCGCCGAGGCTCTGGGTGACGATATTGAAGATGATGTGCAAGCCGAGGCCGGTGCCGCCGTGATCGCGTCGCGTGGTGAAGAACGGATCAAAGGCGCGCCTCCTGACCTCCTCCGCCATACCGACGCCGTCGTCCGCAACGGAGATCTCAACGTCGTCGCGGCCGACCGGCAGCGCGCTCACGCTGAGCGTTCCGGCGCGACCGTCCGGATAAGCATGGACCACGGTGTTGAGGAACAGGTTTGTCAGCACCTGGCCATAGGAGCCCGGATAGCTTTTCATGGAAATTCCCGGCGGTACGTCGACGACGAGCGAAAGGGGCAGCTTCCTGAGCACCGGGCGCAGGCTGGCGATGATCTGGTCGGTCGCCTCGGCGAGATCGAACTCGCGGCGCTCCGTATGGCTGCGATCCACCGCAACTTGCTTGAACGACTGGATCAACTCGCCGGCACGCTGCAAGTTGGCGACAAGCTGGTCCGCGGCGGCACGGCTCGTTGCGACGAAGTCGTCGAGACTGGAGCGGCGCAGCGGCGGCGTTCGCAGCTCCGCGGCGAATGCCTCGCATCGACGCGCGAAACTTGATGCCACCGTGAGGCTGATGCCGACCGGATTGTTGACCTCGTGGGCGATGCCGGCGACGAGACCGCCGAGCGCCGCGAGCTTTTCGGCCTGGATCAGGTTCTTCTGCGTGTCCCGCAACTCCGCCAAAGCTTGTTCGGCACGCTCCTTGGAGGCCCGCAGATCGGCCTCGGCTCGATCCTTGGCGATGGCGTTCTCGCGAAACACCTCGACGGCACGCGCCATGTCGCCGATTTCGTCGCGGGCCGAGGTGCCGTGGGTCGGCCGGTCGTAGCGGCCGAGCGTAATCGCGCGCATTGCGGCCATCAGGCGCTTGAGCGGCTGGCGGA
>WNFT01004564.1_pt1 | contig 12618 bp, 7 predicted proteins | sample 5400191 | NCBI WGS metagenome assembly WNFT01 (sample SAMN13153359, study PRJNA577476) | soil metagenome | isolation source: 80 cm saprolite under Madrone tree | place: USA:California | collected 2016-06-14
TACGCCCCTGGCGACTCCTCTTCCTCCAGCCCAGTTGCGAGAACGGCTCTTCAGTCACGGCCCTGTATTCACGACACCTCAATTATTTCATCCACAGGCCCGCTACGAAGTGCTGGAGAACGTGGCAGATGAACTGCGCATCTCCTCGGAGCAGGCGGAGGCGGCGCTCTTTGCGGATCGGCCGGCAACGTATCTGCTGGCAGACGCGGGGCCAACGTGGACACCCGCGGGCTTAATCGCCCGCTATAACCTGGAACTAGCACGCGGGGTCCTCTACTGGGCATCGCACATCACCATTGAAGTATCGAGCAACTACAAGGATCTATGGAAGTTTATCAAGTTGTTTAAGTTGATGTTCTGGGCCGAACCGAAGCAAGGGGGAGGATACCGCCTTGATCTAGATGGGCCGATTTCCCCCTTTGTCTCCTCCACGCTCCGCTACGGAAGACAGCTTGCTGCATTTCTACCTGCTTTATTTCTGTGTGAACAATGGCGCATGCATGCCTACGTCTATCCACCCCAGGGACGAGGAGAGATGCTCTATCGTCTCGATCATACAAGTTCACTGCATTCCCACTTTAAGCGTTCGGGAGAGTTTGACAGCCGGCTCGAAGCAGATTTTGCTCACGAGTTTGAGCAAAAGGTTGGCGGCAAACGAGGACACTGGCAACTCACGCGTGAAAGCGAGGTGCTCCTGCTCGCAGATACGGTCATGGTGCCAGATTTTGTGCTGATCGATACGCATGATGAAAACCGGCGCATCCTGATCGAGCTGGTTGGTTTCTGGCATCCGCAATACCTGCGCCGGAAGGTAGAGAAGGTGCGTGCTGCCAACTGTGCTCATCTCCTCTTGCTGGTCTATGAAGGGCTGAAAATCACCGAAGAAGCATTTCAAGATGTGGCAAGCGAGGTGATCTTTTTTAAGCAAAAACCGGTGCTCAAAGAGGTGATGAAGACTGTCGAGGAAATGGCCGATCGCGTTTATGGCCCACGCCGGAAACGAGAACGCAGAAGTGAAAAGCGGCGTACACCAAAACGGCCTCATGGCAGTGATATCAATGAGAGCCCTACAAAGGACTGAGAGTGCTGACCACCTGCTTGGGGAAACGGGAGCGGTTACCGTGTACAATCATGCACAATTGATGGCAACGCTACAGCTTGTTCCGGGAGAGTAATGTTATGCGCACCGAGCAAAGCTCGACGGCGTGTGTTGGTTCCTCATATACTAAAAATCTTCGTGTACTAAAAATCCTCGTGAGCGGCGTCTTTCGTAGAGAAGGTGCATTCTAGCAGGTTCAATGGCAGCCGATCTGGTTTTCGAATTGACACTGACTCAGTACCAGGGGGATGGAGAGGCCTTCGTCACTTTCTGGGAGAAGGAGAGAAAAGATCACTCCCGCCTTTGTGTAATTGCAGAGGTAATGATATACTCTTCTGTGATGGAGTACTCTCATTTCTTCTCTACAAGTACAATAAATGTACTGAAACACATGTCCTAAAGAGATATGAAGCTTTCCCATCGAAGCCAGGACACTTGCACACCTAACCCATCCACACATTAACTGTGACTTTGATACCTTGGGGGAATACAAATAGTCGCCTTATGATACGCTGAGAAGGAGGGCAATTGATGTTATACCAGCACTCTAAGACCGATCAGCAGGATACTACCTATACCTCTGATACGAGTGAATATATCTCGAACTACGCAGCCCTCCTTTCCGCTCACGCCCAACTCAACGGAGCTAATTCCCATCAAGAGAAAATCAATGCATACATTGCTGAAGCCTTAAAGCCCCTAAAGGTTCGCAGGCATGAATTCAGTCCTTTCGCTCCTTTTCGGCGTGAATACTCTGCGCTATCAACGGCGACGTTTTGGCAAATCATTGTCATTGTTCTCCTGCTACTTGGATTGGGGGTAGCGTTATACTTCTATGGTATAAAAGTGTTCGTGGCACTTATTGCCGTAACGACGATCTTCTATCTTGGCGACATGCTCTTTACTTTCTGGCTCTCACTGCGGGCGCTGCGCGTCTCTAGTGGTGAACAGATAAGTGACGAGATTGTGCATGCCCTTGCTGGGGCTGACTGGCCTGATTACACTGTCCTCTGTCCGCTGTATCACGAAGCGGCTATTGTACCTCAATTAGTCAGTGCATTGCAAAGCCTGGACTATCCAACAGACAAGTTGCAAATTCTCCTCCTCATCCAGGATGATGATATTGAGACATACGAAGTACTCAAGAGCACGAATCTGCCAGCATATTTCAGCATCATAACGTTACCGGCTGGCGAACCACGTACCAAGCCACGAGCATGTAATTATGGCTTACTGCTGGCAACTGGTGAATATGTCGTCGTCTATGACGCCGAAGATATTCCCGATCCACTACAACTCAAGAAAGCGATACTCACGTTTCTGAAGCACGGTCCCGATCTTGCCTGTGTGCAGGCCAAGCTGAACGTTTACAATGGAAATCAAAATCCAATCACGCGTTTGTTCTCAGCAGATTTCTACCTCTGGTTTGATGCGATCTTGCCGGGGCTGCAAAGCCTGGGGTTGCCAATTCCACTAGGTGGCACATCCAACCATTTCCGGACAGAAGCTTTACGTGCTGTAGGTGCGTGGGACGCTTTTAATGTGACCGAAGATTGTGACCTGGGACTGCGCCTGGCTCACTATCAGTTGAAGACAGCTATCCTGGACTCAACAACTTACGAGGAAGCAAACTCACAAGTCAGGAACTGGTTTCGACAACGCACTCGTTGGATCAAAGGCTTTATGCAAACCTACCTCGTCAACATGCGCCGACCGCAACGCTATCTACGCCCAAGACATTGGAGCCAGTTTATCTCCCTGCAGTTCGTAGTGGGAGCCAAAACAGGCATCTTCCTCGTGAACCCGGTGATGTGGGTACTGCTCATACTCTACGTTCTGTTCCGCACAACCCTTGACCCACTCTACCATATCTTATTTCCAACGCCTATTCTGTACGCGGGTATGGCCAGTCTTATCTTTGGAAACTTCTTCTATATATACTCCCATATCGTGAGTTGCCTGAAGCGTCGTCAATATGGCTTGATCAAGTGGACACTGGTATTTCCCGTCTACTGGGTCATGATGAGCGTTGGGGCATACCTCGCTCTATTTGACCTTATATTCAAACCCCATTACTGGAGAAAAACGCAGCACGGACTTCACTTGCGTTCGCCTCATTCCATCCTTTTTATCAATAAATTGACACTTATCAACGCACCTCTGAAAACAATCCCAGAGATTGAAAAAGATTTTCCTATCCAACTGGAATCAGAGACAGATGATCCCGACAAAACTCTCCCCCTCCCACCCTTAGGCAACGGCGCACAAGTAACGGGTGTAGATGATCCCGACAAAACCCTCCCACCCTTAGATAAAGAGGAGCAACTTGCAAGCAGCGTAGCGGTAAGGGTATCGACGGAGAGAGATCTAGTAGATCTACGTGTACATGAAAGCGTAAAGCGCTCGGCGCAGCAACCGATGTACAAAGATCCCTGGCTCATAGCGCTCTGTATCATTGCCTGCGTTGCTAGTGTTGTCTCACTCTGCTACTTCTTCCAAAATGATCAGATACTCGTTTACAAAGATGCCTATTCTCACTTGTTGCTTGCCCGGCGTCTCATTGACAGTGCAACACCAGGTTTTGCTCAACTTGGCGGAGTATGGCTTCCGCTTCCTCATCTTTTAATGCAGCCATTCATCTGGAATGATTACCTCTGGCACAGTGGCCTGGCAGGAAGTTTTGTCTCTATGCTCTGTTATCTGGTTACATCAGTGTACCTCTTTCTTGCGGCGCGTCGTATCACGAAAGATAGTCGAGCCAGTTTTGTAGGTGCGTTGCTGTTCGTCTTCAATCCGAACATTCTCTATCTCCAGGCTACGCCAATGAGCGAACTTGTTCTGATTGTAACCATGACGATGGCCTGTTACCATTTTCTCGCCTGGTCGCAAGATGATTCTACTCATCATCTGATTTTGGCTGCACTGGGCACTCTTCTGGCGACGCTGGCCCGCTATGATGGCTGGTTCCTCTTCCCGGCATTTCTTGTTGCCATAGTTATTATCGGATTGATGAAGCGCCAAAGTAGGGTGGAGATTGAGGGAAAACTGCTGGCATTTGGTATATTAGGAGGACTTGGTATAGTGCTATGGTGCCTGTGGTGTGCCATGATCTTTGGAGATCCTCTCTACTTCCAGAGAGGTCCGTTCTCTTCTCAAGCTGACCAAGACTTTCTGCGTCAGGTTCATATCCTCTCCACCTACCATAATCTCTGGCAATCCACCTACACCTACTTACTAGCCTCTATCGAGAATGTAGGATTGGTTACCTCTGCGTTGGCATTCCTGGCTTTTCTTGTTTTTATCGCGCGCCGTCGCTTCACCCCAGACATAGTCGCAGGATTAGCTATCACCATCCCCATCGTCTTTTATATCGTCTCGCTCTACACAGGGCAGGCGGCCATCTTTCTCTCACCAATCAATAGAATATATAACGCACGCTACGGAGTAGAGGCTGTTATCCCTGCGGCATTCTTCGTAGCAACTCTTGCTGGTCGGTTGCCTTCGGCAGCTCAACGCCCTTTGCCACATCGTTCGTCCACTGGACAAGCTATGAGGCATCCAGTTTTGGCAATTGGTAGCGGTTTTGTACAACTCCTCTTTGTTGGTGCCATTACGGCGCAGTCCGTTTTGATGACGTCTGGAGGAATCATCTCCTTATTAGATGGTCAGTATGGTGCTGATTGTGCTCCTCATAGTAATGTCGTGGCTTACCTTGCTCAGCATTATACTGGGGGGAGAATTTTGGAAGATTTCTTCACCTCTCGCAAGGCCGGGGTAGACTTCACAAACATCGATTTCGCGAACATCATCTATGAGGGCTCTGGGCCTCTGTGGAAACAGGCACTCAAAAACCCTGCGTCGCTGGTAGATTGGGTCATTGTCAATCCAAGAGATCAAGATGACGTTGTGGCACAGCAAGTTGATATTGCAGGTCCCAAATTCTTATCACAATTTATTGCTCTGGTACAGGAACCACAAGGTCTTCTCCTGTTTCATCGGAAATGGCTGCCACTCCTCCCAACGCAGTCTGTCCCTGCTAGTGTGTTTACCGAACATGCTGTCTGTGCTGCCAGCGACCCCAGGCATATTCGCACCTTGACTGCCAACAACGTAACCAGACCCGCCTTTGAAACAGGTCTTGTCTTTCCTCGCTCAGGTGCAACAGCCTATGGCCAGGATGATACAGCGTGGGTGAACGGGATACAGGAAGTTCAGCAACAGACCGGCGCCCGTTGGATAGAAATGCCCATTCCCTTTTTTCAAGCATCTTTCACATCAACAAGCGTGACGGGCGGATCCGATACTCCAACACTTACCTCATTCGCCCAGGGTATACGTACAGCTCATGCACAAGGCTACCAGGTCTTCGTGGCACCGCTTATTTTCGCCGATCCACTCGATACAGCGATAACCGCAGACCATTGGTCAGGTCACATCCTCTTTTCCACATATCAACAGAACAAGCAGTGGTTCGATAGCTACTGGCAAACTCTTAAACCTTATGTAGAGGTTGCCGCACAAGAAGGAGTCGAGCAATTCACCATTGGTACCGAGGATGAATGGCTGGAAAGATCCGCGCCGAATGCATTGTGGAACACGTTGATTGCCCGCATGCGAACCATCTTTCCAGGCACTATCACCTATGATATGAACTGGACATCAGTTTCAAACACACCCCTCCCCGCGTGGATGCACAATCCCGACTTAGGATTGATCGGGGTCTCTGCGTATTTCCCTCTGACTCTCAGTCGTGAGCCGATTGATTCAAAACAGATGCTTGATCTCTGGAGAGTTAATGAGAAAAATATTCTTGACACACTTTCGGTAAAACTTGGCAAGCCAGTTTTTCTTTCAGAAGTTGGGTATCGTAATAGTGCAGATGCCGTCTACCATACGTGGGAAGCATTCGCCTCTGCACAGCCAGACCCGGAGGAACAGGCAATTGCCTGCGACGCGGCGATGGAGAATATCTTCAATGATCCACATATTGCCGGCACTTTCTTTTGGGGATGGGATAATGTTTCCGCATTTCGTTTACGTGGTATGCCAGCAGTTGCAGTCATACACACCTGGTATACTTCATTAGAAACTGAATAGCTCTATGTCGGCAGACACTTGACGTGGTTTTCTCGCACGTTTAGAATGAAGACGTGTATTCCCCATATTGAGTTAGTGATTCTAAATTGTGTCAAGCTAAACTCGAGGAGACAACTTATGACTGACCGTGTGGGAAGACAGGTTGGCAACTATCGCTTAATCTCTCTCTTGGGCCAGGGAGGGTTTGCCGAGGTGTACCTTGGCGAGCATATCTACCTGCGAAGCAAGGCTGCTATTAAGCTCCTAAACACCCAATTGAGTGAGAAGAATAAAGAGCACTTCCTTGAAGAAGCTCGCTTCCTGGTGAATCTAATTCATCCTCACATCGTGCGCGTGCTAGACTTTGGGTTAGAAGGAGAAACACCTTTTCTCGTCCTGGACTATGCCTCTTCTGGCTCCTTGCGCCAGCTTCATCCCGTGGGGATTCCCCTTCCTCTTATGACTGTCGTCACCTACACCAAGCAGGCCGCTGACGCCTTACAGTATGCCCATGAGCAGAAGCTGATTCATCGGGACATCAAACCGGAGAACATGCTACTTGGACGGTACAACGAGATACTGCTCAGCGATTTCGGTATCGCGGTACTGGCACAAAGTTCGCTCAGCCAGAGCGTGAAGGAGGTAGCAGGCACCGCGGCATACATGGCCCCAGAGCAATTTCAAGGTAAGCCACGCCCTGCCAGCGATCAATATGCACTTGGCGTCGTCATCTACGAATGGCTTTGTGGCGTACATCCTTTTAAGGGCACATTTGTTGAGGTCGCGAGCCAACACCTCTTTGTTTCGCCGCCGTCCTTACGGGGAATAAACCCTACCATTACTCCTGATATTGAGCAAGTCGTGATGACTGCTCTTGCTAAAGACCCGAAGCAACGATTTGCCAGTATTCGTGCCTTTGCCAATGCTCTGGAACAAGCCTCTCAGCCGTCGCAAGCTCCTCTCTTTCTTTCTGCGTCCAACCAGTCCTCCTTAATAGCAACCCAGATAGAGTCAGCAGCTCTCTCCACAGAAGCAGAAATCCACTCAGATAAGCCGTCATCACCCATGGAGCTGAATACGCCATCTGGTCAGCCAGTACAATCTACTATCGCGCAACCACCAAATGAAGCCGTCACCGCCCCTCCACGGGATTCCTCAGCTGGTTCGATAGCGATCCCTGTCCAACCATCACAGTCACCACAAGGAATATCCCGGCGGACAGTGCTAGCAGGGTTGGCAGTGCTTGGCAGTGTTGGAGTAATTGGTGGCGGGGTAGCATTGCTGGAATACATTCACTCTCGCACCTCTACCTCTACGTCTATTACCAATACTACCAAGCCGCCTCCTCCTGCATCCTCCTCAGGCGCTATGTTCGGTTTTAACCCCCAGCATACGCACGTTAACGCTGGCGAGCATATCCTTTCAACCGCAAACGTCTCTCGTCTCACCCAGGCCTGGGCGACCGCTGTCGAAGGTATCATCGGTATCTCTTCACCTGCTGTAGCGAACGGCATGGTCTATGTTGGTTCATTCGATCATCATGTGTATGGCCTTAATGCTGCTACGGGCAGGATTGTGTGGATGACTCCCACGAAAGACATCATCTACTCGTCCCCGGCAGTAGCCAATGGCGTGGTCTACGTTGGCTCAGCAGACTCCAAAGTGTATGCCCTTAACGCCTCTTCGGGCCACGTTCTCTGGACTTTTCAGACAGGCGGAGGCGTCAATTCTTCCCCTGCAGTCGTAGATGGCGTGGTCTACGTTGGTTCATTTGACTCCAAAGTGTATGCGATTGATGCTTCTTCAGGCAAATTGATCTGGGCCGTTCCTGTAGCGGGCGGAATATTTGACTCTCCGGCTGTAGATAACGGCATTGTTTACATTGGCACACAAGGGCACTCCACGTTCTATGCTATTAATGTCTCCACAGGCAAGATTACTTGGAAGATGCCAACAGGAGATTACATCAACTCCTCTCCGGCGATAGCTGGTGGATTAGTGTATGTAGGCTCAAAGGATGGCAAATTATACGCTTTTGACGCCTTCACTGGAAAAAAAGACTGGACAGCGTTCAATATACCGGGTGCAGAAATAGCCTCTTCGCCAACGATTGCCAATGGGGTCTTGTACGTCGGCTCATGGAACCATAATTTCTATGCGCTTGACGCCTTCAGCGGTACTATTCTATGGAATACGACAACAGGGGATGGGATCGAATCATCTCCGGCAGTCGTCAACGGTGTCGTTTACGTTGGTTCACGGGACCACAAGCTGTATGCTTTTAAACTCCCTGCTTCCTGAAGTAAATCACAGTTGTCGAGACCTTGCCTTGCGCCCCCTGGGCCCCGACCCATAATCCCCAAAGGGATCATCGCGCTCGCGCACAGCCTGGCGAAAGCCCACTTCCCCTGCTCGTGCTACGAAATCGCGCCCCTCCTGGATAGAGTATAAGGAAGCGTTCTCTCAAAAGAGAAAAGGAAGTCGAGTGGAGGGGTGTCAACTCCTCCACCTCTTTTCATGTTCTCCCATTTTGAAGTCCGACGGTGCTGCACCTCAGAAACGAGCATGAAAGTCTACTTACGAAGGAAGGGCTCCGGATGGTTATGATACAGCGGGGAGGGTAGCGATTTTTTGCCAGGTTTTGCCCGCGTCGTGAGTGCGGTACACGTCGAGATCGTTGGATGGGGTTCTCACGAGGGCCACGCCTGTTGATGCGGACGGAAAGCTATATTCCACCGGGTCTCCCTTCGTGGGATGGGTGCCCTGCTGTCGCCATTGGCCGTTGATGAGCGTCAAGAGATCCATTTGGAGCCCTCCAGCAACGGTGCCGCTATCGACTATGATATGTTGGTCATCTACCACGCTTCTCACTCCTACATAGCCAGGGACCGCGCTTCCTTGCACCTGCCACGATTTTCCCCCGTCGTGCGTGACGTAGAGGTACATGTCATGGGTGGCGTCCTGGCCAAAGGCGGCGAAAAGGGAGCCATCTTTTTCGGTGACAAAGGTGGGGCCGAATGTCAACGAAGGTACCTCCTGTGTTATGCCCGCTGGCCTGGGAAGCTGTCGTTGCTCCCAGGTACGTCCAGCGTCGTGGGTGACGTAAAGCGCTACCTTGGAATGCAGCACGTCTTTCGCTGTGAACGCTTGTGTTGTCACCCAACCCGTCTGCTCAGTGATGGCATGGTATTCTCTGATAGAGGAGAAGGGGAGCGTATTTGTTTGCTGCCAGGTATTGCCTCCGTCACTGGTCGTGTCGAGCGGGGTTTTCTGGTGTGTATCCCCTGAAAAGGACTGGGTGATCATCCACCCGTGGTTCTGGTCAGAAAATGAGAAGGACTGCACATTCCCCTGTAGCCCGCGCAGCGGCTTCCATGTTGCTCCTCCATCCGTGGTACGGTACCAGGTACCACCCTGCCCTGGCAGCCAGGCTGTGGTTTCATCGAGGATGTAGAGATAATCGATGCCCCCAGAGGCTACCTGGCTCGGGGTCACTTGCTTCCAATGGAGCCCTCCATCGGTGGTGCGCAAGACGCTGGCCCAGTTGAAGCCGTTGACGCTGCTCCCTATAGCCCAGCCAACGCTCTCCGTCACCATGTGCAGACGAAGCCCTTCTGTCAGGACCACGCCGGTTTTGACTGGTTTGGAGGACGCGCTGATGGGCGTTCCAGCAGGGGTGATGTTCGGGCTGGTGCCCGTTCTCGCCCGGTTCATCAAGGAGAAAGTGAACGCGAAGGCACTGATGAGCAGTATGACCAGGAGGACAGCCGCGAAAGGGGCAAGTCGCTTCATCAGCCCTGGTTTGCCAGGTGCGGGTTGCTTCATATGGCGCGGCCTTTCCACGCCTGATGGTACTGGTTGAGAGAGAGATGGTTTAAGAAAACTGATCTGCTGAATACCTGAGTGCTCGCGCTCGTCGAGCACATTGGAGAGGCGTTCCCAGGCGCCCTCTAGCGTCTGGCGCTCCTCCTGGTAGTGACGATGAACCTCCTGGATAAAGCTGGCAGCAGGGAGTGTGGTTGGCTGGCTCCTCAGAAGGCGGGCGATTTGTCCGTCGACCTGCTCAGGAGTAAATTGTTCGTTGGACTTATCCATGATGGTGCTCCTCATCACTGTTTTCATAGAGGCCGCGCAAGAGATTCAAGGTTCGCGAGAGCATGGCCCGGATGGCTCCCTCGTTTGAGTTGAGGAGCCGGGCGATTTCCGGACTGCTCAAGTCATGGGCAAAACGCAGGCGCAAGATGTGTTGCTTTGCCTCAGGCAGCGCTGCCAGGGACATATGCAGGCGAGCATGTGCTTCGTTGCGTAAAGATATCTGTTCTGGCACCTGCTGCTCATCGCTGAAGAGAGTTTCCATGGCCTGCTCCAACGAGACGATTGACGTACGATTCTGGCGGCGGTAGTGATCAATGCATTTGTTGTACGCTACCCGCCGCAGCCATGCCAGTTGTTCCCCTTCATTGAGCGCATCCAGCTTTTCGCTTTCCAGCGCAGCGAGAAATACTTCGAGCAGGGCATCTTCAGCATCTTCGCGAGATGGAATGTGACGCCGTATGAACGTCAGAATACTGGGAGCATGGCGTTGATAGAGCGCGGCGATAAGCGAACGGTCAGCTTGAGATGAGTGTTTTAGCAAATCGATCATGCTCCTCTGCACATGCTTTTTGAGATCTCAATCAGTATATCGTGAGAAAGAGGCAAGTGTTACATTATGCCCCTTTCCTAAGATCGACTAGAACCTTGAGCACGCTTAATCATACCCTCCATCAAAACACTGAGCAAATATTTATCCTCTCTTGAGCTATTCTTGAATTTTGCCAGGTAGAATATACGTCTGTAAGGGGTTATGGGCCAGCCTGTTGGGGCTTGTGCTGGCCAGGCAATCGACCATTCTTTTGCGCATACTCCCAATCCCACGTTGCTTTTGATAGGCAGCGCAGGTAAATGTTTCGACTATTGATGAATGTAAGGAGAAATGTATGACCTGGATTACTCAGTTGCGTCAACGATCGACATGGTTGCTGGCAGTCGTTGCGCTTGTGCTATCGCTCTCGCTTGCAGCTTGCGGCGAGCAAGCCAACGCGAGTAGCAGTAGCGGCACAAACAGCTATTCGACATCTCAACAATACCAGTCCGGCCAGCCCACTCATTCTGGAAACAATCACAGCAATACTATGCAGAATGTAGATCAGCAGGTTCAAGGAATCCTGCGCCAGCTCGATGGTGCGCAGAACGATGTCAATACCAGCAGCGCAGCGGCTTCCCAGGATGGCGGGCAGCCCTGATCGATTCGCTTCAAGTATAGTTTTTGAATTACCATTTCGATTCATATTGGAGGAAATCTTATGATGAAGCTTCTAGCAACTATCCGGCATATACCTCGACATTTCGCGGCAATCGGCATACTGGGCATAGTAGCCCTCGGTATGCTTATCCCTTCAACTGCATTTGCAGCATCAGCGCCTCCACAAAAGTGCGCCCCCACCGATACGCAGTGCTTTATCAACGCGGGCAATCAGTTCATCGCGCAGCGCCAGGCAGCCCTGACGACGCTGAGCGGGAAAATCACCGGGCGGCTGAATGACAAGCTGATTACCAGCGACCAGGCAAACGTTTTGCAGGCTGACGTCAGCACCAACCAGAGCGGCCTTGCAGTGCTGAAGACTAAGCTCGATGCAGAGACAAATGCTCAAGCAGCGCGCCAGGATGTAATGAACATCTTCTTGCAATTCCGCATTTTTGCGGTCGTGCTGCCACGCGACTACCGGCGGCTCTATCTCGACATGGCGATCAATATCAACGCCAAATTGAGGAATCTTGCGCCGCAGATCCAGCAAGCTATCAACAATGCACCGCCCAGCGAGCAGGCGCAATTGAACACGCTCTTCAACGATTACAAACATGCGCTAAAACAGGCTGGCAGCGATGTACACCAGATCACACAGATCCTCAAAGGCGACAAGTAAAAGATACTTCTCTCTTCCTGGGTGCCAAGAAGGGTACGCACCACGAAATGTGTACCCTTCTTGGCGTAAAAGGCGTGTAGAGGTATTACATATTCAAAAAGCGCTCAATCTTCCTGCTTGCGCTGATGAAACAATGGCCCAAAGGTCAGTGGTGGGCCTGTACGTCAGAACAGGGAAATTCTCCGTTTTCTCACTCGAAAGGAAACTCCACTCCCTCTACTCTCTCCAGCATCCTACGTAGATCATCATAATCCTCGTCAGCAACGGCCACAAATCGCTCAATCAAACCCTCGTGCAGCGCACTTGCAGCGTCAAGGTGCATCGTAACGAGGGCCTCCTGTATCTCGCGCTTTAGCTGCTGATCTACCCTTTTAGATACAACTATGGGCGGAATGCTGGAGGGGCCTAGCATATCGATAGCCCGCAATCCCGCGGCTCCATGCTCGTCCCTGGCGCGTAAGACATCCAGGACATGTG
>WNFT01004174.1_pt1 | contig 12617 bp, 10 predicted proteins | sample 5400191 | NCBI WGS metagenome assembly WNFT01 (sample SAMN13153359, study PRJNA577476) | soil metagenome | isolation source: 80 cm saprolite under Madrone tree | place: USA:California | collected 2016-06-14
ACATCGGCGGAACTGCCACCCGCGTTTCCGAGCGTTCCACTCTCGAAGCGCGCAATCACGGCGTTATCAAGTTCGTGGATCTTAAGTACGTTCAGGGCCGCGGCGGAACGGCCATCGCCATGAACCGCGCCGGCCTCATCGCCATCGTGGATGAGAAAGGCCGCGAAAAGGAGCGCTACCACGTCGTTTACGGCGCGCGCCTCCGTGTCACCGAAGGCGAAAACGTCACGCACGGCCAGATCCTTGCCGAATGGGATCCGTTCACGTTCTCGATCCTCACCGAAACCGCTGGACACGTGAAGTTCGACGACCTGAAGACCGGCCTGACGATCGAAGAGCAAGTCGACGAAGTCACCGGCCTTTCGCAGGATGTCGTTACACTGCCGCCCGGCGACGAAAAGCATCAGCCGGCGATTCTTGTCCGCGATTCCGCGGGCAAGGTTCGCAAAAAGTACCTCATGCCTTCCCGCGCCCACTTGATGGTCAGGGACGGCGACGAGGTGCAAGCCGGCGACGTGCTTGCGAAAATCCCGCGCGAAACCACCAAGACCAAGGACATCACCGGAGGTCTCCCGCGCGTCGTGGAACTCTTCGAGACGCGCAAACCCAAGGATCCCGCGGTCATCAGCGAAATCGATGGCGCGGTCCGCTATGGCGAGATCGCCAAGGGCATGCGCAAAATCTACGTCGAAAGCGAAGACCGCAAGACCACCAAGGAATACTCGATTCCACGCGGCGTGCACATCAACGTGCAGGAAGGCGACCACGTCAAGGCCGGCGAAGCCCTGATCGACGGCCCGCTCAACCTGCACGACTTGCTGGCCGTCCTCGGCGAAAAGTTCACGCAATCCTACTTGGTCAACGCCATTCAGGAGGTTTACCGCCTGCAGGGCGTGAACATCAACGACAAGCACATCGAGACCATCTCTCGCCAGATGATGCGCTGGGTAAAGGTCGAAGACGTAGGCGACACCACGTTCCTTCTTGAGGAGCAAGTGGACAAGTTCCGCTTCCGCGAAGAGAACGATCGCGTGATCGCTGACGGCGGCCGCCCGGCAACGGGACGCCCGCTGCTCCTCGGCATCACCAAGGCGTCGCTCTCGACCGACTCATTCATCTCCGCCGCGAGCTTCCAGGAGACCACCCGCGTCCTCACGGAAGCGGCGGTCGCTGGTAAGGTGGACTATCTCCGCGGCCTCAAGGAAAACGTCATCATGGGCCGTCTCATTCCCGCTGGAACGGGTCTGGAGCATTACCGCAGCATCCAGTTGCTCACGGAGATGCCCGCTCCCGCTCCGATCGAGGATATTCCAGAAGCCGCCGAGCTAACCGCCGAAGAGGCTGCCGCACTCGACTTCCTGCAGAAAGACACGGAAGCCGACGCCGCCGCCGAAGGTTAATTCCTTCTCAACCCCGCGGCGCAACTCCGCCGCTAAACGCAATTCCCGGCGTCCCTGAGACCTCTTGGGACGCCGGTTTCTTTTGTGCGCTATTCATAGGTATCGGTAAGGAACTCCGCCGGCTTGCTTGTATTGCTCGTGTCTAAGAACCGTTCTTACAATACTAGCTAGTGCGGAGACGTCCGGCCATTTGCCGGTCACAAGAAATCCATGAGCCAAATCAAGAAAGGCGTCACTGACGCGTCCCGGCGCTCATCACCCGCCGGCGCCCGCATGGCTGTTTCCGACCGTCTCGAGCAATTCGAACGCCGCCAAAGCGAACTCTGGCGCCTCACTTTTTTCTTGCTGCTGGTTCTCTCCATTGTGTTCGCCATGGTTTCCTGGGAAACCATCCGCTCCCTCGCGCACCGCTTTGAGGCTCTTCCCATAGGCCTGGTTCTCCTGGTTGCCCTCTTCGGCCTGTACGCGTGGAAGCGTACGCAGGAAATTTCTGAGCTCCGCGGTCTGGTTCGGGGCATCGAACAACGCGATACCATTCCCCCCAGTGAAAAGCAGCTCGACCAACTCTTCGACGTCATCTCGCGCTCCCAGCAGGGCTACCGCGACCTCATCGATTCCTTCGACGACATCCTCCTCGCGGTCTCTCTAGACGGCCAGGTTCGCGCCGCCAATCGCAGCTTCGCGGTCCTGGTAGGCGCTGCCTTTCCTCAGATTATCGGCCGTCCTTTAACTGAATTCATCGAAGAGGGGACCGGCGACGGAGGCGAACTTGCAAAACGCGCCATGCCTCGCTTCCTCGAGCGTCGCGTCTGGACCGGCATCGTGCAAGTTCGCCTCAAAGGCGGCAATTCCATCTACTATTTCGACTGCGTGGCGCATGCCATGCTTCGCGGCAATGACGTGCACGGCATCACCATCCTGGCGCGCGACATTACCGCTATGCGCAAGAACGAAGCGCGCTTTACCGAGCTCTTTGAATCGCTGCAAGAAGGCATCTACATCACCACGCCCGACGACCATCTCATCGACGTCAACCCGGCGCTGGCACGCATGCTCGGATACGAATCCAAGGAAGAATTGCTGTCGCGCACCTTCGCCGACCTGCTTCCTGATGAAGCCCAGCGCCGAGCCCTCCGCGAGCAAGTGGAAAATCAGCCGATGGTTCAGGGGCGCGAAATTACGCTCACGCGCAAAGATGGCCAGCGGCTGGTCTGTCTGAACACCGCGGGGGCCGTACGCGACACTAGCGGCCGCGTCGTTCGCTATCACGGCGCTTTGATGGATATTACCGAGCGCCGCGAGATGGAGCGCCGCCTCTACCAACAGCAGGAATTTGCACGCCGCCTGATCGACAGTTTCCCGGACCTGATCTTTGTGGTGGACACCGCCGGCCACTACACCTTTGTCAGCCCACGCGTGAAAGAGATCCTTGGCTATGAGACCGAAGAAACGCAAAGCATGGAGCTTGGCGGCCGCACCCATGTGGAAGATCGTCCCGCGCTGCTTGCCCTCTTTGCGGAACTTGTGGGCGGCCGGCAAACGTTTGCCTCGCTGGAATCGCGCGTTCGCAATAAGCAAGGCGAGTGGCGCCGGCTGCGCTGCCATTTCAGTCCTCTTTTCAATGAAACCGGCAAGATTGATGGCGTCGTGGTCTCCGCCCGCGACGTCACGGAACTCAAGCGCCTGGAAGAGCAGCTCATTCAGTCCGAAAAGCTTGCCGCCATGGGCCAGATGCTCGCCGGCGTCGCGCACGAGCTCAACAATCCTCTGACCGCCATTCTGGGCGTCACGGAGCTTCTCCGCGACAGCGAAGGTTTCCAGGAAAACACAAAACGCCAGCTTGAGCTCACCCATCGCCAGGCACGTCGCGCTGCGCGCATCGTTCAGAACCTGCTAGAGTTTTCCCGGCCGGCTGCGCCGCAGAAAAGGCCGGTGGACGTCAACAGCCTTATCGAGCGCACCCTACAGCTCCAGGATCATTCACTTCGCCGCAACAATGTTCATGTGGATTTTCAGCCGCAATCCAATTTGCCCATGGTCATCGGCGACGCCAATCAGTTGATTCAGGTTTTTTTGAACCTCATCAGCAACGCCGAACACGCCATTCGCGAAGTTCGCGAGACCGGACGCGTTCAGGTCCGCATCGGGCGCATAGGCGGGCACATTTCGGTCACCGTTCAAGACGATGGCGTCGGGATCTCCCAGGAAGCGCTTCCCAAGCTTTTCGATCCCTTTTACACCACCAAGCGTCCCGGGGGTGGCACTGGCCTCGGATTGAGTATTTGTATGTCTATCGTTCGCGAGCACGGCGGTTCTATCGATGTCGAAATTCTGCCGGCTGGCGGCTCGGCATTCGCCGTATATTTGCCGGCCGCCCCGCCAGAAACCCCCGATACCCCGTTTGATTCCGGAAAATTATCCGCTGAGGTAGTCTCTTCGATGGAAGATATTCTAAAGGGCCGCTCCATTCTGGTTTTGGACGACGAGGAAAGCATCCGGATGTTGCTCGAAGAGGGCCTCTCCGCGCACGGCATGCATGTCGACTGCGCCGCAAATTCCCAGGAAGCGCTGGAATTGATCAGCAATCGCCCCTACGACCTGGCTCTGTGCGATGTGAATCTCTCCGGCGGCGGTAACGGGCCAAGCGGCCGCGAGGCGGCTCTTCAAATCGTTGCGTGCTCGCGCGGCACGACAAAACCAGAGGTAATCTTCATGACCGGAGATCTAGTCGAAGACGACGGCAGCGACGGCCACATTCACCAATTGCAGAAGCCGTTCCGCATCTCCGATGTTCTAAGCGCGCTTCGGGACGCTCTTTCGCCCAGAACCGTCAAAAAACTGCAGCAGTAGTTGCTGCGAAACTCATTCGGGGATTGAACGCCACTCATACTCCGTTTGGGCGTACCCAGCGCTTCCGGTATGATTTGAGCTTGTGAATCTTGTCCTAAGTGAAGTGGAAGCCAGAATTCTCGGCGCTCTTTTGGAAAAGGAAATCACCACTCCGGATTACTATCCGCTTTCACTCAATGCTCTAGTCAACGCGTGCAACCAGAAATCCAATCGCGACCCGGTCATGAATCTGGATCAAGACTCCGTTCGTAACGCTTTACGCGCGCTACACGATAATTCTCTGGCGCGCTCCGTCAGCGCCACCGACAGCCGCGTCACCAAGTACGAACACCGCCTCCAGGAGGCCTTTAATTTCGACCGCCGCGAAGCTGCCATCTTCTCCGAGCTGTTGCTCCGCGGCCCGCAGACCCCTGGCGAGTTGCGCACCCGCGCCGAGCGCATGCATCACTTTGATGATTTGAGCGAAGTGCAATCCGCGCTGCAGCGCTTGATGAACCGTCAGGCGCCGCTGGTCAAGGTCCTCGCCAGGCAGCCCGGGACAAAAGAATCCCGCTACCTCCATCTGTTGTCAGGAGATGTGGAACCCGCGGGCTCGTTAGCCATTCACGAAACACCGGCGGTTGGCGCGCGAGAAAACGCTGACAAGTTTTCTCGCTTGGAGTCGGAAGTGGCTGAATTGCGCAAAGATATTGCGGATCTGAAGCAGCAATTCACTGCCTTTCGGAAGCAATTCGAGTAGCGTCCGTTCTACTGCGCCGGTGCGCTCGACGCTGCTAATACATCCAATCCCGCAAGTTCCGCACGCAAACGAGCCGCTTCCGCGCGGTACTTGTCCGCTTCCTTGCGCAATTTCACGGCACCCATCGCTGGGGCAGCCGCACCCGCGCCGGGCTCTGCCAGGCTCTCTTCCAGCCGCGCATCCATTTCTAGATCCACAATCTGCCGCTGCAAATTCGCGATCCGCACGCGCCGCGCTGCCTGCGCCTCCGCTGCCTGCTGTGCCTCCGCGCTTTCTGCCTGCCACAGCTCGGCGTCCACGCCCTGCAGCCTCTCCGACAGCGCTTTCAAATTTTCAATGGCCGTCTTGTTGCCCTGGTCCGCTGCCATGCGATACCACGCCAGCGCCTGCGACAAATCCGGCGAAATCCCCAGCCCGTATTGATTCATATACCCTAGCTGATTTTCCGCGTTCGAGTTTCCTTGCCCCGCTGCTTTGTAATACCAAGTCTCCGCCTGTACATAATCGGCTTCCACGCCCAGCCCATGCTGGTACAAATAGCCGATATTTTCCTGCGCGCTAGGATTGCCTTGCGCCGCCGCCTTGTAATACCAGTCCAGGGCCTGCACGTAATCCTGGTCCACTCCCAATCCCAATTGCGCCATATAGCCGAGTTGATTCTGCGCGTTCGAGCATCCGTGCTCCGCGGCGCGCTTGTACCACTCCCGCGCCTTTTCATAATTTCGCGCGCCTAGAAATCCGCGCTGATGAAAATAACCGACCTCTTCCTCCGCATCCGGCTCGCCTTGTTCCGCGGCTTTGCGAAACCATTCCAGCGCCTGCGAATAATCCAACCGCCCGCCCTTTCCGGTCTCGTACAGCATCCCCAGGTTGTATTGCGCCAGCGCGTTTCCTTGCGCCGCTGCCTTGCGATAGAACGTCATCGCCCGCCCGTACGATTGCGACACGCCTAACCCGCGCTCGTACATTATCCCCAAACGGTTCTCTGCCGCCGCAAGTCCCTGGTCCGCCGCTTTCCCGTACAGCAGCAGAGCTTTGTCGTAGTCCTGCTGCACACCCAGGCCGCGATAGTAGTGATTCGCCAGCGTGAACTGCGCCGCGCTATCGCCATCGTCCGCGGCGCCGCGCAGCAGCGCCAGCTCGCCGTCGCGCTCCTGTGCCTGCACCGGCGCTGCGCAACTAACCAGCGCCGCGATGCCGGCCACGGCAATGCCTTGCAAGAATTTGTTTCGTTTCAAGGTCGATCCCCCAGATTCGCAGGACAGTTGTCGAGAACGGCCACTCGCCGCTGTAACTGTATCTATATCAGTAAGTTACAGGAGGCACGCCATGCACTCGACTCACACCGTTGCGTAGGCTACCGACCCACAACGCACCAAACCATAGACCGCCAGTACCGAAGTCCCGTCGATGTGCCCAAACCCGCAATTTGCGTTAACCGGCCGCGGTCGTCGAAACTTCTGAGATTTTCAGAGGATGGCCAGGTTGTCTTGAAGCACGAGACTTTTAAGCTAGCTGAAGAGGAGGCCGAAGAAGACCCGTGCGTGCAGAAAAAATCTGGCTAATACGTGCGGCGACGCAGGCGCTACGCCAAATTTCACAACGGTGCGTGGCAACTGAAACGCACGCCATGCTCATTCGTGCCTTAGCGCTACCAACGAGTCCACCCGCGTGGCCCTCCGCGCCGGAACAACGCACGCGGCCAACGCCACTGCCGCCAGCAACGCGGAAATCCCCGCGAACGTAATCGGGTCCGTCGCATCCACATCAAAGAGCATCGTTTGCAGAAATCGTGTCAGGTGTGCTGCCCCACGGCATCGCCTTCCGGCCAGTACTTCGGCGCCAGCGTAGTTTATCCCCTGTTTATCCTTACCCGCCTACACTGTTACTCGGATTCTCGAAGCAACCGAGACTTAATTTAGGAGTTGATCCGTGAACACCAAAAGCACCCGCACTGTCATGCTTATCGTTGGCCTTCTATTTGTAGCTTCCGCGGCTGCACAGGAGAAGAAAATCAAGCGTTCCGATCTCCCGCCAGCGGTGGAAAAGACCGTGGCGGCGCAAAGCGCCGGCGCCACGATCAAAGGTTTTTCTCAGGAAAAAGAAAAAGGCCAGACCTATTACGAAGCGGAAATGATCGTGAATGGGCACACCAAAGACGTACTGATCGACGCCAACGGCGCCATTGTCGAAGTGGAAGAACAAGTCGCCCTGGATGCGCTGCCTGCGGACGTAAAAGCCGGCCTGCAGGCAAAAGCAGGCGAAGGCAAACTCGTCAAGGTCGAAACCATCACCAAGAAAGACAAGCTCGTCGCTTACGAAGCTCAAGTAACAAAGGGCGGCAAGAAATCGGAAGTCCAAGTCGGTCCCGACGGCAAGCCGCTCGATCACGAAGAATAACTCAGCGGGATCTTCGCTCCGCCCCTACAGGTGTAGCCCGGCTTGCTCGGTTGCCGCCGAATGGCCGCGTCTTTGGCAATCTTCAGTGCTGCGCAGCGGCCACCGGCTGCGCGAACGTGACGTAGTGCCCGCCGGGATCCTGGAAGCCGACTTCGCGCATGCCGTAAAACGCGGTTCGCTCCGGCTGAACGATCTTGGAATCTTTCAGCGCGCTGAGAACCGCGTTCAAATTGTCCACTTCGATGTACAAAAACGTCGGCCCTTTGTTTATTTCCGCAAGCAGTGGCATATCCTCCGCCACGCTCGCGTAGCTCTGGTACATCACTTCCGTGCTTCCCTTTTGCAGCGCCACAAATCCGAGTTTGTTCCCATGCGGAACCTCGATCGTCTTTGTGAAGCCGAGCTTCTCCACCCAAAAGGGCAAGAGCGGCTCGATTTCCTTTACAAACAGCACCGGGGTAATGCGTTTCACGTTCATGTCCATGATTTTCTTCTCTGACATGCGATCCTCTCTTTTCTTCTTGCCTTTCTCTAGTAGTCTCAATTAGACTAGCTGAGTTTAGTTTTGCCGCCATTCCCATGTCAAGGAGATTGTTTATGCTCTCAGACCCTCGCAAACTTTCGGATTTGATCTCTGTCGGTCCCGCCATGCTGCGCGACTTCAAAACTCTGGGCGTGCGCAGCGTCTCGCAACTCGCCCGGCGAAATCCCCAACGACTTTACGAATCGCTTTGCCGCGTCGCGCCGCAGCACCAGGACATTTGCTGCCTGGACGCTTTTCGCGCGGCCGTGGCCCAGGCGCGGGACCCGCAACTTCCCGTTGAACAGTGTCAATGGTGGTATTGGAGCCGCAACCGCAAGCGCTCCCAAAAGAGAGCCCAGAGCGCGACGGAAGCAAGGTAGTGGTGCGACAGAAGAGGCGATCAACGTTGACCGTTCCGGATCTCGTGCTGCTCAGTCTTCTGGCGGAGCGCCCCATGCACGGCTACGAAGCCAACCTGGAGCTGGAGCGGCGCTGCATTCGCGATTGGGCGGCCATTTCCCGTCCGCAGGTCTACTACTCGCTCGAGAAGCTAGCCGCCGCGGGCTTTATTCGCAAAACGGACAGCGGTGAACCTGCCTCGGGCCCAGAGCGCGCCGTCTTTCAAACTACCGCCGCCGGCCGCGCCGCAACGGCTATCGCACTCGAGCGCGAAGGCTGGACCACCGAGCGGGATCGTCCCGCGTTTTCCACTTGGATCGCGCTTTCCTGGCTTGCGCGTCCCGGCGTTTTCCAGAAGCAGCTGCGGCGCCGCCGCAGTTTCATTGTGCAAGAGCTAGCTCGCGAGAAAGAGACCTTGCGCTCGATTTTGCAGGAGGTCGGCCACCCGCATCATGAGGCGGTGTGGATGGTCACTCTCATGATTGAGCAGTTTCAGACCGAGCTGAAATGGTTGCGCAAGCTCGAACGCGAGTTGCCGCAGCGTGCTCCCGCGCGGCATCCCGCCTATGCGCAGGGCTCGCCGGAAAAATCCGACAAGGCTGCAGCGCCTTAGCCGCCGCCAATCACGCGGCAGGGAACGCGCCAATACCTGCGGCTTGGCAAGCAGCCCGGCCTTGTGTTCTCCTAAGTAGAGGCGCGATGAACCTCGATTTCCACACGCAACGCTCGCGACTGCCATTGCTTGGCGCGCTATGCCTCGCCGCTGGCGCCTTCTTGATGGTCACGTGCGGGGCGTCCGCCAGAACGCCGCAGGGAGGCAATGTCATTCGCTTTGTGCGCAGCCCAGATGCCGCGCCGGAGTTCAAGCTCGATGCGCTCGACGGCAAGCCGTTAAGCCTCGCTACTGCGCGCGGCAAAGTCGTTCTCCTGAATTTTTGGGCTACCTGGTGCGGACCGTGCCGCGCGGAAATTCCCGACCTGATTGCCTTGCAAGAGAAATACAGGGATCAACTGCAAATAATCGGGCTGACGGTGGACGACGATGACGCTTCCATGGTCAAGCAGGTCGTCGCCGAAGAGCACATCAACTATCCCGTGGCTATGTCCTCTCCTGAAGTGCGCATCCAATATGGAGGCGTTTCCGCGCTGCCCACATTGTTTGTGTTGGACGCGCAAGGCCGCATCGTGCAAAAGCACGAAGGTTTGCGCGACCCTGCCCTCTATGAAACGGAAATTCGCGCCTTGCTCGGCTTGCCTATCGATGCGCGTGTGGAAACCTTTGAAGACACCGGTCAAATTTTCCTGGCGCACGCCGATCGCGCCAGCGAACTCCCCGGCGTGGATCTTTCCCGGCTCACTCCGCAGCAAAAGCAGGTCGCTCTCCACAAATTCAATGCCGAAGGCTGCAGCTGCGGATGCAATTTCACTCTGGCGCAGTGCCGCATCTATGACCGCAACTGTCAGGTGAGCAAATCCAGGACGCAGAAAATTATCGCGGAGACCTCAGGCCCGGGGTTCCGCAAAGAGACACTTGAAAAATCACCTGCTCCGCAGCGTTGAGCGGCGGCATGTGGCTCAGTTGCGGCGCGCCAAGAATCGAAAGCAGCCCTACAGGACCAGCAGCGTATGACTGACAATTAGTTCATGCCGACGGAGCTCATCGCGGACGGCAGCAGAGGCAGCGCGGCAATCAAAATAGTTTTTCTTTTGGCATTGGTTCTTTCGGCCAGCGGGCTGATTTCGCCGCCGATTGCGCTGACGCTCGGAATAGCTTTCGGGCTCAGCTTCACGCACCCATTTCCGTCCGCCGGGACGTTCACACGGTTCCTGCTGCAAGCCTCGGTAGTGGCGTTAGGTTTCGGCATGAACTTGCAGGAGGTGCTGAAAGCCGGGCGCAGCGGATTTGTCTATACCGCGGGCGGAATCTGCTTTGCGTTGCTGCTTGGTTTGGCGGTCGGAAAATTGCTCGCGGTGCGCGGCAATTCGTCGTTCTTGATCAGCACGGGCACAGCGATTTGCGGCGGCAGCGCGATCGCCGCGGTCGGTCCGATTGTGCGTGCCAGCGAAGAGGAAATGGCCATCTCGCTGGGGACGGTGTTTATTTTGAATTCGGTGGCGCTGCTGATTTTTCCGCTGATTGGGTGGGCATTGCGCTTAACGCAGCCGCAGTTTGGGTTGTGGGCCGCGCTGGCCATTCACGACACGAGTTCGGTGGTCGGCGCGGCGGCAAAATACGGCCCGGCCGCGCTGGTGATCGGAACCACGGTGAAGCTGGCGCGCGCACTGTGGATTGTGCCGCTGGCGCTGGGAACCGCGGCGGCGAAGCACAGCAAATCCGGAGTGAAGCTACCCTGGTTCATTTTGTTTTTCTGTTTGGCGGCGGTCGCCAATACGTACGTCCCGGCAATTTCGATGGTGAGCCGCGCTCTCTACTTCGGGGGGCGATTGGGGCTGATGGCAACGCTGTTCCTGATCGGGTCGGGGATTTCCATGGTGACCGTGAGACAGGTGGGCTGGCGTCCGCTGTTGCACGGGCTGCTGCTGTGGATGGCAGTGGCGGCTACCTCGCTTTGGCTCATCCGCATTGGCATCGTTTCGTTTTGAGGCGCGCAGTTTCCGCGATACACTCGCGGCTCACGAATTCCGGCTCATTGCGCAGAAAAAATCGAATGGAGGGCACAATGCAGAACACGTTCCGGTCCTTGCTGAATAGCAGAGTCAGTTTCGCTCTTATTACGCTCGTTGCTATGGGGATGCTCACGGTGCGCGGCGCGTCTTCGCAAGCGCCGGCGGCGGCGACTCGACGCGCCATTCGCCTTCCCGAAGATAACCCGCAGGCGCCCTTCAGCGGCGGCATTCTGGCGGGCAACACGCTGTACCTTGCAGGGCGCATCGGTCTGGACAAAACGGGCAAGGCACCGGCGGAAATCGGAGATGAAATCAAGCTTCTGCTCGATCAAATCAAAGCCACGCTGGAGCAGGCCGGCATGACCATGGACGACCTCGTTTATGTACAAATTGCCTGCACGGACCTCTCTCTTTTCGACAAATTCAACGGTATCTATCGCACCTACTTCACTACCAAGGACTTGCCCGCGCGCGAGTTCATTGGAGCAGCCGCACTCCTGCGCGGCGGCCATTTCGAGCTGCAAGCCATCGCCGTCCGCCACTAGGCAGGCACGAGCGCTATGGGCTAACTCTCGCGAAACTTCCAGGCGGGGCTTGAGACACCGTCGGTGTCCCGCCACGGTCGCAGGGGATGTCTTTCCATGACGCCAACTATTTTAGCGGCATGTTCCGGCTTGTTCAGGCATCGTCGCGCCCTAACTCTCTGGAGTCAGCTCAAGCGGTATGACCATATATAGGCACGACGTTGTGTCAATATAGTCGATATTCGCCATTATATGGGCATACTTTCCGGTAGTTTCCAAGCTACGAATTCTTACTAAGTGCAAGAAAATAAGATGGTTACAATATTAACGAAAATTAGCGTCGCGTGGCGAGGGAAGTGCATCAAACACAGCCAATTCGCATTCACTTATGCTTAGAGTCACTACACAGAAAAAGCGCAGCAAGGTTCTGCTCACCGTGGAAGGGCGCTTGGCTGGGGAATCAGTCTCCACCTTGGAACAGTGCTGGCGCGAATTGCGCGCCGCTTCCCCCACCGAAAAATTCAACGTCGACCTTTGTGGCGTCAGCTTTATAGACGCTGCCGGAAAGGCGTTGCTGAAGGAAATCTACCGCCAGGGTGGACGCTTGGTGGCGCAGGGATGCTTGAACCAAGAGACCGTTAAGGAAATCACTGCCGAGGCCGAAGGGCGCGGCGAGACGGACAGCAGGAAGGACACCAAGCGGTCGCACATTATCTTTTACATAGCGCTATTCAGCCTGCTCCTCACTCCGACGCTTACCCCGGCCCGGTCCCAGCGGCAGCAAAGCCCGCTGCCCGCACAGGCTTCCTCAGGCGTGATGCGTTTGACGCTCGACCAAGCCGTGGCCCTCGCGTTGAAGCAAAACACCACCGCGCAAATCGCCGTCCTCACCGCGCGGCAAAGCGACCAGGACCAGAAGATCGCATTGTCCGCGCTGCTGCCCCAGGCGCAGCTTGGCGTCACCGAACAGTGGCAGCGCATCAACATACTGGCGCAGTTCGGCGGCACGCGGATATTTCCGGGATTCCCCGGCCACGTCGGACCGTACTCCACCTTTTCCGCGGGCCCTTCCGTTGATGGACCCATTTTCGATCTCACGCTCTTCCGCCGCTACCAAGCGTCGCGCAATGCCGCGAATGCCAGCCGGGCGGACA
>WNFT01008389.1_pt1 | contig 12617 bp, 12 predicted proteins | sample 5400191 | NCBI WGS metagenome assembly WNFT01 (sample SAMN13153359, study PRJNA577476) | soil metagenome | isolation source: 80 cm saprolite under Madrone tree | place: USA:California | collected 2016-06-14
CGAAGTTATGGTTTGAAATTGATCAAGATCACGTCGCTCGTCTGCGTGCCACGCGAGAGCGCCAGTTGTTTGCCATCGCGTGAGAAGGCGAACCAGAAAATGCGCTCCGAAGTAAAATCGGTCAACTGTTTCGGCGGCGCGCCATTCATGGGTTGTGCCGGCTTTGCCCGAAAAGTCCTTCCCGTACAGAAAGTCATTGCGTTGTACAGAAAGTCGGTTCGATCCCCAATTCGTACATTGATTGAATCACGCAACACAGATTATGACATAGCACCTTGCACAACGCTTCATTGATTTGGGCGGTCGTCGTCTTACATCGCAGGCGCTCGCCAAACTTTGACTTGATCATACTGAATACCGTTTCGACATTGCTGCGCTTGTGGTAGTGGGCCAAGAACTCTTCACGCTTGAAGCTGTAAAAATGGAATAGCTTCTCCCAAACTTTACCACCTGTCCGTCCTGTACTGTTCGCCTTGAACGGAATGTAAGGCATCGCACCTTGCTGTAACGTCACTCGCAAATTCTCTGCGCTCAAATACGCTTTGTCGGCTGAGACTTCTTTCATCTCGAAACCGCTCTGCGCGGTCTGCTCAACTAGCGGTTTGAAGAAAGGACTATCGTGCTGATAGGCCCGGCTGATTTCTACGCTTGTCACGATATGCGTTTTGACGCCGCATATGAGATGCACCTTAACCCAATCGTGCCAGTTCTCATCTTGTCCATATTTCACGTCGAACCATCGAACAAACTGAGTAGTTGAAAAGCCCGACGAATCAACCGCAAAATCCTTTTCGATAGATTGAAGGGGCAAGCTGCTATCCGCGATCATCTGTTTCAGATAAGGCGTCAATGATTCCATCTTTAGGTAGTCAAAGATCGAATTATATGAGGGCATCTGTGACAGATAACCTTTCGCTTTAGCGTCGCGCAGATCGCTTACGAACCGTCGCCCGCTCACGGTTGAGTAGGTCTTGAAGGCTGCGGCGAAGATGATATCAGCAAGTGGCAAGCGCGGACGCCCGCACGTTTGGATCGGCTCTTCGATGCTTCCGCACAATTCATATAGGAATGACAAGAAGTGCGATTTCTCGCGAGTCTGCGCTAGGTTGTAGCTGTGCCAGTCTTGCTTGTAAGTCGTTTTCTTGACCGTTAAGATTTCAGTCTCGGTAAAGCTTTCGGTTTTGCCGTCAGTCGAATACTCGCGTTTGATCGTGTACTCAACCGCGTAAATATGTTTGCATCGCTGTTGCCTAGATTCAAAATCCGGGCAAGTACAATGCGGTGATTCTGGGTTAGCATCAACCTTGTATGTTTTGCTTCCGGCCTGCGACGGGACAGTCCAGGTATCGCCCTTGCGCGTGAGTTTCGTTGTTGCCGCAATCTGCAATGCTTTTTGTTCGCGTAATTCCATTGTGTGCTCCTTGCTTTTGTTAGGCGATTAGCTCACAATGCCGTTGCTGAGACTTGATGCGAGCAATCGCCTTAAGTTTTCAAAAGAGGCCCTTTCGGTTCGCGCCGTTTAGGGCCTTTGCTATGTCAACCAAGCGGAATTAGTGTATATCAGAATAATATCTCTGTCAAGTGATATTCCTCTTGACGGTGATATTTGTTTGATATACACTATAAGGCATGAAAGAAAAGAAAAGAGGGCGTGGGCGTCCGCCCAAAGACGCTAGTCAAGTCCGAAGTGAGACGTACTTAGTCAGACTCGGAAAGACCGAGAAAGAGGCGTTCAAGAACGCGGCTGACTTAGCCGGTGTTCCGTTATCTAACTGGATACGGGAAAGACTGCGACAGATAGCCGCCAAGGAACTCAAGAATGCCTCACGCCCGATAGCCTTCTTAAGATCATAACGAACCCCAGCCATTTCAATTCCGCTCTGCTTTCGAGCGCGGTCTATAGGCGCGTCACTGACGCTTGCGTGTCAGTGACGTACCGTGCTTTAATATCCGCGTGGCCGAACGAGTAGATATCCCCGCTCGACTCAAAGCATGGCGCGAACATTATAAACTCAGTCAGAAGCAGGCCGCAGACAAACTAGAGATGCCCTTCGGAACCTATGTAACCTATGAGAGCGGACGCAGGGGAAAGGGTATGGCGAAATTCCAATACGACAGGTTAATCAGACTGACAGCGATAGATGACGATGCGGATAGAGAGGCATAAATTCGAGTCACTGACTCGCTTAACTTAAGGCGTGTTAACGGGTTACGGTTTGCGTATTAAGATGAGGATCAGGATAATAGAAACGCCTTCAGGGATAGCTAACACCCCTGAAGGCGTTTACATACGGAGATGTGGCTGAGCGGCTTAAGGCTCTGGTCTTAAAAACCAGCGGGGACTCCGGCAAAGGATGCGCCCCCGTGGGTTCGAATCCCACCGTCTCCTCTTTTGAAATGGGGCTGAAAAGGTTACCGGGCACCCTTATCAAGTTGTCTCGGCAAGCGGTTCGATACCGCTCAGCTCCACTTCCAAAACTTTCAAAGATCGGTTGATTGGCGAATCGCGTCAGTGACTCGTCACTGTCACTTTTATACGATTTGCTATATGCCTAAGTCAACAGGCGTAGGCATCAAGAGGTCCAAGACCGTTCGCCGTTCGGACGCCTATACCCTGAAGATCGCCGCCTAACAAGATCGTTGTGCGGGTTGTTTCAAAGACCCTCTAAAACCGTTCCCGTACAGAAAGTCTCATTCCTGTACGAAAGGTCACTAAAGAGACTAACATTTCGGGCAAAGCCGGTTGTGCCCAGAGGTTCGAAACGCCGCCGCTCGTGAGCACGTAAACGACCGCGCTGCCGTCTCTGCTCCAGGCTAAGTTCGTCCCCAGCTGACCTGCCAACGGAAATGTTTTGATGGGTGGCCCACCTTGAAATGGGATGATGGCAAGCTTAACGGGAGAACTCTGATCTTCGAGATAAGAACAAACGATCTGCTTTCCGTCGGGTGAAATAGCCGGCGAAAAAGACAACTTTTCAGTGAGTTGGCGGGGCTGGCCGCCATCAATCCCGACCTTCCAAATCGTTTCCTTGTTGGCGCTGGACGAATAAACCACCCAACGACTATCAGGCGAACAGTCCGGACTGACGTCAGGATTATCGGTTAATTGTTTCTGATTTCCCGTCGCAACCTCCATTCGCCAGAGGTGCGGCGCCCCGGTCCGATCAGACGAAAAAATAATGTAGCGCCCATCCGGCGAAATAGTCGGCTGGCCGTTCGCGCCGGCGTTTGCAGTCAATTGTTTTGGGGTGCCGCCACGAGCATCCATCAAGTAAAGATCAGAACCGCCGCCCATGTTTGACGAGTAGACTAATTTGCCGTCCGGGGTCCATGAAGGCTCGCCGCTGAAACTCCATCCCTGGGTCATTTGGGTTGCACGCGCGGCCTCAAAGCCGGGCATCACCCAGATGTTTGCCACTGCCTCGGTCCGCACCGTTGCCAGCACAAGGAAATCCGCGGTGAGACTGATAGTCGAATAGGAATCCACGTCGGTGGTAATCGCCTCGGCCTCGCCCGCCGGATAGGAAATCTGCCAAATCTTGAAGTTGCTTGATCCTTTTCCCTTCGCGGTAAACAAGAGATGGCTGCCGTCCGCGAGCCACGCCAACTGTAGGGCAAGTTGACGTTCTCCCGTGCCATCCGCATTCGCGATCATCAAGCGGTCTTGATCTTCAAAATAGTAGAAGAAGGCTATCTGGTTTCCGTCAGGAGAAAACGCCACCGCGTTGTTAATCCCGGTAAGCAGTTTTCGGGCAGGCCCTCCGGACACTGGCACCTGGAAGAGTGTTCCTCTCGGATCGTTCTTTTCCTGCACCGAGTAATAGATGTAGTTGCCGTTGGGAGAGAAGGCCACTCCGCTGTAGAAGAGTTCCGTGGGCGCAACGATTTGGGTGTCGCTGTTGAGAACAGCCACCTGCTTGAGCCAGAGGCTCTGCTGGCCGCCATCATCTAAGACGCGCACCAGCCATTTGCCGTCAGGCGAGATCGCTGCGCGTAAAGATTTGCCGGTGCTTGTGAGCCGGGTGAATTTTGCCGACTGAAATGAGGGCGCGCGCTTTTTTTGCCGCAGGATTCTGTACAATCCGAAACCCGCTCCCAACATAGCCACCGCCATCAATCCCACGATCATGACGGCGGCGACCTTGTACTTTTTGATTCCAGCGACGACGTATTCGGCACTCGAGGCGCGAATCGAGACCGAGCTGGGCACTGTGCTGGTCGTGGCGCTGAGGGTTTGGCTGGGCGGAACTTCGGCGACTGGCGCGTCGCTGCCGATTGGCGGCGGCACGGTGGTAATGATGTTTTCCAACTCGCGCCGCAAGTCTTTCAGTTCAATTGCTACATCCTTGATTGTTTGATAGCGGTCTTCGGGATCCTTCGCCAGACAACGGCGAATAATTCTTTGCAGCTCTGACGGCGCCGTGGGATTAAGCTCGCTGATTTGCGGCGTCGGTTCGTGCACGATTTTGTGCAGCGAATCGAGAGCATCTTTCCCCGCAAAGGCCCGCTTACGCGTCGCGGCTTCATAGAGAATGCAGCCGAAAGAAAAAATGTCTGAGCGGTGATCGATCTCGTCGGTCTTACCCTGGGCTTGTTCGGGCGACATGTACCCGACTGTGCCGATCACTGTACCAGGCATTGAATGCTGGGCCATCATCGCGGTGTCAACTTCGCTGGAACCTTTTGACGAAGTTGCAGGAGGTCGCTGCTCGATCAGTTTGGCCAAACCAAAGTCGAGAATCTTGGCGTGCCCGTCGCCGCTAATCATGATGTTGTCGGGTTTCAGATCGCGATGCACCACTCCTGCCGCATGTGCCTTGGCCAACCCTTCCGCCACGTTTTGCAGGTATCGCAATAGCTTGATTAGTTCAGTTCGCTCCAGATGGATCTTCTCGCGCAGGGTCTTACCCTCGACGAATTCCATGGCGATAAAATTCACGCCTTCAGCCTCGCCAATCTCGTAGATGTGCGCGATGTGCGGATGATTTAGCGACGCAGCGGCAGTCGCTTCCTGTTCGAAACGACGCATCCGATCCTGGTTAGCGGCAACGTTGAGGGGAAGTATCTTTAGCGCCACCTTGCGATGTAGCCGAGTATCTTCCGCCAGATACACCTCGCCCATCCCACCCGCGCCAATCTTTGAGCGGATTTCATAGCGGCCCAGATGTGTACCGGCAGAAAGGGTCATGGAGAAAGAGCCGGTTGTGTGATCGAATGCCTGTGGCCAAAGCCCGGAAGTGCGGAGGCCATTCTAGTTTACTTCGGCGAACTGCGCTAGAGGGTCAAACGGTGTTCGCGATATTTCGTTTTCGGATTTCATGGAAGGAAGATCAATTAGAGTCAACTCTCTGGAACGAGCATGCGCTTGGACCCTGCCGCAGTCTTTCTTTGTTCAGGCAGCGCTAACTACAAAACGGAAGACCTGCCAGGCGCTGGCTAGCTGCGAGTCGATTATTGTGAAGACTGCGTTTTGAGATTTTGATTTTGCGCCTGCTGCTGCCGCTGCTCTTCGAGGATTGCTTCGAGCTCTGCGATCGCCTCAAAGTCTTTCGGTCGTCCGGCGGCGCGTTTCACTTTAATCAGCGTTTGCACATCCAGACACCGACACTCGTGGCCATAAAACTCTTGAGTCACAGTATGCGGCAATAGGTCCTCGTACTTGCCCCCACCTGTAACTTCTCCCAATAAATCAATCGCTCCTAGGGTGGTCGTGAGAGTAAAATTGAGTCCGTTTTCAATAGTGCGCGCGTCCCATTTGAACGGAAGACCAGGCGGGGCGCCTCGCAGGTATGGGCTGTAAGGCGCGAGCGCTTCGACAATCCGTTCAATGTTTTCTTCACTGCGCCGATAAGCTACATCGAGGTCCTCAGTCAATCGGGCAGAGCCGTGGACTCGCGCGGCGACGCCACCAAGAATGATGAACTCCACGTGCGCACGAGCCAATAGCGGAATCAACTCATGGAACTTTGTCGCCATCTTTTCTGTGCAAGTGTTTCTGAAGTTCCTCAGCAAATTCCTGTAGCCGCATCAAGTTTTCCAATCGTTGCTCGACGGTTAGACGCAAATTCTCCCGAATCAAGGTCCGATCGATGTCTTTCTTATAAGCCTCGATTACCGGATCTGGCTCAAGTTCAGTTGTAGTCTCAAACATGCCTGCATTATAAGCCGCTTGCTGGTGAGCACAAGCATCGGACTAAAGTTCAAGTAGAAAGTCCAGCGAAGCCAGGCGCCGCACCTGAGTGCTATCTGGTTTTCCGAGGGACATAGGCCATTGCAGGCGGCCCTGGCGTCCTGTGGTAGTTAGACCCACCCATTCCGCCCTCACCAAGCTTCGAGCGGATTTCATAGCGGCCTCGAGGCAAGGGACAAACGAATTGATCGTATTTGGTTGAAAACTGGCTCATTTCTAGTGTAGTTCGCTCTCCCTGCACCAGCATGCTATAAAAGATCGAGCCGATGCTCGATCTCAAACCAGCCACCTTCGAAGAATTCGAACGCGAAGCCGAGCGTGGCAACGTCGTGCCCGTCGTGCGCAGTGTGCTCGCCGATTTGCAAACGCCGGTGGGAGCGTTTCTACGAATTGCCGAGGAGGCGCAATACGCGTTTCTCCTGGAATCGATCGAGGGGGGCGAGCGGGTCGCGCGCTATTCTTTTTTGGGCGCGAACCCCTGGATGATCGTGCGCGGGCATGGCGCCGAAACAATTGTCGAAAAGAGTGGCGCGCGCGAAGTACACAAGAAAAACGCCGTCGAATTCCTGCGGGAATATTTTCGCGATCAAAAACTTGCGCGGCGAGGCGGACTGGCCCCGCTCTCGGGCGGAGCGGTCGGCTATCTCGGTTACGATGCGGCGCGTTGGTTTGAGCCGGTGCTCGATGTCGATGAGACCGCGGCGCGCGCAGCTGATGATGCGATCCTGATGTTCTTTCGTAATATCGTGGCCTTCGATCGCGTGCGACTGCAGATGGAGATTACGTCGATAGTCTTCACCGACGAGGCCGACGGCGATCGCGACCAGTTGCGCAAACTCTACGACGACGCTTTGGCTGAGACTTTAAAGATTGAAAAGCAACTGTACGAAGAGATAACTGTGGCATCTTCCATGGGACCGCGCACCGGCGATACCACAGTCCATTTTCAATCGAACTGGCCGCGAAAAGATTTTCAAGCCGCCGTAAACAGCGTCAAAGAACACATTGCCGCCGGCGATTGCTATCAGGTGGTCATCGCCCAGCAGTTCACCAAGCCAACTCCGGCGGAGCCGCTATCGATTTATCGCGCGCTGCGGGCGACGAATCCATCGCCTTACATGTACTTTCTGAGTTTAGGTCATGAAACAATTATCGGCGCCTCGCCCGAGATGCTGGTGCGCTGTCACGATCAGCGGCTTGATTATCGGCCCATCGCCGGAACGCACAAACGCGGCGCGACCGAAACCGAAGACTGGATGCTTGCGGAAGAAATGCGCAATGACGAAAAAGAAGTGGCGGAGCACATAATGTTGGTCGACCTGGGCCGTAATGACTTGGGACGGGTTTCAGACTACGGTTCGGTGAGTGTTGAGGAGTTAATGAAAGTCGAGAGTTACTCGCACGTGCAACATCTGGTCACCAGCCTGCGCGCGCGTTTGCGTGACGAACTCGATCGCTTTGACGCGCTGGCGTCATGCTTTCCGGCGGGCACCGTAACCGGCGCGCCCAAGATACGGGCGATGGAAATAATTCGCGAACTCGAGCCGGCGCCTCGCTGCGTTTACGCGGGCACGATTCTTTATGTTGATTACGCAAACAATCTCGACTCGTGCATCGCGATTCGCACCATCGATTTGCGGAACGGTGTGGCCACTGTGGAAGCGGGCGCGGGCATAGTTGCCGATTCAGTTCCCGAGCGTGAGTATGAAGAGTGTGTTAACAAAGCGCGGGCGCTGTTTCGGGCGATTGAATTGGCGGAGAAGGGGTTATGATATCCCAAACAGTCCCGGAGGGACCGAATGTTTATAGAGATTGTCAGAACAAATAATTGTCTCAGCCCATTTATGGGCGCAATAAAACTCGCTTGCGCTCCTAAAGGAGCTTAGGTTCAAAATGCAGTCGCATAGTTCTATAAATATTCCGCCGCTACGCGGCTCGTCACAATGGACCTTTACGGTCCGTCTTGGTCTTGTACGACAACTTATTTTCATGACACTTGCCGTTGTATTTATCCTTGCAGCATCGGCGGGAATTCATCCTCAGAACCCAGCGCCGAACACCGAGACATTAAAGAAAGCGAATACTCGCCCAGCAGAAACGAAAACACCTCAGGCTGATCCTTTTGCAGGCGCCTCGATTGAGAAGATGTCCGCACAGTGCGTGACACTCGAGACGGAGCAAGGTTCGATTGTGATCGAAATGCTGCCCGGGAAAGCCCCCGAGTCTGTGCGGAGCTTTCTCAATCTGGCCGCGACCGGAGCTCTGGACACGACAACCTTCACTCGCGTGGTGAAAGACTTTGTGATTCAGGGGGGCAATCTTTCCACCAGCGAGAAGTGGAGCGCAGAGTTGGCAGCCCGAATGGCGCGGCGGCTCCCGGACGAGCCCAGCGATGTAAGACACGTGCGCGGAATTGTTTCGATGGCCCGCAGCGACGAACCGAACAGCGCCACCACGCATTTTTTCATTTTGGTTGGCGATGGACCACATCTCGACGGCAAGTTCAGCGCGTTCGCTCGGGTCACGAAGGGAATGGAAGTGGCCGACGCAATTAATCGCGCGCCGTCTGAAGGCGAGACGCCGACGACACCCGTGCGCATCAAACACGCCGGCGTGGCTCAGTGTCAGAAATAAAGGATCTCATGGTGATTTTGAAATAACAAGACTCGAGTGCGGCTGTTGAGAGTTCAAGCTTTAGCTTGCCGTTTCGTGGAAAACAACCTAAAGGTTGAACTCTGAACACTTGTATCAGAAGCCTCAGAATGAGGCTCAATGATGTCATGCGACGGCGGCGAAATATCAGAAGATCACTGACTCAGCTTACCATTCTAGGTCTGTTATTGCTTTTCTGCGCCTGCGAGGGTGGTGCGGAGAAGCCAACGCCTGAGGCAGCCAAGCGATTCTTGAAGCTTCGCGGTTATGAATTCGACGAACAGTCTTTCTTTAAGGCCGCGGCGGCCGGCGACGTGCTCGCAGCGAATGGTTTTCTCAGCGCCGGCATCAATCCAAACGCGAAGGATGAAAACGGCGACACAGCTTTGACGGCTTCGGCAGCGCGGGGAGACTTGCAGATGATAAATGCGCTGTTAAGTGGCGATGCGGACCTAAACGCCAAGGGAAGAAACGATTGGACCGCATTTCTGCTGGCGCTCGAACGTGAACACGACGAGGTGGCGAATGCCTTAGCGGAAAAACCGAACCTCGATCTAAGTGCCGAGACACCGAATGGAATGACGGCCCTCATGTTGGCTGTTTGGCATCAGCGTGAAGCGCTGGCGCGCAAACTCTTGCAGCGGGGCGCCGACGTCAATCATCAGGACAAAGACGGTGACGCCTCGGTTCACGGCGCGGCGTGGTTTGGGAATGCTAAGATTCTCGACGCACTTCTAGACGCTGGTGCGAACCCAAACATCAAGAACAAACTAGGTGGAACGGCGCTAATGTGGGCCGCGAGTTACGGCCAGGACGAAGCAGTGCAGATACTCTTGAGCAAAGGCGCTGATCCGCGCATCAAAGACAATGACGGCGTGACCGCAGCTAATTGGGCCGCGAAGAATGGACGAAGTAATTTGGCGATTATGTTGCGGGAGGCGGAAAAGAAACGTTAGTAGTCAGTGGTCAGTGGTCGGTCTTGCCGTTAACTCTAGGAAGTCAATGCGCATAAGCGTTTTGCGCTTAACGAACCACTGACCACTGACCACTGACAACGAACAACTGACAAATGACATGCTTTTAGTAATCGACAACTACGATTCTTTCACCTACAACCTCGTCCAGTATTTTGGCGAACTGGGCGAAAGAATCGAAGTGCGCCGCAACGATGACATTATTATTGAGGAGATTGAATCGACGATCCGGCCAGATCGAATTGTGATTTCTCCAGGACCGGGCACGCCCGATGACGCCGGTGTGTCGATGAAAGTCATTAGCCATTTCGCCGGCAAGCTGCCGATTCTCGGCGTTTGCCTGGGTCATCAATCGATTGGTCAAGTGTTCGGCGGGCGAGTGGTGCGGGCGCCGCAACTCTTTCACGGCAAGCCTTCTAAGATTCAGCACGACAATAAAACAATCTTCAAAGACATCATCCAGCAATTCGATGCCGGCCGGTATCATTCGCTGGTCGTGGAGCGAGAAACGCTGCCGTCATGTCTCGAGGTTTCAGCTACTACTTCCAACGGAACCATCATGGGTCTGCGCCATCGCGACTTGAAAGTCGAAGGCGTGCAGTTTCATCCCGAATCGATCATGACCACGGAAGGAAAGAAGCTGCTGGCGAATTTCTTGAAACTCTGACCGGCGCGATGACAGCGAGAGGCAAGTCCAGGAAGGTGAGTTCGAGGCGCTCTGTCGCTGAATTGATCGAATGGTTCGATAACAATGACACGGCAGACTATTTATCCCAAATGCCCGAAATTGAATTTGAAATCAATATCAAGCCCACGCTCAAAGGGTTTCTTTCCCGCCTGACCCGCGGCCAGAATCTTTCCCGCGATCAGGCCGGTCATTTTCTGGACGTGCTGCTTGACAGTGAAGCTACTGACGCGCAGATTGCGGCGGCGCTGATCGCTTTGAAGCTCAAAGGCGAAACGGTTGAAGAGCTTGCCGGATTGGCTCAAGGCATGCGCCAGCGAGCAATTCGGATCAATTCCAATCACAGTTGTTTCATCGACACCGCTGGAACCGGATCGAGTAGCGCTAAGACCTTCAACGTTTCGACCGCCGCGGCGTTTGTGATCGCGGGCGCCGGCTTACCGGTCGCGAAGCATGGCAATCGGGCGGCCAGCAGTCGCTGTGGCAGCGCGGACGTCTTGGCTGCCCTCGGCGTCAATGTGTCCTCGTCGCCGGAGATCTCGGAGAAGTGTCTAAACGAGATCGGCATCTGTTTCATGTTCGCGCCGCTTTATCATGGCGCGACCGCGCGCGTCGCCGGCATTCGCCGGCAGCTCGGCGTGCAGACTACGTTCAACCTGTTGGGGCCGCTAACAAATCCGGCGCGGGCGCCGCGGCAAATTATTGGCGTCTGGGATCGTAATCTGATCGAGCCTCTGGCCCAAACGCTGGCGCTACTGGAAACCGAGCGCGCCTGGATTGTCCATGGCGCGGACGGACTCGACGAAGTGACGATTAGTGGTTCGACCTTTATCGCTGAGGCCAGCCAGGGCCAAGTGCGAACCTTCGAGGTGGGGCCGGGCGACTTTGGCATCGGTCGCGGTGAACTCGATCACTTGCGCGGTGGCGATGCGGAAGGCAACGCGGTCATCATTCGCGATGTGATTTCAGGCGTGAGACAGGACGAAGCGCGGACTTTGGTCCTGGTAAATGCGGCCGCGGCATTGCACGTTGGAGGTTTTGGCGAGACCCTACGCGATGCTGCCCGATTTGCCGCGAGCAGCATCGACAGCGGTGCGGCGCTGGCTAAGCTGGATCAATTAATCGAGACGACAAATCGCTCGTGAGAAAAGCGCAACGTTAAATGGATATCCTCGCGCAGATTATTGATAAGAAAAAGCTTCGCCTGGCAGCAACGAAGAGTTTGAAACCGCTGGCCGAAGTGCACAGCGAGGCGATGCGTTTGCGCCACACGGCGCCGCGGCATGCGCTCAGAGACGCGCTGGAGCAGAATGATCGCGTCAACATCATCGCTGAATTCAAGCGACGTTCACCATCAAAGGGCGAAATAAGACGCAACGCGGATCCCGCCGGCATTGCGAAGAGTTATGAATTAGGTGGGGCCGCCGCTGTTTCAGTGCTTACCGAGGAAGATTATTTTGCTGGTTCGCTCGATGATCTGCGTGCCGTGAGACAAGTGGTTCCTCTTCCACTTCTGCGGAAGGATTTTGTTTTCGACGAATATCAGGTCTACGAATCGGCGGCCGGCGCGGATGCGTTGTTGCTGATCGTTGCCGCGCTGGATGACGATACGCTCGCTCGGTTGCGCACAATCACGGAAGACGAATTGGGAATGGACGCGTTGGTTGAGGTGCATACTGAAGAAGAACTGGGCCGGGCGGTCCGAGCCGGGGCTCAAGTCATTGGCGTGAACAATCGAGACTTGAGCACGTTCGAAGTCTCGCTCGAAACTTCCGTTCAGCTTGCGTCGGCGGCGCCCAAGGGTACGTTCTTGATTAGCGAAAGTGGAATAGGATCTGCCGCCGACATTCAGCGGCTGCGTGGGCTAGGTTATTGCGGATTCCTAATCGGCGAGACTCTGATGCGAACAGATGATCCGAAAGCATTATTGGCGACTTTTCTCTAGCCCAGGCGTTCACGCCTGGGTAGTGTCTTAATTTTGTCGTTGACGTGATGGAGTCAGTACCGGGAGCGGTAGCGACCGGGTCGCAACTGATAGCAAGAATCGAGTTTGCCAGGATGTTACCCGGTCGCTACCGCTCCCGGTACTGACCTCATCCTCAAATTAAGACACTAC
>WNFT01006938.1_pt1 | contig 12616 bp, 12 predicted proteins | sample 5400191 | NCBI WGS metagenome assembly WNFT01 (sample SAMN13153359, study PRJNA577476) | soil metagenome | isolation source: 80 cm saprolite under Madrone tree | place: USA:California | collected 2016-06-14
TGGAAAAAGGCAGGCGTGCGCAACCTAATCCGCAAGTCGCGGTTAAGCCAAAAAGCTGTCTACGCAATCATTGAGGGGCAACCCGTCCGACGGCACACGCTCGTAACCTTCAGGCGTGCGATGGACGGCTGAGCGTTCCTGAAAGTGATCAATTGTCATTGTGGGGTTCCGGTGCCATGACGTTGATCGACTCAAAATGAAAATTTTTCAACCTTCTATGCCGAAGGCGTTATACGCATCGTCGCTGTAGATTCCTAATCCCTCACCCGTTGGCGGGCTGTCGTGCGAGAACTGACTAATTGCGTCTTTTAGAGCTTCTTTCTTAAACGGAACGTGGATAACGTTGGCCGTTTCGTTGTTGATTCGCATTTTGAGTGCGTTGGGCCAATAATTTGAAAGAGCCTTTGGGTTTCGAATCGCGGTTTCGTAGACAGTATATGCGGCAATAATTGGTATCTTGTAAGCGTCTATTGCCTGCTCAATTTCAAATGGACGTGTGTTCCACGAACTTCCACGGGCGGCTGCGAATGCCATTCCAGAGGTCATCTAAATATTTCATCCCTATGCACGTCTTGGGCTCCAAGGATAGAGAACATAATATTTGCGAGCGATTTTCTTTGCGGTTGTCAAACTCTCAAGTTTTGGAATGTGTAGTCATAATAGAGTTTAGATCTTTAGATCTCGGGTCGGGGGACTTGAAGAATATTGAAGCCCAATCTCTTCTCTTGCCATGAGCAGGTCATCAGTGTCCTGACCGGCCTTCACTTGCCATCATGTCCCTCAGTTCCGCAGCCTTCATCATCTCGCCCATGCGCTCATAAATTTCGAGAACAAGGGGATATGTCAGTTGTCTGGTCCTGATTGACGGATGCTTGATAAGAGGGAGCAATAGTTGAAGCGCCCGCTGATAATTTCCAAGCCTGAAACAACAGTCACCCAGTGCATGTATACAGAGGGTATCATTCTGATTCTCTTTGAATGCGATCTCAAGCTGCTCTGCAGCAAGCCTATGCGCGTTGGGCCTGCCAGAAGAGCGCAAAACAATACCGTACTCTCGAAACACGAGTGCTCGGTCCGGCCCCTGCTTTGGTGCATACTCGGAGGCAAGTCGATAGTGCTGGATTGCCATAGCCATCTCTCGGCGATGATGGCGATAAAATTCCGCTAGATCGCGGTGAAGTTGCCAGTTCGTGTGATTTCGTTCGATAGCAAGTTTGTAGAACTGTTCAGCGCTGTGCAAATCACCTGTGGCGAGAGAATTTCGCGCAACCTCTGCCAGTGCCAATTCTGGGTTCCTTTCGCCTCTGCGCACTTTTTGAACCAATAACCTTTGGGCAGAATCGGCAATTTCCTTGGCCTCGTACCAATCATTGAGTCTCCTTCGTACCTGACGTTCATAACCAGAAGTTTTGACTGCCTCTCGGTAAACAAACGTATTTGTCACTGGGAGAAGTGAAAAGACCAGGTCTCTGTAATTCAGGTCATATTGAGACTCAACGAGAGAATAGTCACGCAGTTGTTCGACTATGTCTGCTACATCGTTCACCGACAAATTTGCACCAGCTGCAATTGCTTCTACCGGAAGCTGCGTTCCGATGATCGAAAGTACCTTCAACATTGCTACTTGTTTATCATTCAAGTCGCCATAAATCCTACGAAAACTGAACTCGAGCAGTTCCTCACCATGCTTTCCTCCATTAGCGAGATTCTCGGCATCCTGCAATGCTCGATCAACGCTACGTGATCGGCCGACAAACCATTCGATGACAAGTGGAATGCGATCACAGGAATTGGCAATTGTGGCTCTCTCTTTCGAACCTAACTCTGCGAGGAAATCCTTCCGACGAATCCGGGCAGCGTGTGTAAGGAATTCCATGGCCTCACGTTCTTCGAAGGGTCCAACGGCCACTGGTTGCGTCGCGACGCGAACCTTGGTAGTGCGAGACGTCACAATGGCCCGGGTCGGCAATGGGATTTTCTCAAGAAATGAAATCAACATAGGGTCGTCCACAGTTTCAAGGTTGTCGACAAACAGCAAACCCTTGAATTGAGAAAGAATGTCCGCATTGATAGCTTGAATTTTTTCTTCGAGGGTGGGGAGTTGAGCTAATTCCGAAAAGCCAGTCACATCACAAATTTCTCGAAGAAGGTCCGCAAGCGATGACAGGGTAGGAACAAGGGGAACTATACCGGTGGAAGTCAGCGCGCGATCTTTCGCTGTCAGAGATACGATGAAATCAAAGTACTTTCTTTCATAGGCCAGCAAAGTAGCCCAGCTTGCGAGCGCGGTCTTCCCCACTCCACCAATGCCGGTCAAGGAGGTCACAAACGTTCTATCGCTTGTGAGTGAATCATCAATGAGCCTACACAATTCCTTGCGGTACGTGAATTCATGCCAGTCTGGTCGTAGAATGCGGAAATTCGATACGTTGATTTCATAAAGAGAACTTGACTCTGCAACACGGTTCTCGGCAGCGTAGGCTACGGCTGCTGATCCTCTAAAAATCCTGGTCTGGTCCCCAACTCGAATGCAAAGGTCACCAGTGCTAAGTACTTGCTGTCCCTTTTCCCCCGGGGAATCACCCATTGCCCGAATAGCTGCATGTCCTTTGGGCGGTACTAAGGCTAGACCTAAATAGCGTTGATTGTATTGAATGAATTCACGCGAAAAGCTAACCCAAAATCTATCACCAACATAGCGACGAATCTTGTCGTTAAAAAGTTTAGTGTCAAATATTTGTGTAGCCCCCACGAATTGGTAAGTCTTATCCGTCAAGAACCCCTGCAGAATTCCGATTCTTGATGAAGGACTCAAGAGTATCAAGCGAACTCATTAAGGATGGTGTCCTCGGGGAGAATCAAAACTCGAAACTGATGTATTTGTCAACTAGGGATACGGTATCTCATTACCAATTCGGAAGCACATGATCGATACAAGAGAAACTTCCGCTCAACCATTTATTGCAACGTACGCACTGAGCGTTCCACGTTCTTATGCGTCGTAACTTGGAAGGGGCTTGAAGGTTCCCTAAAGAGATGCCGGTTTTGCGAGAGCGCACAGATCTGGGGTGTATCACTTTTCCCCTCCCCGTAAGCTACCCCGTCAAGAAAGTGGGACAGGCATTCCTGCCTGTCCGCAGTCAGGCGCTATTCTTTGTTCGGCGGTACTCATCAAACGCCGTCAGGAACCGGTCCACATCCTTCCGCAACAAATAGTAGGGCGTCGAGAGCCGGATTTTCGAAGGTGCTCCCCCGCGGATGCGGATCTTCTTGTTCTTCCACATCCAGTTTTCAATCTCCACAATCTGAATCGGCGGCACGTTCACCGCGGCAATCGCGCACCGCAGCGCCGGATCAGGTGACGTCCACGATTCCGCGCCGCGCTTCACCATCTCCTTCAAAATATAGTCGGCCGTCTGACGGTGTCGCTTCTCGATCCTCTCCATTCCGATTTCATTCGCCAGTTGCACCGCTGCACGCAGGCCCCAGAGCGCGGGCACGTTCGAACTACCGATCCGCTGAAATCGTTCCGCGCGAATCTTCGTGTCGTTCCATCCTTCCGTCGCAATCGTATTCCACAACCGGTCGATCACTTCATCGCGCACAAACAGGAAGCCGCTGCCCTTCGGCGCCTGCAGCCATTTGTGCGGGCTGGAGGAATACATGTCGCAGCCCAGTTCGTGCAGGTTCAGCCGCATCATTCCCGGAACATGCGCGCCATCCACGGCAGAGAGAATTCCTTTCGAACGCGCCAGCGCGCAAAGCTCCTTCGCCGGCAGCACCACGCCCGTCACCGTCGGGATGTGGCTGAAGAACATCACCCGCGTTCGCGGCGTGATCGCATCATTGAAAAGATTCAGCACCGTCGCCGCATTCGGCACCGGCTTCGGCAGCATCACTTTCTTCACCACAGTCCCGTAGCGCTTGGCCTTCAAATTCCACGGATGCTCGCCGCCTGGATGCTCCTGATCGGTCATCAAGACTTCGTCGCCGGGCTTCATATCCAGCCCATTGGCGATGTAACTGTTGGCCTCCGTCGCATTTCGCAACAACGCGAATTCATCGCGATTGCAACCCACGAATGCCGCCACCGGATCGCGAAACTCGTTCCACGCCGCATAACCCCAGATGGGGTAATCCTCTGGATCGCTCTGCGCCATTTCTTCCGTTTCGTTGTAGCCGTCAAAAATCGCGCGCAGCACCGGCATCGGCGAGGAGCCCACCGTCCCGTTGTTCAGATAAACCTCATCCCGAGGGATCAAGAATTGTTTCCGCAGCTCGCCCCAATACGCCTCTTCGTCCGAACTGTAAAGCGCACTGTCGGGCAGCTTCGGCGCTTCCTGTTCGAACAGCGCGGGCCAATCGCGTGCCAGGCTCAACGCACCCGCCGTTCCGGCGAGGCCAGCGAACGACGACAAGAATCCACGGCGGTCCACCATCATGTCCTCCAAGTTCTTAGGCTGCGCGAATTCTACGCGCGAACCTCCGTCGCAACAACCGGCTTTCGCTGCAGTAACCCTTGCGGGCGCGCGCGCGTCAGTTTATCTTTGCCCCGGACAATTTTGTTTCGAAAGGCCGGTACGCATGCGATTTTCGAAGTGGGTTTTTGCAAACATCCTCGCGCTTTCCATCGGCAGCTCCGTCCCTTTGACCGCGCAACAAAAGATCTCCAAAAAGCCGGCGGCTGCCGCGCCCGCGACGCCTGTGGATGAGGTGATGAACACCCTCTTTGCCACGCGCCGTTTCGAACAAACCGCGATTTCTCCCGACGGAAAGAAAATCGCCTGGGTCGAAACCCTAGTCGGCAGAGACGGCGCGCCCGACGGCAACACCGCGATCTACATCACAGACCGCGACACCAGCGCCGCCCCGAAACGCATCACCGCCGCCGCCCTCAATCTCGCTCGTGCCGAAGGAGGTCTCGATTGGTCACCGGACAGCAAACAGGTTGCTTTTCTCTCCGACGCCGTCAAACCAGGCCAGCTCCAGTTGTACGTGATTAGCGCCTCGGGCCGGCCCGCCAAGAAACTCACCAGCGTGAAAGGCCTCCTCGCCACGCCTCGCTGGTCGCCCGATGGCAAGACCATCGCTGTTCTCTTCACCGAAAACGCCACCCGCGCCGCAGGCCCGCTCGTTGCCGAAACGCCCGAGACCGGCGAAATCAAAGACGCCTTCTTCGAACAACGCCTCGCCCTCGTCGACCTCGCCTCCGGCGAATTCCGCCAAATTTCTCCCGCGGACATGTACGTCTACGAATACGACTGGTCGCCGGACAGCGCGCGCTTCGCCGTCATCGCCGCGCAGGGCAATGGTGACAACAACTGGTACATCGCGCAACTTTACACGCTCGACGCCGGTGTCCTCGACGTCTTGAAGTCCATCCACAAGCCGCCGCTGCAAATCGCCAATCCGGCTTGGTCCCCCGACGGCAAGAAAATCGCCTTCATCGCCGGCCTCATGAGCGATGAACCGTCCGTCGGCGGCGATATCTACACGATTGCCGCAACAGGCGGCGAAGCCACCAACGTCACGCCGGACATGAAAGCCACCGCAAACTGGCTCGCCTGGACTCCCGAAGCAAAAATCATTTTCGGCGAATCTATCGAAGGCGACGCCGCCGTCGCGACCGTCGACCCCGCCAGCGGTCGCATCGATTCTCTCTGGCGCGGACAGGAACAAGCTTCCGCCGGCCCCTGGGGCACGAACATCTCTCTCTCCCGCGACGGAAAAACCTCCGCCCTCATCCGCAGCTCACTCAGCGATCCTCCGGAAATCTGGGCCGGCCCCATCGGCTACTGGCGGCAAGTCACCCGGCGCAACACTTCCGTAAAACCCGCCTGGGGCGAAGCCAAGAGTATCCACTGGAAAAACGAAGGCTTCGACATTCAGGGCTGGCTCATCTATCCGCGCAACTTCGATCCCGCAAAGAAATATCCCATGATCGTGCAAGTCCATGGCGGCCCGGGCGCCGCGGTCCAGTCGGTCTGGCCGGATGCGGGAGATTTTGCGATCGCCCTTTCGGGCACGGGCCATTTTATTTTCCAGCCCAACCCGCGCGGCAGTTTTGGCCAGGGCGAAGCTTTCACGCGCGCCAACGTCCGCGATTTCGGCTACGGCGATTTTCGCGACATCCTCGCCGGCGTGGAGGAAGCCCTCCGCGCTGCTCCCATCGATCCCAATCGCCTCGGCCTCACCGGCTGGAGCTACGGCGGCTTCATGACCATGTGGGGCGTCACACAAACCAACCGCTTCAAAGCCGCCATGGCCGGCGCGGGCATCGCCAACTTTCAGAGCTACTACGGTCAAAACAAAATTGATCAGTGGATGATTCCGTTTTTCGGCAAGTCCGTCTACGACGACCCCGAGGTTTACGTCAAAAGCTCACCCATCACTTTCATCAAGAACGTGAAAACGCCCACGCTTGTCATCGTCGGCGACAGCGACGGCGAATGCCCCACCCCGCAATCCTACGAATTCTGGCACGCCCTGAAAACTCTCGGCGTCGAAACCCAGCTCGTCGTCTACGAGCACGAAGGCCACCACTTCGCCAAGCCCGCCGACCAGCGCGACCGCACCCGCCGCACCGTCGCCTGGTTCGATTCCCATCTCCGTTAATCCCGCCAGCAATTCGCGCGTGTAGGGTCGCGCTTCAGCGCGACCTCTCTGCGGCTCGTGTCATGAGCCGTGCGATGCTCACTGCGGCGCTCGAATGGCCTCGTCCATATCGCTGTTCGCTTTTTTGCAGGAGTCGCGGTCGCCTTGGAAGCAACGCTCGAGGTCTTGAAAGTAATTTTGCAGAATGTCCTGGCGAGTCTTGCTTAGGCCCCGCGCGCGCGCTTCGTTCAGGGCGGCCTTGACTTTTTGCTCGGAATCTTTGTCCGGCTGCACACCGAAGTGTTGGATGGCGTTGAAGGTGCTCCAGTAGATCTTGTCCTGCCGCTCGCGCTCGCGCGTCACCGTCTCCTTCAACGGGTAAACCAAAAGATAGCTAAGCCCCAAAACGAAGAACAGCCCGGTGGTCCCAAAGATCAGGAGCCGCTTATACATGCGGCGGAGCGTACCGCATCCCCAAATTTCATTCCAGCGTATTCTCCTCTCCGGCAAAGATCCGCCGTGTGGGTCGGAGCGAAACCTGTCCCGCGCGGAGCCGATCGATCCTTCTGACCTTGTCGAAAAGGAGCTCCGAGATCTGCTTCATCCAATTTCCAATTTCCAGACTACCCTCTCATTTCGCAGTGATCAGCGTGCTCGTCGTGGCCACACACTGCCAGGTTCCATGGAACTTTATCCATGTGTCCACAAATCGTTCGCGGTGAACGTAGGGCTTCCCTTTCTCCGTCCCTTTGATTCGAAACACTCCGACGACTACAGCGGCATCCCCGTACACTTGGACAGTGCTTTGCTCCGTGACGGCTTGCGACGGCTGGTAGTCCGGCGATTTGATACTCGCCAAAAATTCGCTCCTGGAGGAAATGCTTCCGTCGATGTCGACGGATACAAACGTATTTGCCAGCAGCATGTCCAGCGCCTTGGTGTCTTTTGCTTCCAGAGCGTGATTCCATGCATTTTCAAGCGCCATCACGCGCCCGCCTTCGTCGCTCATGTTGTGCTGCTGCGCCGCCGTTAAGCCGGCAAGGAACAGCAATATCGCGATAGATAGAAAACTTTTTCTCACATTTTTTCTCCGAACGGCCAGCCGAAATTCCCAATCGTACCCATGCTAGCGTAGAACAGAATTTTTCTTGGCTTTTTTGTCGTGATGTTTGCGCCCCTTCTTACGGGACATGCGTTAAGCCTTATCTTCAGGAATGTTCAACGGCTATTACGACTTTCCCTTGCGCATGTCCTTCTTCAAGATAACGGAGAGCTTCAGCCGCGTCGCTTAACGGGTAACGTCTATCGATAACGGGTACAACTTTTCCGGCTTCAAGAAGATCTTTCAGAAAAACTAAATCCTTATGGTCTATATTCGCTATAAAGAAACACATCTTCTTGCTTCCAATCAGTGATAGTAAAGGTCCGAGTAGCATACCTTGGAGAATTCGAACCAAACCACCTCCGGCCAAGACATAAATTCGTCCTGACTTAGCGCACGCCTGTAATCGAAGATCGAATGATGGGCGTTCGCAGCAAGAATCAAATCGTAACGCTGCCCGCTCTGCGTGAAATCTTCTCGCGTGTAATCAATGACATGGTCTGCGCCAATCGATCGCGCCGTGTCCACATTCCTCGTGCTGCACACGGCAGTGACTTCAGCCCCAAACGATTTGGCAATCTGCACCGCAAACGTACCCACGCCGCCAGACGCGCCATCAACCAGAACCTTGTGGCCTCGCTGGATCCGTCCTTTATCCCGAAGACCCTGAAGGGCAGTGATTGCCGCGATGGGTACGGCTGCTGCGTCCTCAAACGAACTGCTGGCCGGCTTCAGCGCCAACTTGTCTTCACGAGCACACGCATACTCGGCAAACCCTCCCCCTGCGAGACCTGTTACCCCGAACACCTCGTCGCGTGGCTGAAACTGCTTTACCTGTGTGCCCACCGCTTCCACTCGCCCTGCGATATCACAGCCGAGGACCTGCTGTTTTGGTGTGCGCAGCCCCGGGAGCAGGCGGATTATCGGCACACCTCTCATGTGGAACAAGTCCAGTGGATTTACCGCTGCCGCGTAGAGTTTTATCAAGACCTCATCGTCCTTGGGGGTAGGTTTTGCTACCTCCGTGAACTGCAAGACATCCGGTGGTCCGTATTGGGTGTGTACAATCGCTTTCATAACGTACTCTTCAAAGCCGTTTCAGTCGGATCGTGACGACTTCATTGCTCCTTACTCTCGCTGGTGGATGGGCGGAAGCCGCAACGAGAGCGCCAACTCTGGCGGAACTTCTCGCGTTCCTCGGGCGTCATCCGCCCCCAGCGCTCGGCCATGCGCTGGTCTATTCGCTGGTCTATTCGCTGGTCTATTCGCCGCCGCATATTGGAGCGAGGGCCATGACCACTACCACTCCAGCCCCCGAACAGAATCCGGCAGAGAGCCAGCAATCCGACAGCTTGCCAGAATGTAATTTGCCGCCACCCGAACAGCGTCGGCAGCAGCCAGTTCCAGAGATGCATGACTAGTTCGCCGCCAAGCCAGATGAAAAGCGCGATCGCTAGAAGCGCTAGTGGGGCCAGAAAAATCCATTTCTTTTTGCTCATGTTGGGCTCCTCATTTCTTCGCGTCATTTTTTCGCAAACCCGTCGTGAATGCTCTGCAATCGTTCGCGCAGATGAAGCACCGCGTAGCGCTTGCGCGAGAGCAAGGTGTTGATGCTGACGCCGCTTTCTGCCGACAACTCTTTGAAGCTGCGCCCCTCCAGTTCGTGAGCGACGAATACTTCACGCTGCTCGTCGGGCAGTTCGCCGAGCGCAAATTCCAATTCATCAAGAAGCACAGTGCGGAAGTAGAGCGCCTCCGGCCCGGCATCGGGCGATGGCAAAAGATCTTCGATCTGTAGCGCCTCGCCGTCTTCGTCTACGACCGCTGCGTCGCTGAAGGTCTCTGGCTTCTTCTTGCGGAAAAGGTCCGTGATGCGATTCCGCGCGACGCGAAAAAGCCAGCCGGTCACGTGCTCAATCGGCATCAGCAGGCGATTGGCCTCTACCAGTTCGTAGAAGACCTCCTGCACGATGTCCTCGGCGTCGGAGGGATCGCGCACACGCCGGCGGATGAAATTGCGCAGCCGGGATCGTTCTTCCGCGATGATTTCGGAGATTTGACGGTCTTGCTCGGTCATCCCCGTGATCCACGACGGCTCATCCATCCACTCCTGTAGACGAATGGCGGCCGCAAATATTGTAGAGATTCAAGTGGCTGAAACGGCGAGTGGGGCGCGGCACACACAATCTCCCGGCATCGTCACGGCGAACCGCTGCTAACCGCGAATGACCGCCGGCCTGGCGGATTGCTGATCGCTACGGGCTTGGGTCTTTACTGCAAACAACATCAGCCAGAAGCCGGTAGTGACTTCGGCGATGGCCATCGGCGCCCAACCGTATTGGAGCGTCGCTGAGTGCTCGGGAAAGATCAGACTGCCAAAACACATGACCGTCACCACGACCGAGGCAAATACGCCGAATGCCGACAGAATCCTGGGGATGTATCTCGACTTGAAAAACAGGTAGCAGAAGAGAATCGACCCGACACTGAAGAATATCGCACTGATGTTGTACGAGGCGAAACCCGCCTGGCGTGTCAGGCCCACTAAGGCCTGTGAGTGGTCGGGTCCCAATGCCCCGATCGACTGTGAGGAAGTATAAAGATGCAGCCTCACAAAACTGACGATCATTCCCACGCCGCCGATGAATGCTTCTCCCAACCTCCAAAACATTGCGATCTGCGCCAAAAGCTTATCAACGGGCTTGAGCGTTACATAAAGAGCGAAGGCAAGCAGGACGGCGCTCAAAGTCTCAATCAGCTCGCTGCAGAGCGCGACCCGATATAGGTGTTCCGACGCTGCGACTCGCTTCGCTGTTTCTTCGAACGTCCCAGACCCCACGATATGGGAGATAATGAGTGTACCGGCCAGACCAGTGATGATCAGCCATAGAAACAGAAAGCCCGCAACTCTCGCGTAAATGCGTTGCGTTCTTTCCCTCGACCCGTCTTCCATTCCAATCTGTGTCATTGCTTCGCTCCGGGCGGCGGCTCACCGCATTGTAGTATCCACACCGACAAATCAGATCGGTCCACGATAGCGGCGCAGCCGGACCGCTGCGGCGAGGAATGCCGGCGCTCATCCTCACGCCCATTCCGTCTGGCAATGAAGTCCGTCCTCCACTGGTCCATCGGCGCTGTAAAGCGGTGCGAGATAGATCCCATGCCGCGCAGCAATTGTCTCCATCTCCTCGACCCGCTCCCGAGTGATGGACCCTCTTCCCTGAGAGAAGGGTTCAAACCGGCCTTCCAGAGCAAGAGCCATGCCTTCGAGTAGACATCCATGAACCACATCGGGGAATGGATGCCGATTCAGAATTCCATGAAAATCCGGCGCGAACCTCAATCCGCCAGTGATCTGTCCCAAACCTCCGAAGAAGACTTTGGCGCCAAGCATCTCCGCCCTTGGAGACAAGTTCTTCGGGTAGCCCGCATCGCAAACGATTGCGTGGGGCGCGATCCGGCCCAACAGAAGCGACGGGGACGCCAGACTCGCCGCGCAGATCACGACGTCGGCCTCTGCGGAGAATTGCTGGAGATCCGTCGCGACCTCGACCTGAACTCCATCGTCTTGCAACTCCGCTGCGAGCCTGCGTAGTCGCTCCACTTTGCGTGCGCTGAGCAGCACGCGCTTCACGATAGGCGCCAGACAACGGGCACAGCCGGAACCCACATCTCCTGTTGCTCCAACGATGAGCAGCGTTGATCTTGAGAGGTTCCGGCCCTCCAGCGCGCACATCTTCTGGATACCCTGAACGATGAAAGCAACTGTCAACGTATTGCCTGTCGTGAAGACCGTATCGTGTCTTTCCGGAAGCTGATCGAAGTTGCCCTCAATCAGAATGGAGCTGAATCCGCCGAGACTCACAATTTTCGCTCCTGCCTTGATGGCGCAGGCCGCCGCCTTTCGAACGCGGGCAATGTTCTCGTGCACGTAGGCTGCTTCCAGACGGTCGGGAGGAATGAAGGAGTCGATGTACAGGCCGCGCGCCCTCGCGCCCCCGCTCTTCGTGCCGATGATTGATCCGACGTCGACACGGCAGACAGCTCTGGGCGGAATCCATGGAAGGATGTCCTTGATCTCATCGTCCGGCAGAGGCGTACGCTCCGGTCCGCGCAGGACCGCGAGTACGTCCGCAGCCGCTCTCCAACTCTCCTGATGCCCGATCAGAGCGAAATCGACACCCAGAGCCATATCGACGCCGATCGTTCGCGCTGGCGTAGCTACACCGGCAACTGAGTTACCCATGTAAGTGTCACCTCGCCGGGTATCCCCAGCATGTCGAGCGTCTTCAGATACTGTTGCAGCGATGCTCCGCGAAGCTCGGCTGCAGACAGGCTGACGTCGAACAGTGATGGCTTCACACAGCTGGCGTGGCACACTTCGCAATGTCCATCCTTACATTCCTTCGCCAGCATCTGCGCCAGGGTGGTCATCACATCCAGATGCAGCCGGTAGACCTTGTCGTCGAAGCGCTGCGCGTCTCGGGCTCGCTCCGCTCTGAGAATCGCCATGGCGTGGTCGACGTGGTCTTCTTCCTCGGCTGCGATGCGGGCAAAGGTCCTGCCTAGGCTCCCCGGGGCCACCTTCCCAACACGTGAATAGCTAGCGACGGCGAAGGATTCCAGCATAATCTCCTGGACGATCAGGCAGCCGATAAAGTCGCGCTCTGTGATGCAACGCAGGAATGCGTCGCGGAGCCGCTTCCAATGCTTTGCGTCGACGTTATTGATGACGTCCACTCCAATCTTGCGGCCCTCGGCAGCGAACGCTGAGGCATGCCCCTGTTCACCCTGCGCATGCTCCAATGCATCGGCTATTTCTGCGGGATCCTCACACATCTCCGATAAGGAGGTGTAGTTCATCGCCGCGAGTAGTTCCCCGGTCATCGCCTGTGCCAGGATGTCCTGCCAAATCGGAGC
>WNFT01004175.1_pt1 | contig 12613 bp, 10 predicted proteins | sample 5400191 | NCBI WGS metagenome assembly WNFT01 (sample SAMN13153359, study PRJNA577476) | soil metagenome | isolation source: 80 cm saprolite under Madrone tree | place: USA:California | collected 2016-06-14
AGGAAGGCAGGACTAAACTGGGTGGGTTTTCATGACCTGCGGCATTTTCGAGCTACGCAATGGATCATGCGTGGCGTCGATATCCGAAGCGTTCAAGGCTTGCTCGGGCATCGAAACATCAAAACGACGGAGCGGTATGTGAAGTTCGTACCTGGTCATGCTTCGAAGCGTGTGATTGAGGCGCAACGATTGGAGGATCTGGAAATGGCGAATTTTCATAGCCGACAAATAGGCGACAAAAACGGGTCGAAATCGGATGGGTCCGTAATTCACTGAAAACAAAAACGCCTGGGTGGCGGAACTGGCAGACGCACCGGACTTAAAATCCGGAGCCCCGCAAGGGGCGTACGGGTTCGACCCCCGTCCCGGGCATTGAGCAACAACAACTTGCGGACATTCAAAAACTCGGTGCAAGGCGAAGTGCGAGGCGTTGACGTTAAGATCCGGAGCCTCGCTAGGAGCGTACGCTTTCAATTCCTATCCAGAGTATTGGTTAATAACAATTTAGGTCGCGGCCAAAGAGAGGATAAAACTGGGAGCGCGGTGTAAAAGAGGTCCGTTGCCCCTTTTTTGCTCCTTTCGACCCTTGATCACGTGGAGCCCGCCCCTGGCGCGCCTCCGTTTGTCCGATATGAGCGCGATGTCCTTCGAGATTCGAGGTCGTCCTGCTTGGCCGTGGCGGATCTTCTAGGTCCAGTACCAGCGAAATCCTTTCCAATGCCAACTCAAAACCGTTTCTGGTTTGACAATGATCAAGGCGGAACGCCCGCCGGACCAAAGTCGGAGAGCCAAACCCACAGCCACCGATCCGCCGGACGGAGAACAAGTCGCTTGGTCTTTTGGGTTCGCTGCAAGACGATTACTTGATGGTGGAGCGCGATGATCTGGGTTTGCATTGCGGCTTGAGTCCGAAGGCTGGTCAGCAGGGAACGGAGCATCATTAATATAAGGTTGCGCATGGGCAAGGCCACGCTCGCGTGATTCGGCTGTTTTGAAAAGTCGCGACAGAAGATTAGCTCCTGTTCAGTCAGGTTGAATTTCTGAAAGGCGAGCAAACGCAATTGAAGGCTGCGGGTGGAACGGCAAGTAGGCCCGGGCATCACTGTGAATTAAGCGGCCTTTTCGTTACAAGTTTCCTGGGATCGGCGCGCTTGCCGGCAATTACCGCAAAAGATGGCGACATCATTTCTTCAAGCATTGTCTTGAGGGCGGCTCCTTCGCGACCGTAAATCCGAACTGAGGGCGATCGATAATCTCCGTCTTCCCATCCGCCGTCTAATACGGGAGTTGAAATCGGTTCCGGCAGGAACGAGCCTCCGGCGCCCAAAGGACATGTGGTACGCTCAGACGTACCAAAGGAGTATCTGATGTGAAGCGGCTACGCATAGAGCAGGATGTCCAACCGGTTTCCGCGTTTCGGGCGAACGCTGCCAAGCTGATCGAGCAAGTGCAATCGCACAAGCGTGCCCTCGTGCTCACACAGCGGGGACGCAGTGCTGCCGTCGTTTTGGATCCGGGGGGAGTATGATCGGCTGATTGAAACTCTTGAACTGCTGCAGGATGTCCACGAGGCGAATGCTCAGATCGCAACGGGTAAGGGCGTTGCAGAGAAGAAAGCTAAAGAGGCATTGCTTCGTCGTTCCATGAAATGAGGCTCGTTTGGTCGCCCCTGGCTGTGGAGCGAGCCCTGGAAGCGAAGGCGTATATTACCGCCGATAATCCAAGAGCGGCTGACAAATGGGCATCAGGCTTGGTTAGTGCCGTTTCGAAACTGAAGCGCCATCCCAAACCTGGCCGACCCGTGCCGGCGATCGGGCTGGAAGAATACCGTGAGCTTGTTTACGGCAATTATCGAGTCGTCTATCGGATTTCCGCTAGCACCATATTCGTCCTGACAGTGCGGCACTTCAGCCGTCTTATGGATTTTGATGAACTGGAACATGAGACGTAATGAGGGCATCGAGAGCAGGAACCCTAGCTTGTCGCCGCCGCAGGCGAAACCCCTTTCGTCGTCATTCGTCGTTTCTGGCCAAGAACCCGGGAAGTTGTTTACAAACGTTATGCGGTTGCTCCTTTTTTGTTCCTTTTGCACTCAATCTACACCAAATCTATACAAGTCAAAATCGCCCTGACTTGTACCTGTTTGTATGTAATGTCGTGATGAAGTGCAGGATAACCACAACAGGGAGTGGCTTTGTTCCCATTCCTCCAGTTTGAGCCGTCCAAACGCCGAGTCGAAGAGACGGCGATTCTCAATGTGCGCTGTGGATCGGACTCCGATTTCTTTCCGGTCACTCGGCTGATCTTCCCGTCTATGACTGGCTTCCACATCGTTGTGAATTTTGGATGGTTTGGACAATCAGGGAAGATCGAACCTACGTTGATGACAATCTCTGCCCAACAGCAATCGCTTTTATAAACCATTAACCCATGACCCAGAACCTCAAAACGCCCGGGCTGCGCAGCCGCATCTTCAAGTTGGGACGTCAAGGCGCAGCCCTTGCGCAGTTAGGAGGCCTGATCAAGGCTCCCGTCTTCCCGCTTATGTCGGGCGTGCCGCGCTTGCACACGAATCGGTTGTACGACCGCTGTCAGCGAAAACTGCATGGATGTCATGAAAGCATCGAGAACCTTTGTGACGGTTGGAGATGTCGTGTCGTTTTCCAGCAGAGCCTGAAGCTTGCTGTGGTACTCCCGCTGTCGTCGCGTTTGGTTGATTGGAAGAGGCCCATAAAAAAACTCAGCCAGGTCCGTACCGCAGGCTTGCAGATAGTCTTGCAGTACCTGCACTGTCGGGCTCGTCATTCCTGTTTCGATATTCGAAATGTGTTGTCGGCTGACTGCGACCTTTCTTGCAATATCGGTTTGAGTCAGACCCACTCGAAGACGGATGGATGAAAGCCTCGGGCCTACTTTGGTATCGCCGTGTGGCGAGGGCCCCTTGGGGTCATTGTTGTGAATCATCAGCACTCTCCATCCTGGGAGTTTTCCAAGTTATTCTTTGGCATGAGTATTCTCCTTTCCATACCTCAATTGGTTTCAGTTTCCATACAATGCACAGGAGCCGGCTTCGATTACTCATGGTTCGTTGGCAGCGCGAAAGCTACCCTCAAAGCCCCACGTGGGAAAGGTAACAAACGGTTCGCAAAGGGTTAGTGGCGATCCTCCTTCTGTCCGTGTATCCAGCTTTGTCGCCACAGATTACCTTCGACACGGTCTCCACATGCCGCGCCCCCGCGGGCTGAACCGCGATAGCCTCGGTGTGAAACCCATGACCTTTGCGCAAAGCATGTGCCAAATGCAGGCGCCTGGCGTAGATCCGGTTATGGTCTGAACACGAGTGGACGGAGAAGCCTTCGGCAGGCTGACGAAGTTGCGATGCTGTCGAGAGAAACCGTACCCCGTAGCTCGTCAGGATGAAGGGACTGTCTCCCGGACGAGCGAGAGGTTCGACTGCCCGAGAAGTCCGGCTAGCCAAAACTATGGTGCGAAGACCATGGCGCGGCCGCCAGAATCGGCCGATAAAGACGGGAGATCTCCAGCTCCCTTTGCCGGGATCTTCCGCGGCCCAGGTTACGTCACGAGGCCCAGACCAGAGTTCTCCGGCCTCCGCTGCCCGTAGTCCTTCATACTTGCGGTGCAGAGTCTTGTAGTCCACGCGGAGGAGTCGGGCCCCTTGGCGCGGTCATTTATGACCGAGAAGAAGCCGCCCAAGTCTGGCACAGAGGCTGAAAGGTATGACAAGGGTACCCTGCGAGAAGACCAGAGTTACGCCGCCGCAGCAGACCCAGTTGACTGAATCAACCAGAGCAGATAGCCAAACTCCCTACGCGGGAGACGTTCGGGACTTTCTGAACTGCGCTGCGGGTATGCCGTACTGCTTCATCTTGAGGTACAGGGTTTTGTAGTCGGTTCGGAGGTGTCGCGCCGCCTCGCTCCTGTTTCCCCCGGTGGCCTGGAGGGCCTGACGGATCGCTTGCCGCTCTGCATCCGCCGCGGCCGCCTCAGCAATCTCCTTCAGAGAGGGGCCGAGCGGCGCTGGCTCGCGCCGGAGCGCAGTCACCGGCGGCGCGTCAGCAGCGAGGAACGAGAAGTGCTCCTCCTCAATCACGTCTGAAGCGAGGACGACGGCCCGGCGAATGACATTCCGCAGCTCCCGGACGTTCCCCGGCCAATGGTAGCGCAGAAGAATCGCGGCTGCCGCTTCTGAGATCTCGCGGGCGGGGCGGCCGAACTCCATGCTGGCTTCTGCGAGAAACCCGTTCGCCAAGTCAAGGATATCATCTCGCTCCCTGAGGGGCGGCATGGTGATGAGGAATTCGTTGAGGCGGTAATAAAGATCCTGCCGAAACCGGCCCATCCGCACCTCTCGCTCGGAAGGGACATTTGAGGCGGCGATGATCCGCACGTTCACTTGGAGCGGCTGCTTGCTGCCGAGCGGCTGCACCTGTCGTTCCTGCAATACGCGCAAGAGCTTCACCTGGGTGGGGAGAGGAAGATTGACGATCTCGTCCAGAAAAAGGCTTCCGCCCTCTGCAAGCCGGAATCGCCCCTCTCTTCGCTGATCTGCCCCAGTGAACGCGCCCTTCTCATAGCCGAAGAGCTCCGACTCGATCAGGGTGTCCGGGATAGCGCCGCAGTCGACGGCGACAAACGGCTTCTTGCGTCGGGCACTCAGCTGATGGATCGCCCGAGCCACGAGTTCCTTACCAGTGCCGGTCTCGCCTTCGACGAGGATGGTGAGCGGGGAGTCGGCCACCTGCCTGATCTGCTGGACAACCTTCTGCATTTGCCGACTCGGGCCCATCAACCACTTCAAAGGGCTCTCGATGACCCCGGTTACCTCCTGCAGTTCGCGCGTGCGCTCCTCGACGGTTCGCTCCAGTTCGTTGGCGCGGCGCTCCAGTGCCAGCTGCTGCTCCTTGACCCGGCGACTCAGCTCGCTCACCTGAATCGCCCGGTGCAATGACGCAACAAGGTAATCCCGGTCGATCGGCTTCTGGATGAAATCGTAGGCTCCTCCGCGGAGGGCATCAATCGCTAGCGCATGCTCGCCGTGTCCGGTGATCATTATGGTGGGCGTGTCGGGCCGGCGCGTCCGGATCTCGGCCAGCAGCCCGAGGCCGTCCGTCCCCGGCATCTTGATGTCGGTGACGATCACGTCGTAGTCCCTGGCGGCAATTAGGTTGAGAGCGCTCTCCCCTGAGTCGGCTGTGTCGACCGTCACACTCCCCATTCGGAGCCGGAGGGCGTCGGGAAGCGCCTGCAGCAGGGCAGGGTCGTCGTCGACAATGAGCACGCGAGGCTGGTCCATCGCTCTCCCCCCACCGGCTTGGGGCGGAATTCTCGGGCGAGCTCGTTCCATAATCGCTCCAGTTTACTGACGCTAACTGTCGTCCTTCATTCGCAGTTCGCTGGCTCGAATCGAACGTGAGACAACGAGGTGACGAAGTAAATTCCATCGACCGGCTTCGGGATGAAATCCAGGGCGCCGCCGCGTAAGGCGCGAACCGAAGTCGTACTGATCGCGGTCCGTGATCATGAGGATGGGCGTGCGAGGCCGAAACGGGCGGCTCTCGTCCAAGAGCGCAAGACCGTCCAAGACGCTGGGGGTGGGAGGGCCCGGGGAAGCGCCTCCACAGAACGGTTCGTTTCCACGGATGTGCGACGCCCTCATGGCGGGGAGGTCCCCTCTATATCGGCGGGGGCCAAGGGTAGGCGGATGAGGAATGTGGTGCCTTCGTCGGGCCGGCTTACGACCGAGATCGTGCCGCCATGCTCTTTGACGATCCCATAGGTGATGGACAGGCCCAGGCCTGTGCCTTTCCCGACCTCCTTGGTGGTGAAGAACGGATCGAAGACCCGCCGCTCGAGCCCGGGCGGAATCCCGTGCCCGGTATCGGCGAATGCGACCTCCACCACAGCGGAGCCCACCGAGCCCGAGATGCGAATCGCCTTGCATGGCGAGTCGGCCATAGCGTCGCGCGCGTTCGTCAACAGGTTGATGAAGACCTGCTCCAGCTGAATCGGATTCCCGACGACCACGGGCTCCTCTGGGCCCAGGTCGACAGTGACCTCGATCTTGCGTAGCCGGAGCTGCTCCTGCATCAGGGAAAGCGCCTGATCGATCACTTGCCTTAGGGAGATCGGGTCGCGGCTGACGGTGGCCGCTCGTCCGAACGTGCGCAGATGCGAGATGATCTCCGTGGCCTTGCGCACCTGCTGCGCGGCGCGGCGCAGCTCCCCGACTATCTGCTCCTTGTTCCCCATGCCGAATTCCAAGAGATCGATAGCGTTGCCCACAAACAGGCCGATGTTGTTGAGGGGGTTGTTGAGCTCATGGGCGACGCCGGTGGTGAGCTCCCCGAGCGTGGCGAGCTTTCCCGCTTGGACGAGCTGCTCCTGTTTGTCACGTAGTTCCTGTTCGCGTCGCTGGATCTCGGTCGTCGTATCCCGCAGGTCCCCCATGATGTGAATCATGGCCTTGCGGCTGACCTCCAGACGCAGCTTGTCCTTGTGCGAGTCCTGCAAGAGGTGCAGCAAGGCCCGCCTCGAATTGTCGAGCCGCTCGGTCTGGCGGGCCAGTCGTCGTCGGTCCTGCTCATAATCGGCCAGGATGTGAAGCATCGCCTTCCGATGGCTGGTGAGGCGCTTGTTGGATTCGTTCAGGTCGCCCATGATGTGGAGCATCGCGTGGCGCCGCTGGTCGACCTTCCGCAGCCGACGGTCTAGCGTCTCCACTTGCGCAAGGAGTCCACTCTCGGTCGTCGCAGCCGCTCCGGGCCCACTGGCCCCCGGCTGACAATCCGCTATCGCGCTCTCCCGCATCGTCATCAGCCCTCCCGCCCTCAGCGTTTCGGCTTGTTCCGTAGGCTCTCCAGCTCCTTCTCGAGGGCGATCATCTTCAGCTCGCGGCCAACGACCACTTCCTCGAATTTCTCGAGATCCAAAATCTTCTCCTGCAGCTCGCTCTTGGACTTTTCCAGGTCGCGAACCACCTGCTCGTACTCGCGCATATCACGCAGGATGCCGATAGCGCCGATGACCTTGCCGTCCGGGTTACGCAGCGCCGAGGCGTTGAGGGTCGTGGGGATGACTTCCCCGCTCGCGCTCCGCGGGTTGAGCCGGGCGTTGCGGGTCACGCCCCGCTCCACGACCTCCCGCAGCGCCGCTGTGAACTCCCGCGTCTCCTCGGGGCTGATGAAGCGTGAGAGCGACTGCTCAAGGAGCTCGTCCGGACGGAAGCCGAGGAGCGCGGAGACCGCGTCGTTGGCCTGCAGGATCTTCCCGTCGAGGTCGGAAACGAACACCGGGTCCGGCGCGTTCTTGATCAAGCTCTCGGCGTAGGCTCGGGCCTTGTCCAGCTCCCGCATGTCGCGCAGGATGCCGATGGCGCCGATGACCTTGCCGTCCGGGTTACGCAGCGCTGAGGCGTTGAGGGTCGCGGGAATGACTTCCCCGCTCGCGCTCCGCGGGTTGAGCCGGGCGTTGCGGGTCACGCCCCGCTCCACGACCTCCCGAAGGGCGGCCAGGAACTCCCGAGTTTCAGCGGGCGAGATGATGTGCGAGAGCGACTGCTCGATCAGCTCGTCCGGACGGAAGCCAAGGAGCGCGAAGACGGCGTCGTTGGCCTGCAGGATCTTCCCCTCAAGGTCGGAAACGAACACCGGGTCCGGCGCGTTCTTGATCAAGCTCTCGGCGTAAGCTCGGGCCTTGTTCAGCTCCCGCATGTCACGCAGGATGCCGACCACGCCGATCGGCTGACCGTCGGGATTGCGCAGGGCAGAAGCGTTCAGGCTCGTGGGGATGATCTCGCCGCTCGCACTGCGAGGGTTCAAGACCACGTTCCGCATGACACCCCGTTCGACCACTTCGCGCAGTGCCACCGTGAACTCCCGCGTTTCATCGGGGGTGATGAAGCGTGAGAGCGACTGCTCGAGGACCTCATCTTGGCGGAACCCGAGCAACTGGGAAACCGCATCGTTGGCCTGCAGGATCTTGCCTTCGAGGTCGGAGACAAACACGGGGTCCGGGGCGTGGGCAATAATGGTCTCGGCATCCAGGGAGCCGCTCGATTTGAGGCCCCTGCTGTCGCCCTCTTTCATGGCCGGTTGCGTGCGCAGTGTCCGGCGTTCAGCCATTCCGCCCCCCCCCACTGTGATCTCTGCTCCTGCCGGCTGCTACGCAACCGGCCATTTGGGCGTCTGACGCCGTCACACTTGAGCATTCGTCACTGGAACTTGGTCTTGTCCGGGGTGACGGCATACATTCTCTGTCACATACCGGCAGGTGTCAAGCGGAGGTCCCTCGGCCCCTCGGCTAACAGAGGCACCTAAGTCTTCAGACGAACCCAACATCCCGTAATATCCAAAAACCCGATTCATTCGTAACGAAAAGTAGAACAGCTCGGCATGATAGGCTGGCGCGATGCGAGCGGCTCTGGATCCATTTTTATTCCTTGTCGTTTCGATAGCTGGTTGGATCAATCAGCGTCAACAGCACAACACGAGTCCCCTTTGCGGCAGATTGTTCCAACCGCACTTTTCTGCCATTATTCTTGTGCTCGTCGGATCAGCGGGCGGAAGGAGCTGTTCATGCACGTCATGAGAATTGTTGCTGCAGCCTGCGTGCTGCTTGTTGGACGGCCGCTTTTCGCGCAGGAGTGGATCCGTTACCAGAACCTCGACGATCGCTTTGCGGTCAGCGCACCTGGGCAGCCAACGATTGAGAAGATCAAATGGAAATCCGAATACGATTCGCTCTTCCCTGCAACAACCTATCGTTGGCAGCAGGGACTGAATCGCTACACGGCGACTGTCGTCGACTACTCAGATTCGGAAGCCATCTACACGGGAAATCAGCACAGCGCGGACTTTCAAGCTCCAATGTACTGGCAGATCGATATTCTAGGATCTGTCCAGTACGCCGCCACGCAATACCGCCAGAAGCCCGGCGTGAAAGTGACATTTGACGCCTTCCATTACATCAACCTCGTGACGGGACACGAGCTGCAGCTCACCAATCCCGATCAATCGCGGACCTACGTTGGCATTTATCTGCACGAAAACCGGCTGTATATCTTCGACGCGACCGTTGCCAAAGGCATGCCGCCGCCGCTGATTTTTCAGCAGTCGCCGGAGTTCCTGGATGCAGAAGGAAATTCGATTCGCTATCGGACGTACTACTTCAACCGGTTGCCAGATGCACGCCTCGGTGGACGCGGCGCGGGCGCTCCTCCGGCGACAGGTGGGCCGCAAGGTGCTCCTCCAGGAGGCGGCGGACCGATCCAGCGTGGCAGGCCGCCACAGCAGTAGCTGAAGGTCCGTTGTTCCCAGGAAACGTACGGCCGTCGTTCTCCGTGTCTGTCGCGCGATGCCGCAACGAGGGTTCCTTCAAGAGGAGCGTTCCTTTCCTTCCTGAGTGATGCGCTCCCGAATCAATTCGGCGATCGCATCCAGGCAATCTGAACAAAATTCCACGTGCACCAGTTCTTGTGCCGTCAGAAGGTCTATACCTCCCGCGACCTTTGACACGCGGTCCGCACTGACATGGCCGGTCATGGCCCGCGACGGTACAAGACCGTATTTCAATGTGTCAAGGCCACGGCGTACATAACGTCCTTTTTTTGGTTGGTCTTGCATTCCGCAAAGAAGCCGCTCTACATTCGGTAATAGGATCGCTGTCTTCTTAAGGTACCTTCAACAATTCCTTCTTCAGGCTGTCGGATCGTTCCAGATCCATGCTTTCTTCTGCGTGGCCGCGCGCAATCAAACGCCGAAGGTGCCCCAATGCCCTGACACAGAAGTAGATGACTTCAACGGTAAACAGGGACGTGGCAAGGATGGTGTAAGCGACTCCAATCGCTTCGTAGATGTTCACTTTCTTTCCCTTTTCTTCATCGTGAGTTCTTTTGGCACAGGCGCACCGAATACGCGTGTCCCCAGAACGCTATCGGCAAAATGACCGTCTGGCTTTAGCCGCGATCACGAAAATATTGATGCCTCGATGGCCTTCAAGGAATTGCCTCGACCGGTGTACTATGCTCTGGAAACGGAAAAACATCATGCGGATCATCGATTCCCATTTCCACTGGTGGCCGAGAGAGATCTTCGAGGAGCTTTGTAAGCGCAGCGGGTATCCTCGCGCCGAACGCAACAGCCGCGGCGGATACAATTATGTGGGACACGAGGGACGCCCGTCGCTCAATTCCTGGACCGAGTGGTTCGATCTCGATCGGCAGCTCGAACATATGGATGGCCTTGGCCATGAGGTTAGCGTCGTCTGCTCGCTTGGGCCCTTCTCGATCTATTTCTCGGATCTGCTTCCGGAGGAAGGTCGTGACGCCGCAATGATGTGGAACGAGAAGATGGCGGGTGCGCAGCGCAAATATCCCGGCCGGGTGTGGGCCAGCGCGGCGGTTCCGTTGACGGATACGAAGGTCGCTATCGAGGTTCTCGACCACGCGATCACTAAACTTGGATTGATCGGTGTGAATCTCCCCGGAAGCATCGGCCGCGACACAAGGATCGATGCCGAGCGTCTGGCGCCCTTTTATGCTCGCATCGAACAACTCGGCATACCGCTCATCCTTCATCCCACCGATGCGGTATTCGGCGAGGATCTGGAAGGCTATGGCGGTGCACTGCATCTCAGTCTTGGCCGCGTCATTGAGGTCAGCGTAGCGGCCTCCCGGCTGGTTTTCTCCGGACTCATGGAGCGGCACCCGGATCTCAAGGTCGTGATGTCGCACACCGGCGGGGCGCTGCCTTACCAATCCGGCCGCATGGACAAGAACGGCAAGAATGCCAGGCTCCCCAGGCCCCCGAGTACTTACATCAAGAGTATGTACACGGACACGGTCTCTCCTCACAGTATGGGGATGAAATTCGCCATCGAATATTACGGCATCGATCACGTGATGTATGGCTCCGACTATCCATGCTGGGATCCGGCAACGGCGCTCGCGTTGATTCAGGAGATCGGCTTGCCGGACGCGGATCTGGATAAGCTCTTTTATGGCAATGCCCACCGTATCTTTGGCCTCGGCGTTCCGGAATCTGCTCCTGCCGACGCCATGGCGTAAACAGCAATGCGTCGCTCCGTACTCGCCTTTTTCTTCTCTCTGTCATTCGCCGCCTGGTCGTCCGCAGACGATTACCCGCGCAACCCCGCGATTGACGCGATCCACTACAGACTTCATCTGACGATCAACGATTCGAGCGAAGAAATTCAAGCCAGGGCCGAAATCCTATTCGAGTTCAAAAGCGACGGCGTGAAGACGATCCCACTCGATCTGGCGGGGCTGTCCGTCGATCGGATCACCGAAAATAAGCGTGAAACAACATTTACGCGTACGGATGACAAACTGACAATCGCGCTCAGTGGCGATTACCGGCGTGGCCAACGTTGCTGGCTGGAAATCGAATATCACGGGCGGCCGTCCGACGGTTTGATCATGGGCAAAAACAAGTTTGGTGACTTTTCGGTTTTCGCCGATAACTGGCCCAACCGCGCGCATTACTGGTTCCCTTCGATTGACCACCCTTACGACAAAGCGACCGTGGAATTCTTTGTCACAGCTCCCACCCATTGGGGAGTTATTGCAAACGGAAAGCTGATCGAAAAGACAAACCTGCAAAACGGGAATGAACTGAGTCATTGGAGCGAGGCGAAACCGATTCCGACTTACTGCATGGTCATCGGCGCGACTGAGTTTTCGATCATCAACGTTGGCGCCGCCGAGCGCTACGGCGATAACGTTGAGCTTTCTTATTACCTGTTTCCGAAAGATCGTGAAAGAGGATTGAAAGATTATGGGCGGCTGAAACAGATCACTGAATTTTTCTCGGACCTGGTCGGGCCGTTTCCTTACGAGAAGTTGGCGCTGGTCCAATCCTCAACGCGCTACGGCGGGATGGAGAATTCCAGCAACATCTTTCTGGCCCAAAACGGGTTCAGCGAAGATACCAACGCCCATGAAGTCGCCCACCAATGGTTCGGCGATTCCGTCACGGAATCCGACTGGCATCATCTTTGGCTAAGTGAGGGCTTTGCGACCTACTTCGGTCATCTGTTTTTCGAGCGAGCCGACGGCCGCGACAGGTTCGTCACGCTGCTGTCAAAGGATAAAGAGGCTTACCTGAAAGACTACTCGAGCGATCCTCGTCCGATCTACGATCCCAGCATCACGGATTTGATGAAACTGCTCAACAAGAACAATTACGAAAAAGGTGGATGGGTGCTGCACATGCTCCGCCACCTGATGGGCGACGAAACGTTTTTTGCGGGCATTCGGGATTATTACGAAACCTATCGCGACCGCAACGCACTCACAGACGACTTCCGTATGGTGATGGAATTCCACTACGGCCAGCCGCTCGACTGGTTCTTCAAGCAGTGGATTTTCGAGCCGGGTTACCCGATCTACGATGCGTCATGGAATTGGAACGAAACGGCAAAAGAATTGACGCTGCGCGTCACGCAGAAACAATCACCAACAATCTTCCGCATGCCGCTCGATATCGAATTCAAAGTCGGAAACAAATCCCAACGTGAAGTCATTCAAGTCGGCCAGCACGAGCAAACGTTCAGCTTCAAGCTCGATGCGAAACCG
>WNFT01004176.1_pt1 | contig 12613 bp, 7 predicted proteins | sample 5400191 | NCBI WGS metagenome assembly WNFT01 (sample SAMN13153359, study PRJNA577476) | soil metagenome | isolation source: 80 cm saprolite under Madrone tree | place: USA:California | collected 2016-06-14
ACTGGCGAGCCGAGCGCCAGCAGGACTAAAGGCGACCGACCAGACCCACCCCTCGTGACCACCGAGAGCCATGAGTTGCCTGTAATCGGCCACCTGCCACACACGCACTTCCCCATTGACACTGCCCGCTGCTAAGAGCTGGCCATCAGGGCTGAAAGCCACCGAGAAAATAGAACTAAACGTTTCACTAAACACAGACTGGGCAAAACTCGATCCTGCAAAATTGGCATCCTGTAAGTCCACCCCCACGAAATAGGCTTGCCGGATGTGCAGTCCAGAGAAATCATACCCGCGCAAGGTGCCTCTCAATCGATACAGCAAGTTGATCACATTCCCGCTGCCATACCCCTGTGCCTCGTGAAGGGTCTTTCTCAAAGCTGCCAGCACTTGCGTGAGCTGCTGCTCAATGATTTGCTCGCTTTTCAGAAGCGTGAGCAGCCTGGCGAGAACAGGCTTCAGGATGAGCTGTGACTGAGTGTACCTGATGTACTCTTTGGTCTGCGCCTTCATCAGGCAATGGCTGAGCAAGAGTTTCATTTTGCCAGATGTGATCTCCCGGGCAACCTGCTCGACCAAATGCTCTATCACATACTCCATCACCACTGGGTGCAAGGTAAACATCGCCCCCGTTTCTCCTCGTTCCAGCAGTGAGCGCCGTCTGAGCGCCTCGAGCGCCTCCAGGATCTTCCTTCTCGGCACAGGAGGGACGCTCTCTTCGACTAAGTCTCCTAGCGCAACCAATTCTCGCGCAATAGCCAGCCAGTAGAGAATAGCCTTTTCGAAGGTTGAGAGACGCCGAAACTGCTGGTCGAGTAAATCGCGAATATCACCAAAAAAGATTGTTCCCTCCTTAAGAAACGCCGCAATGTCGCCGCCGAAGACTTCGCGAATCATACTGGCGACCAGCTTCAAAGCCAATGGATTCCCTGTATAGCGATCAATTACGTCATCATAGGCAGCCTCTGCTCCAGGCAGATCGCTATCAGCGAGAATCTGTCGACATGCGCTCAGCTCTAAACCGGTCAGGGTCATCGTTCGGACTGGCGATTGTTTCCCTTCAAGCAGAGCTACTTCTTTAGGTTTCTCGCGGCTGGTCAGCAGCAGACAACTTTGATGAAGCGTCTCCCCTACCCATCGGAAGAGCTTGCCATACTCTTCATACCCCTCCAGGTATTTCCCTGCTCGGCTTCGCCCTTCTAATACCGCTTCAACATTATCCAGCACCAGGAGGCAACGGGCATTGCGAAGGTAATGAATCAAGAGGGAAATGCGTTCACCCACGCTCTCTGGGAGATCGATCTTTTGCTGCTGGGAGAAGAACGTAATGCACTCAGCCAACAAGCTCGCCAGCGGGAGAGCATTCTGCAACGAGCGCCAGAGCACGAAATCGAAATGGTGCGCAATCTGTTGCGTGAGCTTCACCGAAAGAGCGGTCTTGCCAAAACCACCCCTACTCAGAAGGGCCACCAGGCGACAGCGGTCATCAACCATCCAGCGCGCTAACTCGACTAGTTCCTCCTCGCGCCCATAAAACACGCTGACGTCGATGGCTTCGCCCCAGTCCGGGCGTGGAAGTTGAGATGAGGCCACATCTTCTTCCTTCTCAAGGACAATGGGTTGAGTTACACTGCTTCCTTGCGTCGGAACTTCATACTCCACGATGGGGATTTGAATGTTACGCAGGTGCATACTGTAGGTGCTCGTCGCAGCTTCAAGTCGATTGAGTGGGGGAGTCTTCCACTCCGCAGAGGGAAAATCTGGGCACTCCATCAGTTCCAGCAGTTCACATGCTTCAGCCTGCCTGGTCATCGCTCCCCACTCGACCAACGTTTTGACGATGGCTTTGACTTCACGGTGGGTCAGGCGTGCGTTTCGTACCCCATGCAGTTTATGGCTTAACACTTGAGGGTTCAGGGCGAGCACTTTGGCCAGGTCTTCCTGCGTTTTCCCCGTCAGAGCGCGGTAGTGGCGTAGTTGCTCGCGGAAGCGTTCTGTATTCATCTTCACGCCCTCCCTCCTCTAAAGGATCAGTCTCAAGAATGGCTCAAGAATGGCTCAAGAAGCGCTCAACAAAACTATAGACCGTCCACAGTATATCAGGCATCTTGAGTACAGGGTAGGATGTTTCTCACCGTTTGTCAAGTAAGGAGGGCGTTTCCTAACTCATAAAGCCTCCCAGGAGTGAGCTAAGACGCGAGTGGCGAGAGCGGATCAAGTTAGAACGGCCAGCGTGCTGAGCAGCGAGGCCAACAATGATGGAGGCGGTGTAGGTCAACGCGACTTGCCGAGCGATGGCCGACCAACCACACAGGGGCGGGCGTTGTAAGTGAAAGAACAGGAAGACGCGGCCTAAAGAAGCGTTCGATGGAACTGCGCTTGCCCAGTTCCTCTTTGGTCCAGGTGGGAGGCAAGCAGGAGCGGTTCTTCTGACGCTTGGGATTCCAAGGGACGATGGCGATGGCGTGCAGGGTGGCATGGATCCAGGCGATGAGGCGCAGGCTGCCTTCTACTCTGAACTGTTCACTGCGCGACTGCGCTATAGTGGCGCTTCTGCAGGCTATCACATAGGAGCGATCTTCGGCGGTGGTCTGGCATCACTCATCGCCGCTGCTATCTATGCAGGGACGAGAAGCTCCGTTAGGTTGGGAGTCCATACAGCAATCCGCTCCCCCGGCTGAAAGCGTCCGAGGAGCGCACGTGCCACGCGTTCGGACTCTTCTAGCATCTGTGCATACGTCCACCGACGCCGAGCGGACGGCTCTGGTGCCCCGGCAACCAATGCGATCTGGTTGGGTGCCTCAGCGGCAGCTTCCCGCAGGACGTCTCCCACCGTCTGCTCCAAGACAGGGACGGACGCGTCAGCAGGCCAATACGAAGTAGTGAGCATGAACATCTCCTTTCGCTAGTTGCACAGATGCAAGCCGAAAAGTCTAGCGCGGTGCGAAGGCCTGTATCCCCGTAATATCGCGCCCTACCATGAGCGCCTGGATCGTATCCGTGCCCTCATACGTGAACACCGCTTCGATATCGGCGTGGTGGCGAGCGATGTGGTAGTCCAGGAGGATGCCATTGCCACCGAGCATTTCACGGGCTTCGCCTACGACTTCGCGGGCCAGGCGGGCATTGTTCATTTTGGCCAGTGAGGCCATGGCATCGGTCATCTTGCCCTCGGCCTGAAGCTGGCCAAGGCGCAGGCAGAGCAGCTGCATGGTCGTCACATTGGCAAGCATGGTGGCCAGTTTGTTCTGGATGATCTGAAAGCTGGCCAGGGGCTTGCCAAACTGGATGCGTTCCTGCGTGTAGGAGAGGGCGATCTCATAGGCCGCCATGGCGTGGCCCACCGCCTGCCAGGCGATCCCAGAGCGCGTCACACTGAGCACGCGGGCCGCATCTTTGAAGCTGCGAGAGAAGGCCAGGCGGTTCTCTATGGGCACGCGCACATTGGTCAGCGTGATGTCAGCTTGCCAGGAGGCACGCTTGGCGACCTTGCCCGTCATGACCTTGGCCTCGAACCCGGGCGTGCCTTTCTCGACAAGGAAGCCGCCGACGTTGCCCTCGTCGCCCCGCGCCCAGACAATCGTCACATCGGAATAGGAGGCCCCACCGATCCAGCGCTTGGCCCCGTTGAGGACGTAGGCGTTGCCGTCACGATGAGCGCAGGTCTCTAAGGCCACGGCGTCGGAGCCATGCGTGGGCTCGGTCAGGGCAAAGGACCCCTGTTTTTCGAGGCGGGCCATAGCAGGAAGCCAGCGCTGCTTCTGTTCCTCGGAACCGAGCATGGCGATAGTGGTCATGGCCAGACTCGAGGTAGCCCCAAAGACGACACACAGGCTGGCATCGGCACGCGAGAATTCTTGCAACACGAGGCCTGCCGCGATCGGGCTCATGCCGGGACAGCCGTAGCCCTTGATGCTGCCACCGGCGACATGGAGGGCGGCGATTTTGGGAATCAGTTCGAAGGGGACTTCCGCACGCTCCCAGTAGTCGTTGATGATGGGAAGGACCTCCTTGTCACAGAAGGCACGCACGGAGTCGCGAATCCTGCGCTCCTCTTCGGTCAGCAGCTCATCGATCAAATAAAAATCGGTGCCCAGTGACTGTCCAAGTGTGTGGTGGCTCTCAGCTCCCATGATGTGCTCCTTTTCCCTGCTTCATGCTCTTCCCACTGGTGATGAGCTTGAACCATCGAGGCCCAGGAGCTTGATGGCGTTCTCCTTGAGGATCAAGGGCCGCACCTCCGGCCTGATGCCGATCTGCTCAAAATCAGCTAACCACCGATCCGGGGTAATCAGGGGATAATCCGAGCCAAAGAGCATCTTGTGCTTGAGCAGGGTATTCGCATACTGGATGAGCTGAGGCGGAAAGTATTTCGGGGACCAGCCGGAGAGATCAATATACACCTGTGGCTTGTGCATACAGACCGAGAGGGCCTCGTCCTGCCAGGGGAAGGAGGGATGGGCCATAATGATCGGCATATCGGGAAAGTCCACCGCCACATCATCCAGGTACATGGGATTGGAGTACTTGAGATGCACCCCACCTCCACCACGCACGCCGCTCCCGATTCCAGAATGCCCAGTGTGGAACAGGGCCGGCAGACCGGCCTCGGCGATCACCTCATAGAGAACGTACGCTTTCCGATCATTGGGATAGAATTCCTGCAAGGAGGGGTGAAATTTGAAGCCGCGCACCCCGAAGTGCTCGATGAGGCGACGGGCCTCCTGTGCCCCCATCTTTCCCTTCGCAGGGTCGATACTGGCGAAGGGAATGAGCACATCGGCGTTTGCAGCAGCGATTTCGGCCACTTCCTCGTTGGGGACCCGTACCTGCCCGGTCGTGGACTCCATATCGACAGGGAAGATAACACAGGCCATCTTCCGCTCTCGATAGTAGGCCGCGACCTGGGAGATGGTCGGTCGGGGTCCTCCCTCCCCCTTGAAGTAACCTGACGCTGCCTCCTGCATCGCCCTGCGCATGGGATCGTCAGGAATGCGTTCCGACACCTCCGCGTGAGTATGTACGTCGATCGCCACTACGTTCTTTATGTCCATATCTGCATGCCTCCTGTTCCTGCTCTATCAAGCTACCTATAGGATTCAACTGCTAGAGATCGCTGCCACCTGTGACTTCCAACACCTGCCCCGAAATGTAATTCGAGAGCGGCGAGGCCAGCAAGAGCATCGCACTCGCCGCCTCTTCTGGGGTACCGGGACGCTCCAGGGGAATCATCTTCGCGGCCGCCTGGCGCATCGAATCAGGAATCCCGAGGGCGACCTCCTCTCCCTCACGCTGCAACTTTTCGGCCTGCTCTTTCGGAGCCGTCATGCGGGTCTCAATGAAGCCGAAGCAGACACAGTTGACCTGCACATTGTAGCGTCCCCACTCCTTGGCCAGCGTCTTCGTCAACCCGACGATGCCCGCCTTTCCTGCCGAGTAACTGGCTTGCCCGGGATTGCCATGCACGCCAGCAATGGAAGAGACGTTGATCACCTTACGTGGAGTGGCACGCCCATTGGCTGCCTGTTCTTTCTTGGCAGCCTCGCGAATGAAGTGCGAGGCCTCGCGCAGGATGCGGAAGGGGGCGGTTGTATGTATCTCCATCATGGCATACCATTGCTTATCAGTCATGTTTTGGATCACGGCATCCCACGAGTAGCCCGCATTGTTGACGATGATATCGATACCACCAAACGCGTCCAGGGTCGCCTTTATTAATTGGGATGGAAAGGCTGGATCGGTCACATCCCCAGCCACCACAAGGGCTTTGCCACCAGCAGCGCGGATGGCCCCTGCCGTTTCTTCTGCAGGAGCGGGGTCGAGATCACTGACCACCACGGCGGCCCCTTCTGCCGCAAAGAGTTTCGCTGCTGCCGCCCCAATGCCACGTCCAGACCCGGTGATAATGGCAACTTTGCCCTCAAGCATACCCATAATATGTCTTCCTTTCCTTCCTTCAGAGAACACCCTCGCCTTACCGATGCTGTGGAAACGCACTGGACAAGTAGTGAAACACATCCTTACTCGGTGCCTATACTGAGGATACCTGAGAAACGGTGGAGAGTCTATGGGTTTGTTGAGCACTTCTTGAGCGCTTCTTGAGCGCTTCTTGAGTTCTTACCCTCCTTTTCTGGTGTTTCCACTCTTGTCAGCTTGTCACCAGGTCGGCGACGCCATCCAGTGGTGTACGTCTACCAGCATTTGAGACACGCACTCTCGGACCGTTTCGTAGGGAAGTACGACGTCTCTCGTGGCCATGAGTTCTTCGATGTCGCACTAACTGAGGGAGAACCGGAAAGAGAGCCAGGCGCTGTGGCTCATGATTTCGGGTGGGGAGCGCTAGTCGATGTACTGAGGACCAGGTGGATTCCTGTTCATGAGGTCATTCTCCCACCTTGTTCAGTTCTCGGCCGCAGCAGCCTCAGCAAGGTGACAATACCCTCAAAGGAGCAACACTCACCGGCTCAAGAATGGCTCAAGAAGCGCTCAAGAAGCGCTCAACAAACCCATAGACCGTATACCGCTTCTCAGGTATCCTCAGTATAGGCACATCGGTTCGGATGGTTTTTCACTGTTTGTCCGGGGCGATTGTATACCATTGTAACCTCCACTATTTCGACCGCTTTGAGATGACACCGTAGAGCAAGGCGGATCATGGAGCTATCGACAACCGTGGAGTTCGGTCCCAGAGATGATAGTGCCTTCTGCGGTTACCTAGACCAGAAAGGATGCTGATATGCCTGACAAAATGGCTGCACCTGAACTATTTCGTCCGTCAGTGGATTTCCCCGACGTTCCTTATGACCGCCTCCTACGCATGGCTGCTGAGCGCAATCCCAGTCGCCCGGCTATCATCTTCCATGACCTCATGCTGACCTATCACGAGATAGTCTCGATGGTCAATAGCATTGCCAATGGTCTGCACGAGCTGGGCATAAGAAAAGGGGATCGCATCTGCCTGTGTACAGGCAATCGTCCTGAGTATGCGATCACCATCAATGCTGCCGCCACGCTTGGCGCTGTGGTGAGTCCAATGAATCCCTTGTACAAGGAACGTGAGATAGCTTACCAGCTTGAAAATTCTGAAGCCAAGGCCATTCTGATCCTGCGAGAGTCACTGCCCCTGTTCCAAAGGGTGATGAGCCAGGAATCGCTGCCCCACCTTAAACATGTCATTGTGATGGGAGAGCATGTCCCAGAAGATATGCCCAATGCGATGCCTTTCGCGCAGTTGCTACGCAGATCCTCACCAAAACGTCCCGAGCCGGTCGAAATCAGTGGGGATGATCTGATGGTTTTGTCCTACTCCTCTGGCACAACGGGCCTTCCCAAAGGAACGATGCTGACTCATCGGAACGTGACGACCAACCATCTTCAGTTCCTCACGGCATCAGGGATCAGTTCCTCTGATGCAACCCTGATCTTCCTGCCGTCTTACCATATCTATGGGGTGATGCTGACGGGCTCTTTCCTGGCTGCTGGTGCCTTGCAGGTCATCATGGAGCGTTTCGAGATGGAGCAAGCCCTGGACTTGTGTGAAAAGCAGGGCGTGACGTGGTTCTTTGCCGTCCCTCCCATTATCAGTGCTCTTGCCAACGCCCACGGCGATCTCCACCAGATGAAAACCGTCAAGTACCTTATGTCGGCTGCTGCTCCCATGCCGATTGAACCTGCCCGCAAGTTGCAGGAAAGGATCGGTGTCAGAGTAGTTCAGGCATATGGTATGACGGAAACGTCGCCAATCACGCACCTCTCACCGCTTGATCCCAGGGTCATGCGAATAGATAGTCCTGGTCTGCTGGTACATAATACCGAGCAGAAGATTGTGGATGTTGAGGCAGGGGAGCACGAGTTGCCTATTGGTGAGGATGGTGAGATCATTATCCGTGGACCCCAGGTGATGTCGGGTTATTGGAAAGCGCCAGAGGAGACCGCCCGCGCCTTACGCGACGGCTGGCTCTATACGGGCGATATTGGTCACGTGGACGCCGATGGGTACACGTATATCGTCGATCGTAAGAAAGAGATGATTAAGTACAAAGGCTTTAGCGTCGCTCCGGCTGAATTGGAAGAGCTACTTGTGGAACACCCTGCTGTCCTCGATTCGGCCGTTATCGGTGTACCTGACGAGGAAGCAGGCGAGATCCCCAAGGCCTTTGTCGTCCTTCGCCCTGGTCATAGTGTTACGACCGCGGAGTTGATCACCTTTGTTAATGGCAAGCTGGCAGGTTACAAGAAGCTGTACGAGGTAGAGTTCAGCGACGCTATTCCCAGGAACCCCTCTGGGAAAATCCTGCGCCGTGAGCTGAAGGACCGTGAAAGGGCGAGGCGTGCAGGGAAGCAGGCATAACCTGCTTCCCCAGGTGGGGCTACCAGTAGAAAGGGAGGCAATTTTGAGAATGCTTCGTAGCCCCGGTATGCCGCGTGTCATCTGATAATACGCTTTTTCATCGATGAAAACAGGGCAAACAGACTGTCGATACTACGGAGTCAGTCCCTAACGTTGGTTTTTGTCTGCCTGTTACGGAATCCCCATTCACCGCACTACCTCCTGCAGCACTACAGCGTAGGAACTACTGGCCCCCTCCTCGACTGCGCCCAATTCTCTCAGCGTCGCTTTTTGCGCTTCGGTTAAGCCACGAATACCCGTGATATTCATCCGCTCGTAGAGCCTGTTTCTCACCATGCTCAAGCGCTCCCCTGTTTGTACCTTCCAGCGTGTAATGGTTCTATCCTCACTTCCGCTGACCACTGTACTCCCATCGAGGCTAAAGACCACTGCCCAGATCCGACTTGGATGACTGTGCAACGTTCTGAGACACGCCCCGCTGCTCACGTCCCACAAACTCACCGTTCCGTCGTAGCCACCGCTGGCAAGAAGGGAGCCATCGGGGCTGAAGGCTATCGACTCGACCCAATCCGTGTGCCCTTGCAGCGCCGTGAGACACTGCCCCGTGCTCAGCTCCCACAGCCTGACGGTTCGGTCATAGCAGCCGCTGGCAAGCATGGTCCCATCGGGGCTGAAGGCCACCGAGCGGACCCAATCCGTGTGCCCTTGCAATATCTTGAGGCACTCGCCTGTGCGCACTTCCCACAGCCTGACCGTCTGGTCGTGATTGCCACTGGCCAAGAGGGTCCCATCAGGGCTGAAGGCTAGTAATCCCATCCAGTTTGTGTGCCCGCACAGCGTCTTCAAGCATTTGCCTGTGCTCAGCTCCCACAACCGCACGGTCGTATCATAGCTGCCACTGGCCAGGTGAGCACCATCGGGGCTGAAGGCCACCGAGCGAACCCAATCCGTGTGCCCTTGCAACGTCTTGAAACAGTGTCCCGTGCTCAGCTCCCACAGCCTGACGGTTCGGTCATAGCAGCCGCTGGCAAGCATGGCCCCATCGGGGCTGAAGGCCACCGAGCGGACCCAATCCGTGTGTCCTTGCAATATCTTGAGGCACTTGCCTGTGCGCACTTCCCACAGCCTGACTGTTCGGTCGTGATTGCCACTGGCCAGGAGGGTGCCATCAGGGCTGAAGGCCATCAATCCCATCCAGTTTGTGTGCCCGCGCAGCGTCTTCAAGCACTTGCCTGTGCTCAGCTCCCACAACCGCACGGTCGTATCATAGCTGCCACTGGCCAGGTGAGCACCATCGGGGCTGAAAGCCACCGACCAGACCCGACCAGCATGCCCTTGTAATGTCTCGAAGCAGTGTCCCGTACCCATTTCCCACAGCCTCACCGTCCAGTCGTCACTGCCACTGGCTAGCCGAGCGCCATCAGGGCTGAAAGCCACGGACATGACACGGTCGGTATGGCCCCGTAACGTCGCCAGGCACGCGCCCGTACTCACCTCCCACAACCTCACCGTCCAGTCGTTACTGCCGCTGGCAAGAATGGCCCCATCGGGGCTGAAAGCCACCGACCGGACCCCGTCCGTGTGCTCTTGCAGCGTCGCGAGGCATTGCCCGGTACTTACCTCCCACAGTCTCACCGCTCGGTCGTTACTGCCACTAGCCAAGCGAGTGCCATCAGGGCTGAAAGCCACCGACCAGACCCGACCGGTGTGCCCCTGTAACGTCGTGAGGCACGCGCCCGTGCTCACCTCCCACACCTTTACCGTCCCGTCGTCACTGCCACTGGCCAGCCGAGCACCATCAGGGCTGAAAGTTACTGACCGTATCCAATCCGTATGCCCATGCAGCGTGGTGAGGCACTGCTCCGTGCTCGTCTCCCAGATCCTCACGATTCGGTCTTCACCACCACTGGCCAGCCGGGTGCCATCAGGACTAAAAGCCACCGACCAGACCCACCCCTGGTGACCACTGAGGGCCATGACCTGCCTGTAATCGGCCACCTGCCACACACGAACGTCCCCATTGACACTGCCCGCTGCTAAGAGTTGGCCATCAGGGCTGAAAGCCACCGAGAAAATAGAACTGAACGTTTCGCTAAACACAGACTGATCAAAACTCGACCCTGCAAAATTGGCATCCTGTAAGTCCACCCCGACGAAATAGGCTTGCCGGATGTGGAGCCCGGAGAAATCGTACCCGCGCAATGTGCCTCTCAATTGATACAGCAAGTTGATCACATTTCCACTGCCACACCCCTGTTCCCTGCGGGGTGTGTCTCGCAGTGTTGCCAGCAGGTGCATGAGCTGCTGCTCAATCGCTTGCTTGCTTTTAAAACGTATGAGCAGCCTCGCGAGAACAGGCTTCAGAGTAAGTTGTGTCTGACTGTACCTCACATGCTCTTTGGTCTGCGCCTTCATCAGGCAGTGGCTGAGCAAAAGTTTCAGGTTGCCAGATGTGATCTCCTGGGCAACCTGCTCAACCAAATGCTCCGTCACATACTCTATTACCACTGGATGCAGGGTAAACATGGCTCCTGCTTCACCTCGTTCCAGCAGTGAGCGTCGTCGAAGTGCCTCGAGCGCCTCCAGGAGCTTCTTCCTCGACACAGGCTGAGCGCTCTCTTCGACGAGGTCGCTGAACGTGACCCACTCTCGTGCCAGAGCCAGCCAGGAGAGAATGATCTTTTCAAAACCGGAAAGACGCTGAAACTCCTGGTCGAGTAAATCACGAATGCCCCCAAAAAGGACAGTTCCCTCATTGAGGAATGCCGCTATGTTCCCACCAAAGACTTCGCGAATCGTGCTGGCGACCAACTTCAATGCCAACGGATTGCCGGCATAGCGAGCAATCAGGTCATGAAAAGCGGCCTCTGGTCCAAACAGCTCGCCCTTATTGAGCAGCTGTCGGCAGGCACCCTGCTCTAAACCTGTCAGCACCATGGTTCGGACTGGCAACCGTTTTCCTTCAAGGGGAGCCACTTCTTTGGGTTTCTCGCGGCAGGTCAGCAGTAGACAGCTGCGATGAACCGTTTGGCCTACGCTCTGGAAGAGCTTGCCGTATCCTTCGTACCCTGCTTGATAGTTGCCGGCTCGATCTCGTTCTTGTAAGATGGTTTCCACATTATCCAGCACGAGGAGGCACCGAGCCTTGCGCAGGTAATCGATCAAGAGGGTAATGCGTTCCCCCACATTTTCTGGCAGGTCGGTCTTATGCTGCTGGGAGAGGAACGTGATGCACTTGGCCAACAAGCTCCCCAGCGGAGGTGCGTTTTGCAGCGAGCGCCAGAGCACGAAATCGAAATGGGGTGCGAGCTGTTGCATGAGTTTGACCGAGAGAGCAGTCTTGCCAAAACCTCCCCTACTGAGCAGGACCACCAGGCGGCAATGATCGTCGAGCACCCACCGCTCTAACTCGACCAATTCCTCCTGGCGCCCATAAAATGCGCTGACGTCCATGGCCTCGCCCCAGTCCCGGCGGGGAAGTTGGCATGCGCCTCCCTCCTCTTCGCCTATCTCAAGGACGATAGAAGGAGGTGCACTGCCTCCTTGCATCGGGACTTCATACTCCACGAAGGGGATGCGGATGTTATGCAGGTGCACACTGTGCGTGCTCATCGCCGCTTCTAGCCGATTGAGCGGGGGAACTTCCCACTCGGCAGGGAGAAAATCTGGACACTCCATCAGTTCCAGCAGTTCACATGCTTCAGCCTGCCTGGTCATCGCTCCCCACTCGACCAACGTTTTGACGATGGCTTTGACTTCACGGTGAGTCAAATGGGCGTTTCTTATTCCATGCAGTTTATGGCTTAACACTTGAGGGTTCAGGCTAAGCACTTTGGCCAGGTCTTCCTGCGTTTTCTCTGTCAGAGCGCGGTAGGAGCGTACTTGCTCACGGAAGCGTTCTCTATTCACCTTCACGCCCTCCCCTCTAGAGGATCAGCATCAACAATGGATCAAGAAGTGCTCAAGAAGCGCTCAACGAAACCATAGACTGTCCAGAGCATATCAGGTATCCTCATATCAGGTGTCCTAAAGTGCAGGTTCATGCGAACAGCTTAGGATGTTTCTCATCGTTTGTCAAGTAGTGCATCGCCGCTCCCCGCTGTCACTCGGCGGGCTGGAGTGAGACCGGCTCGGGTGACGTCTGGCAGCGGCTGGAAACATAGGAAGGCTGCAGGTCTGGTTCATCATGAGTGTAGAGATTCCGCAGAGTGAATTCTCCTCCACCATCCTGGCTGACGCCCTCTCGTCAACCGCCGCGGCGACGCC
>WNFT01005529.1_pt1 | contig 12610 bp, 13 predicted proteins | sample 5400191 | NCBI WGS metagenome assembly WNFT01 (sample SAMN13153359, study PRJNA577476) | soil metagenome | isolation source: 80 cm saprolite under Madrone tree | place: USA:California | collected 2016-06-14
ATCCCGTGTGGCCGCCGGACGGCGATCGTATCGTGGCGTTGCGCGGCAACGCTTACGATCGCGACAATAGCACGTTTGATTTCGGCGTTGCCGGCAGTCCGGACCTAATCTGGCTTCCGGCGGACGGCGGTCCCGCAAATCTCATTATTCCCGCGCGTGGTGCGGGCAAGCCGCGCTTCACGCATGAGAAGGACCGCATCTACCTTTACACCGAGGGAGGGCTAATTTCGCTGCGTTATGACGGGACGGACCGCCGCACACACCTGCAGGTGAAGGCTCCCCCGCTGGGTTTTTCCGATGAACCCGGTCCCGCCGACGATGTGCGAGTCAGTCCCGATGGAAACTGGGTCCTGGCACACATCATGAACCAGCTCTATGTCACAGCCATGCCGGTTGTCGGCGGCGAAGCGCCTACCATCATGATCACCACGGCATCCGTCCCCGCGAAGAAACTAACTGATATTGGCGCCGATTATTTTGCGTGGGCCGACGACGGCAAGACCATTACCTGGGTCGTGGGCGCGAGCTTTTTCCGCCAACCCCTCTCTGCTATCTCCTTCGAGCCGCCAAAGGAAGAGAAGAAGGAAGGCGAGAAAAAGGAGGATGCAAAGAAAGAGGGGGACAAAAAAGAAGCCGCTCCGGTAGATGCGAAGAAGGACGAAACCAAGAAGGACGAGCAGGCGGAAAAGAAACCCGAGAAGTTCAAGGAACAAGAAAACACTGTGGAAGAATTCGCCGTGAACCTGGAATTTCCGCGAAAGACGCCTAAAGGAACGGTGGTTCTTCGCGGAGCGACCGTTATTACCATGAAAGGCGATGAAGTCCTGAAAAATGCCGACATCGTCGTTGAGAATAACCGGATCAAGAGCGTGGGGGCGCGCGGGAGCGTGCCGGCCGGAGCCAAAGTGTTCGACGTGAATAGCAAGACCATTACTCCCGGTTTCGTCGATACCCACGCCCACTGGTTCGAGATTCGCCGGGGCATACTAGACACGCAGAACTGGAACTTTCTCGCCAACGTTGCCTATGGAGTGACGGCTGGCCTCGACGTTCAGACCGCGACGAACGACATGTTCGCGTACCAAGATCTGGTCGACACCGGCGAGATTATCGGCCTGCGCGCGTTTTCCACCGGCCCGGGAGTCTTCTCCGACAACAATTTTCAATCCGTCGAAGAAGTAAAGGGCGTCCTTACACGCTACAAAAAGTATTACGGGACGTCCAACATCAAGAGTTACGTTGTGGGCAACCGCAAGCAGCGCCAGTTCATGGTGCAGGCTTCCAAGGAACTCGAGATGATGCCCACGACCGAAGGCGCGCTCGATCTAAAGCTCAATCTCACCCATGTCATCGACGGCTTACAAGGACGTAATCCAAATGTTTGCGCAGTCAGGAATCGCCGAGACCCCGACGCTGATCGTGAACTACGGCGGGCCATTCGGCGAAGACTATTGGTATCTCAACACTGAAGTTCATGACAACGCTAAGCTGAACCATTTCACGCCCCACAAGGTCATCGACGAGAAAACCAAGCGACGCCCCGGGTGGTTCCGAAAGGACGAATTCGCGTTTCCGAAACTGTCGGCGCAGATGGCCAAGCTGGTGCGCGCCGGCGGACTCGTCGGCGTGGGCAGCCACGGCCAGTTGCAAGGTTTGGGCTACCACTGGGAGATGTGGATGCTCGCGAGCGGCCCCGCTCGAAGTGCTGCGCTGCGCCACAGTCAACGGCTCAAAGATTATTGGCAGGCCCGCGGACCTGGGGTCGATTGAGCCCGGCAAGCTCGCGGACCTGGTGATTATGGACAAGAGCCCGCTCGACGATATCCACAACACGAACACGATTCACTGGGTTATGAAGAACGGTGAATTATTCGAAGGCGACACGCTGAACGAAGTTTGGCCGGAACAGAAAAAACTTGAGCCGCTCTGGTTCTGGAACAACTACGACGCCCCCAAATCCGGCGATCCGCTCAGCTACGGGAAAACCTCTCAACCGTAGCTTCACACAGCGCTACTGAGCTTCCAACTTTTATAATTGGCAATTGTAGAGGCGCAGCATGCTGCGCCTCTATCCGGCAACGTCGCGGCCATCTCCACGCCACTCACTAGTGACCAATCACGAGTCACTCATGACTTCTCGGCCTTCGCCGCGGCCTTGGCCTGCGTCTCCCGATACCACTCGAACGTCCGCGCCAGGCCTTCCTCAAAGCTCACCTGCGGCTCATAGCCCAGAAATTCCCGCGCCTGCGAAATGTCCGCCTGCGAATCGCGAATGTCGCCGTCGCGCGGCTGGTCGTACTTGGCCTCAAGCGCCTTGCCCGTGATTCTTCCAAGCTCGCGGAGCACATCATTGAGGGAAACACGTCCCCCCACGCCAACATTGAAAACTTTTCCGGAAACATTGGGAGCTTCGCACCCCAGTAAATTCGCTTGTACGGCGTTGTCCACGTACGTAAAATCCCGCGTCTGTTCGCCATCTCCAAAAACAAGCGGTTGCGTATCTTCCAAGAATGCCGTGCAGAACTTGGCCAGCACCCCCGAATACGGCGAACTCGGATCCTGCCGCGGCCCAAAAATGTTGAAATAACGCAGCGCCACGTTTTCCAGCCCGTAGCACCGCCCAAAGGTCTGCCCGTAAAGCTCGCCCACGAACTTGGTGACGCCATACGGCGAAATCGGCTGCGGCTGCATGGTTTCGATTTTAGGGAGCGTTGGCGTCTCCCCATAAGCAGAAGACGAAGCCGCAAACACCACACGCTTCACTTTCAGTTCTTTCGCGGCCACCAGAACGTTCAGCGTTCCGTCGATGTTGATCTTGTTCGTCTCAATGGGATCCTTCACCGAACGCGGCACCGATGTGCGTGCAGCGAGGTGCAGCACGTATTCCGCATCGTGCATGGCCTTCCGCACCACTTCAATGTCCGTGATGCTGCCTTTGATGAAAGTGATTTTGTTGCGGACTTCCGTCAGGTTGTCTTCTTTGCCGGAGGAAAGGTCGTCGAGCACGACCACGCTATGGCCGCGGCGCACAAGCTCGTCCACTGTGTTTGAGCCGATAAAGCCGGCGCCGCCCGTGACGAGGTAGCGCATTGAGGAAACCCTCCTAGCTCTTCTGGCCGCTCCGCGGCCGGGGATCCTGCTGCCACCGCAGCCATCGACGCGAGCCCCACAAAGACGCCCGGCCCGCGTTTTGATACGCTCATAGTTCGCGGTGGTTCCGCGTACGGAAGAGTATTGTACGACGGAAGCGCGCGAGGCAAACGCTTGATTCAAGGGAGCGTCCCACAAAGAGCATGAGTCGCAAATCGACTGTTGTTCTTGCAGCAGTGGCCGCATTGGCTTGCGGCGCGGGGGCCTTTTATTGGATACACATGCGTGGGCAACAGCCCGCTCCGGAAGTCGTCTCGGCCGAGCCGCCCGGTTTCCATGCGTCGCCTCCCGCGAAAAAGCCCGTTGGCGCGCCGGCTGTGAAGGCCGCTGCGCAAACCCTGCCCCCCAATTCGAAAAAGATCCTGCCTCCCGCCGACACCGACTTGCCTCTGCGGCTCGGCGAGGTTCTCGAGTATTCCGCCAACGTTTCCAATCTCAACAATGTGGCCACTCTGAAGCTGCAGGTTGTTGATCGAGGCAATTTTCTGGGAAAGGGCACCTGGCATCTAAAAGCTTTCGCGCACACGGAGAATCCGCTGCGCATGGTTTTCGAGCTTGACGATCAGTTCGATTCCTACAGCGATGCCGCCACCCTCGCGAGCATGCAATATGAAATGCATTTGAGCGAGCGCGGCCAGAAAGTGGAATCCGTCCAGCGCATGACGGCCACAGGCAAGGAACCGGCGGCGCCTGGCGCCGCGCAGACGCGCGTGCTCCCAGGCACCCGCGATCCGCTCGGCATGATGCAGTACCTTCGCAACGTCGACTGGACAAAGACGCCCGAAGTGCGCAGCTCGGTCTACGACGGCCACAAACTATACGACCTTCGCGCCAAACGTGCACCCGGTTCCGAAACAGTAGAAGTGCCGGCCGGGACTTACACCGCCTCAAAAGTCACCATTCGTATCTTCGAAGACGGCGTCGAGAAAAAAGACGCCTCCTTCACGCTGTACCTCGCGAACAACGCAACGCACCTACCAGTCGTACTCGAAGCCGTCCTGCCCTTCGCCACTGCCCGCGTCGAGCTGCTGAAATCCAAGTAAGACTGGCCAGGACCACACGCGCGTCTGTACTCCTAGCCAACTTAGGGGAGTTTGCGCGGCGATTGTCGCGCTTGCGGCAAGCTACATCCCTGCGCGGCACGCCACGCGCGTTGATCCGATAGTTGCGTTGAGATACGAGTAGTGTCGACGCCCGTTGGCATCTTCACGTGAACGATGGCCTAGCCACAGGCCAGCTTCTCAATCAGGCTGCAAGCGATGTGGCCAATGGTGATGTGCGATTCCTGGATGCGCTGCGCGTCATTCGAAGGAACGTTCAAGAGAAGATCGACTTTGCTTGCGAGTTGCCCGCCGGTGTCTCCCGTGAACGCCACGAGATAGGCGCCACAAGCCCGCCCAGCTTCCACTCCGCGAATGACATTGGGGCTATTGCCGCTCGTTGAAAGCGCGACAAGGATGTCGTTTCTTGCTACCAGCGATTCAATTTGCCGGGAAAAGATCCGTTCGAATCCGTAGTCGTTTCCTGCCGCAGTCAATACCGAGGGATTTGTAGTGAGCGCCAGGGCCGCCAGTCCCGCACGTTCCGTTCGAAGCCGTACCACCAGTTCTGCAGCGAGATGCAGTGCGTCCGCGGCGCTTCCACCGTTTCCAAAAAAAACGATCTTGCCGCCCGCCCGTAGGGCCACGGCGGATTTCTCGGCGAATTGCGCGATCCTGCCGATCAGTTCATCGGAAAAACTTTGTTTGACCCGAGCGCTTTCCGCAAGCTGGCGGCGAATTTCTTCGGCAGGCGAGGTCATCGCTGCACTAGTGCCGTTCCAACTCATTCGAATGGTTTATTGACTCACAGTGCTTGACGGACATCTGCGCCTCTTCGCATCCTTCATTCCGATCCAGGCAGTTGGAACGGTACTAGCAGAGCACGATTTTTTCGCGGTGGCGCACCACGCGCCGGGTGGCGTTGCGCGTATCGATGACCAGTTTTGCGGCATCGGCAATCGCCGCAAAGTCATAGCTCGTATGGTCGGTGGCGATAATCACGGCATCGTAACTTCCCAGCGTCTGCGGATTCAGAGGTACCGACTTCATGTTCTCGTAATTGAAGTGCCGCATCTTGTGCAGTTTCGGGAAATACGGATCGTTGTAATCCAGCACCGCGCCGCGCTGCTGCAGAAGTTGCATGATTTTAAGCGTCGGCGATTCCCGCAAATCATCCACGTCCTTCTTATAAGCTACCCCCAGCACCAGAATCTTCGAGCCTTTCATGCTCTTCTTGTGATCGTTCAGAGCGTTTGCGACCGCGTTCACCACGTGGTAAGGCATTTCCGTATTGACTTCACCTGCCAGTTCGATAAAGCGCGTCGCGAAATCATATTCGCGCGCTTTCCAGGAAAGATAGTACGGGTCCACCGGAATGCAGTGTCCCCCCAAACCCGGCCCCGGATAAAACGGCATGTAACCGAAAGGTTTCGTCGCGGCCGCGTCGATCACTTCCCAGATGTCGATATTCATGCGCAAGCTAAGCTGTTTGAGCTCGTTGACCAGCGCAATGTTCACGCATCGGAAGATATTTTCAAGCAGCTTGGCCATTTCCGCGGCGCGTGTCGAACTCACCGGAACCACGCGTGCCACCACTTGCGTGTAGAGCGCTTGCGCCGCGCGTCCGCTCGGGGGATTCAATCCGCCAACCACCTTCGGAATCTGCGCCAGCCCGTACTGCTTGTTTCCCGGATCTTCGCGCTCCGGCGAAAACGCCAGGTAGAAATCGCACGCCATATTTTCATTTTCGGGGCCAGACGCGATTGCGCATCGCAATCCGCTCTTCTCCAGAATCGGCAGAACCAATTCTTCCGTCGTCCCTGGATAAGTCGTGGATTCGAGAACCACCAGTTGTCCCTTTTGCAGATGCGGATAAATCGAAATCGCGGTTTGCTCGACGTAGCTCAAGTCCGGTTCGCGCCGCTCATCGAGCGGCGTGGGAACGCAGATGAGGATGGCGTCGACATCTTTCAATTTCGTGAAATCGTTTGTCGCGCTGAAGTGCCTGCTGTTCACAAACTGCTGGATTTTGTTCTGAGGAATGTGCTCGATGTACGACTTGCCGGCATTAAGCATCGACACTTTGTGCGGATCAACGTCAAATCCCGTGACTTTGTGCCCCGCTTCGGCAAAGCGCAGGGCCAGTGGCAAGCCAACGTAGCCGCAGCCAATGATGCCCACTTTTAGCTGCGCGCCTTTGAAAAACTCGGGTTTCCGGTCGATTGGCATGAGTTCCGTCGCACTCCTCTTTTTTGTCTGACTCCGGCCCCGTCGGGGCCAGGGGATTCACGCTTTCGCGGATACTGTCTAGCCATCAGCCGCACAACCGCCAGCAAGTCATAGGGCCGACGCGACAAAGACATGTAAATATAGCAGGTTCCGCGCAAACAAAAAAAGCTGTACATCTTCCAGCGTTGCTATATGTAGCCTCAGGTTGCCGCTGGACGCCGGAGGGTGGAAGATAGAAGAGAGCTGATTGAATCATCGAGGCGATAGCCGCAGAGCAATCACCATGACATTCATCATTCTTCTGCTGGGACTCGGCGCTGGTGTGCTGGTGGGCCTTCTGGGCATCGGTGGTGGCGTCGTTCTCGTGCCGGCCATGGTCTATCTTTTGCACATGGATCAGCACATGGCGCAAGGCACCTCGCTCTTCATTTTGCTGCCACCCATCGGACTCGGCGCCTTGCGCGAATACTGGAAGCAGGACCAGGTAGACTTGCGCGCCGGAATCTTGTGCGCGCTCGGAATGCTCTTCGGGGCTTATGCGGGGAGCCTGGTCGCGCTCCCCATGCCATCGCCCCACTTGAAAGGCGCATTTGGCTGTTTCCTCATGCTGGCGGCTTTGCTGCTGTGGAGAAAGACGCAGCGCGATTCGAGTGCGTCTCGCAACGGACCGGTGAACGCTCGTGCCTGAGTCCATGGCTCGCGGCGTAGGAATCTTCGTAGTTGCTTGTGTGTGCGGAGTTGCGGCCGGAATGTTTGGAGTTGGCGGCGGGGTGCTCCTGGTGCCTCTTCTCGTTCTGCTTTTCGCATTCGAACAGCATCGTGCGCAGGGAACTTCGTTGATCGCTCTAATTCCGCCCACGGGAGTGCTGGCGCTGCTGGCTTATTCGAAGGAAGGATTCGTCTCCTGGAAAACGGGCTTGCTGCTGATTCCCGGCGTATTCTTAGGCGGCATCGCCGGAGGGAAAATCGCCAAATGGGTTGAGCCCCGCATGATGCGCCAGATTTTTGCAGGAATTCTTTTCGCGCTCGGCGCGATGCAAGCTTTCAGTGCCTGGTGGCGCTAAGGACCGTTTATTCCAATGATTGATCTGCACTGTCATATTCTTCCCGGCCTCGATGATGGCCCCGCCACCATCGAAGAATCCATTGCTATGGCGGAAACCGCGATTGCCGATGGAATTACGCATGTCGTCGCCACGCCGCACTCCAACAGCCGATATTTGTTCGACTTTTCGCATGTGCGCCTTCTTCGCGATGAGCTGCAAGCAAGAATCGGTGACCGCCTGAACATTGCCACCGGCTGCGATTTTCATTTGAACCCCGAGAATCTCGAATCCTTGCGCAACGAGCCCAGCCACTTTTGCATCAATCAGCGCGATTTCCTGCTGGTGGAGTTCAACGAATTCTCTATTCCCCCTGCGATGGACCAGGCGTTGCACGAAATTCAGCTTGCCGGGGTGCGGCCCGTAATCACCCACCCCGAACGCAACGGAATTTTGCGCGCACATCCGGAGCGCTTGAAAAAGTGGGTGCGCCATGGCTGCTTCGCGCAGGTCACTGGGGGTGCGCTGACCGGAGGATTCGGCACCGGTTCGCAGCAGGATGCGCTGCGGTGGATCGGTGAAGGCCTCATTCATTTTGTGGCCAGCGATGCGCACGGCACGCGAAGCCGGCCGCTTCGTTTACAACCTGCTTACAACGTGGTTGTCGACCGGTTTGGCCAGGAGCAGGCGCGCGCTTTGTTTCATGACAATCCGCTCGCGGCATTCGAGGGGCGAGAGTTGCCCCACGTTCCGGAAGTGGAAGATGAATTGCCGCTGCCGCGCCGCAAACGTTTTTTCTTTTTTTGAAAATTCCTCCGCATTTGCCATCAGAAAATTCTCAGTTCATCGCCCTGGATGAAGTGGCAGACCCGCCCAGGCATTCACGAGCCCCAGGAATTCGCGCACGACGTCGAGAGCATCGCTGGTGGTGCGCCACCAGTGCCCGGGATCGAAGGGATCGGTGGAAGCGGCACGCACGATGGCGCGAGCCCGGCCCGAGGCAAGCCTGTGCCAGAGCAAACGAACGCGGCGCGTATGAGCTTTTGTCGTGACAAGTATCACGGTGGCGTTGTTTCCAGGCTTGAGTGCAGCCGCGGCGGCTCTAATCTCGTCGGCCGTATTTACAATCGGTGGGTCGAGAACGTGAATCGCTTCCGCGGGCACGCCTTCGTGAATCAGAAGCAGCTTGTTGTAGCGGTCCTCGCCGAAGAAGGGAATACCCATTTCTTGCAGAGTCTTCCCGGGCTCCGTGGAATGGGTCAGCCAGATTTCCGGCGCGTATCCTTCGCGGTACAGCTTCGCTGCTTCGACCGCGCGCAACGGCATCGCTCCGCTCAGCACCACGATCGCCCGAGCCTTCGCAAGCGGATCCTCCACTACCAACCAGCGGCCCAAGCCAAAGAAAATCACCGCAGCGAGGGCCAAGCCGACGCAACCGCTGACGAAAAGCAAGCGCAGAACGCCAGCGCGAAACCACAGAAGGATTGTCCGCAGTTGCCATTGGGGAATCGGCGCATGCTATCCCGCCCCGCCGCCGTGGTCAATCGGCGACATCCGGCCAGCACTCCACGATGGGCGTTGCTCGCATCTTGCTTTGCTCTTCGGGCATCGTAACCAGGGTCGCCGCCTCTGAAGTTAATAGGTTAATGTATTCAATACGGCAAGGAGTACTTTTGTACTATCGCAAAGGGTCGGGCCGGGCTGTGAGAATGGAGGGTGTGGACCGTCCGGAAGCAGGACGATTCTCCGCATCTTGAATCTTGCCCGGGACCTCTCGCGAGCCCGGGACCAGGGACAAACAAATTGTCTTCCGCAGAGGACATGAGTCTTGAGAGGACCTCGCCCCCGGCCAGTCCTTGTGAGCCGCGGCTCGAAGAGCATGCGGCCGAGCCAGGGGAAGCCGAAGCACCCGAATTAAATCCAACGCCAGCATTAAAAACGAACATGATTGCGCAGGAAGTGCGTGTGACCGCCACCGGAGTAACTCCCGGCAAGGGCACGGTAGAGCGGGAACCATTCACTGAAGAGACCACCTCCGTATTGGTGTTTGAAAATGGCGGAGTGATCCTGTTGTCCGCGGCAGTAGCGCCGGGACAATTGCTCTTACTCACAAATGTGGAATCAAAACGCGAAGTCGTCGCGCAAGTGAAACGCAAGCGCGCTTACCGGCCTACAATTTGTTACGTGGAGCTGGAGTTCGCCGAACCTGCCTCGCGCTTTTGGGGCAGGGAGTTTTCCGCAGCGGCAGCGTTTTTGCCGAAGGACGCCCAGGACACGCAAGCTGCCGCGATGGTGACGTCAGCGGAAGCCACTGCCGATGAGCCTGGTGAGCCGCCCGCTGCCCCCACTCTTGAGGAAGTGCAGGCGCTAAAGCGGGAAGTGGGAGCGCAACAGGGGCAGCCGAACCTGCCGCAAGAGGCCGCCACGAGTCAGCAAGCGGACCCGGCGGGACCAAGTGCGGTTCCGCAAGCGACTCCGACATTAGGGTCGGGAGATGTGCCAAGTACGGGATCGCCGTCAAACGGTCGATGGCAGGAAGTGTCTGCCAGTGTCTTCACAGCCAAATCCCGGCCGATCGAAAACAAACCTGTTGCTCAATGGTCGGCTGAGGAGCAAGCGCTCCTGCCGATGCCGTCGCTGGATTTTAGCAAGTCATTGCCGAAGGCCAGGCGATCGTTGCGCGCGCGAGGGAGTTTCACGCCCAGCTTTCGGGGAGGAGCGCTGCGTCTGGGCCTGTTCGTGTCCGCACTGATTGCCACCGTAGCCGGCGCGGCGTGGTCTAGGCACTGGCTTCTTCGGAAGCCGGAGGCACAAAAAGGAGCTGTGGGTTCACTGGTGGTCGCTGCGAACGAGAAGTCATCGCTGCCGGGAAACCCAGTGGGCCCGCCGGTGCATTCGGAAATCAACAATACGAAAGTAGCGAGTGATGCGTCTTTGGCCGCAGCAAGCACGCCAGCGGGGAGCACGGCGTTGCGCAGCCCACTTCCCGCAGAACCCAAGGATGCAGCTGAGCCTCCTGCTCACTCGCTCGCACCGAATAATTCCAGGGTGCAGCCAGCTGGGAAGAAAACGCCGCCCTTGTCAGGCTTGGCGTCGAATCCCCCAACGGTTCGACTAGCAAAAGCAACTTCTGACTCCATTGCGGCCGCTGCCGGAGAGAGCGGCATCGTGGCCCCCAAACTGATCAAATCAGTGCGAGCCCTGGCTCCCATAGAAGCCCTGCGGGACTTCGAAACGGGAAACGTTGTGGTCGACGCAGTGGTGGGCACGGCGGGCGAGGTAAACCTCGTCAGCATACTCTCCGGACCTCCCTCACTGCGTTCCCCCGCTGTGGCCTCCTTGAAGGAATACCGATACGAACCCGCCACGCGGAACGGCCAGCCTGTTCCGGCGCATGTAACCATCACCATCCACTTCCGGTTCGAGCCGTAAACAGCTTAGTTTCTAAAGCTGCACTCTTTTCATGGGAGTTTCGGCATTGCGAGTGTCACCGGGTCTCTGTCGGATCATGAATCGAAAATTGTGGTGATTCGCATTCAAGTTTGCTATTCTTTGCGAGTGTAAGGTACAGGGCTGTATCCCGATGGCTGCTACGCGGCCGCTAGAATCTGGCAAAGGGAACGGCACCGGAGGCCAGCATGAGCGTTATCCCCAATTCTGGGAACGGCAAGATTACCGTGCCCGACCTCCTGCAGCGCAAGACTCAGGCTGCGGGCTCCCACTCCAAGTTGCAGAAAGTCACTTGCCTGACGGCGTATGACTATCCGACCGCGCGTTTGCTCGATGAAGCCGGCGTGGACGTGATTCTTGTCGGCGATTCGCTCGGCATGGTGGTGCTCGGTCACGAGAACACACTCTCCGTCACTATCGAGGAAATGTTGCACCACACGCGAGCGGTGCGGCGTGGCACGCGGCGAGCGCTGGTGGTTGCGGACATGCCCTACGGCAGCTATCACACCGATCTTTCAGAGTCGCTGCACAACGCCATGCGCTTCGTGAAAGAAGCGGGTGCCGAGGCCGTGAAGGTGGAGGGCGGAGAACGCCGCCTGGAATTGATTTCGCGGCTGACGGAAGCAGAAATTCCGGTGATGGGACACGTCGGCTTGACCCCGCAATCGGTGAATGCGCTTGGCGGATATCGCGTCCAAGGTAAAACGGCGGACGCCGCGGAGCAGTTGATTCGCGATGCGCGCGCGGTGGAAGCGGCGGGGGCCTTTGCGGTTGTTCTGGAGGCGGTGCCGCGCGAGCTAGCGGCACAGATCACGCGCGAACTGCGCATCCCGACGATCGGGATCGGCGCGGGTCCGGACTGCGACGGGCAGATTCTGGTCGTGCACGATCTTCTGGGACTTACGTTTGGACAGAAACCTAAATTCGCGCGGCAGTATGCCAACGTCGGGCAGATTATTTCCAAAGCAATACGCGCATATTGCGACGATGTGCGCGGCGGGACGTTTCCATCAGATGGAGAGTCCTATCATGCGGCGCAGATGGCGATGGAGCAGAAAGAGGCGCCGGTCAATAGTGACGGCGATTGGTAGAAAGCGCGCCACGAAGCAAGAGTCAAAAGCAGATTCCTCCCGCCGGCGGCGGGCCCGGAATGACAACCGAAATCTAATCTTACAAATGGAGGGGAGATGACGCCACAAGAGATGCGCGTGCTGTATGACTACAACGCCTGGGCCAATCACCGATCGCTGGACGCTGCGTCCAGCCTCACGACGGAGAAGTTTGTGCAGCCGATGGGTTCGAGTTTTGGCTCGGTGCGCGACACCCTGGGGCACATTTTCGGCGCGGAGTGGATCTGGCTGGAACGCTTTCAGGGCCGTTCGCCGGCATCGCTTCCGGATACGACACAGTTCAAGGACGTGGCGAGTTTGCTGGAGCGCTGGAATGAACTCGAGACGCGCTTGCTTACTTTCGTGCGAGGCTTGACGCAGACCGACCTGGACCGCGTTATGGAATACAAGACGCTGAAGTACGGCGTTTACAGCAATCCGCTTTGGCAATCGATGCAGCATCTCGTGAACCACGGCAGCTATCATCGAGGCCAGGTGACCACGCTGCTGCGGCAACTCGGTGCGCAGCCGATTCTGACGGACCTGATGCATTTTTACCGCGAACGCGCGACGGCGGCGGGCGCGTAGT
>WNFT01004179.1_pt1 | contig 12608 bp, 8 predicted proteins | sample 5400191 | NCBI WGS metagenome assembly WNFT01 (sample SAMN13153359, study PRJNA577476) | soil metagenome | isolation source: 80 cm saprolite under Madrone tree | place: USA:California | collected 2016-06-14
GCGGCGCCACGCTCGACGACCTGTCGTGGGTCTTGAACGGCTATGCCATCGTCTATGCTGCCCTCCTGGTGTTCCTGGGTCGTCTATCCGAGGGCTATCGCCGCGACAGAAGCTTCCTGCTGGGCATCGCCACCTTCACGGTGGCGTCGGCTGCCTGCTCCGCCGCCGGTAGTGTCTGGATGCTGGTGGTCTTCCGCCTGTTGCAGGCGGCTGGCGCGGCTCTGATGACACCGACCTCGCTTGGCCTGCTGCTCGCCACGTTCCCGGCGGACAAGCGTGGTGGCGCGGTGCGGACCTGGACGGCGATCGGAGGCTTCGCCGCGGCGCTGGGCCCGGTCGTGGGTGGGTTGCTCCTGATCTTGAGCTGGCGCTGGATCTTCATCGTCAATGTGCCGATCGGGCTGGTCGCCCTGCTGATCGGCTGGCGATGGCTGCCGAAGGTCGACGGGCACGACATACCCCGGCCGGACGCATGGGGCGCCGCGCTGGTGACGGCAGGCGTCGCCCTGCTGACATTCGGCATGGTCAAGGCGAACGAGTGGGGCTGGCTCTCCGCTACGATCGGCGCGAGCCTGGCGGGGGGCATGCTCTTGTTGGCGATATTCGTCGGGCACTGCCTGCACGCACGCAATCCGCTGGTCGATCCGGATCTGTTTCGCATCCGCAACTTCGCCAGCGCTTCGCTGGTGATGGCGCCCTTCGCCATCGCCTTCGGCGGCATGCTGCTGTCGCTGGTCCTGTGGGAGCAAGGGGTCTGGGGCTGGTCGGCCCTGGAGACAGGATTGGCCATCGCGCCCGGTCCCTTCCTCGTCCCGGTGACCTCCCTGCTCGTCGCCGGGCGCCTCATCCAGCGCCTGGGACCACGTCCGGTCGTAGTGCTCGGTCTTGTCTTCTTCGCCGCGGGCTGCCTTTGGTGGGCGCTAGGCGTGCAACTCGAGCCGAACCTGGCCGCCGCGCTCGGCGGCATCGTCCTCACCGGCATCGGTGTCGGCCTCACCCTGCCGACCCTGATGGGAACCGCCGCGGCATCGCTGCCGCCGTCGTCCTTCGCCACCGGGTCGGGCGTCGTGAACATGATCCGTCAGACGGGCTTCGCCATCGGCGTCGCCGCCCTCGTCGCCTTGGTGGGCGCCGCGAGCACGCCTCTCGAGCGGCTGGCGGCGTTCAAAGCGGCTTGGTGGTTCATGGTGGCGGTTACCGCGGTCGGCGTGATCCCCACTTTCCTTATTCAACGGAAGCGTTGATCGAGTGGCCTGTAACCGACGCGCACATGCTTAATCCAAAGGAGTGACGACGATGGGTAGGCTAACGGACAAGAATATCCTTATCACCGGCGGCAACAGCGGGATCGGGCTGGCCGCAGCGCAGGAATTCGACAGAGAGGGCGCGCGCGTCGCCATCTGCGGCCTGAATGAGGGGACGCTGCGGGCGGCCAAGGAGACGCTTGGAGCCGGAAGTCTCGCTGTCCGCGCGGACGTCACCAATCTCTCCGAACTCGACGCGATGTTCGCCACGATCACGCGGGAGTTCGGGCACTTGGACGGCGTCTTCGTGAATGCAGGTTACAGCGACTTCCGGTTGTTCGAAGATGTGACAGAGCAAAGCTTCGACAAGGTGATAGCCGTCAATTTCAAAGGGGTTTACTTCACGATTCAAAAAGCCTTGCCGCTACTCAGACGAGGCTCGTCTGTAATCATCACTTCCTCCGTTGGCGCGCGCAAGGGATGGCCGACAACCTCGACCGTCTCAGCCTGCAAGGCAGCAGTCAGCCATCTCGCTCGAATCCTCAGCGCCGAGCTCATGGACCGCGGAATTCGCGTGAATACCCTAAGCCCAGGCCCGACGGACACGCCGATGTTCGCTCGCGTCCCAGGCGAAGAGCAGGGAGAGGCGATCAAGGGCGTCCTCGGAACCAACAATCCAAGCAAGCGGATCGCCGATCCGTTGGAAATCGCGAAGCTGGCAGCTTACCTCGCGTCGGACGATTCTGCGTACGTCGTCGGGGCAGACTTCCTGATCGACGGCGGGGTCACGGCCATTTCGGCCGTAGGCGCCTGAGCCTCGTTGCAGAGAGTCGAGGCCGTTCCTGTTGCCGCTCAGGCAAGGGACGGGCTCGCACACGTCACCATGAACAAGCCGGACGAGAAGGAGACAGGCAATGCAGGTACGCAAGGTAGTCACCGGCCACGACGCCAAGGGTCGGGCTGTTATCGCGCGAGACGAGCGAATCGATGGGGTACCCATCCCTGGCCTGGGAGAGCTCGCCTTCCTCTGGGGTGCCGATGAGCCCGCAACCTACCCGAACGCGGGGAACAATCCGGCGGCGCCCGGTCCATTCCCACCCGTAGGCGGCGTCCGCTTCGTCATAGCGACGTACTCGCCGGAGTTCGACGTGGTTGCACCGCAACCACTCCCCGGGATGCACATGGAGGACGGCGACGAACCCGGCATGCACAGGACCGACTCGACGGATTTCGGGATCGTTCTCTCCGGCAACGTGGTCGTCGAGCTCGACGATGGCGTGGAGGTGTTGCTGTCTCCCGGCGACGTCGTGGTGCAGAACGGGACTCGCCACCGTTGGCGCGTGGTTGGGGGCGTGCCGGCCACTGTAGCCGCTTTCATCATCGGAGCCCACCGGCGTTAGGCTCCGGCCTGCAGGCGAGCTGTCGATCGCCGTGAACTCGCAGGCTGTTTCGCGAAAAGGCACTTAGCCTCTACGAGACCTTTACATGGGCCGAGCTTGAAAAAATGGCCGCCTAGTGCTGTCCCGCACCGGGTGAAGTAGGCGAGCGCTGCGTCTGCATTAGGCGAATCTCTCGTTCCAGTCGGGACACTCGACGCTCGACGAAGCTTGCTTCCGTCGCATCAAGCGCGTCGCCAAAGGAGCCTAGTATGCGGGCCAAGGACCGCCAGACTTGGGTAGGACGCCGGCAAGCTGCGGGTTGTGCCTCTCGACGCCGCGCATGGCATCGTTGACCTTGGCGCCAATGTCTTCCCCTTCAGGACGGTTCAGCAGGTAGTCAAAGCGCGCTTCCGGCGGCAGGTAGACGACGCGCTCGGCATGGTAGGCGGCGGGCGAGCTTGGCGCGCTGTGCGGCGAACCGAACCTCGGCAAAGCGCAGGAAGATTAGGCCAAGGACGGGGGAAGAGTACTCCTGGGACTTAAGCCCAGAATTCGCCCGGAACTGTCGGCCGCGTCCCACAATCGCTTTTCGAGGGTCTTGGTGTCGGCGTCTTTTTCCGATGAGGCGATCCAGCGCATTGGCGAAGCAGGCTTCCGTACTTGGCGTGATGGGCAGGCGCTAACTATGCCTCAGACGCAGCCGGCGGGCGAGCCGACGGAGAGCCGGGAGCAATCGCTATCCACGGCGACGCAACCTGTCGAGCAACTCTTGGACTTCGTCGAGGGCGGTTCAGGGTCCAAGCCTTCATTGCCTTGCCGTTCCGACATAGCTCATTGCTGAGCGCCGCCAGGGTGTCGCGAATCCGGTGCGGCGAATGGTACGGCAAGCCGGCTACCGTGAACGCGACCTTGAATATTTGCCGGATCGGGCCGGCCGTGGCCCAGCCGTCGCGCGACAGACCCCCGCACACAGCAGTCCGTTCGGCCCCAGCTCCTGCCTGGCAGCGGGGAAGAGCACGTCATGGGGGCCGAATCCGTGCTCCTGTTGAAGGTACATGACCCAGTCCTCGACGATCTTCCGGATGCCATCCCCGACGGGGAAAAAAACGTATCGAAGCTCTTGCCAAGCTTGGTTGCCACCTCGCGCGCATCTTGGTGCAGGACACCCCGAGCAACATCGAGATGCTTGAGTTTGAAGGTGAACACAGCGCCATCCCGGGCGCCGGTCAGAAGGATAAACGCGACCACAGCCCGATCCCGGAGCTGCACGGCATTGCCAGTGGGCATCGCACGGATCACGGCCTGGACCTGCTCCAGCAAGGGATAGGCCTTGGCCAACCGCGTCCGGGCGATGCGTCCATCCCGCTCGGAAAGGCTGAAATAGTCGGCATCATGATACGGGATCCGTGACTTGTAGCCCGGCTCCCGGGCCAGCCACTGGAAGAAGGATCGAAGGGCCGCCAAGGTGGCGTGCCGGGTCCCCCTGCTAAGGACATTGCCGTTACGCTCGTTCTTCTGCTCGGCAAGATGCTCGCAAAAGCCGATGGCCTGCTGCCGGCGGAACTCCTTGAAGTTGCGATGCCGGGCGTACGCCTCGAAGCGGTCGATCGCCTTTGCCGCCATATCGAGCGAGGCCTCGCTGCGCCTGCGAGCGTGCTTCAAGAACTTGAGGTATTCGCGCTTGATGCGCTCATTTTCAGGGCAGTGCTTTTCCATGGGAAGCGGCTCGGGCCTCAGAGTCAGGGTTTAGGGAGGGGGCGGGGATCCACTAGCCGGTAAATCGGCGGCAGCGCCCGTTTCTTCCTGCTTGGCTCGTGAGGTCGGGATGCAGGCATAAAGAGCAGAGCACCGGCTTCAACTCTCGGGTTGTGCCAACGGAAACGACCAGGTGCCGTCGAGGATTTCTGCTCGCGGGCGGAAGAGACGTACCGTGTAATTCCACCCCGGTGTGATCGGCAGGCAGTTCTGGATCTTGCCGTCGCACCCGCCGAGCTGGATGGCGACCGAACCATCCGGACTCTTTTTCGCGGTGATGCTGTTCACCGAGTAGGCGTTGTACTGGTTTGGCTGGAGGTAACCCTCGCTGTTGTAGACGGTGAGTGACCAGAAACCGTCTACAGGCACATTCCCGACCCTCAGCTTGTGGATCGTGCTGCCGTCATTCCGGGCCGGTGTGGTCAGGAGATACAGGGCGTCCTTCTCGGGATAGCCGCCCCACAGCATGGCGCTTCCGATCAGGTGCTTGACCGGGTCGACTTCATTTGCGTTGGCGCCAAACATGCGCCGCGTATCGGAAACCGTGGTTCCAAGCAGCAGGAGCGCTGCCCGTACCCTTTTGAGGCTTGCCTCATCCCAATTGTGGATTTCGAACGTGCCGGGGCGTTCCTGGCTGAACTTGATCGCATCCTGCAAGGCGTGGACTTGTCCGACATCTTCCTTGTTCGAGGGATCGACAAGGAAACGGACTACGGCAATGGCATAGCGCGTGCCAATCATCTCCCTGGTCAGGGTGTGAGTGCCCACGCCGTAATGGGTGGTCAGGGTGTATTGATCCTGATTGACGACCTGCATCCCCATGAAGCGCTTACCGGCGTCCGGTAGCGTAATCGTCACCGGCCCGGCATCGAGGTCGACAATCGCAAACGAATAGAACGTGTCGCGGTTGGGACGGCCAATACCTTGCTGGACGGGAGGAGCAAGTTCGCGGCCATGCCGGAATTTTCCGAAACCGCCGTTCTTGACCACCCCGGCGAAATTTACGTCGGTCTGGGCGCGGTTGTAGTTCTCGACGGTGACGGGCTCGGCAGATGAAGCAGTCGTTTGTGCCGATGCGACGGAACTCGCCATCACTAGTGACATGGCCGCCGCGATGATCCTCGTGCTGGTCTTTGTCATAATGCTTCCCCGGGCGATCCGGCCCCTTCCCGATGTGGGGGTACCGTAGACCAATCAAATATGGAAATTAACGGGCAAGACTGATAGTAGACCTGCCAAATATGGTAGGCTTTCCGCATGGATCTGAATGCCACCCGCATGCTTGTCGCGGTCGTCCAGGCGGGCAGCCTCTCGGCGGCGGCGACCCGTCTCGGAACACCGCTTCCAACACTGAGCCGCCGAATCCGGGACCTGGAGCGGCAACTCAGGGTGCAACTGCTGGAGCGCTCGGCGCGCGGCACAAAATTGACCGAAGCCGGGGCAAGGCTGTACGAGCACGCCAGCCGTGGGATCGAGGCGCTGCTGGAGGCCGAGCAAGCCGTGGTGAGCGATCAGGCGCACCTGAAGGGGCGCCTGCGCCTGTCGTTGCCCCAGACATTTGAGCCGTGGTGGGATCTGCTGGCCGCCTTCCAGCGCCGCTACCCCGACATACAGGTTTACGTCTATTCAACCGAGCGACGCATGGACCTGATCGAGGATGGCATCGACGTCGCCCTTCGCGTCGGTGCGATCGTTCACGAGGCCATGGTGGCGCGACACCTACTGTCCTTTCGCAACATTCTCGTCGTCAGTCCAAAGTTGGTGGAGCGCTTCGGCATGCCGGCCGAGCCCGACGCACTTCATCGCTTCCCATGTGCGGTGTGGGCGTCGCGCATCGATGTTCCGGCCCGATGGGAACTGGGCGGGCAGGTGGTCGAGCCTAAGGCGGTGCTGTCCACCAACGACTATCATCACTTGTGCAGCCGTGCGCTCGGTGGCGACGTAGTGACAGAGCTGCCGCCTTTCCTAGCGGCCGCGGCCATCCGGGAGAAGCGCCTGGTGCCATTGCTGCCGCAGTACCCGTTGCCCGAGTGGTCCATCAATCTGCTCTATCCGCCCCAGCGCCACCCATCCACCATCGTCAGGACATATCTGGACTTCTGCCAGAGCTATCTCCCAACGATCGTTCAAGCCTGCGAAATCGGCGTTGTGGGATGAGCGGGCGGGCTGAACCCCGCGAACGTCGGCTTTCGGGATCGCAGGAGGCCTAGGGAACGTCCGCCATGGGGTCGGAACCGGCCATAGGCGCCGGGTACCAAGCGTCAGATCTTATCCACTAGTGCTGTCGCGGACCGGATGACATAGGCGAGCGCTGCGTCTGCATTAGGCGAATCTCTCGTTCCAGTCGGGACACTCGGCGCTCGAGGAAGCTTGCTTCGGCCCCCGGAGCGTGGACCAAGACGGTGACTGCGTTCGAGGATGCTGGAAATGTGAACTGTCGCCATGGTTTTCAGCCCTCGTACCGAAGATCAATTTCCGCCGGCGTCCCGTAGGCTCCCCAGACAGAGCAGCTCATGAACTCGAGGGCTTCCGTTCCGTCGGCCGGACCAGCGCACCTGGTGCGATCTTCTGCAGGTTGCCCGTGATAATGCGATCGCCCTCGGCGACGCCGGTGAGGGCGGACACGGAGTCGCCATCGGTAGGGCCGAGCGACACGATGCGCCGCTCGACCTTGTTGCCTTCCCCCATGACGTAGACATACTTGCCAACCTGGCTCGACCCGACAGCCTCCTGCGGCACCATCAGACTATTGGGCCGCTCGCCGACAAGCAGGCGGATGCGGACATATTGGCCGGGCAGCAGCGCCAAGTCGGCATTGGCGATCGTCGCGCGGGCGTTGATCGTGCCTGTCGCGCGGTCCACGACGTTGTCGATAAAGGTGAGTTGGCCCTTGAGTTGGGCCTGTGGCTGTCCAGGCAGACGAATCTCGGCCAAGATCGGGCCGGCGGCACGCGCCCGCTCGATCACCGCAAGGTCCGTTTCACTGGGATTGAAGGTCACATAGATCGGATCGAGCTGGACGAGCGTGTTCAGCGGGGCACCGCCGACGCTGACCAAAGTGCCGATCGATGCCTGGTTCCGACCAAGACGTCCAGCGAACGGCGCGCGAATATCCGTGTAGCCAAGATTGAGCTCGGCGACCCGGATAGCGGCTTGGTCCATCGCTAGGGAGGCTTCGGCCTGACGTGCGGTGCTGGTCCGCTGATCCAGCGTATCCTTCGGCAGGAAGCCGCTCTTGGTCAGGTCCGCCCCGCGTCCGAGGTTGGCACGGGCATAGTCAAGTGCAGCGGCGTCGCGCTGGCCCTGCGCCTTGGCCTGATCGAGCGCTGCCTGATAATCGCGTGGATCGAGCTTATAGAGAAGTTCACCCTCCCGCACGTCCGCGCCGTCAGGGGCCGGCTGCGCCTGCACATAGCCGGACGCCTTGGCGACCAGCGTGACATTCCGAATCGACTCGGTTCGCGCCGAATAATCGAGATAGATCGGGATCGTTCGCTTGACGACTGGGACAATGGGAACGGGCAGAACGGCCGCTGCCGGACCAGAGACCGCGGCCGCAGCGTCGTGCTTCTCGGCCTGTCCGGACGAGATGAAATTGGCGGCCGCGGCAGCACCGGCCAGGGCCGCCGCGCCCAGTCCGAACTTCAACCTCCGCATGGCGTGATCCTCCGATCCTATTCGGCCAAGTGAACACGGGCGTCGACGAGCTCGGGTTCCGGCCCCGCGCCGGGAAGGGGCGGACGGCCTTCGCGAAGCCGCTCGATGACGGCATAGAAGACGGGAACGAAAACCAGGGTGAGGATGGTTGCCGCGAGCATACCGCCGAACACGGTCGTGCCGATCGATTGCCGGCTTGCCGCGCCCGCTCCGGTTGCCACCATCAGCGGCACGACACCGAGGATGAAGGCGAACGCCGTCATCAAGATGGGGCGGAGACGGAGACGGCCCGCCTCCATCGCCGCCTCGACGATGCCGTGCCCCTCCTCCCGGCGTCGGCGGGCGAACTCCACGATCAGAATCGCGTTCTTCGCGGCGAGCCCGATCAGCATGACGAAGCCGATCTGGGAATAGACGTCGATCTGCATGCCGCGCAGCCAGAGCGAGGTCAGCGCGCCGAAGAGCGCCAAAGGCACGGCGAGCAGCACTATGAACGGCATGGTCCAGCTCTCGTACTGGGCCGCCAGGATGAGAAAGACGAAGACGATCGCCAGCGCGAATATGATTGTCGCGAGCGAGCCGGCCTTGAGCTCCTGATAGGTGATGCCGGTCCATTCGAAGGCGAAATCGCTCGGCAGGACTGAAGCTGCGGCGCGCTCCATCGCCGCGATCGCCTGGCCCGAGGAGTAACCTGGCGCCGCTCCGCCATTGATCAGGGCGGAGGCATGACCGTTGTAGTGTGGAACCGTCTCGGGACCGACGATCGGCGTCAGCGTCCCAAGCGTCGACAGCGGCACCATGCCGCCGGAGCTGTTGCGGACGTAGAGACGCGAGATGTCGCTCGCAGAGGCACGGGCGTCCTTGTCCGCCTGCACCGTCACGCGGAAGGTGCGGCCGAACAGGTTGAAGTCGTTGACGTAGAGCGAGCCCAGATAGATTTGCAGGGTGCTGAACACATCCGGCAGGCTCAACCCGAGAAGCTTCGCCTTGCTGCGGTCGAGGTCGTAGAAGAGTTGTGGCGTCGACGTCGAGAATGACGAGAAGATCTGTTGCGGGCTGAGTTCCGGCTGCTTGCGCGCCTCGGCGACCAGCGCCTGCACTGCATCGTTGAGGGCAAAGCTGCCGCGCCCCGTCAGGTCCTCCACCTGGAACTCGAAGCCGCCGGTCGCCCCGATTCCGCGGATCGAGGGCGGGTCGAAGCTGAGCGCGATCGCCTCCGGCACCTGGCGGAGCCGTGCGCGGGCGTCGGCGACGATTTTCGAAGCGACCTGATCGTGCCCGCGCTCGTCCCACGGCTTCAGAATTCCGAACTCAACGGCCGTGTTCGACTGGGCGGCACCCGTCAGGAAATTCAACCCGGTGATGAAACCGACGGTTTCGACGCCGGGCGTCGCCTGGATAATCCCGCGTACTTTCTTTGCGACCTCATCCGTGCGCTCGAGCGACGCCCCATCGGGCAGCTGGATCACGGCAAAGAAATAGCCCTGATCCTCAACCGGCAGAAACGTCGACGGGACCCTGGTCGCGATCGCGTAGGTGCCGATGCCACCAGCGACAAACAGGGCAAGCAATGCCCAGCGGAGCCGAATGAAGGTGCGTACGCTGCCCGCATATGCATTCGACAGTCGCTTGAACGCGGCGTTGAACCAGCGAAAGGCGGCGAAACGCGTATGCGGGCGCACGTGAAGGATTGCGGCGCTCAGGGCGGGACTAAGAGTCAGCGAATTGAATGCGGAAATGCCGACCGAGATCGCCACAGTCAGCGCGAACTGGTTATAGAGGCGCCCTGCCACGCCAGGGATGAAAGCGACGGGAATGAAGACCGCCATGAGGACGGCGGTTGTGGCAATGATCGGACCCGTGACCTCACCCATCGCCTTGCGTGTCGCCTCGAGCGGCGCCAAGCCGGCTTCGAGCTGACGTTCGACGTTCTCGACTACTACGATTGCGTCGTCGACAACGAGTCCGATCGCCAACACCATGCCGAGCATGCTCAGCATGTTGAGCGAGAACCCTAAAACCTGCATGACGACGAGCGTCGCAACCAACGACACTGGGATGGCAATCATTGGAATGACCGTCGTGCGCCAGCTTTGCAGGAAGATGTAGACGACCAACACGACCAGGATGAGTGCCTCGCCCAGGGTGACCAAGACGTCATGCATGGACGCTGACACGAACCTGGTGGTGTCGTAGTGCATTGCGTAGGCGATGCCCTTCGGAAAGCGCGTCGACAGTTCCTGCATCTTCTGTTTGACGCGCCGCTGAAGATCCAGCGCGTTCGAGCCCGGCGTCTGATTGATCGTGAGCGCGATCGTCGGCTTGTCGTCCCAGAAGGCCGTCGACGTGTATTGGAGGGCACCAAGCTCGATCCGGGCAACGTCCCGCAGGCGTACGATCGCCTCTGCCGACGGGGTCGCGCGCACGACGATCTCTCCAAACTGGGCCGGATCGCTGAGCCGACCGAGTGCGCTCACCTGCATCTCGAAGGGCGTGCCGGGCGGTGCCGGCGATTGGCCTATTTTCCCCGCCGCGACCTGCAGGTTCTGCTCCGCAAGCGCGTTCTGGAGGTCGACGGCGGTGATGCCGAGTTTGGCCAGCTTGTCCGGGTCTAGCCAGATACGCATCGAATAGCGGCGTTCGCCGCGGATCTGCACGTCGCCGACGCCGGGCAGACGCTTCAGCGGATCGACGATTTGGGTGTACGCATAGTTGCTGAGCGTGACCGAGTCGACGGAGTCGTCCGGCGAGATCAGGTTCACCAGCAGCACGAAGCTCGGATCCTGCTTCCTGATCGTGACGCCGCTCTGGTTCACGATCGGCGGCAAGGACGCTGCGGCTTGCGACACACGATTCTGCACATCGACTGCCGCGATATCGAGGGGATAGCCGACGTCGAAGGTGATGGTGATCGTCGCTGAGCCGTCGTTCGAGCTGGTCGACGCCATGTAAGTCATGCCGGCGACACCGTTGATCTGCTGCTCGAGCGGGGTCGTCACCGTGTCGGCGACGACTTGGGCGCTCGCGCCGGGATAGCTGGCGCTAACCACCACCTGTGGCGGCGTGATGTTGGGGAACTGCGAGACCGGCAGCAAGAAGTAACAAATGCCGCCGGCCAGCACCATGATGACGGCAATTGCCGACGCGAAAATCGGACGCTGGATGAAGAAATTAACCATCACAGCACGGCGAGGTGCGGCGGGCCCGCATCGTTCTGCTGGCTTCTGAGGGCCGCTCGACCCGCTCGATCGCCGATGAGCTGGGGATCTGGCCGGGGCGGGTCAGCTGATGGCGCACGCGCTTTGCGCGCGAGCGCCTGGGTGGGCTGCGCGATCTGCCGCGACCCGGGCCGACCCCGCGTTACACTGGCGACACCAACAAGCGGATTCTGGCGCTGCTCGATCAGCCGCCGCCTGCCGGCTACGGCCGCTGGACGGCGCCGCTGCTGTCGCGAGAACTGATCGACGTGTCGGATCAGTACATCTGTCGTTTCTTGCGCGAGCAGAGGATCGATCTCGCCGCGCGTAAGTCGTGGTGCCAGACCGACGATCCTGATTTCGTCGCCAAGGCGGCCGAGATCGTCGGGCTCTATCTCGATCCACCGCCGAACGCCATCGTGTTGGCGGTCGACGAGAAGCCGCACATCCAGGCGCTGGAGCGCGCCCAAGGCTATCTCAAGCGGCCCAACGGACGGGCGCTCAGCGGCCGCAGCCACGACTACAAGCGCAACGGCACCTCGACCTTGTTTGCCGCGCTCGACGTGCTCTGCGGCCACGTCACTGCCAGCCACTACCAGCGTCGCCGGCGCATCGAGTTCCTCGATTTCATGAACCGCATCGTCGCCGCCTATCCAGGCAAGCAGATCCACGTCATCCTCGACAATCTTTCGACCCACAAGCCCAAGCGCGAACGCTGGCTCGCCCGCCACCCAAACGTCCGCTTCCATTTCACCCCGACCTACAGCTCCTGGCTCAACCAGATCGAGATCTGGTTCTCCATCCTCCAAGGCAGCTCCCTCGCCGGCGCCAGCTTCGCCGATATCCACCAGCTCAGGAACCACATCGATGACTTCGTCGCCAGCTACAACAGCCGTGCCGTTCCCTTCGTCTGGACCAAAGCCCGCGTCCATCAGAAGCCTCTCAAACCACGTTTCTCAGACTTATGATTCCGGCTACTAGTGCTGTCCCGGACCGGGTGAAGTAGGCGAGCGCTGCGTTTGCATTAGGCGAACCTCTCGTTCCAGTCTGGACACTCGGCGCTCGAGAAAGGTTGCTTCCGTCGCATCAAGCGCGTCGCCATAGGAGCCCAGTATGCGGGCCAAGGATCGCCAGAAGCCGTCCTTCTTCACAGGTGATGAGGTCTGCATGAGAGTCTCCTTGGATAGGGGTATATACTCTTACTTGCTCGAGCGTTTTTTCGAACTGTCAGCCGCTTCTACCGTTGTTTGATTAGCGCACCCAGTGGGCTCAACGGCCCGAGCCCAATAAGCTGGAACGTCATCAGATGCTCCTGGCTCAAGGGCAGGGTATCCAGGATGCGCCGAGCATCCTCAACCTTGCTGGTGTTGATGATG
>WNFT01004180.1_pt1 | contig 12607 bp, 15 predicted proteins | sample 5400191 | NCBI WGS metagenome assembly WNFT01 (sample SAMN13153359, study PRJNA577476) | soil metagenome | isolation source: 80 cm saprolite under Madrone tree | place: USA:California | collected 2016-06-14
ACCGCTGCGTTCTCCTCAACACGTCGCCAGACCGCTGCCTCGACCCTGTTCGCCGGTTATGTCCTAGAATTCCTGGAAACAGAGAGGGAGTAGACGGGAAGCACTTCTAGAGTAGGGAATCGGGTGATGTACTAAAATAGTTGATAAGGATAAAATTGGTTTGGTCGTCAGTCACCTGAAGAAGGAGCGATTGTGGCTGTTGTCGCAGTGCAGTGTCCGGAGTGTGGAAGCGAGGAAGTCGTCAAATATGGGAAGCAGCCCAATGGGGAACAACGGTATCGGTGCAATAATCCGCACTGCCAGCGGCGGATCTTTCTCCTACAGTGTCACAACACGGGGTGGGTGCCGGGAGTCAAACAGCAGATAATCGAGATGGCACTGAATGGTAGCGGCATCCGCGACACGGCCCGGGTGTTGAAAGTGAGCCCGCCGACGGTGCTGACTACCCTCAAAAAAAAGCGCCGACGTTGCACCCGGTGAACCCTGCGCTGGGGACTGCCAGTGACGGATCCCCATCTGCGGTGATGATCCGCAAGGTGAAGGAAGCGGAGCTGGATGAGATGTGGTCCTTTGTCGGCAGCAAAAAACAGCCACGGTGGCTGTGGGAGGCCCTCGATCATGAGACGGGGCGGGTAGTGGCGTATGCCTTTGGGCGGCGCGAGGATCGGGCATTGCTACGACTCAAAGCCTTACGGGCCCGCTTGGCATTCGCCGTTTTTACACCGACGGCTGGGGGGCCTATCGCCGGCACTTGGATCCCCATCGCCATGTGGTAGGCAAGCGGCGGGCCCAACAGCTGGAACGGAAACATCTCACGCTGCGCACGCGAATCAAACGCTTGGTGAGAAGAACCCTTTGCTTTTCTAAATCCACAGCAATGCACGAGCTGGTAATAGGGCTGTTCATCAACCGGTTTGAGTTCGGCCTCGAGGTCTAAATTGAAGACATCAACTAATTTGGTACACTACCCGCTCGTCTTCATTTGAACTTTGCGACGGAACCGTGTTGAGTCCTGTCGAAGCATGAGCACATTGGAACAGGGCAATTGAGAAGCGGTCTAGAGCCGGGTACATTTGCCCCGCTTCCCTGCTGTTATTTGGCTGCGGACTTTTCCTCGGTGCGCGCTCCGTGTCGCAAGATGCAACACTGCCGCATGCTGCACACGGGTGTTGTCCTGGGTTTTTCTCACTGGGCAGCGGGGGCGTCGCAGTCTGCGATAAAAGGAGGCGGCGTGGGCGTGGTCTTCACACCACACGCCGGCACGCATCCCTCGAGAATTCCACCGCTTTCTGTGCCGCGGGGTCCTGCACCTCCGGTTGGCAACCAATTTGCTTCAGAGCAAGACCATGACACGATCATTCCGCACCGCGACCAATGTTAGCGCCATAAATGACCTTAATAAGGAGGAAAGGTTATGAGTGTACAACAGATTGAAGCGGCAGCCCAAGCCTTTGCTGAGGCGTCCAACCGCTTAGATATCGCTGCGGCGGCAGAGATGCTGGACGATGACCTGGAAGTCTTCGACCATGTTCCCTACCGCTTCGATAACAAAAAACAGTTTGTGAATTTTCTCCAAGGAGCCCTGCAAGGGCTGGCGTCAAGCAATTTCGGCTTTCGGCAGCTCTCCTGTCGAGTCTTTAATGACAACACTGGGATTGCCAACGCCTATGATACGTTTACTGGCGTGACGAAAGACGGCAAGGTGCAGACCCTCCACGGACGGACAACGCTGGTCTTTGTCAAACGCGGCAATCAGTGGAAGATCGTGAGCTGCCACTTTTCGCCGCTTCTGCACGCCTAGGACTATGAGACAAAACCTCCCAGTTGTACTAACCTAACGCGGTCGAACGCTGCCATAACTTCTTCGCGCAGTTCGGACGAGTGTTCCGCCAGTTTGATCGCTCGGCGCGGTACTACTTGGGATGGCTCGAATTGGCCGCATGTATCATCCGGCTCCGTTCAGGTTTTGTCTCCTGATCCTAAGACCCACGACACTGACAAAGGAGGACATCGCGATGGCCGAGGCAGGAATTTTTGAGATCATGTATTCGATGCGGGCGATGCGACGGCTCAAGCCCGATCCGATCCCCGAAGAAACCCTCAAGAAAATTGTTGACGCCGGCATTCACGCGCCGAGCGGCGGGAATCTGCAAGATTGGGCATTCGTGCTGATCCGTGACGCGGAGTTGAAACGCTTCATCCGTGACCAATACTGGGGCATGTGGCAGAAGCTGCAAGGGAGCCGGGGGATCCCGACGAACCTTCCGCCGGCGCGGATGCGCATGTATCAGGCCGTGGCTCATTTGGCCGAGCATCTGCACGAAGTACCGGTGCTTTTGTTAGCGTGCGCCCGTAAAGAGAATCCACCGTTCGCGCAATTCGGCTACGAACGAGCAAGTGTTGCCACGGTGCACGGCTCCATTTATCCCGCCGTGCAAAACATCATGCTCGCCTGCCGCGCGCTCGGCATTGGCACGGTGATTACGACCATCCACTGTTGCTTTGAAGAGGAACTGAAGCAGAAGTTAGGAATTCCCGGCGAGATGGAAGTCAGCGCCTTGCTTCCACTCGGCTATCCCCAAGATCATTTCGGCCCCACCAAACGCCAACCGGTCGAAACGGTGATTCACTGGGATCGGTGGCAACCGAAACAGTAATGGATTGAGGCTGAAGGATCTGTCAACTTTCGGGCCACCAACGATGTTTGCGTCTATTGGTAGTGGAGCGCTTCCTTAAGGGCCTACAACATATTGTAGCGAAAGTCAGATTTGGCGTGAAAGTTGACAGATCCCTTCAACGTATGACTGTTTCATTCACCACACCTCGCTGGTTTATCCCGGCGAACAAGGAGTAAAACAATGCAGGCATTACAAGGCAAGGTGGCTGTGATCACCGGAGGCAGCAGCGGAATCGGGCTCGCCACCGCCAAGCGCTTCGTCGCGGAAGGGGCATTCGTTTTCATTACGGGACGGCGACAAGCGGAGTTGGATAAAGCCACGAAGGAAATCGGCAAAAATGTCGTAGCTGTGAGATGCGACGTATCGAAGCTGGAGGACCTGGATCTCCTCTATGAGGAAGTCGCAGCCAAGAAAGGCCAGATCGACATTATTTTTGCGAACGCGGGCATGGTCGAGCCTGTCGGGACACCCGAGGCAACTCCCGAGCACTTCGACAGGACGTTCGATACAAACGCTCGTGGCACGTATTTCACGGTGCGGAAAGCATTATCGCTGGTCAATGACGGCGCCTCGATCATACTGACCGGCTCGGGCGTCTGGCAGAAGGGCATGCCGATTTATGGAACCTACGCCGCCACCAAGGCCGCCCTTCGCTCATACGTTCGGACCTGGACCGCAGAGTTCGCGCGCAGAGGAATCCGCGCGAACGTAATCAGTCCCGGTCCAATAGAAACGCCCATGTTCTCTGGACAGTTTCCAACCAAGGAAGCCGCTGATGCTTTCGAGGCGAATATTCCACTCGCCCGGATGGGACGCCCGGAGGAAATCGCTTCGGCTGCGTTGTTCCTGGCTTCGCAGGAAAGCAGTTATATCACCGGCATTGACCTGCCTGTCGACGGCGGCCTGGTGTCGGTTTAGGGTTCCAGGAAAGGGCAAGGCTATCAGCAAATTCATTGTCATAACCGGAGCATCGAAGGGGATCGGTCGGGATGTTTGCGTCTATCGGTAGTAGAGCGCTTGCTTAAGGGCCTACAACATATTGGAGCGAAAGTCAGATTTGGCGTGAAAGTTGACAGATCCCTCACAGAAAGGCATCACGATGGCTAATAAAATACGGGTAGGCATTATCGGAGCAAACCCAGAGCGAAGCTGGGCGCTATGGGCGCATATTCCCGCCTTGGCGGCGCTTCCACAATACACACTCCAAGCGGTGAGTACCAGCCGACGCGAATCGGTGGACGCGGCAGCGAAAAAGTTTCACGCTCCGCTCGCCTTTGACCATCACGCTGACTTAGTGAGGCATCCAGATGTCGACTTGGTGGTGGTCTCGGTCAAAGTGCCCTTTCATCACGAACTTGTGTTGGCTGCACTCGAAGCCGGGAAGGCCGTCTTGTGCGAGTGGCCGCTTGGTAATGGACTGAAAGAAGCTATGGAAATGGCAGAGCTAGCTCGGAAGAAGAACGTTTGCACTGCTGTTGGACTGCAGGCACGCTTTGCCCCAGTGATCAACCGCGTGCGGGATCTCGTGGCGCAAGGCTACGTGGGCAAGGTCTTATCGACCAGTGTGGTGGGCTCTGGACTCGCCTACGGTGAGTTTGTTGAGCGTCCGAACGCTTATTTGATCGACGAGGCGAACGGCGCCAATTTACTGACGATTGCAAGCGGCCATTTTCTCGATGCAATGTGTTACTGTCTCGGCGAATTCGCCGAGCTGAGCGCCACGCTTGCCACCCGTCGGCCACAGGTCAAAATCGCCAAGACAGAGGAGAGCCTGCCAGCCACCTCTCCTGACCAAGTGGCGGTGCAGGGCACGTTGCAAGGCGGCACGGTTGCGTCGTTTCACTTCCGGGGCGGTCAGTCGCGGGGGACGAACCTGCTGTGGGAGATTAATGGCACGGATGGGGATCTGTTGGTCACTGGGGCGGGCGGACACGTGCAGATGCTGGAGCTGACGCTGCAAGGCGGTCACGGCAAAGATACGGCTCTGGCGCCGCTGGCCATTCCTGAGGAATATCGTTGGGCGCCAGCCGAGACGCCTGCCGGGTCCCCCTTCAACGTCGCCCAGCTCTATGTACGACTGGCCAGCGATATGCAAGAAGGCACTCGTTTGAGTTTGAACTTCGATGCTGCGGTCGTTCGGCACCGAATGATAGAAGCGATTCAAGAAGCCGCTGATACTGGAGAACGGCAGACGTATCTGTCTGAGGCGTAGCCAAGCGTGCTTGGCGTAGTTGCTGAGCGGGGGAGATGGAGACAGGCGTTGATAAAGCGGAGGAGAACACGATGAATTTTGCAGTCGAACCAATCAGGGGTACAGCCGAGGTGTTGAATAATACCGAGCGCGAGATTAGAGGAGACTTGACCACACCCAAAGGAGAATATAACTAAAAGTGAATGGCATAACAGACAGTGCGCCAAATTCGTGCAAGGACCAAACAATAGCTTCCTGAATCGGGTTTACGTCCTGGTATTCATCTACGATAACGTGCTTGATGCGCTCTGCGAGCCGGTCACGAATCTCGGGCGGGTGGTGTTTCAGATCTGGGTAGTGCACCAAAACAGTTGATTGGGTGTAGAATAGTCTCCGCTGTAAATTTCTTGGATCAGGAGGAGCCGTGGCGGTTGTCGAGGTCCAGTGTCCCGAGTGCGGGAGCCGTGCGGTCGTGAAATACGGGCGGCAGGCCAATGGCGCCCAGCGGTTTCGGTGCAATAACCTGGACTGTGAGCGGCGGATCTTTCTCCTGCAGTATCAGAACAAAGGGCGATTGCCTGAGATCAAACGGCAAATGGTAGACATGGCGCTCAATGGCAGCGGCATCCGCGACACGGCCCGTGTGCTGAGAGTAAGCCCCACGACGGTGCTGACGACACTCAAAAAAGGCGCTTGCGCTCCAGCAGGTAAACCCCGCTATTATCACCCCTAGTGGGGACTCAGCACCCAAGGTCGTTTTTCACAAGGTGGAGGCGGCGGAGTTGGACGAAATGTGGTCATTCGTCGGCGGCAAGACACAGCCGCAGTGGCTCTGGGGGGCGCTCGATCACAGAACGGGTCGGATATTGGCATATGTCTTCGGCCGGGGTGAGGATCAGGCCTTCTTGAAACTCAAAGTGCTGCTTGAACCATTCGGCATTCGCCGCTTTTACACCGATGGCTGGGGCGCTTATCAGAGGCATCTGGGACCACACCAGCATGTAGTCGGCAAGCGGAGGACGCAACAGCTGGAGCGGAGACATCTCACGCTGCGCACGCGGATCAAACGCTTGGCGAGGAGGACTATTTGCTTTTCCAAATCCGTCCAGATGCATGAGCTTGTGATTGGGCTGTTTATCAACCGCTTTGAGTTCGGCGTGCCTGTCTAAAATTAGGGCATCAACTGAATTGGCACATGACCCGAATCTTCAGCAGAAACCGCGACGGGCGCAGGAAGCGGAGTCCCGCACTGGTTTGGGAGCGGTTGCAAGATGCGACTGGACAGAAGGCGAGCGGGAAGAAAAACGGCGAGAGGACACACGCTTGGCCGGAAGGTCGCGGCGTGCGACGCTGCAGCATCCTGCGAAACAGACGGGCGGGAGAGGCCGCGGTCGGGGTCGTCGTGCAAGCGTGCGGCCTCAGCAATCCTCCCTTCAGGGCTTGTGCTCAGCTGTGGTCACTCACGCGGCGCTCTCCTCAACACGGCACCAGACCGCTGCCGCGACCCTGTTCGCCAGTACAACTAGCGGATGTGGGGCTGGAGATCCCTGCCGTCCCTATAAGCACAGCCTCGACGTGGCGACCCAGCAGGCGTGGCAGGGGTGCCCGCCACTAGGACATTACCCAACGCGGCGGAGTCCAAACTTTTTCACCTTGCGGTACAGGGTCGCACGATGAATCCCCAACCGGGCCGCGGCCATGGTGAGGTTGCCCTGCGTGTCGGCCAGCACGCGGACGATCATCTCATGCTCCGTGTCTCGCAAAGAGCCGTGCGGTGGGGAAGCCGGTTGTGCCACCACGCTGCTGATCTCCTGCGGCAACTCGGCCGGGGTTATGGCAGTTCCTGGCGCCAAGTGGGCAGCGCGCAGCAAGACATTTTTGAGCTCCCGCACATTGCCTGGCCAGGCGTAGCGGCACAGGAGGGTGACCACTTCGGCCGTGGGCTGCACATGAGAAAATCCGAGGTCATCCAGCAGATGCCGGATCAGCACGGGCAGGTCTTCGGTCCGCTCCCGCAACGGCGGCAGCAGGATCGGAAACACGGCCAAGCGGTGATAGAGGTCGAGGCGGAAGCGTTTTTGCCCGACGGCTTCCTGGACATCCTCATTGGCGGCGGCAATGACACGGACGTCCACGCCCACCGGGGCTTCGGCCCCCACCGGCGTCACCCGCCCCTCTTCCAGGACCCGTAACAGACTCACTTGCATCTTGGCCGACATCGCCTCCACTTCATCCAGAAAGAGGGTGCCGCCGTGGGCGAGCTCCACCTTGCCTTTGCGCCCACCCTTCACGGCCCCAGTAAAGGCCCCGGCCGCGTAGCCGAAGAGCTCGGCGCTGAGCAACTCGTCACTGCCCGCCCCACAGTTCACCGCCACAAACGGTCCCTGGCCGCGCGGACTGGCGGTATGGATCGCCTGCGCCAGTACTTCCTTCCCGGTGCCCGACTCGCCGAGGAGGAGGACCGGAAAGGTCGTCTCCGCTGCCCGCCGCGCCAAGGTCACACTGTGTTGGAAGGCCGGGGCCGCTCCACGCAGATCCGCAAACGTGTACCGCGCTCGCCACTGCGGCGTGCTCGTCCCCCGCTGTGGCCGCGCCGCCGTGGGTGGGCGGAGGACGACCAAGCTCCCGACCACATGCTGCTCGCTATTCACCGGCAGGGCGGTCGCGCGCAGGGTGAGCCCCCGCTCCTGAGTATGCACCGCTATCTCGTACGGGCGGCCATCGGGGGGCTGCGTGCACGCACGCAGCCCTTCCACCTGCAGACCGGGGACGCGCAGCAGCGAGTGCGCGAACAGATGTTGGGGCGCGGGCAGAAACTGCGCGACGGCGGGCGACACGCCCCACACCTGCCCGCGCCCGTCCAACGCCAGCACAGCGTCCTGGGGGTGGTCGAGCAGGAACCGTTGGTGGGTGTCGAGGAGCGCCACCCGCCGCACAAGCTCTTCGTGCGCGAGGAGTTGCTCGAGCCGCGCGGCGAGGCGCCCGAGTATCTTCACCGTCAGCAGTGGTGTCAGCTCGTCCCCACCGGCGACAAGGACGCCCATCAGCTCACGGGTGGAAGGGTAACGGACAGGCACGCCCAGACACGCCCAGTCATGCAGCACTTGGCAGTAATGTTCGCTCCACAGCACATACTCGGCACCGCCTGACGCTAACACCGCATTGGCCGCCCCCGTGCCGATGTGCTCCTCGGCCATGCTCCCGCCGGGCACGGCGTTCAGCTCCCCCGCCCACTCCAGGATCCGCGGGTGGCCATTAGTGTGCAAGATGTGGCCGCTACGATCACTGATCGTGAGCATCCACGGGTCGTCACGCAGCATCGTCACGGCGGACTCGATGAGTGGCTGTGCCACCGCCAGGAGGCAGGACCGCTCCTGCTCCGCTTCCAGCTCTGCGGCGGATAACACCACGGGCACGCGCGGCAAGTACGGGTTCACGCCCAGCCGCTGGCTGCGCGCCCACGAGGCGCGGATGCTGGGTCGCACATGCTCCAACCCCCGCTCCTCGCCGGCCATCAGCGCCTCCCAGGCCGCCGTCACGGCGTGCATGTCCTGACGGGTTGGGACGCCCCCAGCGGACGGCTCATACCTCGTGAGGGCCTGGTTCGGGCCACTATCGTATGTTTCCTGCTGCATCATACGGTTCCTCCAGAAAAGACGGCTCTGTCGCAAAGTTTACAAACCATACCATTATTGAAGTGTTCGAGCATGAAAAATACCACGAATTGTGGATAACATTGTGTTACTATCAACCTCCAGCTTGTGTAGACGCGCGAGAAATGCGATGGCGTTATCGCGCCATGACATACCAGCCCAGCAATGCCGCTACCACGAGCAATGTCATAAGGAAGAGGCCTATTGCCTTGAGATCTCTCCCCACGATGATGTCGAGAATCCAATACCACGCGATCATAAATAACCTGCTCCCAGACGTTCAGGGTGTTCTCCACCTCATCCACACAGGCGTCGAGCTACCTCCGCGCGATCGTGTTGAACAGGTCAGTGAGGTCACCTGTCGAGGCGTGATCCGGGTCGGCGCCACCGGCGCCAGACAGCAACAGTGGGGCGTCATCGCCGGCCGCCCTTGCAGCGACGGGGCATGCGCCGAGCGACGAGCCAATATCCGCCACCGGGTCGAATGGCTCGTTGCGGCGTGCCCCAATGTCACTCAACGTCTGCGGATTCACGCCAAAGCGAGTGCGCCCGTCCGTTCCTTTCTGCTCCAGCACCCACCCCGTAGCGACCAGCTCGGCGAGCACCGCTGCCAATTCGGTCATCTGGCGCGCCCTCTGTTGTTCCAACACCTGCAAGATGGAGAGCCCGTCTCCACTACGAGTTACGCACCTCCCTTGCGGGGGGTGTGGTGCCTGCCTAGAGTCCTGCTTGAAGGGCTTGCGCATATTCTTACAGTGAGTTAAATTAATTTACTTTTAGTAAGATATGGCAATTGCTCGCACTTGTCAAGCAGGAACACTGCAACGGGAACGACATAGGAGGCCGGATGTCACGCACGCGTTCGCTAATGGAAGAGGAAATCATTCGGGTAGCGATCCAGTGTTTCAGCGAGCGGGGGTACCAAAACACCACCCTGGACGACATCGTTTCGCAGGTCAACATTTCCCGGGTGACCTTTTATACGTATTTTAAAAGCAAGGAAGCGCTGCTCAAAACCATCTTCGAGCGGGTAAACACGACGTATCAGCAAGGGCTAGAAGAGATTTTTGCACAGCCCCTCTCCTGCCGAGAGAAGTTGCGGCAGGCGGCGTTGTTTCAGATTATGTCCGTCACGAATAAACTGCCATTGGCGCGGATCTTCTTTCGCGAGGAGGCGAATGTCCCGAGCGACACGGCCGCACTCGTGGTGGCGACGCAGCGGAGGCGCGACCGCCTGCTGGAACAGGAGATTGAGAAGGGCATCCGGTCCGGGGAGGTCATCAATGAACATCCCCGGCTCCTCACGCAGGCATTTGTGGGCATGTGTAGCTGGCTCTACCGCTGGTATCAGCCGGGGGAACCGGTGAGCCCGGAAGACATTGCCCGGGTGTTTACGCGAGTGCTGGAAGCGGGTTTGTTCACCGCCAAGAACCAGACGGACAATGGGACGGTCGCACACAGCCTTCGGCAAGTTGAGCACAGCCTGCAAGAGGTCCAACAAGAATTCAAGAAGGTGGCCCAACAGTTGCGTGGAAGACCCCACCGGTCGAGCGTCTCAAACAGAAGGCTGTAAGCGTAAGCGGGATACCGTCTTCCAGCCTAGGAACATCTATCCGCATCGAGCCGCTCCGGCCATGCGCGATTCAGTCCGGTTGTGTCAGAAATCGCCCCAATTGTACTCCCTGACACAAAATATTGGGGTTAAAAAACTGCCGCTCTCGCAGAGTTTATGACCAATACCATGTATGGAAATGCGCGAGCACGAAAAATCCCACTCACAGTAGATAACAGAGTGTTACTATCAGCTTTGCGACAGAGCCGAAAAGACTTATCAGTCTCAATATCATACGTATAAGTCGTCTCCAAGCCAGTAGGCTTCTAGCGCGCCAGGATGCAGGCTGTCCTGCGGCGCGCGCTCCGTGTCGCAAGATGCAACACTGCCGCATTCCGCACACGGGTTTTCTCCTGGGTCTTGCCCACCGCTCATCGATGGTGTCGCATTCTGCGATAAAGGGAGGCACGGTGGCGTTTTCTGAACACCACGCGTTGTGCACGAATCCCTCGAGAATTCCGTTACTTCTTTTGTCTTGGTGTCCTGCCCATCCCGCTGGCAACCAATTTGCACCAGAGCAAGACGAAAGAAACCACCCGAAAGGAGCAGGACAATGACAAGATCATTCCGCACAGCGACCACCGGCCTCGCCGTGGCGTTGATGCTCACCGGCATCACTGCCAATGCCCACGGGTTTATGGGCTTTAGTCCCTGGCGGCCAGGCATTCCAGGGAGGCTGATCCAGCTCAGGGGCACCGTAGTCTGCACCGGCTGCACTCTGACGGAGGCCCGTCGGCTGCAGCACGACAAATATAGCAACCGTCTCTATCACGTCACCTCTCAGCAGGGGCAACTGGTACTGGATATCCATGCGGTTAGTAACCCTCGCTGGTTTGATGACGTCACCTTCCCGCAGATCTCACTGCGCGGAGAGGAAGGCCTACTGCAGCCCTTGAGTGCAGCGGAGACCCAGGCCAAGGAGGTTGAGTTAACGGGCCTGCTCACGGCTCCGCGGACCCTGGATGTGAGTGCGGTGGAGATCCGCGAGTCCAGCCCACCAACCCTGGATGTCAGCGAGGTGCACACCCGCCAGTAGGACGATACTCGCCAACGACCGTCATAAGGAGGGAGAACCTGTGATGAGGAGGAACAGACAGCAGGGATGGGTATGTTGGTCAGCAGTGTTAGTCTTGTGGCTGCTGGCCGCACCGGTGTGGGGGTACTACTTTGATGACCGGCGCGAGATGAACCTGTCCGGCTTTGCGTACTCCCGGGCAACGATTGCCCTCCAGGATGGGCTTGCGGCGCAGAAACATCTCTACTCAGCTGGGGATCTGGTTCAGCACCGCAACTTTCTGACGCTGGAGTGGCGCCATGACCTAAAGCGAGTGTCCCGCGACTTTCCCACGGTGGGCTCGCTGTTCCAATTCCTCAACTTTGGGTCGTTCGACTACTACCTGAATCTGCGCACGGAATACGACGGGGTGTGGGACTACGGCCCGAACAGCATGCGACGCATGATGAGGGGCACACGGCTCCATCAGCCCTACTTCGATGATGCGCGCACCGCAGTACCGGTTGACGGCTTGTATTTTACCCCGGCCGCAAAAGGAGGTGCGCAGGACTATCCCGCGGATACCATCTCGCTGTCAAACCGGCGGTGGCTGCGCGATTTGCGGGGGGCGCGGGTGCGGCTGTTTGAGTGGTATTTTAACATCACCAAAGGGCCACTGTTTCTGCGCGTCGGTCGGCAGAACTTGTCCTGGGGCGAGACTGATGCGTTTCGGCTCTTGGATCAGATCAATCCGCTGGATAACGGCTTTGGCGGGTTCTTAACTTCGTTGGATGAGCGGCGGATTCCGCTCAACATGCTCCGGGCGCAATGGAGCTTTGGCACGGTGGGATTCGTGCAGGACCTAGCTCTGGAGGGATTCTACTCGATCGATAACAAGACCAATATCGGTGGATCGTTTCCCACGAGTTCCGTCAATTACTGGAACTCTATTCAGAGCGGCAACACGCCGATTATGTACGGGCGCACCCCGTGCGGCGGCGATTTCATGGCGCAACGCGGGCTCCCAGCGTACTTTGGGGACCCGCTCTTTCCCTATAATGGGTCAGGCCCCGGTCCGCATCACGGGGGCGACTGCTCGGTCCGCGGCGCCCATCCGCACGCCAGTCTGGAGGATGGTCGCGGAGGAGCCAGGATTGTCGGCACTATTAACGACTTCACCTTCTCCATTGCTCATTACTATACTTACCAAGATATAACGGGGATACGAGCCATCGTCATTTCGCCGACCCGGGATCACCTGCGGTGGGATTTGGGGCTGCCGACGGACGCCTTAGGCCGACCCTGGCCCAACGGGAATCCCTGGGGACCCAACGATCCTGTCTCCGCGCGGATGATTTCGTCAGGAGCGAGTCCCACGGGACGCGGTGGTATCGCTGCGCTCGCCGGGGCTGAGCGCAACGTCCGCTCCACGGGAGAATTTGAGCGTATCCAGGTGACCGGCGGTTCGCTCTCTTTCCC
>WNFT01004367.1_pt1 | contig 12604 bp, 15 predicted proteins | sample 5400191 | NCBI WGS metagenome assembly WNFT01 (sample SAMN13153359, study PRJNA577476) | soil metagenome | isolation source: 80 cm saprolite under Madrone tree | place: USA:California | collected 2016-06-14
ATGCGGTTTTCGCCAGTAACAGGGTCGGCGTAAACATCGGTTCCGCGTAGGCGAAGAGCCTGGCTGACGCGGGTCCCGGTCGCGTACATGACGAGCAGCGCCAGCCAATGCTCGTGATTGTGCTCGTAAGCTGTTCTCAGAAGGGCGTTTATCTCAGTCTCTTGCAAGTATTCCATCTGTCACCCCGATAATTGTAGTATTCCATACTGCTTTGGGTTTGTCAAGAGTAAGGTGTAACAGAAACGAAAAAAGGTACAATGTGATGGCTGCAAAGGACTTAGCGAGCCTTGACAGGCCAATCCGCTTTGGGTTTATCATGCCTTATGCTGGAATCAACGATATCGAAGGCAGCCGCTGAATTAGGACGTCGTGGCGGTCAGATAGGCGGCAAAGCCAAGACGAAGGCTAAAGTCGCCGCAGCGCGTGAGAACGGTGAATTGGGCGGCAGGCCGAGGCAGTTCCCGAAATGCCGTCGATACGGCTCGCATCGTTTCGACCCTACGTCGCTCAGATGTCCTTGCGGGTATCGGCGCAAAGAAAAGTAACGGGAACTCTCGCTTCCAACAAATCCTGCGACGACTATGTTTGTCAACGATAGCCTGGCGTATCTCACCGTTTCACCGGAAAAACTGTGACGGTCTCACCGTCCCAGGGAGGAGTTTGGAAAAATGAAGAAAAAGTACAAGGACGGCACTGAAAGAACAGCCGCCTACCGTGAACGCCTAGCCTCAGTTTACGAATTAGCAGGCCGACTTTCGCTCTGCCCTAATCTTTTGATCGTGGCCCCCCCTCGCCTCAACCCGAAAAAGCCGCATTCAGTAAAGGTTTTATCATTTTTCCTTCCCCCAGAAACGCGCTTGGCGAGGTGTCTCGTTTTGCCTCGTTTTGTATAGCCTAAATACTGACCCAGGCCTCGTGCTACACCTTGATCCTGCGGCCTTCTATCCCCCGCTCTTCCCCCATATTTGTCTGGCTATGGCAAGGCGTACACTACCTGTTGCAGATTCTTGTTGACAACAACTACCTGTTGTATACACTAAATCTATGGCCAGCATTCAACGCAAAATCATCCACGGCCGCCCCTACTACTACCTCGTCGAGTCCCGCCGCGTGAACGGCCGCCCGCGCCCCGTCGTCTTGCAGTACTTGGGCTCCGCCGATTCCTTGCTCCAGCGCCTCCAGCATCAGCAGCTCACCCCCACCCGTGCTCGCCTCTCCCACTTTGGCGGTGTCGCCGCCCTCTACGACCTCGCTCAGCAACTGCAGTTGGTCGAACTCATTGATCAACAGGCCCCCAAACGCCGACAGGGTCCTTCCCTGGGCCAGTACCTGCTCGTCGCCGCCATCAACCGCTGCTTGGAACCCACCAGCAAGCTACAGATGCCCGCTTGGCTCCGCTCCACTCCTCTGCCTCGTTGGCTGGGCGCTACTCCGCAACAGTTTTCCGCGCAGCGTTTCTGGGACAACATGGAATTACTTGGGGAGAAGCCCATCGCCGCCATCAGCGAGGCCCTCACCCAGCGCTTGCTCGAGCGCTTCCACCTGGAGGTGAGCAGCCTGGTCTTCGATTGCACGAACTTCGATACCTTCATCGATACAGAAAATCCCAGCCAATTACCCCAGCGCGGTCACGCCAAAAGCAAACGCAGCGACCTCCGCATCGTCGGCCTGGCCCTGCTGGTGAGCCTCGACTTTCACGTCCCCTTGCTGTGGAAGGTTTATCCCGGCAATCAACACGACAGCGTCACCTTTGTCCAAATCTTGGAAGAACTCACCCAGCGCTATCAGGCCTTGGCCCGCGACTGCCAGTCCATCACCTTGGTCTTTGATAAGGGCAACAACTCGGCCCGCAATCAGGAAATTCTCGACGGCAGTGGTTTCCATTTTGTCGGCTCCCTGGTACCGACGCACTTTGCCGACCTGCTGGCTCTCCCCGTCGAGAAATTTCAGCCGCTCAAAGACCCCCGCTTGAAACCCACCCGGGCCTTGCGTCTCACGCGCCAGGTCTGGGAACAGGAACGCACGTTGCTGCTTACCTTCAGTCCGGAGCTGCAGCGCAAACAAATTCGCGGCATCCAGCAACACCTGGCAAAGAAGCGACGGGCCTTAGAAGAGCTGCAAGCCAAGCTGCGGCGCTCGCAAAAGCCCGGGGCCAAAGGCAAAGGGTATAGTCAGGAAAGCCTCTGGAAACAGGTACAGAAAATCTGTTCGGGCCAGCACATCGCCAAGATCCTACACGTCGCCGTAAGCAAAGTCCGCGGCCAGCTGCAACTCAGCTATCGAACCGATGTCTCCGCCTTTACCAGAATAAAAGAACAGCACCTGGGGAAACGCATCCTCTTTACCGACCAGCATAGCTGGAGCAACGAGCAGATTGTGCTGGCCTATCGCAGTCAGTCGCAGGTCGAGGATGCTTTTGCAGACATGAAAGATCCGCACTTCCTGAGCTGGGAGCCCATGTTTCACTGGACCGATTCCAAGATTCGCATCCATGCTTTCTACTGTGTGCTGGCCCTGATTCTGGGAAGTCTGCTGCAGCGCCGCGCGGCCCAGAACGGTTTACCCCTGAGCATGCAGGGGTTGTTCAAGGTTCTCAGCGGAATTCAGGAAGTGACCAATGTCTTTCCGCCCGCGGGCAAGCTTGACTCGCCCGGTCGGCCGCACCTGAAGACAACCCTCACGGAAATGGATTCCACCCAGCAGGCGCTGTTTAGGCTGTTTGCCCTGGACCGCTACCGGAACCCCTGAGTTAGGCTATACAAGCCCAAGTCTCGCAAACCCGCTCCTGACGCGGCTTCCACCTAGTTCCCTTACTGTAATTCGTAAACTGAGGCTAGCTGCAAAGAAGGAAATCGCCGCTGAACAAGCCGAGGAACATGCGGAGTATAAACGATTGAATCTCTGCTCTTTCGCGGAGACAGCTTTCGAAACTCCGGCGCAAACATGCCAGGAAGAGATTCAAGTTCACCGCTCTTGGTTAAGAGCGTTAGAACAACCAGATGTGCTTCCTGGAGAAACCCTCCGTCAGTTGGCAAAGCGAACTTGGGATGCATTACTCAATTCAAAGGAATTCGGAGTCAACACTGATGGTGGTGATGTTTGGTATCCGTTGTTTGAGCCAAGCAAACAACACTTTCAGATACCGTTTGATTCAAAACGATTCTCAGGTGGACCCCTTGGAGAAAGAATCTACGGCGCAGCAAAGCCGGATTGGCTCGACGCCCATTGGGTTCCACCTGGGGATTGTACCGGAGACGAACCGATTGACCTTAAAAGTTTGGAGCCACTTCCTCCGATCACATTAAAGAAGCCTGAACCGAAATCAAAGCCTGAGCCGCGTGTTCCGCCGCCTACGGTTGATGCACCGCCAATCACTGGCTACGAAACCGCATTGGAAGAACAGAACAGATTGTACGGCTTCGGCACGTTTGGGATGACAAAGCCAAGCCATTCATGACATGGAAATGTTCGATCTGTGATCGTGAATTCGATTCCATTCCAAAAGATGGAGTAGTTCACGGCAGAAGAGTGATCGTGTTTGCTGACGGGGCTGTTCATAGTCTTTTCGAAGTCAAGCGAATGAGCGCCGAAGGCAGACACAATCGCTGGCACAAAGCCTCAAAGAAAAGTGGCTGTGAATTCTGTTTCCCACCGCCGAAACCAGAACCGCTCATCATGGCGGAGCAAAGTCAGGAAGTTCAAGTCCCGGAGAAATTGCCGGAAATCATAATCGAGGAAGTTAAACCAGGAGTTGTGGCTGAGATCGAAGGTGAACTAACTACAGCCCTCGCTATTGCGTTTCGCAGACGTAAACAAATTCAGAATTAAATGCCGCTCGCGGCAAAGGAAAAACAAATGAGTAGAAGAGAACAATTGATTGATTTGCTTGTGACTCGAACTTCCGCAACACGAGAACGACTGGAACGGGAATCGACCGACGAATTAGAAAAGGCCCTGGACCGCAGCTTGCTTGCGGGGATTCGTGCCGAAACGATGAACAGCCCGGAAGCCTTAAAGCGTCAGCAGGAGATCGATGCGATCAATGCTGAGAGGCTTTGGACCCGGTTTTTCTTCAAGCATCCAAAACTAAGAGACACCGTGGCAAATCGGAAGATGCTTTTCGAATACGCGTTGAGTCTGTCCGATGACGGAGTTGTCAGATTTCAGCATCTCGATGAAGCGGCAAAAACTCTTCCGGGCCTAGACCACCAGAAAGTTAAGCAGGTTCCGACTGCTTCAAATTTGAAACAGGATGAAGAAACCCTTCGACAGTTTTGCCGGGCTAGTCAGTTGGAGCCTAGCACTGCCGCTCTCAATTTGTTGCGGCAGGAGTACGGAGCAGGTTTTGATTCGGCGCAACGCCTTGCGATCAGGTTTAGTCAACCTTGGTCCTGCCAGTGACGAAATTCTTCAAGAGGCCGCAGAGGAGCGTCAGGATTATCTGGTGAACCAGGCGTCACCACACGAACTACGCCAAGCTGCTCGTAACGAATCCGAACAACGCCGTGCTCAAGCGCAGCAGCAACATGTAGCACAGCAGATCAAAACTCGTGAGCAGGCGGAAGCAGTCCTTGGACTTCCAGTTCTTCCAGAAACCAACGCAGACGGTGTGAAACTTGACGCTATGTTTTTCAAGCGCCTCGCTAACACTGACATCAAAAAGTACAAGCAGTTTTGTTCGCATTACGGCTTTGCAGCAATCACCGCTCGCTTGAATGGCGTGCGGTAAAGGGAGATTTTCAAAAATGACTACAGTTGACGAACTTTTCAATTCTGGAAGAACGCTTTCTCAGGATGAGGTAGATGCATTAATCAAATTCTGCGGCGAAAATAATCTTGCCGTGGACGGTATATCGGGCGCGAACAACGGTAAAGAACTCGCCGTCTACATCGTTGACACGTGGGGGCAGCGGATCACCCCGGCTACACTTGCAGTCGCATTAGAGAAGTTGAAGGACCATCTCACGTTTCTAAGTCAGGCCGAATCCCAATACAACCGCGTAACGGCAGAGAATCCTGCGGCAGCAGCGACTCTTTGGAACTGGTTCGCGAACCAAAAGTTACTGGTCAATACTGGAGACGAAGGCTTCCAAAACGCTTCCAATATCCTCCAGGAACTACGGGGCCATGCTGTAACCTCGGAAACCATTCAAAACGCTATTGCACGTATTGGGGCACCCGTTTCAAGGTTTCATGAGGCTCGACGCCCACTTCATTACGTGCAGGCCCCGCGCCGAACCGAACCACAATCTGCCGCAGCTAAGGCCGACAATTCAACAAGCTCGAACTGGCTTGGCCGTGACATGGTCAAGAATGCTGACGGTAGTTACCGAAGTAAGACCGTGGCAGAGCAACGTAGTGACCGGGAAGCTGCCGAGAGAGCAAATTCGCAGTCGCAAACGCCGTCTCCGTTGTCGGAAACAGATCAGGCGTGGAAGAGGATGGCCGATGAACTCTTGGCCGATGGCACTCATAGCCAGCAGCAACGAGTTCGCGCCGTGTACGACCGCGAGGAAGCCCAGGGGTCTTCATGGCGTCGGATTTTTGAAGCCTGCAAGCGAGAAGTAAATGCTTACAAGAACAGAGGCATCCGATGAAGACAGCATTCGGAGTCACGCTGACGAATTCGGTCCGCAAGACTGAAGACAGCCGCGACATAGTCAACCATCAAATTTGGGTTCCTGAGACCCGCTACTACTCAAAGAATGCTGATCGTCTGAACGGACAGTACCCCAAGACTGTGCGCCTGGCGCGTCCTATGACCCAGGAATGTGCCAAGAATCTCGCCGTGCAATTGAAGGGCGTAGCGCAGGTAATCCAGGTTGTCGAGATTTTGACGGATGACGATCAGTATCTTCCCGAGTCTTTAGACGAATTGAAGTCGCCCGTAGACGAACCGCCCGGAATATCTGATCTCAAATCTGCCGTTGCATATTGCTTGAAATCCGGCATGCCTGGAAGTGCAGTGCTGGAGACCTGCAAATCAGAGGTATTTGGCGCAGCACGTCTACGTGCGGCCCTTCAGGAGTGCTTGACGGATAAGAGAGTCAAGGATGAGGACATCCTCGCGGCAGTCAATCACGCGGTGCAGGGATGAGACGACAAGCAGTTACATCCGAACTGATAAAGTCAGTCGGCTACAACCAGATCACCCGCACGCTCGAAGTTCGCTATAGGATTCAACCGTGTTCCAGTATTTTTCTGTACCTCCGTCCGTGTTTCGCCGTCTCCAGGAGAAGAATCCAGGCGCATGGTGGACCAATCATTGGACCGACTACGCTTATAAACAAATTTCGTAACTTTGATTTTGGCTTCATTTGAGATCACTGAAAGTCTGTCACTTGCCTGTCTCCCTTCCCAGGATTTTGGGCAGATGCGTTCTAATCCAGACCCAGCCTGAATTTAAGCGGAGTCAAACATCCGGCCAGCGCCAGCTTCGGGAAATCCCGACAATTCTGTCGCTGAATCATTGTGCCGGAAAGAATGCCGGACCAGCACTTCGCGAGTGTAGGCGTTCTTCAAACATGGTCCAGGGGCCGGGCGAGGAATTCGAACCTTGTCCGGCTTTCCATTTTGAACGGTTTTGCGGCGCAGCCGCAGGGAGAAGTAATGTTAGAAATCAAAAAGGAAGAGTGCGTTACTTGCGGCACCGGATTTCTTGTTCGTGTTTGCTCCAATTGCGCTGTCGGCCACGATGCGTGGAACATCTGGTTCAGAACAGCCGCCCCACCTGAACTCAAAGACCACACGGGCAGAATTAGCGTAGAAAATAAACGCCTGATTGACTGCATTCTTGATGCGGAATTCGGCGGTCAGGTCACTGTGAAAAACATCGCTGCTGCTGTAGCGATACATTTGCAGAGGGCTAGTGATTTCGTTGACGCCCAACTGTTAGCTCGGGAAACTGCCGCTGCTTCTGAATTGCTGGCTCGTAATCTTGCCGCTGATCGTCATCTCGCTGCTCGATTTCAGAGACACGCTGATCTTGCTGCTCAGAAAATGGTAATTGCCAGAATCAAACGCCTGCTGCGTTCACTGTTGAGCTAACAAGTTTGGAGGGCCATCGTTCGTCGTATTCCTCCAAAGCGATCTTTTCCCCAGGGGAAAGACGCCTTCATAGTACGGCGGACAACAAAAGTTTGTCGTCGGCTCAACCGACGAACAAAAAGAATCGACGGTAGCCTCAACTGCCGCGATTCATTGAGGAGAAGTAATTTATGTCAGAAACAGCAGCAATAACCAGGAAAAGATTTTCAAACCGAAAGCCAGAAAATGCAAAAGTAACGCTTGGCCAAAGTAGAAAGGCCACTTCGTTTCCGCCTGAGAAGGTGGTTTTTCAGGAGAGCAGTGCTAATCAGGGTAAGAAGCACAAGAAAACTTCTGGCGGAAGTGGAAGCTGAATTCGAAGAATTCGGGGCACCACACGGGGCGGCATTGCATTTCGGTGCCGCCTTTGCATTTCGAAAGGTGATAAATGAGATATCAAGTTTCAAGATTTGAAACAATTGATGGCAAATTACAGCCGACGCAACCTATCGGTCTTCTCTATGAAACTCGTGAGGAAGCTGAGAAGAAACTTGCGGAAACACGAAAAACGTTCGAAGTCTTTGCTCGTCACTATCGTTTTGACATCTGCGAAATCCCGGATAAGCCCAAGGAACCGGAACCGCCACTTGCAACAAACGTGATCGTCACAGAAAAGTTCCGCGAGGGTCCCGGCCATCCCTTTTCTCTGTTCATCAACTATCGATGTCCAATCTGCGATCAGTTTCATCGGATTGCTTTAGATGGCGTGTTCGGCTCAGGGAACAGAATCTTTCGATGCGAATGCGGCGAGAAGGTGACGTTACATCTTCAGTTCGACATTCCTGAAGTGCAGGACAAACCGCAGGTGCCGGAGGCGAAGGCAGACTGGCTGAGATTTTGGAATCCTAAAGTTGCCAAACATTAACAATTTTCCCCGTCAAAGATTGATGGGCTGAAGTAAACCGATCTCAATCGGCGAGGAGAAGTATGAGCCTACAAAAAGGAAATATCTCACAAACCAATGCCGTGGAAATAGGAAGCGGCCCAACCGCCCCTCTGCACAATCTGCCGACGTTGGATGTTTCCGCAAGCGGAACGCTCAATTTGGCGAGCATACAGTGCGTCAATTTCATCAAGGGCGTATCCGTCGTTTTACAAAGCGCCGCATTGGTGAAGAACCAACTGGTGTTGTTTATCGCGACGGGCGCAATTGGCCCCGTCCGGATGTCATTGGACAACGGAGGAACCATTGCGGGAAGTTCTGTTTACACTCTCGCGGGTCCTGTGCAGTTCATTTTCGACGGAACCAATCTTTCCTAAGTTGTGGGCATGGCCGGACGGCTGTGCCCTTCTCAATAAATATGAGTCACAAAACTAAATCACAAAAACTTCGTCAGCGTCAAAGCGTCACGATCTGGTATCCGAAGGTAGACGATCTCGTCCTACCAGATGTCCCTCCGCATGCGCAGACCGACGTTCGTCAGATTCTTGGCTGGCTTGGCAAATTTCCCGTTCAGGCTGGCACTTGTTGGAGGTTTCCAGGCAGTGAATATCTTCACGAAAGTCTGAAAGTTTTACTCGCTGGAAGACATTTCAGTTGGCGGCATCTCAGGCAGTCTTCTCCAGAAAGAAAGAGAGAATTGCGGCACATTTGAGGGCATGACCAAAGCTGAAATTTGCCAACACGTGTTTCGGGAAGCCAGCGATAGTTTGGTTGCGCGTGAAAGTGTTAGGAGCAAAATATGACGGTTAAAGAATTCCTAGATTCACTACCAGAAGAGAAACGTGAAATGATGGCTGAGTTTCTTTACAGCCGCACTCCATGCAGGTTCAAACCTTCGGATACAACAAGCCAAGATATTCGTCTGCCCTTGCCAGAACTTTCGCCTTCGTCGCGGGTTCAGTCAGCCGTTCAGTAGCGCGATCACATGCTCGTTTCCACCAATCTTCGGGTTTGTCTCCGCTCGCTGGAGGATTAGCGGTGTATTTTTTCAAGAAATCGTCGTAGTCACCCTCATCACCCTTGTATCCCTTGATGCCAGCAAGTTTTTCTAATCCCATACGTCCGGCGACCATATGTACGGTAATCATAAAAATAAAATCATCTGTCATAATTGCGTCCGGCATATCGTCAGCAATCGTTCGTGCGGAGCTTCCTTTGAACTGGCGGGTCATTACATCGTAGATGATGTCTGGACCAGTGAATCTCACGTTTTGAAGCCCATCCTGCTCCATTAAGACCGCATGAGCGGCTTCATGTAAGGCGACTTCATACCCGTATTTTCTGTCCCCGAATGAATTTTGCATGTCCCCATACAGCCGGAGGAAACTCGGGTGTTGATCTAAGCCTCGTCGCTTAACATCGGTGCAGTCGATTTTAACGTGCTCGATTGATTCCGGGGCGGCAGTTTTTGGATGTTCCGCTTTTGGGGCGGGTTCCCACTTCTTCTGGTTACTCGGCGCGTCAATCCATCGCTTCGCGGCGGCCTCTGCTGATTCCGTCGCGCTATCCTCGAACTCGGCCACACAAACGTCACCCATATAGCCTCGCCATTTACCGGAAGGGGTTTTACGAACGCAGACTTTTCGTTTGCTTGGCATTGTTCGATTCTAAAATGAAAGAGGCGTCCCGTGAGGAACGTCCCGTCGAAACTGCGCTATCGAGTCAACGCTGTCATGGAGCCTTCGCCTCAGAGAACGTCTGCTCGACTCCAAGTCGGTCTTTGATTGCCTTCGCCAAGGCTCGCAGCCAATAGTCGTTGTCGCAAGTGAATGTGCTCTCGAAATAGGGCACAACGTCAAACGGGTCACGATGCCGGACGACGGCACGTGAAAAATCGGTGATCTGTACGTATCGCATGTCTGTACCGCCAGCAGGTCCGGGCGTCAGGAAAATGTCAACGCGAACGATGTCTTCTTTGCGAAATTGAACGTCGATTTCTTCTCCGGTTTCCATAAAATCTGGATTGTCAGGTCGTTCTGCGTGAATTTGAATTCCTTCTGCTGTGACGTTCAAGTAGGCGGGAATTGGAAGCCTAACAGGTATTTCGGGGACCGTCGTTGCTTCCCAACGGAGACGTATCACCGGAAGTTGCTTTGTTGATTTCGCCCCGTCCTTGCTAATCGGCTCTATCCAATCAGGCATACGAATTCCTCGCGCCCAAAAGAGTATATTCCTGTTGGTAGCAAAGCCGGAACGCAGCAAGGGTCAGGGCATCAGAACACTAGTGCCTCTGAATTACATTGACATTTCGTTCTGATTTTGCTACCCTCTTCTAGGTGACGGCTCCGGGCTTTTCTCCGGGGCCGATTGTTTTATCCAACGTCGGACAATATCAAAGAAGAACACAGCCTTCCGTCTGACAACCCTGGTGGACCCTCGATCTAGAGACAATGACTCCTCTAGGTTCGAACAGGTTGGGTGCCCCGGCGAATGCTACCGGGCAAGGGTAATAATCCACAAAGACCATTGGCAAGGTCGCTGGCAGGCTCATTCGTGCGCCCTGCAAGGACTTTGCTATGGCTATACCGTCTAAAAAGTCAGTCCCTTATGTTATTGACGTGCCTCTGGCTCCCGATCAATTTATTTCGATTGAAGAGGTTGCCCGTCGTCTGCACGCCGACGTGCCGTGGGTGCGCGAGAAAATTCGTCGCCGTTGCCCAAACCCGATGCCTGTTTTCAACCTCGGTAGGCATCTCGTGTTTGATTGGGCGCAGGTTGTCGAGTGGGTTCGCAAATCACCGCGCCCTGTTCACATGAAGCACATGCGCCACAAAATGAGGAAGGCGGCATAACCTACCGCCCTGCCTTGTATCGTGCCTCAACCTTTTCAAGCACGGCACGCATTTGCTTTACGCTGGCTCGACCGTAATGCTTGTCGGTCACGTCGCGAGGTGTATGGCGCATGATGTCGGCCCGGAGGCTATGGTCGATGCCCAAATCCTTCATAATCGTGTTCAGCCCACGGCGGAAGGCGTGGATGCCGTGGAACTTGATGCCAGCGCGGTCACAGGCTGGATGAACCTCGGTCAGAATTAAGTGTTCGAGAATGACGGGCGATAGGCTTGACGAAGCCTTATGGAAGATGAACCCATCACCCGAGTTGCGTTTCAAATGCGCTTCCAGTTCCTTAGCAACGGTCTTCACTACGGGCACCGGGGCTTTCGATGCCTCGGTTTTGGTGTCCTCCAGGATAACGTGATTCACGACAGTGCGCCGAATGTTCAGCACGCCTTCCTTCTTATTATAATCCTCCCATTTCAGTCCTTTGATCTCTTCCAGCCGCAGGCCAGTGAACATCGCGATCACGCATGCTGCTCGCATCATGTGGAACTTCTCAACTTCCAAGACCTTCATCAGTTGCTTGACTTCCGGCAGTGTATAGGCGTGAGTGTCGGCATCATTTCCGGTTACCACCATTGCGTCACGCACTGGATTGAAATCGATCAAGCCATCACCTACAGCAGAACGGAATGCGCCGCTGAGAAAGTTTCGAATGTTGCGATATGCGGACGTGGCCCGGACATCATCGCCGTCTTCTGCGATCAGTGCCTTGAACAGCTTGTTGATATCGGGAGTGCGAACATTGCGGAGTTGAATGTCGGGGACAAGGTCTTTGACGACGGTATAGTCACGCTTGTAAGATTTCAATGTGACCTTGCGAACTGGCCGACCATCGGCACCGAGGCCAGAAGCGAGGTACGCTTCCAGATGGGACTTCCAAGAATCAGCCGAGAATCCTTCGCGTTTACCCGCGTTGATCGGAGCCAGCTTCTCATCCGCCATTGCGCGAACGACGGCAGGAGGTTCACCGTTGGAGGAAGGACGAAATTGATCGACCGGGGCCAGCTTGTGGTACATGATCTCTCGCGTCGTCTGTCCGTTCTTCACAACGTTCTCGCGGACTTTCAAGTACCACCACTTGCCACTGATTCGAATCGAACCCTTTTGCATGGCTTTCTCCTATGCCCAAGTATACCCCGGAGTGGGCATAGGATGGGCATAGAAACGTGATATAACAAGTACTGGGGCTACACAAATTGGCTTGACAGAGGTCTGCAAAACCTCCATTCGTGGGTTCGAATCCCACCCGCGCCTCCAAGATATCGTGTTGAGAATGCATCAGTTAATTCTCTTGTTTTTGTCGCCCCAGGTGGTTTCGGGCCTGGTTAGTGGCCACGCGGGCGTCACATAGTCCCGATGAGATTGACGAATACGCCTTTGTGGTTGTACTTCAGATCGGTTAGTTCGTCGGAGAAGTTGGTGAAGTTGTAGCCGACGCCAACCTTCAGGTTCTTGCCAATGTGATGATAGATCGCGGCCAGCGCCCCGCTGCGGCGTTGACTTACATCCGGGAGGTTAAGCGTTCGCACCTCCGCCAGGCTCTCCCATTGCTTGAGGAACCGCCAGTCCACGCGCAACACCGTGAGCTGCGCGGCGTTGTCGAAGAAATTCGGGTGCACGCGATCCAGGCTTTCCTGTCCCATGCGGTAGGCGTACTTGCCTCCGAGGGACCAATTCGCCGTGAGGTCGTAGGTCAGATCGAGCGCCGCGATGTGGCTCTTCTGAAGGAACTCG
>WNFT01012978.1_pt1 | contig 12603 bp, 16 predicted proteins | sample 5400191 | NCBI WGS metagenome assembly WNFT01 (sample SAMN13153359, study PRJNA577476) | soil metagenome | isolation source: 80 cm saprolite under Madrone tree | place: USA:California | collected 2016-06-14
CCGCTGGCCCTCGGAGGAGATCTGGCGCGTGAGGAAGCGAAGCTAGGACGCGAGCCTACTTGAACGCGGGCATCACGTCGTGGGCCACGATGCGCAGGCTCCGCGAGACGTACTCCGGCGGGATGAGGCTGGCCGGGTTCGGCTCGACGATGATGCCGTCGAGGCCGAGCTGCTCCTGCAGCTCCTTCAAGCGGTCGATCAGCTGGGCCGCGGTGCCGAAGGCGACGCGGGTGCGCAGCATCTCCTCATAGGGCAGGCGCTCCAGCTTGTCGGCCTTCGCCGCGCGTCGCTCGGCGGGGCCCGCGCCCGCCCGCCCGACCGTCGCCCGCATGAGCTCGACGTGACGGCGGAAGAAGGCCGTGATGCTCTCCCGCGGCTCCTCGCGCGCGCCCGTCTCGGTCAGGCCGGCGTAGACGGGAATGCGGAGATAGACGCTGGACTTGCCCGCGTGGCCCGCCTCCTGCCAGGATTTCCGGTACAACTTGAGACTTTCCTGAAGCTCGGGGATGTCCAGATCCCGCAGTCCCACGAAGAGCGGCAGCCCCAGCTCGGCAACGAGCGGAAAAGTCTCCATGGTGTTGGCGGCCATCCGGATGGGCGGGTGCGGCTTTTGGTAGGGCTTGGGCGCGACGATGGCGTTCTTGAAGCGGTAGAACTCGCCCTCATAGGAAAACTGCTGCCCCTTCCAGGCTTCCCTGATGATCTCGAGCGCCTCGCGGAAGCGCGCCTGGCTCTCGCCGTACGGAATGCCGAGCATGTCGTACGTGCGTGCCGCCCCGCTCCGCCCGATGCCAAACTCGAAGCGCCCCTGGCTCAGCTGATCGACGGTGGCGGCTTCCTCGGCGCTGCGCAGCGGGTGGTTCAACGGCAGGACCTGCACGGCCGTCCCGACATGGATCCGCTTGGTGCGGGCTGCGATGGCGGTGGCGACGGCGATCGGCGACGAGATCACGGACCGGGCCGGGTTGAAGTGGATCTCTCCCAGCCACACGCAGTCGAACCCCCAGGACTCGATCGCGTCCACGGTGTCGAAGCTTTCGCGGAACGCCTCGACGTCGGTAAGTCCCGGCCGGGCTTCCTCGATGAAGACGCCGAAGTGCATGGGGGGCAAGAGTAGCGCGGCGGGCCCGGGTATTCAAGACGCGATTGCACGCCCGCCTCGCGTGCTACTATCGCGGGCGCTTTCCACTCCAAGCCGAGGAGGCCACGATGCCACTCTTCCGACTCTATACGGGCGCCGACGGCAAGTCCCACGTCGAGCCGATCGCGCTCACCAAGACCCCCGACTGGGGCAAGGGCCTGGCCACGACGCAGATCTCTTTCCGGGAAGACCCGGTCGGGCGTTTCATCGACTGGCATCCGGCTCCGCGCCGGCAGTTCGTCATCATCCTGTCCGGCCAGCTCGAGATCGGCCTGGGCGACGGCTCCAAGCACATCTTCGGGCCGGGTGACGCACGCCTGGTCGAGGACACGACGGGCCAGGGGCATACCACGAAGGTTCACGGCAACCAGCCCTGTCTGACGGCGACGATCCCGCTCCAGCAGCAGTGACCAAGGAGACACTCATGGCGACCAAGGTCCTCTTCGCTCCCAAGCAGTCCGAGGCGGTCATGGAGATCGCGCGCAGCTTGACGCCGGCCGGCTTCGAGCTGGTCGTGGCGGACATCGGCACGCCCGAGTTCTACGAAGCGGCGCCCACCGCCGAGTTCTACCTGGGCCTCGCCCGCCAGATGGGCGGCGAGTTCTTCCGCTCGGCCACGAAGCTACGCCTCGTTCAGCTCTTGAGCGCCGGCTATGATCACGTGGATATCGAGGCGGCCCGCAAGGCCAAAGTGCCCGTCTCGAACAACGGCGGCGCCAACGCGATCGCGGTGGCCGAGCACACGATCATGCTCATGCTGGCTGTCCAGAAGCGGCTCGTGCGCTTCCACAACGACGTGGCCGCGGGCCGCTGGCGCGCCGGCAAGCCGGACGAGACGCGCGTGTACGAGCTGGCGGGCAGGACGCTCGGCATCGTGGGCCTGGGCAATATCGGCAAGAAGGTCGCGCGGCGGGCGGCGGCCTTCGACATGAAGATCCAGTACTACGACATCGTGCGACTCAACGAGGACCAGGAAGACGCCCTCGGGGCCCGCTTCGTCCTCTTCGAGGAGCTCCTGCGCACATCGGACGTGCTGAGCCTGCACGTCCCGCTCACCGACGGCACGCGCCGGATGCTGGGCGCGCGCGAGTTCGCCCTGATGAAGCCGGGCGCGATCCTCGTCAACACCTGCCGCGGCCCCGTGGTGGACGAAGATGCGCTCCACCGCGCGCTGACCCAGAAGCAGATCGCGGGCGCCGGCCTCGACGTCTTCGTCGAGGAGCCCCCCGCGCCGAACCATCCCCTCTTCGCGCTGCCGAACGTCACGCTCTCGCCGCACTCGGCAGGGCCTACCTGGGAGAACTGGACCGCGCGCTTCCGCAACGGCTTCGACAACATCCAGCGCGTCGCCGCCGGCGACAGGCCGAGGTGGGTTATTCCGGAGTTAGCCTAGGGGTCTCTTCCCTGTCGGACCGCCCTGCGAGCGGGTGAACCGGCCACGCGGGTCGACTATTTCGCTCGGTACATTTCGACATCGCCATCCGACGGGCATCGGGGGCCGAGACGCTGAGCCCTGGACGCGATATGTCGGATTGTAAGACCTGACCCCGACTATGGATGGTACGGCCAGGGCCAGCCATATCCCCACCGCCAGTAGGTGGGCAACCATGGGTGTCCACCCGGGCGAACGAACCAGTACATGAGGGTCGAGATCCTCGGGCCTCCGTGCTCGCTGATACACGAGCGCAGACGCTGATCCAGACGCTGATCGGCGCGCAGTCTGTCCTCCGCGCTGCCCCCGCACCAGTACTCCTTGTCGTGTTCAACGCAGCACGACTGCCACGTGCAATCGGGCGAGAGCGTGCAGCCGTCCGTTGTGAATTGATATGGAGGATCTTGGCGAGTCCGTTGGATACAGGCTTGGCGCGCCTCGTCCGCCCATCGGGCGAGCTCGGCCTCGTCGTGCCCGCCGATCGTGCTGCGTGTCGGCACACATCCGCCCATCGACAATGCCAACCAGACCACCATCAGGCGAACCGCAAACGGAACCCTCGCCGCCATCCTGACATTCCAGCACCCACGACCACTCCCGGTCAAGCTCGCGGCCCCGTTCGCCGTGACCCGTGTTAGAGTCCTGGATATTCTCGTCTTCACATCGACTCGTTCGGGGAGGCCCATCATGACGAACACCGCCGCGATTCCCACCGGCAAGCTCGCGTATGCGACGCCGGAGACCGCCCCCATGGTTGAGGGGCGGCGCAGTTTCCTCAAGTACCAGGACCTGGGCGTCACCGCCGCGAGCAGCGGTCGCATGCGCGCGCAGGTGATGAGCGCCACCGAGGGCATGACCAAGCCTACCGGCTGGCACTATCACGTGTGCGATGGCCAGTTCGTCTACGTGCTCAAGGGCTGGGTCGACCTCCAGTTCGAGGACGGGCAGAAGCTTCGCGTACAGGACGGCGAGTCCCTCTACATTCCCGGCGGTCTGCGCCACAACGAGACCGCCACGTCGGAGACGCTCGAGATCCTGGAAGTCTCGGTGCCGGCGGACATGGGTACGATTCCGTGTGAGGCGCCCGAGGGGCAGAAGTAGCAGGGACGCTCGCTCAGAGTTACGACAGGAAGACGCTGACGGGCGAAGCCATCCGGCGCTACACGCTCAGCGGTGATGCCGAGACCCTTCGGGGACGCCTGGCCGACCTTGCGTCGCGGGGCTCGACAGAGATCGCCTATCAGCCCGCCGGCCCCGACATCCCGCGCGAGCTGACCACCTTCGCGCGGATGGCCGGCCTGCAGCGGGGCGCCAGCGGATGACTAGCGGACGGCCTGGATTGCGATCCGGGCGCCCTCGATCATGCGGTCGATCTCGTCGCGCGTGACGTTCAGGGCCGGCATGAAGCGCAGGGCGTCGGGTCGAGGCGCGTTCAGCAGGAGGCCCGTGTTCTCCCAGCCGGGGTGCTTCTCGAGGTCGTCACGCGCGTAGGCGACCACGCGGCCGCCGAAGTCGGCGCCAAGATCGAGCGCCCGCAGGAGGCCCATGCCGCGCTCGTGCGAGAGCCCGAGCTCGCTGACGAGATCGCGCAGTCTCTCGCCCAGGTAGCTGCCCGTGTCGGCCACGGACGTGAGAAAGCCCGGCTTGAGCATTTCCTCCATCACGGCGCACCCGACGGCCGTCATGAGAGGGCTGCCGTTGAAGGTGCCGCCCTGCTCGCCGGGCTCGAAGACGGAAGCCCCTTCTTTCGCGCAGAGAGCGGCCAGCGGCACGCCTCCGCCCAAGCCCTTGCCGAGCGTCATGATGTCCGGCGCCTCGTCGTCGCGCCGCGCGAAGTGCTCGTAGGCGAAGAGCCTGCCGGTGCGGCCGATGCCGGTCTGGATCTCGTCGGCGATCATCAGCAAGCCGTGCCGTTTCGTGAGCGCGCGCAGCTCCCGCAGGAAGCCCACCGTCGCGGGGAGGACACCGCCTTCGCCCTGGACGGGCTCGAGCATCACGGCCACGGTCCTGTCGGTGATCCGCTCTTCCACCGAGCCGATGTCGTTCAGCGTCGCTTTCGGAAAGCCAGCCACCTGTGGAGCGAACATGGTGTCCCAGCCGGGCTTGCCGCTCGCTGACATGGTGGCGAGCGTGCGGCCGTGGAAGCCATGGTCGAAGGTGATGATCTCGGAGGCGCCGCCCTTGAAGCGCCGGCCCCACTTGCGCGCGAGCTTGATGGCGCCTTCGTTGGCCTCGGCGCCGGAATTCGTGAAGAAGACCCGCTGGAAGGCCGAGTGCTCGGTGATGAGGCTCGCCAGCCGCAGCGCCGGCTCGTTGTAGAAGGCCGGGCTGGGCGTGATCAGCAGGCGGGCCTGGGCGGCCAGGGCCTCCGCGACGACCCGCGGGCAGTGTCCCAGGCAGTTGACGGCCCAGCCCTGGACGAAGTCGAGATAGCGCTTGCCGCGGTGGTCGGTGAGCCAGGAGCCCTCGCCCTGAACGAAGACGATCTCGGGCCGCTCCGTGATCTCCATCAGGCTGCCGAAGGCGAACTCGGGCTCACGCATGGTACGGGTCGCTGTTGTGTACTTGCATGAGCCGCTCCGGGTGGGCAGGCGCGCCGAACCCGAACTGCCGGTAGAGGCCGTGCGCGTCGCGCGTGAAAAGCGTCCAGAGCCGCAGCCCCTGCAGCTCGGGATGCGCCATGATGGCGGCCATCAGGCTCTTGCCGACGCCGCGCTTGCGGTACGACTCCAACGCGAAGACGTCGCAGATGTAGGCGAAGGTGGTCCGATCGCTGATCACGCGGGCGAAGCCAACCTGCCGGTCGCCGTCGAAGGCAGGCGCGAGCGATCAGTGGAGACGACGATGGTGCCCTCGCTCGTCTTGCTCGTGTTCCCGCTCATCAGGCCCGCCTTTCTAGCGACGCCGCCAGCCGCCGCGCGAGCGCGCGCGCCGCACTGTCGCTGGGGGTCGCGACGAACACGGTGTCGTCGCCGGCGATCGTGCCGGCCACGCCCGCCAGCTCCGCCTCGTCGAGCGCGCGCGCCACCGGGTGGGCGGCCGCCGGCGGAGTCCTCACCACCACGAGGGAGCCCACCGCCTGGACCGAGAGCGCGGAGCTCCGCAGGGCGCGCTGGAGCTTTGCCTCGCGCGTCGCCGCCGGGGCGAACAGCGCCACCGAAGCCTGGGGCGCCAGGTAGCCGCGGGGAGTCTTTGCCAAGCCCAGCTCGCGGAGGTCCCGCGACAGCGTCGGCTGAGCGACCACGATGCCGCGCTTGCGCAGGAGGCGCTGGAACTCGGCCTGGGAGCGCACGGTGCTCGAGCGGGCGAGGTCGACGATCGCCTCCTGACGTCGGAGCGAGCCTGGATCACGATGTTGATTCATGACTAGTAATAATTATTCATCAGGGTCCGCTTGTCAAGCTCGATGTTTCCGGGGTAGCATCCCCGCACCATGACTACGACTCCGCGGTCTCAGATCATTTCCATCAGCGATCTTGGGTGGCAGGACTTTCAGACCGGCCTCCGCTTCAAGATCCTCTGGGAGGACAAGCCGACGAAGCGGCGGGCCCAGCTGACCCGCTTCGAGCCCGGCGCGAAGCTCCCGCTCCACCGGCACGTCGGCGACGAGCTGATCTTCGTCCTCGAAGGGGTGGTCTCGGACGAGTCCGGGGCGGTGACGGCCGGGAACGTGGGCTACCGGCCGGACGGCTGCGTCCATACCGTCTCGAGTAAGAACGGGGCGACCGTTCTGGCCGTCCTCACCGGTGATATCGAGCCCGCCACGGACCGGGGGGGCGCGCCGCCCTCGCAGATCTTCATCCTCAGCGACCTGCCGTGGATCGAGACGCGCCCCGGAGTCCGTCAGAAGCGGTTCTGGGAGGACAAGGCCGGCGAGCGCCGCGCGCTGCTGGCGCGCTTCGAGCCGGGAGCCACGCTCCCGCCCCATCGTCACGTCGGCGACGAGCTGATCTTCCTCGTCGAGGGCGCGAACGCGGACGAATCGGGCGTGGTGGCGACCGGCAACATGAACTACCGGCCGAACGGCTGCGTCCACACCGTGACGACGCAGAATGGCGCGACGGTCCTGGCGGTCGTCTGGGGGCGTACGGAGCCAGTGTAAGGGTAGAGCTAGCCCGCGGCGCGAAGACGCCCGATCAGCTCGAGGACGCGGCGGATCTCGGCGCCGCTCCTGGTCATCAGCCGGTCGCCCGATTGCGACCAGCGGAGCTTCCCGTCGCGATCCACGATGGCCGTCGAGCGGTAGGCGACGTTGCGCTCCTCGTCCCAGACGTTGTAGGCCTGGATCACCTTCCGGTGCACGTCACTCAGGAGGGGAAACGGCAGCGCGTGCCGCTTGTGGAACTCGGCGTGGGAGAAGGGCGAGTCGCCACTGATCCCGAGCACGACGGCGCCCTGGCTCTGGAGCGCGGCGGCGACCTCACCGAGGTCGCGCAGCTCGGGCGTTCAGATACCGCCCCAGTCGTAGCAGTAGAACAGCAGCACGACGTCGGATGTGCCCTTGAACTCGGCCAGCGAGATGTCGCGGCCGCTCGTCGAGGGCAGAGAGAACGCCGGAGCGTCTTGGCCGTAGCGCAGCATGGTCTCTGAATCCTCGGTCAGCGGTACAGCTCGATGAGCTCCTGGAGGGCGACCATCTGCCCGCCCTTGGTGGACGACGGCACGACGATCGGCGTATTGACGCCCGCCGCGCGCCAGGCCTCGATCCCGTCGCGGACTTCCGTCGCGCTGCCGTAGAGGGTGACGTCGGAGAGCCAGCGGTCGGACATGAGCGAAGGAATCCGGTCCTCCTCGCCCGCGGCGATGGCTTTGCGGATCGCCTGCATCTCCTCCTCGTAGCCCGCCTCGATCCAGTAGTTCTGGTAGTTGGGCAGCTTGACGTACCCGGTGAGCGTGCGCCGGTTGACTGCTGCGGCGGCCGCGCGATCCGCGTCGACGCAGGTCGGCACCATGTCGCCGACAAAGAAATCGGGATTGCTCCTCGCCGCGGCGGGCAGGTGGCTGAGTGACGCCGCCATGTGAGAGCGCGCCGCGTTAGCCCAGACCGCGCCCTGGCCGATCTCGCCGGCGAGCGCGACCATTTTCTGTCTGAGCGTCGCCAGCACGAGCGGCGGCAGCGGGCCCGCCAGCTTCGCCCCCGCCTGCAGCTCGGTGACGAAACGGCGCATATCTTCGAGCGGCGTGCCCGCGCTGACTTTGAGCCGGGCCAAGGTAGGCCCGTGGCTCACGCCGATGCCGAAGCGGAAGCGGCCGCCGGACACTTCGTGGATGAAGGCGGCCGTGTGAGCGAAGTCGTGCGGGTGGCGGGCGTAAATGTTGGCGATGGAGGTCCCGAATCGGATCTCGCGCGTCTCGAGCGCCAGCGCCTCGCAGAGCCCGAGGCCGTCGCCGAAGCTCGGGCAGTAGATGCCGGCGAAGCCTTCCTTCTCGAAGCGCTGGGCGATCTCGATCGTGGCGCGCCGCCGCCCCGCGGCCGCGGCCAGGCTGACGGCGGGCTTTGCTGTCACGCCCACGGCACCCGTCCCTCCCAGCGATTCCACGAGGTGGTTTCCTCGATGGGCCTGCGCCGGCTCGGCCCGTACTTGACGGCGGGGTAGCCGAGCGGGATGCAGAAGTGGAAGGCGACGTCCTTCGGGATGCCGAACATCGCGCGGAAGCGGTCCATCACGGTGGCGTGGAGCGTGGTCGGCAGCGAGCCAATGCCGAGGGCGTGGGCCGCCAGCATGAGGTTCTGGCAGGCGGGGATGATCGAGTTGGCGCCGCCCGGCGGCACCGTCAGCGCGAAGACGACGCAGGGGACGTCTTTCATCGCGTCGGCCAGTCCCATGGCGGCGTTGTAGTTCGTCTCGCCCGGCGGGATGTCCTGCGGCCCGCTCCAGCCGTGGTCGTCCTTGCGCTTGGCCCACCACGCCTCGCGGTAGAGCCCGCCGAACTCGCTGATCTTCTTCCTGTCCGTGACGACCAGGAAGCGCCCGAGCTGGTGGTTGCCGCCGTTGGGCGCTTTCACCGCGGCCTCGAGGAGCAGGCGGATGTCCTCGTCGGGAAGCGCATCGGGCTTGAGCTTGCGCATCGAGCGCTGGGTGAAGACAGCCTCGCCAAGCGACATTTTCAGACGCTCAATATTCATATGGACTCTCCCTCACTGGATGTCGAAGCCACCATGCCGCTCCTCTGTACCACAGATGCTCCTCTGAAGTAAGATGCCTTCATGTGCAGCCCGCGCTGCTTCGAGTACTGGTCGCGACTTCTCGCACTGGCCGACGCGCCGTCTGACGGCGACGTGAAGATGACCCGGCGCGGCTTCCTCGCCACCTCGGCCGTGCCGTTTCTCGCCGCCGCCTCCGCCTCGGCGGCCCCTTCCGTCCAGACGAGCGATCTCCTCGACGCCACGCTTTCCTTCGACCTCCACTCGCATCCGGGCCTCTTCAGGAGCACGTCGAACGACACGCTGGCCGGCCATCGTCAGAGCGCGGAGGCGGGGCGCGTAAAGCTGATCGCGCTCACCGCCACCTCCGACGCGCCCGTCATCGCCCCCGACCGGAGCGGCGCCCTGCGAGTCACGCGCGAGGCCAAGCCGGGGGAGCTCTACGCTTCCATGTACCGACAGATCGATGCCCTCGTGAAGTGGAGCGCCGCGGCGGGCCTGCCCACCGTGACGAGCGTCGCCGAGGCCGGCGCGCCGGGCGCGCCCGTGCGCGGGATCCTCGCGGTCGAAGGATGCGACTTCCTCGAAGGGCGCATCGACCGCGTGCAGGAGGCTTACGATCGCGGCCTCCGCTCGCTTCAGCTCGTGCACTACCGGGTCAACGAGCTGGGCGACATCCAGACGGAGCAGCCCGTTCACGGCGGCCTGACCGGCTTCGGCAAGGAGGTGGTGCGCGAGCTGAACCGCTTGGGCATCGTGGTCGACGTCGCCCACGCGCGGTTCGAGGTCGTGAAGGGAGTGGTGGACACGACGACGCAGCCGATCATCCTGTCGCACTCCAACATCATGGAGACGAGCAGCTGGGCGCGCTTCATCAGTCCCGAGCATGCGCGCCTGGTCGCCGGCACGGACGGCGTCATCGGTGCAATGCCGATCATCTTTGGACGCAGGAGCGACGATATACCCGGCTACGTCCATTTCGTCTCGAGGCTCGTGGACGCGGTAGGCATCGACCACGTCGGCATCGGCACGGACATGGACGGGATCTCAGGCGGCGCGATCTTCACCAGCTACTCGCGCTGGCCGAATCTCGCCGCGGCCCTGGTCGACCACGGCTACCGCCCCGACGAGGCGGCGAAGGTCCTCGGCGGCAACGCCCAGCGCGTGTTCCAGAAAGTCGCCGCGGGGGCGTCCTCTCCGGGTTGATCACTTGTCGTTGTTGCCGGCCTTGTTCTTCGACCCGCCGAGCTTCAGCAACGGGTTGTTCTTGATCTTGCCCGCCACTTCCCCGAGATCGCCTACGACTTTCTTGGTCTGATCCTCGATAGCGGAGAACTTTTCGACCACCTTTGGCAGCTGGTCCATGAGTGACGCGAGGCTGCTTCTTTCGGACGGAATTTCGGGAATCGCGCCCTCGGGCGTGGCGGCCACGAGACTCTGCGCGTTCGGGTTCCCTCCATTCAGCTCGATAAAGACGACCCCGGTGATGCCCTTCAGCTTGAGGCTGGCCTTCGTATCGGTTTTGACCGGCGCCTCCTTGCGCAGCCTGACGTCGACCTGCACCAGGCGCGGATCATCCGAATCGATCACCATCGCCTTGACCATCCCGACATCGACCCCGCGGAACTTGACCGGATCACCGAGGGCCAGGCCGCTGACCGATTCAGCGAAATGGATTCGATAGACGACGTCGTCGCGGCGTCCGGCGTTCGCCAACCAGACGAAGAAAAGTGCCGCGGCCACCGAGAGGCCGATGATGAACAGTCCCTCGAGGAAATAGCGCTTATCCGTTTCCATGGTTGTGTTTCCTTGCGGACATCGCTCCTTGCGCCCGCGGCCCGTGGAGGAATTCGTGGATCCACGGCTGATCGGATCGCATGAGCTTGTCCAGCGTGCCGACGGTGATCTTCTTGTCCACGAGAACGGCGAGGCGGCTACAGACGGTAAAGAGCGTCGTAAGGTCGTGGGTGACGATGACAACGGTGATGCCGAGGCTCCGGTTCAATTGCGCGATGAGCGCATCGATGCCCCCCGCGGTGAGCGGATCGAGGTCGGAGGTGGGCTCGTCCAGAAAGAGAATGCGCGGATCCAGCGCCAGCGCCCGGGCGAATGCGGCGCGTTTGACCATGCCGCCGGAAAGCTCGGCGGGACGCTTGATGCCGGTGTCGGCGGGGAGGCCGGCCAGAGCGAGCTTCATCGCCGCCAGTCTTTCCTGCTCCTCCGGCGGCAGATCGGTGTGCTCTCGGATCGGCAGGATGACGTTCTGGGCCACGGAGAGGGAGGAGAACAGGGCGCCCTGCTGGAACAGGACGCCGAAGAGCGATGCCTTTTCCTCCGGCCTCATCGCATCGACCGGTCTGCCGTCGACGAGAACCTCGCCGCTGTCCGGCCGGTGCAGGCCGACAAGCGTTTTGAGCAGGACCGACTTGCCTGATCCCGAGCCGCCGGCGATGCCGAGGATCTCGCCGCGAAGAACGTCGAGGCTGATCCTGTCGTGCACCCGCTGTGCGCCGAACCGGTTCACGATGTCCCGCGCGGACACGATCGGCTTGGGATGCCCTTGCGTCGCCGGCTTCATAGGCCCAGCTTCTCGAAGAAGATGGAGAACAGCGCATCGAGGACGATGACGATGAAGATCGTCTTGACCACCGCGCGAGTGGTCTCGCGGCCGACGCTCTCCGCCGAGCCTCTCACCCTGAGGCCGTGCATGCAGCCGATGACCGCGATGAGGAAGCCGAAAACCGGCGCCTTGAGGAGGCCCACGTACAGGTCGCTCAGGTACAGGGCGTGACGCACGCGGTCCACGTACTGCACGGGCGACACGCCGAGCTGCACCTGGGCAATCACCGCGCCGCCGACCAATCCCATCACATCGGAGAAGAAGGTGAGCAGCGGCAGTACGAGGACCAGGCCGATCACGCGCGGAACCACGAGCAGGGCCATCGGGTTCATGCCCATGACGTTGAGCGCGTCGATCTCCTCGCGCGCTTTCATGACGCCGATCTCGGCGGCAAACGCGGAGCCCGAGCGGCCGGCGACCATGATGGCGGTGATCAGCACGCCCATTTCACGCAGCATCGACACGGCCACCAGGTTGATCGTGAACTCTTCGCCGCCGTATGGGCGCAGCTGGGCCACGCCCTGGTAGCCGATGACGATGCTGATCATGACGGCCATCAGGCCGATGATCGGCAGCGCGGTGACGCCGGTCTCGTCGATCTGCCGGGAGAGCGACGGCAGCCGAAGTGAACGCGGGTGCGTGAGGACATCGGTGACGGCGTCCGCCGCGCGACCGATGAACGTGATCACGTCGAGGGTGTCGTGCCAGGCCTCCTCCGCGCCCCTGCCCAGGCCGATGATAAGCTGGCGCCAACGGGGTTCGGATTTCGGCTTCGGCAGGGGTTTGAGCTCCAGGCCGCAGACGAGATCGAGCAGCGCCCGGTGCTCGGCCCGGACGCCGGTGAGCTCCACGCCCCTGTCGCCGAGGCCGCACAGGAACAGCGCGCCCGGCGTATCGAGACCGCTCAGGTTGGCGAGATCGAGCGCGCCCTTCTTGCGCTGTTTGAGCGCCTGCTTCAGGGATCTCTGGGCTTCGTGCAGCGTGTGGATGTCGAGCACGCCTTCGAGCGCCAGGCGGTCGCCTTCACCGCTGACGGCAATCGTCGACGCGACCGGTCCGGTCGGCGGCATAGATCTTCGCACGCGTATAGGTTGGGCAAATGATGTGCCACGTATCGAATGCGAGCCAAATCCGCACGCTTGCGATCCCGGGCGCACGGCAGGCCGTCAACTGTAGGGAAAAGAACTCCCACTGCGGTAGGAACTACTCGGACGGATCAGGCCGTCAGCGCCAGTCGTCGACGGACACGGTTTTCTGGTAGTTGC
>WNFT01032674.1_pt1 | contig 12603 bp, 14 predicted proteins | sample 5400191 | NCBI WGS metagenome assembly WNFT01 (sample SAMN13153359, study PRJNA577476) | soil metagenome | isolation source: 80 cm saprolite under Madrone tree | place: USA:California | collected 2016-06-14
GGTCTATCCCTGTTGGACGCTACGCAGAAATCCGTTAGGTTTTCACTGAACGGCGGTCGGTTGCGGTGGGTGTGATTCGGATTGAGAAGTAATCGGTCGGGGACGCGGGTCTTACACATGCCGTCCAAAAATGGAAGTGATACTACGACTTGGTGATTTGTTCGAGCCGCACCTTCAACTCGGGTATCTTTTCAGCCTCGACAGTGAACTCTTGACCGCAGTTGACCGCCCTGGGGATTAATCGCCCTGGGTTGCGACTCTTCCTGCCGCGAGCTGTCCACTTGCGCGAATCATCTCAACGGCGTCGTAACGGTTCGTCGCTTCCACCTGTCGCATGACCCGGCGCAGATGATTCTTCACTGTAAACTGAGACAAATTCAGACTTGTCGCAATCTCTTTGTTAGACAGTCCATCGGCGACCAGATTCATCAGTTGAACCTGCCGATGCGTCAATCTGTTGCCGTTTGCTCCGGTCGAGCGTGCGCATTGAAGATTCCGCCGCTCCTCACTCCAGATATATTCAATCAACACCATGCACAGGTTGGGTGGACAAATTGCTTCGCCTTGCCCCACGCGGCGGATCGCCGCTACGATCTCCAGGGCAGAAGCGTCCTTCAGGACGTAACCTGTCGCGCCCAGAATAATTGCCTTCAAGAAGCTCTCCGGGTCGTCGTCCATTCCTATAAACATGATCTTGAAGTGGGAGTTCTCTTCGTGCAGATTGCGGAGCGAGTGAGAGTTGCTAGACGAGGGAGAATAATCCGCCAGTACAATGTCACAGCCAGATTCTACAATTTGCCCGGAAACGTTTTCGGCATTCGCGACCACCCCGGCCACGAGGATTCCTGTTTGTTTCCTAAGCAGTCGGGCCAGGGTATCCCGAAGCAAGCGGTTTTCCGTCGCAAGGAATACTTTTACGTCGGTGGACTTGGCAGAGCTGTTTGGGACGGTCATGCAATCTCCCCACATTTGGATAGGCTTTTGCCACCAGTTGTAAAGTTCGAGGACATTAGTAACCAGTGGCGCAATCCACTCTAATGTTACTAATAACAAGTGTCAATACTTGTCGTATCTCAATGCGCGTTGAAAGTGATGCAGTTCTTGGAGCGGGGAAAGTATGTTGCGGTCGTCGCGGATGGAAAGGTGCATTTGTATCCTCGTAAGAAGCAACCTGCCCTTGAACCCCTCAGATGCAGGGATATTTTGCACAGCCCAGAAATGCAAATATTCGCCGAGTACTATTGACAACAAAAAGCGGTGAGGATAAATACACGTCCCCAAGAGCACCCTAATAGTGGAACGGTGCCGCTCGACCGCCCATCCCTCGATTAGGACAATCGCTTACCCAGATTTGTTCGAACAGTATAAGTGTGTCTCAACTTCGTTTTTTCTTGGGAGCAATTATGCGAATCAAAGTCCTCGCGTTTGCTGCTTCACTCCTGTTGATTTCCAGCTCTTCGGTAGGAAGATCGCAAACTCCTTCAGCGGCCCCTAGCGCCCCGCAGCGTGATCCCCAGGCTGTAGATATCCTGAAGCAATGTCTCAATCTCGCCGGGGGAGTCTCCACAATAGGGGCGGTCGTTGACTACACGGCTTCCGGAGCAATTACGTACCACTGGGCAGGAAAAGATGTGGAAGGGAGTGTCACCCTCCTTGGCAGGCGCTTGAATCAGTTTCGAATGGATACGGTTCTTCCTTCAGGTGTGCACTCGTGGGTTACGAGCAACGGAAAGGCCAGGGAAAAGGCGGAGGACGGAACCGTGTCTGAAATCGTCGGATTTTCCACTCTTAGTCCGGCTGGTCTAATCAATCCGTACCTCCAATTAGCTGAAGCATTCAGAGGCCGGTCTTTGAGCGTCGAGTACAAGGGCCAGACCAGCATCGACGGCAATCCCGCCTACGACATCCAGATCAAGCGCACGGTCACGCGTTCAGATGGCACAGTTGAGCCAATTGAGATTGGCGCATTGGACGTGTTCATTGACGCTTCCTCCTCGCGAATTCTGCTCACGAGAGACATGGCACGCCCCTCCAGGAACAGTGCTGAGGGACCGCCGCATGAACTGCGATACTCGGACTATCGCTCCATCAACAGCGTCCTCGTTCCATTCTCCATCACCGAGACCATCGGTGGCCAGGAGACTTGGCGAATTCAGTTGGACACAGTTGGCTTCAACTCAGGCCTCAGCGATTCCAATTTCACTCCATAGACCACTTATTCGTTTCTGGACGAACCGCAATTCGAGGAGGGTCCATGAGTTTTCGGAATCTGATCGCGATATTTCACTCAGGCGCACGCCGGGCCGTCTCAATCCTAGTCTTGCTGGGTCTGGCTGCGACCCTATCTAACGCGCAACAGAACAGGTATCTCAACAACATCGGAATCCCTTCGTTCACCGTGGCTGCTCCCGTCGAAAACGGCTTCGTCAACGTTGCAAACGGGAACTTACATTTGGAGATTCCGATTCAAGGCTCTTTCCCCCAACGAGGCGGCCGTAACTTCCAAGCAGTCATCATGTATGACAGCGCTTTCTGGATTAGAAGAAATGGTGTTTGGTGGCCTACAAACGGTTACAGTTATGGTTATGGTTACAACAATTTCTCATGGACTGCACCGGACGGAACTCAACATCTGTTTCCCATTCGGGTGAGCGCTGGCTTCGATCCCGATCCCGGTGGTGACTGTGTCGCGGGGCAAACCGTCACAACCGGAGATGCCTTCGCGACGGACCGGAGCGGGTATCATATGTATGTCGCTACGAACGGGAACTCGCAGATAAGCACGATCGATGTATACGCCCCTGACGGCACACACGTTTATGGACCGGACCGCTTCGCAACGACCGGACCCAGGGATACAAATGGCAATTACTACAGCCACGACGCAAATAAGAATCCGATTGACACCCTCGGCCGCTCCCCAATTGTGGCAACTACGGTTGGCAACAGCACATACATCGATGTGCTGGACTCGCACGGCGACACTCACAGATATACGATCATTTGGCAAGACATCGACGTGAACACAAGCTTTGGTGAGTTTTCAACAACTGAATACAACAGTACAACGTATAACAAGATTTCTGTGATTCAGGAAATTGATCTCCCAGACACAACCAAGTACACATTCACATACGATCAGGGAACGACCGCAGGCCACTATGGTCTCCTGACAGGAATGACCTTGCCCACCGGAGGCCAGATTGCCTACACCTACACAACGTTTACGGAAAATTGGGGCTACAAGTATCGGTGGGTCAATGGCAGGACAACCAGTGGCACTGGGATCGCCAGCGGAACGTGGTCGTATACACCGCAGTTAATCACTTCTTGCACGCCTCCTGCGGTAAATTGCAGTCAGAAGGTCACAGTAACAACGCCCAGCAGCGACTCGACCGTCTACACTTTCAACATGAACGGAGGGCCTTGGGCCTCGCAAGTCCAGTATTACGCCGGCTCTCCTACTTCAGGCACTCTGCTTACGACAACCAACAACAGCTTCGACTACGGGACGAACTGCCCTCCAAACGTCCAGTGCAACAATCCTGGGGCCGCCTACGTCGTAAAGCAGGTAGAGACAACCATCCTGCCGATTCCTGGTGGAACCAGTCTCAATCAGTCAAGACGTCTAACGTGGGATGCCAGCAAAAACGGAAACGTAAATAAACTTGAGGAGTGGCTTTTCTATACGGGCAGTTTGCCAACGGCGGCCGACCGCACCACAAATATCACCTACCTGACCGGTTCAAATTATGCGTCCAGGAATATTATCAACAAGCCAACAAATGTGGTAGTCATGAACAAGAATGGAGCTACCGTTTCACAGATTCAGAAGGCTTATGATGGCTCAGCCCTAGCGTCGGCGACCGGCAAGACCAATCATGACGATGCGAACTTCGGGACCAGCATGACGTATCGCGGGAATTTGACCCAGATTCAGCGCTTGGTCAGTGGCACAACCTACCTCACGACTTCCACTACCTACGACATGACCGGGCAAGTCCAATCCACCACGGACTCGAAGGGCAACCAAACTACCTACGATTACACTGATAATTTCTACGACGATCCCGGAGACGGTTCGACGCCAGCTGTGCACAGCGTGAGCACACCCACAAATGCCTACGTCAAGAAGATCACCTCCCCCATAGTCGGCTCGGCTACCCTGACGACAAGCTTCGGGTACTACTGGGGAACTGGTAAATCGGCGTCCGTCACCGATGCGAATGGCCAGATTTCTTACTCCCACTTCTACGACGCACTAGATCGCTCGACCAGCACTGCCTTGCCGAATGGCGAGTGGACCCTTTTGCAGTTCAATTCAACGGAAACTCAAATTGACAGCTTTACCGGCACAACGAATACTTCGGCATCCACCTCGTGTACCGTCTGTCGTCATGACCGCTCCGTGCTCGACGCTCTTGGCCGACCGATCACTCAAAACCTCGTCAACGATCCTGACGGATCAACCACAACCGCCACGACCTATGACTCCAGCGGCCGCATCGCCACCGTGAGCAATCCATATCGCAGCACCTCGGACCCGACCTATGGACTGGAAACCCCAGGCTATGATGGGCTCGGCAGGACCATTCAATCCACTCATGCAGATGGCGACGTCGCCCACGTCTACTACGGTGCGGCGGTAACCACCGGGGGTGGGACAGCGGCGCGCAATTGCTCTGCCTCGACCTACGGGCTCGGCTACCCGGTGCTCGTTGTCGATGAGACAGGAAACAAACGCCAGAGCTGGACGAATGGTTTTGGCAGAATCATAGAAGCGGACGAACCGAATTCTAGTGGAACCCTCTCGGTCGGTACGTGTTACACCTACGATTCGAATAATAATCTGACAGGGGTATCAAACACGACGACGAGTCAGGCGCGCAGCTATTCCTTCGATCTGCTTTCTCGCGTCACAGCGACCACATTGCCAGAATCAGGTACTACGAATTTTTATTACACAACCACCATCGGTGGTTTAACGCTCTGCAGCGGAGACCCCAGCGCGACTTGTTTGCGAAAGGATGCGCGGAACATCACCACGACTTATGCCTACGACGCCCTGAACCGCTTAACGTCGACGACCTACTCGGATTCGACTCCCACGGTTTCCTACTTTTACGATCAGACTAGCTATAATGGGCTGACGATTACGAACGGCAATGGTCGACGCACTGGCATGAGCGACGGCTCTGGACAAACTGCATGGAGCTATGATTCGGTGGGGAATGTCTTCGCCGAGCAGCGGACGATTAAGGGTGTGACCAAAGCGATCTCTTATACGCACAATCCAGACAGCACGATTGCGACGATCACTTATCCGGGTGGACGTGTGATTACCTATACCGAAAGCAATGCCCAGCGCATGACAGACGCGAAGGACATTGGCAATGCGCAAAACTATGCGACCAATGCAACGTATACGCCACCGGGCGGCATTTCCAGCGTCCTGCATGGCTACGTGAGCGGTGGATTTGCCGGAGTGACAGAGAGCTATACTTACAACAACCGGCTGCAATTTTCGCTTATCCAGGCGACCTCGACGGCAGGCTTGGCGCTCAGTCTGACGTATAGCTACGCGCAGAGCAGCCACAATAACGGCGACATCACCACCCAGAACAATGGCGTGAACAGCGGGAGGACCCAGACATACGCCTATGACAACCTTCGCCGTCTTCTGACGGCCCAGTCTCAGGCAACGAGCGGAACGGATTGCTGGGGATTAAGCTTCGGCAACGGCACGACCGCCGGGGATGACGCGCTGAACAATCTGCTGAACCAGAGCTTGACCAAGTGCGGTGGGTGGACTCTGAACGTAGGAGTGAACACCAACAATCAAATTACCAATACTGGCATAAGCTACGATTCCTCAGGGAACAATACGGCAGATGGCTCATATTCTTACACCTACGACGCGGAGAATCGCATTGTTTCGGCAAGCGGGATGTCCGGCGGGCCATACTGCTACTTTTACGATGGCAATGGGATCCGCGTAGCTAAAGCGCACGGTGCAAGTTGCACCTCCTCGCCCCCCATCGATGTCCTCTATTGGAGGTCTATCGCGGGGGATGCGATTGCCGAGACGGATGCCTCCGGCAACACCAGCAACGAGTACGTCTTCTTTAACGGCAAGCGCATCGCTAAGTTGAATCTCGGTGCAATAGACGTGCGCTTCACGAACGATTCTTGCTCGGGTTGTGGCGGCAATCCTGTCGGTGGCGGGGATCGCAATTTGTTCGTAAACTCCATTACCGCTGGGTCCACCGTTATTCCAGCGAGCGATCCTTCGGTTTCCTACACGGTGCCTACTTGTAATGGGGGCGGGACCCTCGCTTGCAATGGTGACATGATTGCTAACACTCCTGTCGGCGCACCTGGCCAGACCATCGCGGTCAATGCTTACGGTTCTATGGACTACAATATTTACCCCCACATGCAACTGTGGCTGAATGGTATTTTGTTGGCAGAATGGGACGTAACCGGCAGCGCGCAGAACTATTCTGTCGCGATTCCAAGCACAGCTATTCAGTATTACTTTACCGACCACTTGGGGAGCACCCGAGCCATGACCCAGGCCAATGGGACGGTGTGCTTTCTTTCGGAATATTATCCTTACGGCCAGGAACTAAACACGACATCAAGTTGCTCGACGAATTACAAATTCACGGGCTACGAACGCGACACGGAAACTGGCATCGACTACGCCTTCGCCCGCTACTACAACCCACATGTAGGCCGCTTCATGTCTGGTGATCCATTGGGCGGCGACATTTCCGATCCTCAGACCCTCAACCGCTATACGTACACTCGGAATAATCCCATTAACCTTATTGGAACGATGCGATGATGCAGTATCTTCAACAGGTTTACAATTCCAACGTCATCATCGGCCCCGACGGGAATCTCTACCGTCCGACACAGCAGATATGTTCTGCTGTAGCCTTGCCCGGAGCGCCACAGAATTGTATCGTGATTCCTGGATTTCAGGTTGGGCAATCCGCCGGTGGCATTGGTGGCGGGGCTAGAATTGGCCCCGCAAACAACAAGACGCCTTGGTACAAGAATTCATGTATCAAGGATGCTCTCGGCGATGCCGCTTTGCATGTTGGTATTGATGCGATAGGACTGATCCCTGAAGCTGGCGGCATTGCCAGAGTGATTGGCCACCAGGCCGGATACGTTGGAGTGGTAGCCGATCGGCTAGGGGCGAAAGTCATCAAGGGAGTTGGAGGTTCGACGAGCGCCTCCTCCGGTCTCGCGGGGCTGGGTGATACGTCTCCTGATGGGTTGGTTTCAACCGGCCTTACCGTTGCTGGATTTATACCTGGTGCAGGGCAAATCGTTGCCGGAGCATCAGTTGTTTGGGACGTTTACAGAGCAGCAAAGGCGATTGGAAAATGCAACTAGCTAACGACATAAAGAACGACATAAAAGCAGCTAAGAAAATTTGGTTGCCCTGGTGGGGCGTATTGATGTGGATGACTGCATGCGTGCCTATCATCTGGCTGTTCGATCATTTTCGGAGATTTGATCTTGCGCTGCCAGCACTGGTTAGCATCGGGATGCTTGGCTTGGCCATTGCGGCAAAGTGGAAACTGAGGCGGCGTGTGTGGTTTTGGATCACCATGACCGTCCTTGCGGCGCTTCATGTCCCGTTGATTTTGTTTGTTCCCTGGACCACCAAGTGGGTCCCTGCAATCGCGATTGCCGCCATCGGCTCGGCGGATTTGATTGTGATGGTCGCGATTCTTTCTGTTGTCGGGAAATTCGTGGAAAGACCAAATACACCTGAGGGATGAACGCATCCAAAGGACTACGCGTGAGAGTAGTCCCCGCAAACAACGCGCCACGCGAATCACCCCTAACATCTGAAACGGCGTCACCTCGAAGTTTATGCCAGCATCGCCGAGCTTTTGAGATCAGTCCATCGAACCCGGACATCATCGGTATTGAATTTCACGGCGCAGATCGTAGCCCTCTCGTAAACAGAAAATAATTCACTTCGTCAGCCGAGGCGCATTCTGCACAGTGATCGTTAACGAGCAGTTTCATGCGTGAGCCGCAACAACAAATCATTTCAGGGAGTCGCAGTCCAGCCACCGCGCATGCAGCGGTTCCGACCGCCAGCCCCAAGAACTCGCGCCGAGTAATCACCTGTTCGGCTTTGCTAACGAATACGGGGTCATGCGCTCCCAATCCTTTTCTCTTGTGCTGCCGATCTCTCCAAGGTCCACAGGCTCGCCCGGACCCGTTTTCCGGCCAGGAGCAAATAAGAATTTCAGCCACATGGCAAGGATATATTCTTCGCGGAGATTACGGGCCGGAGCAGGTCTTTTGATTATTGCGTCCATCATCTGCGCTCCACGATTCGCCGGAGAGGTTTCGTGTTCACATTGACCACGAAACCCCCACGGAGTGCTATGTTTCAGACCGACCAATCGTTACGTCGCCATCTTCCGATCACATCTACCAACGTCGCCAGGATACATACGCCGATATAAAGCGCCGTAACAGCACCGACAACTCCGAAAACGCCATGCAGTACGCTCATCTTAAACCTCCTTTCTTTCTGCGGAATCATAGAATCGGGTCGTAATCTGTCTGCGAAAAGAACGGATTCATTTTGTCCTCCGGCTTGCTGGCTGATCTTTCAGTGCAGGGAAAATCCAGGTGACTCCTGGCAGAGGCTGGTAATCACGATCAACTCTCTTTGCAATTGGCAACTCAACTCGGCGTCCATTGTTGTAAACACATGTTGCAACCCAGGTGCCGGAAGGAAACAATGGTGTGTTTGCATTCATGCGACCCGTGCGGAAATTTGCTTTATTCAAGAAATCGGCATCGCCGCCTGAGCCTGTCAGTTTCAAAATCTTGCCGCCGATCTCCACGGCAATAGCATCTCGCATTTCCAGCGGACGTTTGCCGAGCCAGGTCTGCGTCGAAAGATTGCAGGTCTTCGGAACAAGCTTGTGATACCACGCGTAATGGTTGCATCGGGAATATTTCCCGGACTGAATATCACACTCAACATCCGCAAAATCCGGCTTATCCATCAGCCTCAATTCGGCAACCTTGTCGTGCCAGTAGACGCAACCGCTGTCGTAATACGTCCTCGACCTTCCGTTCACAATGCGGGTCACGTTTTGGGAAACTTTCTCCGATGGCTTAAGTGAACGCCCGTCGTGAGCCAAGACATGAATTACCTGGAGGTTCGGGTCGATGACATAAACCCATTCGATGAACAGTGGGTCTGGATTGTCAGACGTGATTAGATTGTCTTCATTCAGATCGTTGTGATGGTGATGTTTCGCTTGTGGGTCGGGATATTTCCCGTTTTCGACTTCCTTTCCGTAGATGCCGCCAGAAATGGAATGAGGTTGTCCGGTTATCTTGCCGCAATACTGGCAAACTCCGCCTGCAAGATAGTTACGCCAGTCATCGAAGCGTAGGATGCTCTCGCCAATTTCCGCGAAGGTCTTTCCGGCTAACTGTTCTCGAATTAGGTGCTCAAATAATTCAGCACCCAGGTACGTTGGATACGAATCAGAATGATTGTAAATCCCACGCCAGTTCTTTGGCGTACCGACTGCTACACAGCCACGGGTGCTCATTGTGCTTCTCCTCTCAGGGCGGCCATGCTTGTGGGCATGCCATCGGAGTGAACGTAGCGTCCGGCGAACTGTCCCTCGTGCTCACCGATGCGTGCGATTACGGAGCGGGTGCTCACGACTGCACCGCCAATCCGGCTTCGATTGCACCGTGAATGATGGCTTCGACATAACGCGGTTCGCAGACAACGGCACCGCCAAACGTCAGGGTGTTCTCGTCACCGACGTTTTCATCAAGCCATTGCTTACCGATTGGGGAGATAGGACGAATCAGGAAGACAGAGAAGTGGTTTTCGAAAATTAAGTCAAGACTTGGTTCAGACTGAGGAGAACTGCCGGAAGTTTGGAATGCATCGCTGGACATCGGAGCCTCGCTTTCAAGGCCCCGTTTTTCAGCGAATGCTGAACCGTGGGTGAGATTGTTACTACGGACTATTATACTCGATTTAGCCATTTGCAGCCTCCTAACAGGTTGCTTGGTCAGGAGTCGTTAGCGATTCGCAGTCGCTAGCGGCTCCGCTCTACTTCTTACTGCACTTTCTTCGGACCTTTCGAGATCAGATTGGCACCGAAATTAAATTCAACATCCTTGTCATTTTTCTGAGATTCTCGTTCGTCCTTGGCGATCTGCCGGGCTGCTTCAGCCAGGCCATGAAGCTGCTCTGCGGGATTGAATTTCTGAAATTTCGCCATCACTTCACCGCCTTCAAATACGAACTGATCGCTCGCCGGACAACTTCGGCCAGCGAAACCTTTTCACGCTTGGCCGCTGCTTTTAACGCTTTCATCTGCCCGGCTTCGATCAGGGCGATCAAACGGGTATCCTTCATGAGCTTAACCTATCGTATGGACATGTACATGTCAATCTGTATTATCCGGGAACGGCTTCGTCGTCACAATGACATCGTATGAGTCGAAAGCGGTCACTGGTTATCGGCGAGGATTAGCTTACGGAGCAATTCCACGAAAGATGTTCCGGTGCTATCATTCCCCCAATTTCGGACGGAGGGGACACACGATGACACAACGATTGACGGCGGAGGAGTTCGAAACATTTAGAAAAGACCTACCCACTTCTTTAGGCTACTACCAGGCGACTGTTACAATGATTTCTATCTTCCTAGGTTTCAGTTTTGCCGCGCTCCTACAAATCCTGACAATTCAAGATCACAGAGCGCGGACTTACGATGTGTTAGTTACATTGTTAGTTCTATCTCTCGCCCTTTTCATGACCGCGCTAGTTTTGTTGGCTTTGACAACACATCAGGTTTTTCGATGTTGGAAAGTCTTCTTCCCGCTGAGTTGGCTTCGGCGGATCGGAAGTCTTGCGATGAGTTTTGGCATGCTAGTGATGATTTTGTCCGTCTCGTGGTTATTAGGCCATGAACAAATGCCTATTAGAGCATGGTTGCTTGGAATTTACGGCGTTCTACTAACGGCGACCGTGTTGATCGTCCAGAGGAAGCTTCTTCACGATTATCCGCATCGGATTGATGTTAGCGGGGTAGTTCCATGTAGACCTGAACCGCCGTCACCTAAAGTGAAGCCTGTCACTGCTCCCTAAAGATGGACCGAGGATTAAGAAGGCCGAGGCCCTGGCTCCGAGATCAAAGAATCCCGAGTCCATGCTTTGCGTGTAATAAGCACATCGTAGGCGTGAATCCGTACTGGGAGATGTCTGCGACTATCTTCTTTCGAGCATTGAATAAGCCGTAAGGATGACTGAAAGGGCGAGGCTAAAGTTTACGTGTAATGATTTATTACACGTAAACTCTGGACAAGTTTTTCGAGTTTACTCCAGCGTTATATAACAAATAATGCTTGACTTTATATCCCTATCTGCTTTATTCTCAAGCGCAGAGTTGTGCATCTAGGAGTGGGGTGCCTTTCCGGCATCTCCGCCAACCGAGTTCACCGTCCTGCTGAACAACGGTGGATTCGATGATGCGGCCAGCTTCAGACTGGCAAACCTTAATCAGGACAGAAATTGCTGAGTGTTCGCAGCGCGTCAAGACTCGAACTGGGTCTCGCATTGCGCACTTGGTGAAACTCCATGCCGCAGCGCCGGGCGAGATTCGGCGCAGAAAAGAGGAAAGTATAGATGGCAAACCGAAAATGCGAATCAGCTTCAAACGTTCCGAACATAATGCTCTCGCTTCGTCCCCGTGGACTTCGTCCACCCACCGCTGCTCTGTACATCGGCGGGACCGCTGGCCTAATTGAGCAAATGTGGCGCGACGGAACAATCCCGTATCGCCTGGTGGGCGGGGTGCGCGTTGCTCTAATCGAAGACCTGGATGCATACCTAGATGGACTCGAAAAGAAAACCGGAAAGATGCACGAACCTGTCGCGGCTACCCAAGCGCGAAGAGAGACCGCATGAGAGATCGCACAGGTCATCACACGAAAGGAGGATTTATGCCGATTAGAAAACGTAAGCCACTTCGCGTAAAAGTCAGGCAAGTCGTGAAATTCGACCCGACCGCGAGGAAGGTCACAATTGAACTGACGACCAACACTTTCACAAGCGCACTTGAACTGTACGAAGCAATGCGCAAAACGAAGCTTTAGCCGCACGCCGCAGCGCATGTGCGGCGAGAAAAGAAGGTAAATCATGAGCAAAGCCACAAAATTAACCGAAGAGCAGAAGCTTGTTGCGATCATGGCGGCGATTATTCGCACTCAGACTGGAAAGGATACCGAAGGCGTAGCTGTTGATTCGGCCCGTAGCATCCTTCAACTTGTTCGCAAATGACAACCGCATACATCAGAAAATCTATGCCGAGGAAGCCGCCTGTAAAGCGTGCTTTCTCCGGCGTGGTGGGTCTTCCACCTGAACCGGAGATCGTGGCAGACCCTGCGAATCCTGTTCCCGCGATTGAACCGGAGGTTCCAAAATCGGCTATCAAAAATCGTCCGCCGAAGTCTGCTCCGATAGCGAAGCAATCGTTTCGTACACCTAGACATTGGATTCCAGACATACCTGGACCTT
>WNFT01004182.1_pt1 | contig 12602 bp, 15 predicted proteins | sample 5400191 | NCBI WGS metagenome assembly WNFT01 (sample SAMN13153359, study PRJNA577476) | soil metagenome | isolation source: 80 cm saprolite under Madrone tree | place: USA:California | collected 2016-06-14
TGGGAGTGAGCAGCAGGATAAGGATCGCGCGGCCGTATCCGGCGCCGTGCACGATGTCTTCTGTGCCATAGGTTCCGCCCGAGACCATAAAGAAGGTTGCGGCCACCAGCGGCCACAAAGTGAGGCGAACCGATTTTTTGGGATTGGAAATTGCGGCGGGTGCGAGGACTTCCTGACGCGGCGCGCTAGCTGTGGCCAATTTCGATGGCTTCCTCCTCGAGCGACTCACTCTCAGCAACTCCGCGCGGGCTGGGCGCTTCGGGCTTCCGGTAGTTGGATTCCGGAAATTCCGCTGGAGTTAGTTCGCAGTGATGAGATTACGGGAAATTCGCGGCGATGCAAGAAGAATTTTGCAAAATTTTGTAAGGATCAACCACAGAGGGCACAGAGGAACACAGAGGGGCTACCTCCTCCAGTCGACACCGTCAACCATTCGCTTGATCCCGTCGCGGAGATGCGCCACATGAAAATTAATTAGTAAGCCAACGCCGCGTCCGCTTAGGCGCATGTAGGAAAGCAATTGGGCCTGGTGAACTGGATTGATCGCCTCAACGCACTTGATCTCGACAATTACCAGATTCTCAACGACGAGATCGATCCGGTAACCGAGGTCGATCTTCTCGCCATCGTAGACGACCGGTAATCCAACTTGGCTAGCTACCCTGAAACCTTGCTTGCGGAGTTCGTGCAGCAGGCAAGCTTGATAAGCGCTTTCCAGTAGTCCTGGTCCGAGCACCGAGTGGACTCTCGTCGCTGCAGTCACAATGCAGCGGGTAATCTGATTTACGTGAGGAGTGAACTGTGGGGGCGCGGCGGCCATTTGCATGGAGCGGCTATATCACAATCGAACGATTCTCCTCTGTGATCCTCTGTGTCCTCTGTGGTTAAAGATTCTTGAACAGTTCCGATCTGGGATCCTCGGGGTTGAGCTTGGCCAGTTCGCGTAGGAGCTCTTTTGTCCTTTCATCGCGCGGCATAGGAACTGTCACCTTAATTTCGACAATCTCGTCTCCGCGATGGCCTTCTTTGGTCGCCGATGGCACGCCCTTTTCCCTCAGCCGGAGTTTCTGGCCGGACTGCGTTCCCGGAGGGATTTTGAGCTGCGCCCGGCCATCAATCGTTGGCACTTCGATTTTTGCTCCCAACGCGGCTTCGGTTGCGGTGACCGGGACTATGATGTGGATGTCATCGCCCTCGCGATGGAACACGGGATGGTCACCGGTGCGGATAATGACGTAGAGGTCTCCGGGTGGGCCCCCGTGCAGCCCGGCATTGCCTTTACCCGCAATTCGAATGCGCTGTCCATCGCGGGTGCCGGCCTTGATTCGCACTTCAAGCGGCTCGGTGCGCTCGACTGTCCCTTCGCCATGGCAGACAGGGCAGGTGGAAATGTTCTTTCCGGTCCCGTGACAGCGCGGGCAAGCCACGTTGAACTTCATGCGTCCACCGGTCTGCTCGATTGTCCCCTTGCCTTTGCATTGCGGACATACGCCCGGCGCCTCGATGTAGCCATTCCCGTGACAATTGCTGCAGACATCGCGGCGGGTGAGGTTCAGGCGCATGACGCCTCCGCGGATCGCCGTCCAGAACGGTACGTTCACCTGGTATTCGAGATCTGTCCCAGGCTCAGGGCCTTCCTGCGTGGCGGCGCCGCCGCGTCCGCCGAAAATTCCGGAGAAGATGTCGCGGAAACCTCCCGTGCCTCCACTAGTTCTCCCGCGCCCAGCTCCTTCGAACAAATCGGAGAAATCGAACCCTCCGAAATCGAAGTTCGCTCCCTGACCGCCGGCGCCAGGCTGGCCGCCGGGAAAACCGCCAAATCCACCGGCACCGGTTGGGCCTCCACGCGCATAAGCCTCAGCCGCCGCCGGATCAATATTGTCGGAGTAGAACCCGAGTTGGTCGTAAATCTTGCGCTTCTTGGGATCGCTGAGTACGTCGTTAGCTTCGGAGAGGGCCTTAAATTTTTCTTCGGCAGTTTTGTCTCCGGGATTGACGTCCGGATGATATTTGCGCGCAAGCTTGCGGAATGCCTTGCGGATGTCCTCGGTGGAGGCGGACTTTTTTACGCCGAGGATTTCGTAATAGTCTTTCTTGGTGGTGGTTGCCATTTGTGCAGAAGTCTAGATTACCTATCTTTGCCCGACACGCGCCTTGCCTCATTGATTGCAGCTCTAGCAGCCGCCTTGCCGTACATTGCAGTCAGAGCTTGTACGGCCACGCGCCTGACATCGAGCCGCGCACTGATCCTTGCCCACCGGTAGCCATACTCAGCCAAGGCCTTACCCCCAGTTGCCTTGGGATGATTGATACGTTTCATCAGCGACTCCCCTCAAACGTTGATGTTAATTAGAGCTTTGATGCTCTCCGTTTTCCAAAATCCCAGCACGCTCGTACTTCGCCGCGTCCACGTACACGGGAATGCGATGCACCCCTTGCGCCGTCGGCGCAAACACGTACCAGCGCCTTTCATCTTCCACGAATGCTAAAAAATAATCCTTACCTTTGACCTGAAATTGCAACTTAAATCTCCCTTCTTAGCCCAAAAAGCCAGCCACGGATTCACGCGAATTCTCACGGATTATCTTGATCCGTGTTAATCCGTGCCCATCCGTGGCCGAGTAATCTGCCGAGCCGCGCGCGGCCTGGCCGGGTCAGAGACCCGGCCCCACACAGTACTTGCTGAAAGCTGATGGCTGAGAGCTGACAGCTTTATTTCTTGTCTTCAACATCTACGTACTCGGCGTCGATCACGCCTTCATCTTTCTTGGCCTGACCATCGCCGCCCGGCTGCGGACCTGCTTCTGCTCCTGGCGTTGGACCTGCGCCAGCGCCCGGGCCAGGTTGAGTCGCCTTGTACATCTGCTCGGCCAGCTTATGCGAGGCCTGGGTCAGCGCTTCGCGGGCACGGTCCATTTGCGCTTTGTCGTTCGACTCCAGCGCTTTCTTCGCGTCGGCAAGCGCGTTTTCTACCTCTCCGCGTTCGGAGCCGGAGATCTTGTCGCCCGACTCACGCAGCATTTTCTCGATCTGGTAGACCATGGAATCGAGCTGATTGCGAGCGTCGATTTCCTCGCGCTTGGCCTTGTCGTCGGCGGCATGCGCCTCGGCATCTTTCGCCATGCGCTCGACTTCCTCTTTGCTCAGACCCGAAGACGACGTGATCGTGATCTTCTGATCCTTGCCGGTGGCGTTGTCTTTCGCCGTAACATTGAGGATACCGTTCGCGTCGATGTCGAACGTGACCTCAATCTGCGGCAAACCACGAGGAGCCGGTGGAATTCCAGTCAGATGGAACTTGCCCAGTGTGCGGTTCTGCGCCGCCATCGGACGCTCTCCCTGCAGTACGTGTATTTCGACCGAAGTCTGATTGTCGGCTGCGGTCGAGAATGTTTCCGTCTTGCGCGTCGGAATCGTCGTGTTGCGCGGAATCATGGGCGTTGCCACTCCGCCCAGCGTTTCAATCGCCAGCGTCAACGGAGTGACGTCCAGCAAGAGCAGGTCTTTCACTTCGCCCTTGAGCACGCCGCCCTGGATCGCCGCGCCAACTGCCACGACTTCATCCGGGTTCACGCCCTTGTGGCCTTCCTTGCCGAACAGCTCTTTCACAAGCTGCTGAATGCGCGGCATGCGCGTCTGTCCGCCGACCAGCACAACTTCATTAATCTTGCTGGCGTCGACGCCCGCATCTTTCATGCACTGCCGGCAGGGTCCTACTGACTTCTGAATGATGTCCTCGACCATGCCTTCTAACTTCGCCCGGGTCAGCTTCTTCACCAGGTGCTTCGGACCGCTGGCGTCGGCGGTGATGAAGGGCAGGTTGATTTCGGTTTCCATGGTTGTGGAAAGCTCGATCTTGGCGCGTTCGGCCGCATCCCGCAGACGCTGCAGCGCCATCTCGTTACCCTTGCCGCGCAGGTCGAGACCTTCATCTCTCTTAAATTCGTCAATCAACCAATCGACTAACCGCTGATCGATATTGTCGCCGCCGAGGTGGGTGTCGCCGTTGGTGGCTTTAACTTCAATTACGCCTTCACCGACTTCAAGAATCGAAATATCAAACGTTCCGCCGCCGAAGTCGTAAACGGCGATGGTCTCGTCCTTACCTTTATCCAGACCGTAAGCCAGCGCCGCCGCCGTCGGCTCATTGATGATTCGCTTCACATCAAGACCGGCGATCTGCCCGGCGTCTTTCGTCGCCTGGCGCTGCGCGTCATTAAAGTAAGCGGGCACGGTAATCACCGCCTCGGTCACTTTTTCTCCGAGATAGTCTTCGGCCGCTTTCTTCAGCTTCTGCAAGATCAACGCAGAAATCTGCGGAGGCGTGTACCGCTTGCCCTGCGCCACTACGGCTACGTGGTCGCCCTCACGCTCCACTTTGTATGGGACCATCTTCATTTCTTCTGTCACTTCGTCGAAGCGCCGTCCCATGAAGCGCTTGATCGAATAAACCGTGTTCTCGGGATTGGTGATGGCCTGTCGCTTGGCCACCTGTCCTACCAGCCGCTCGCCGGTTTTGGTGAAGCCGACGACGGAAGGCGTGGTGCGTCCCCCTTCTTCATTAGGTATGACCTTGGGCTCACCGCCCTCCATGACGGCCACGCAGGAGTTGGTGGTGCCGAGGTCAATTCCGATAATCTTGGCCATAACTGGCTCCTTTCACTTCTTATAAGTGCTTTGAATTCAACGTACTCACGCTTGCGCTCTGGAATATTATGAGAATTGAGTGCGATGTTGTCAAGTTTTAGATGCGGGAGGGGTGGGGTGGGATGCGAGCAAGGCTCGCCCGCCCGGACGAGGGCGTCGGGCAACGTGTTCATCAATTGAGGGCGGCGATGATTAACCGACCGCGGTCAACCTCTTGCGGTGCGTTACATCGCCGGGCGGGTGAGGGCACCCGCCCATACATGGTCTGTGCTAATGATTGGGCATCACGAATTCACGAAACGCGAAGGATGACTAAAGTAAACAAGCGCACCCCGAATCGGCTATTCTCAGAGGACGATGAACAGTCACGAACGTATGCAACGGGAGTCCAACCTTGTCGCGATCATTAGAAAGAAGCTTCCAGAGTTCGCGAAAGCGTGCGCGGATGACACGGAATTAGTCTTGATTCATCAAGACGCTTTTGCCGCCGACTACCAAGAAGACGAATACGCGCTTCTTGGGATGGCGATCAAGTATGCTGGCCTTCAAGGGAAGGAAGTCCGTGTGATCGGGAAAAACCGAAGCACACTGCGCGAAGAAGAGAAAATCCAGTGACAGAGTCTCTTCAAAAGCAGGTGGCCCATCCTAACCCGCACCTTTGCTCCAGAGGTGCCCTCAAGCGGTTCCTCGGCTTCGCTCGAGATTTCGGCAGCGGGCTCAAACGTCCGCTAAGCGTCTCAACTTGGGTCGCGGCTTTTTCTGTCTGTCGGAACGGATTCGTGTCAGGGCATGCCTTCAGGCGTGCCGCATGCGACGTAATTGATTGGCGCCTTTAGGCGCTGCGACCAGCGGCTAAAGCCGCGGATGTGGGACTCGTTCCGATACGGCTAAAGCCGTATCCTGACACGAACCTCCCGCTGTTTGGGTCATCTTAGTCGCGACTGGTCCCAAAACGGACTCCTGCCACGTAGATTTCTCCTTGCATTGTGACCCTTGTCACATCGTTTCCATGAGTCCGCGTTTGAAGATTCGTGTCTGGCATGCCGTTTGAGGCGTGCCGGAGGAAGTCGAAAGGAGAGAGTCTTCAGCCACATTATGGCCATTCCCAACCGCAACGCAAATCCCGAAAACGTGGTTGCCGGCGCTCGTACGTTCCTCACGACATCCTCAACCGCCGGCAGACGCAGGCTTCTGCAATCCGATCATTCAGCCCGGCTCTTTATTCGCGTATTGTACAACTGCCGGACACAGGGAAAATTCCGCTTACACGAATTCGTGGTGATGCCGGACCATTTTCACGTTCTGCTAACGATTGATACGGGAATGACGATTGAGCGTGCCGTTCAGTTAATCAAAGGTGGATTTTCGTTCCGTGCTGGCAGGGAATTGGGGATGAGATCGCCGGTTTGGCAGAAAGGTTTTTCGGACAGGCGCATCACGGGAGTTGACGAATTCGAGCGAATCCGAAATTACATTCACAAGAATCCGGTCAAACAGCTCCTGGTCAAGGAAGCGCCTCAGTATCCATATTCTTCCGCGCATTACGGATTCGAGCTCGATCCCGCGCCAGTCTACCTAAATCCCAAGCTGATAGCGGCTGTATTCCGTGCCGCTAAAAGCCTGCCTGATAAGGCGTCAAGAGATGCCTTTTTTCATGCCGTTTCAAAAGCCGGTTAACGTTCCTATCGCCGCAGCTGGGGGATAATCCAACCCACCAACGCCCGCGTCCACTATCAGCGTTTGTCGTGGCGGCTAAAGCCGCCATCTTTGCGCGGCTTTCGATATGGCTGAAGCCATATCCTGACACGAACCGCGAGTGCCCGTGGAAGAGCGGCTCTTCAGAGCCGCGTTCGTGTCCTGAAAATAACCCGCCCTTTAGGGCCTGTCACGGGCTCAAGCCCGCTGTTTCCGAGTCTCGATCTTACGCGGCCATAAATGGCCGCTCTTCCACTTGTCGCCGGCCGGTCCACGCACGTGTCGAACAAGAGTGTCCGACCCATACGGCTCGACGAATTACTTCACACTGTCTTCCGCATCAACACATGTTTACTGAACCGCGTGCTGCCGAACGGAGCTACGACTGTGAATCCCCGCTTCTCGAACTTGGGCGGGTTCTGTGTCGGTGAGCGCACCTTGACTGCGCCAACTCACCACAGCTCACGTAGCCCGGACGCCCTCCTTCGACTTTGCTCACCACGGCACGCGTAGGACTGTGTCCTCGCATACATCTCATGACAAATTGCGCTTAACTCCCGGCTATAATTCACGTCCTCGTGGTCTGTTCAGGAGGATATTGCGATGAATCGCGAACGGGCGCTGAAGATTTTGTTGGTATTGGTGGGATTGCTGTTTACGGCGGCAATTTATCCAGTGACGCTGATCCTATGGCATAGGGATCAGCCCTCATATGAAGGTGCGATGGGGCTCAGTCTCTATGTCACGCTCGGGATTCTCTTGCTGATAGCTGTGCGGAACCCATCGGCACATCGCAGCCTGATCGCCTTCGCCGCATGGTCGAGCTTTGCTCACGCAGCGGTAATGACGGTCATGGTATTCCGCGATGCACGCTCACGCGATGAGTGGCCGGCCCCGGCTATCCTGATTGCCATTGGCCTAGCCATGATGGTACTGGCTCCGGCAAAGCAGTTAGGAGAGCGGGCATCCGCAGCCGGAGCGTAGGCTCGGCGGGTCGCCCACTTCTCCAAATTCCCAAAAACCAGGGTGGCGGGTGGCGCCACTTTTCCCACATTCCCAACACGAGGGTGCCATCCTTCGACTGCGCTCAGAGCCTGCCCTGAGCCTGTCGAAGGGACAGGTTTTCTCGCCTTTTCTGCGAGAAGTGGGGCTTTTCGAAATCCAGAATTTGGGCTACTTCGCTGGGATCAAATCAAATTTGCCGGACGACTCTTCGTAGAACAGCGCGCCTTCTTTCTTATCTCCGCCGCTCCAATGCTTGTGCCCTCCGGGAACACGTATGAAATCACCCGGGCCCACGCGCTTCTCACCGGCGTCGTCCTTGTACAGATAGGCGCCCTTGATCACGACAAGCCAGACATCGTTCGTGTGAGTGTGCATTCCGGCGTCGAAACCCGGCACGAACTTAGTGAACGTGCCGTGCGCTCCCGTACTTGCATCTCCCCAGATGGGGGCCATCGAGGCACCGCTGGCACCGTTGGGACTTACACTAAATTTTGCGTCTTTGGCGGAAACAAAGATGACTTTTTCGCCTTCAGCTTGTCCCTGCACCCGCCCGATGGACCACGCGAACAAGAGCGCCACCGCCACCCCAATCATCAACAGTGATCGTTGCATGTCATTCTCCTCGGTTTTTTTCGTTGTAGTTCTCGATTCAAACTTAAAGGCGGACGCATTTTACACCGGTAAGCCGCGTTTTCTCCGGTAGAATGACCTTCCTCTCGGTCCGTTCTGCCGAATCGGTGATCGGCGTGTACGTGCACTTTTTCCTATTTTAGTTTTTGGCAGGAGGGCACAGTGATTCGAGAACGAGCGCTAAAGATCGTGTTGGTGATAGCGGGGTTGCTCTTTGTAGCTACTGTTTACGGGCTGGTGAAACTGCGTGAGGAAGAAACCCTGCAGATGATGCTCAGCATTTACGTCACGCTGGGAGTTTTCCTGCTGCTTGCGTCACGCAACCCGTCCGCGAATCGCAGCTTGATCGCTTTCACAGCATGGTCGAGTTTTGCTCACGCCGCCATTATGGCGGTGCAGTCATTGCATAATGTGAGCGAACGCGGACATCTGCTGGCCGGCGTACTTCTGTTTGTTATCGTCGGTGTAGCATTGATCGTGCTCGCGCCAGCAAAGCTAAGAGTGGCTGGGGAATGATCGCAGCGAGGCTGCCCCAACCCGCGGTTTTCGAAGGGTGGGGAAACCCCGATGGAGTGCGTTACCTACAACATTGTCGGACAAGAGTGTCCGACCCACATGGTCAATGCTCATCGCCGCAGCTCCGGGATCATTCTCTCCAGTAACTCCCGCGCATTCACAGTCAGGTTCGCCCCGCGGCTAAGGCCGCCATCTTTGCGGGCTTCCGATATGGCTGAAGCCATATCCTGACACGAACCGTTTCCCTCAAAGGCCGCCATTGATCGCAGCAACTCTGCCGGCTGAAAGATTCCCGGATCGGGATCAGCATTTCAATATTGTGATAACCATCACAGCTACGGGCTTCGAATATGTGAGATTCGTGTCAGGGCATGGCTTCAGCCGTGCCGTAATACGGCGAAGGAGACCGGCTTCAGCCGCTGCGTATGGCGATTCCCATCCGACATGCAGATCCTGAAAACGTTGCAGCCGGCGCACGCACCTTCTTCGTGACGTCTTCAATCGCGGGAAAGCGCAATCTTCTACAATCCGACCGCTCTGCTCGGCTTTTCATTCGCGTGCTGTACGACTACTGTGCACAAGGAAAATTCCGTTTACACGAATTCGTCGTGATGCCTGATCATTTTCACGTTCTCCTAACGATTGATGCTGGGATGACGATTGAGCGTGTTGTCCAGTTAATCAAAGGCGGATTCGCCTTCCGAGCTGGCAAGGAAATCGGAATGAGGTCTCCAGTCTGGCAGAAGGGTTTTTATGATGCGCGCGTATGGCACTCGCAGCAATATGAGCGGTCGCGAGAATACATTCATAACAATCCTGTGAAACGCGGACTTGTCAGGGACGCGGACCAATATCCCTATTCTTCAGCAGACGGTGGGTTCAGACTTGACCCGGTGCCGCAGGGGCTAAAGCCTGTCTCGTTAGACGTTCAGAGCGGCACGGCTGAAGCCATATCCTGACACGGAACTTTTCGCGCCAGCCTGCTGCTCCGCTCCGATCCCTCTCTTTGTTTGCCGTCTCGCGACTGCCACGTGCGAGGTTTGTGTCAGGGCATGCCTTCCATAGGTTGCGGAAAAACTCGCGAAAGCAGATTCCTCACCGCTAAAGCGGTTCGGAATGACAAAAGGTAACGGTTTAGCGGCACCAGTAAGCTCATTTCCCTTCCCAAGTAGGTCCCAAAGCAGAGTTTTTTCGCAGCCTGTGAAGCCGTGCCCTTACCCGAATGCCGCCGAGCTATCCTCGGCCGGACAGCCCCTTCGACAATGCTCAGGGCAGGCTTGGGCGGCAGTCCCTACACAATCGGGCGGAACGGGCGAGACGCCCGTCCTCCACAGAATCGTCGGCACACAAGTCTGGCGAGCGAGGCTCGGGTGGGACGGCTCGCCCAAGTATCGCAACAACGGCGAGATCCAGGCCAAAGTGTAATATGCGCGGATTTGCCGATAGAATGAAGCCGTTCAAATGAGGAGAACATTGTGGCTTCTCCCCGAGTGGATCTCTACAACACCGCTTACAGAAATTATGAGCGCGACCTCTATCGCGAAGTACGGCTTGAAACCTACGGAGAAGATTTCGGCCAAACCAGTTGGGTGACGACAGAGGAGTCTCACGAAATCCCACGCCTGCTGGGGCTCACTTCTGCCTGCTCAGTTTTAGAGGTTGGTTGCGGTTCGGGCGGTTACGCATTGCACCTGGCAGAGACTTACCAGTGCAACGTTGTTGGCTTGGACCTGAACGCCGAAGGAATCCGAAATGCGAACGCTCTAGCGGAGCAGAGGAAGCTAGGCACGCTTTGCCGGTTCCAAGAGTGTGATGCTTCGCAACCTCTTCCATTCGCGGATGAGAGCTTCGATGCCGTGTTCTCGAACGATGTGCTGTGTCATGTGCCGGGGCGCCTCGGGTTGCTGCGTGAAATTTTCCGCATCTTAAAAGCGAGCGGCCGGCTGCTGTTCAGCGATGCGCTGATCGTGGGCGGAATGGTCTCGCACGAGGAAATCGCAATGCGTAGCGCCATCGGTCGTTATTTTTTTTCTCCTCCCAGGGAAAACGAAAAATTGCTGGAACGCGCAGGTTTGCAGTTGATTTGCGCTCGTGACACGACCGACTCCGCTGCCGGAATCTCCACACTGTGGCGCGATGCCCGGGAGAAAAGAAAAGTGGAATTCATGGCGGTTGAAGGAGAGGCCAACTTCAAGGGCCTGCAGCGATTCCTGGATTGCGTGCACAAGCTCTGCAGCGAACGGCGGCTGCTGCGCTTCCTGTATGTGGCACGGAAGTAATTGTCTGGACAAATCTATCTGGATAGGTTCGCAAAATTGTCGGGGTTTCGATTTTCCGAATTCCCAACGGATTGCATTAAATTTCTTGCTTTATCCGATTTTATGAGATTGTAATTCTGCATAGCTTGCTCGGCCCAGATTCGTTTTTTGGCCGAGACCCGCCGAAAGTGCGCTCACAAACGAGAGCAAACGGACCAAAAAGATCATTTCCTTTTCATTTTCCGAACACCGAACGCAATTTAAGTTGTTTGCTTTGCGATAACTCGCGAATTTAGCTTGACGGTGAATTCCGTACCTAATTTTCCGTTTCGGAGGTTTCACCGTGAAAAAGCTGTTTCAAGTTCTCACCCTTCTCGGAGTTCTCGCCTACACGTTGTCAGCGCCAGTTCAAGTGCGTGCGGATGGCGGTGGTCCATGGCCAAAGTCCTCAACTTGTCTGACAAACGCCTGCTAGCGCCCATCTCGGAATCAATTGTGGACTGGTTGCCAAACTGCTATCCTGCCGCAATCAGTCCACCATGATGACCTCATTGTTGTATGCGCTTTGGGTCATACTTCCGCCCTTACAGAGCACGATTGGCTATCGCATGTGGGCGCGGCAGCTCTATCGCGACTACCCGCTGTTTTTTGCGTACACCATTAGTCAGGTAGCCAGGTTTGTAGTTCTCTTCTACTGTTATCAAGCGGGTATCCGCGACGTGTACCGTCAAGCGTACCTCACCGCCGAGGCGGTGGATCTCGTAATCAAATTTGGTGTGATCTGCGAGCTGTTTTCACACATTTTCCGCCCTTACGATGGCATCCGCCAGTTGGGAGCGGCGCTATTGCGGTGGGCTAGCGTGATTCTCGTGATAATTGCGATTGTCGTCGCCGTATTCAGTTCAGGCCCGGACTCGGATCGATTCCTCGCCGGTTTTTTCGCCATGGAACGCAGCGTGGCATTGGTGCAGGGTGGACTTTTGTTCCTTCTGTTCATATTGTCCTCATCATTGGGATTGCAGTGGGAACAACTTACCTTGGGAATCGCCTTGGGTTTTGCTCTCCAGACCGCAGTTAGCCTGGCAACCTTTACGTTGCGCTCCGGGATCGGCATCTCCAGCCACGACGTGCTTTCCCTGATTTCGAATGCCGGTTACGATTGTGCGGTCCTGATATGGCTCGGCGCCATGTACGCTCGCAAGCCCGTGCATCAGTTTGAACATCGGGTAGTACGCTGGGACGTAGATTCTTGGAACCGCGCACTGCTCGATCTGCTGCGTCGCTGATTCTGCCAATATTAACTGGATGCTGACTGCGTCACTTTCCTCTCAGCGCAACTCCACCGCCCTCCTGGTACGGATGGATTCGCGGGCGGCATCCAGGATTTCCATGACCTGCACGTTGAGCTTGCTGGAAAGAGGATCCTCAATCGGCTTGTTATAGCGTATGCAATCGAGAAAATACGCTATGGGGTTGCTCGTCTCGTGCGGGACTGCACTGAGCGTAACGGGCTCGCCTTCGGGCGTAGGTTGAGTCTTCTGATCGGACGCAGAGCGGAAGAATAAGTCGCCACGTCTTGCAAGCAGGCTGCCCTTCGGGCCGAAAACGTACGCCCGATCCATGTTGTAGGGCCAATCCCATGACGCTTCAACGATCACCGTCGCATCGGAGTAGTCGAGAACAATGGTTGCGTCATCATCAACGTTGTTGTGCTGCCCGGTTTTGAGCTTTCGCGCTGTCGCGTAGACTCGTGTTGGACGCCCCTTGAGCCAGAGCGCCCATTCGGCGCCGTAGCATCCGAAATCCATGATGGCGCCGCCACCGTTCTTTACAGGATCGTACAGCCAATCG
>WNFT01004472.1_pt1 | contig 12601 bp, 9 predicted proteins | sample 5400191 | NCBI WGS metagenome assembly WNFT01 (sample SAMN13153359, study PRJNA577476) | soil metagenome | isolation source: 80 cm saprolite under Madrone tree | place: USA:California | collected 2016-06-14
CGGCCGGCATACGTCCTTTCCAGGTGCAGCGTGTTGATGCCGAAAACCGCTTGCGTCAGACCGAGCAGAACCTGGATCGTTTGCGCGATATTGTCAGCGAGATTGAGCCCCACCTGGAGCCGCTCGCGGAACAGGCACGCCGTGCCGTCGAGTACAGGCAACTGAATAATGAATTGCAAGAGGTGCTGCTGACCTGGTATGCCCTCCAATGGCGGCGCTTGCGCACCACAAAAGAGCGCGCTGAGAGTGCTGAGCAAGAGCAGGTGCAGAAAGTCCGGCAAATGGAGCAGGTGCTGCAGGTGGCAGAGCAGCAGAAAGAGGTACTGCGCACAAGGCGACAAAGCGCGCAGGATAACATTGTCGAGGCGCGCAGGGCACGCGACGAGGCTAATGATGTTGTGCAGCGTATTGAGCGCGACCTGGCGGTAAGTGAAGAACGAATCGCCAGCCTGGAGCGGCAACAGAGCGAACAACAGCAGGAGGAGCGGCGGTTGCGCGAAAGGCTGATTACTGCTCAACAACAGGTCATTGATCTTGAAGAGCAATGTGATCTCGCGGATGACGCTGTAGATGCAGATGCGGCATCCCTGGCAACGCTGGAAGCTCAGGTTACGAAGGCACAAAAAGAATATGAGATAGATGAGCGGCGCTTACGAAATGCGCAAAGCGAACTCATCCAGATCCAGGCACGACTGGGTGCCAGCCAGTCGGACCTCGGTAGACAGCAGAAGCATCTAGGCGAACGCAATCGTACTCTGGCAGCACGGCGTGAGAGTATCGCGCAAGCGCAGCAGTCAATGCGTACATTGGAGACACGCCTGGTTGATGAACGAGCGCACCTTACCACTGCTCATAACGAGGAGCAACAGTTCGTGCAGCGCAAACAGGTGCTGACGCGATCCCTCGCCGATGCGCAACAGGAGATCGAACGCCTGAAAACCGCTCTGGCGGATGCTGAGAGGCAGCGCCGCACTGTTTCGGATCGGCTCAATATGTTGAAAAACTGGCGTGCGAGTCTGAGTGGATATAATGACGGTGTACGCGCTTTGCTGCGTACACCGTCCGGCAAAATTACCGGATTGCTTGGTCCCGTGCCTCAGCTTGGTGTTGCTACTGCCGGATTGGAAGCAGCGCTGGAAGCGGCTTTGGGACCATATTTGCAGGCGGTAGTGGTTTCTACGTTCGATGATGCTCGCTCATGCCTCGATTACTTGCAATCCTCCAGGTCGGGGAAAGCGATGATTGTGTGGCTGCACAAAGATGGCGGGCAAGTGGAGGATGCAGAAAGCGCTGAAAAGTGGATGCAGTCAGAAGAAGATGTCTTCAATCAGTTTCTCGAAAGCATATCTGCCTTGAAGAACCAGGTAATTGGCCCCGCGTGGCGTTCTATACACAGTGATGTTCGCTATATATTTCTTTTTCGCACAATGCTGCGGGGTGCAGTGATTGTAAATGACCTTGAAACGGCCCGTTACGTGCTGGTTGCACTATTGCTTGTACGCGGTACTTCTGCCGACCCGCACATCGAAAAGCTGGTAACACGTAACGGCGAAGTGCTGCATAGTGATGGATGGCTGACGGGAGGCAGCAGTAAGGATGGTGGACAGCAGGGATTGCTGGCGTATGAGCGCGAATTGCGCGAACTGCCAGAGCAACTTGATAAACACGTGGCCCTGGTTGACCAGATAAACGGCATGATCAGTGAGGTGCAGCGCAGCCAGGAGATGCGGCGTATCGAGCAGAACGCGCTTGATAAACAGTTGCAGAAAGTGACTGCCCGCATCAACGAATTGAACAGGGCGGTGGGGAATACGCAGCGCGAGCAGGAACGCCTGCAAACCGAGTTACAGATGTCGATCTCCATTGAGCAGCAGTTAGATGCCGAACTGGCCGGACTGGAACAGGAGGTACAGGCGGCAACCGAACGCGTACGCACGCATGAGAAGTCGCAGCGTCAACTGGCCGGACTGGTCGAGGAATTGCAAGGGGAGGTCGAGGAGCGCACAATTGCCTATCGTCGCCAGCAGGATGAACTGGGCAAGGCTCGCACGGCACTGGCACTGAAGCGTCAGGAGGCGAAATCGCTGCGCCAGCAACTGGCCGCGCAGCAGGCACAGGCGCAGGACCTGAAATTGCAGGTTGAGCAGCGTATGACTCGGGTCAAGCAGACCGAAGAACAAAGGCAGGCATTACAGCAAACTATCACGCTGCACCATGCGGAACTGGAACAGGCTCACAGGCAGGCACTCATGCTGGCAGAAGCGTTACGCGTTGCCGAAGAGCAGGCAAGTAAGATTGATGAGCAAATCCTGTCGCTGGAACAACAGACATTGCAGATGCGCCATACCATGAACGAGTTAGAGGTCTCCTATCGACGGTGCCTGTTGGAAAGCCAGAAGGCGCGGGACGCGGTCGAGTCGCTGCTTGAGCAGTTGCATGAAGAGATGGACATCACCGACCCCAGAGAACTGCTGCGTTATACTGTCGCCCATGCAGAAATGGGCCTGGATGGTGCAGATGACGGGGAAGAAGATACAGGCGAAGATGGGAATATTTCGCCTGTTGAAATAGATGTGCTTTCGGAGGAGGAAGAATCGCAACTGCGGAAACTACGTCGGCGTGTTGATAATTTGCGCGGTCGTCTCAAGGCTCTGGGTGGCTGTGATCCCGATGCTCCCCAACAATATGAAGAGACGCGTACACGCTTTGAGTTCCTTTCTACACAAATTGCCGATATGGACCAGGCAGCTCAACATCTGCGTTCGATCATCAGCCAGCTTGATGTAACGATGGCGCGGCAATTTGAAGTCACCTTCCAGGCTGTCAATGCGCGTTTTCGCGAACACTTCACCACCCTCTTCAATGGAGGTACGGCTCGCCTGGAACTGATTAGTGCCAGGAATGGGGAGGATGACGGCATTTCTCCTAACGCCATGCCTGCTGGTGTGGAGGTGATCGTGCAACCCCCGGGAAAGAAGGTGCAAGACCTATCATTGCTCTCGGGTGGAGAACGCGCGCTGGTCTCGGCTGCACTGCTTTTCGCGCTGCTGGAGATCAATCCACCACCGTTCTGTCTGTTGGATGAAGTAGATGCCGCGCTAGACGAATCGAACGTAACGCGCTTCTGCGATATTCTGAAGCGCCTTGCGCAGCGCACGCAGTTTATAGTTATTACTCATAACCGCGTCACCATGATGGAGGCGCAGGTTATCTATGGCGTCTCAATGGGCGGTGATAGTGTGTCGCGCCTGATCTCGATGAAGCTGGAAGAGGCCGTTGTTGCCGGTGACCGATAGCTTATGAATTTTTTAGAAGATGCGAAAATTCGCTGAAAAAGGGTATTGACATGGTTTTCTGAATGTAGTAATATACAACATGTCAAGAGAACCGCCTGTATGTGCAGGTGAACCGGTGACAATAGCGAAGAGGGTACACCCGTTCCCATCCCGAACACGGAAGTTAAGCTCTTCAGCTCTGATGATACTGTGGGGGTAGCCCCATGGGAAAATAGGACGTCGCCGTTTCACCCGCCCACATAGGCGGTTTTTTCATGACCTTATAGAGCTTTTGCTCTCGATATTCCTCTGTACATTGGTAATTTCCGGCAATGTTTATGCCTGACACCATTACTTATGAATGCTTTCGGGAAGATCGTCCGTTTACAACTTTTTAAGTGCTTCTACCAAAATATCTATCTCTTCCTCCCTATTATAAAACCCTGTGGAGACTCGCAGTGCATCCATAGAGGGAATGTTGCGGATATGAATGTTGTGATTCTCCCGCAGATGGTTCACCACCTCGTTCGTGTTTTTGCTCTCCAGTCTAAAGGAAACCAGACCGCTAGCTCCTGGCTTTGGTGTCAGTATAGTCAACCCGGGCAGAGTCTTGAGCGCATTGTATGTATAAGCGTTGAGCGATGAAATACGCTCGAAGAGCCAGTCATAGCCGACCATGTTCTCCAGCCAGTTCAACACGGCAGCCTGGCCTGCTAGAGACGCGGTCTGGCGTCCTCCCACTTCAAAGCACTGCGCATTCTCGAGTAGTTCCCATTCGCTGCCCTCTTCGTGTTTGATCGACCAGTAGCCTACGTAGGTTGGCCTGACATAGTGGAGTGACTCCCGTCGAACATACAATGCGCCTGTGCCATCAGGCCCGCAGAGCCACTTTTGCATGGGGATAGCGTAAAAATCGATACCGAGCGCCTTTACATCAATAGGAATAGCCCCGGCTGATTGTGCGCCATCGATTAACACAGGGATACCCATTTCATGTCCCATACGCCCGACTTCCTGAATATCAAGAACAGCTCCTGTGGTCCAGGTTACATGGGAGATGGAAATCAGGCGTGTGCGCGACGTTACCAGGTCCGTAATTGCTTCGAGGGTAGGGCCATCAGCGTTGGGACCCAGGTCGGCAAAACGGATAACTACGCCGAAACGGTCACGAAGCTGGTACAGCGGGGCGAGCAGGCTGATATGCTCGTGATTGGTGGTGATGACCTCGTCTCCCTCATGCCAGTCGATACCATAGCTGATGATATTTAAACCTTCGCCAGTGTTATCAGTCAAAGCGATCTCGCCTTCGCGTGCATTCAACAGACGAGCCACTCTTGTACGAGCTTCCTGGTAGATGTTCCCCATTGACTCAAATGCCGCCGCTCCTAAACGGCCATTGCGCCATTCGCTATCCAGGCGTTCCTGCATGGCTTGAATAACGCATGCAGGCAAGGGGCCAAATGTACCCGTGTTGAGGTACAGATGTGAGGTGGTGGCAGGCATTTCCTGGCGAATACGTTGCAGATGTGTGAGGTCAGGCAAGATAAGACTCCTTCGTAGAGGTAGGTTAGGTGCAACGGGTCCATCGTCTGTTTTTGCTGTTGGCTTGCTGCAAACGACGAACGAGAGCTTCCAAATATTTAATATACTTGAAGTATATCCTATTAATTAGAATGCTTGCCAGTGCTGGGAAAAGTATTGCATGCACGCGTCTTAAAACGTATGATAATGTAAACGTCACAAAGATTTCTTTGCAAGGAGATAGGACATTATGCGTATACGCAACTACAGGCAGGGAGATATCCCGACCCTTGCACATATACAGCAAGTTTCTGCGCAAGCTGATGGTGTTGAGCCGATGAATGCCTCTGACTTCGAGGAATGGCTGGAGCAACCCGAACTGGATGCGCCCATGAATGTTTTTAAGATTACTGACGATGCCGAAGATGATCCTGACGAATGGAGCCAGGCAGGGACGCTGGATGGTCTGGAAGGTGAAGTAGTTGGCTATACGGTGCTACAGCTACGCCGGAGCCAGCATGCCTATCATTTTCTTTGTGAAGGAACCGTGTTGCCCCAGCACCGGCGGAGAGGCGCTGGTCATGCCTTGTTGATTTGTGCGCTCAACCATGCTCGCATCCGTGCCTCGGAATTTGAGTTCGAGGCGCAGCAAGAGGGCCCTCCTATCTTTTTTGAGGCGCTGCTGCCAGTTCATGATCCTGGATCAGAAGGGCTGGCAGCGGAGTTTGATATGAGGTCGGCTGACGAGCCTGTATTGAAAGGCATGCGACTTTACCGGACCGAATTGTGAGTATATCTCTTAGTAATTTTTTTCAGCATGTAACGCCATCCAGAATATGTTCCAGCAGATGAGTAGAGGACAAGGAAAAGAATTCTAGCAAAACTCGAATCCTCTTCGCTGCTCAGTTCGCGGAAGAGTGTTTCTGGCACGATGGTAACATAGATGCCTTCTGATCGCCAGTTCATATTGAAAATCCTGCTGATGATCATTCTGGCAGATTGGAAGCTACGTGCCTATGATGCAATATGAGCAACTACCCGTTGCTTGTGGCTTGCTCCTGTGGAGCGAGTAAGGCATCTAATGTAGAGCGCCGAATGCGGTAGGCCTGGCGTGCGCCACGGTGTGGAAGGGTAATGGCCTCCAGAACACCATTTTTAATCCAGCGTCTAACCGTTGTATCATCAACGCGCAATTGTTTGGCGACTTCGCGGACCGTCAACAGGTCTGTTTCATCTTTAGCCACGTTGCCCTCTTTCTGGTCGTGAGCTAGTGTGGAGAGCAGTCCTTTTTTAATGCATGTAAATGCAGGACTGCATAGATCATCTATTTGACTATAACGACGAACATTCTGTTTTTTAGTAACTCTGTTGATCAAAGTCGTTCGCGTCGTAATTTGCAGTATTCATGTAGTAGTAACTGTATAACCGTCATAACCTGTAAAATCCGCCATCGAATGAAGTTTTGACTGGTGCTGTTTCTAACCGCCAATCATCGACATACTGCGATTTGCCCGCTTGAAGCGCTTATCACCAATGTAATGCTTGAGTTCCTTGTGCCAGACGGCCTGACGGATAGTTTTAGCGAGGTCGTCATCGGTGGCGTCGGAGCGGATCACTGCCCGCAGGTCCGTCTCCTCGGTGGCAAAGAGGCAGGTGCGAAGTTGCCCGTCCGCGGTCAGGCGGATGCGGTCACATGTTGAGCAGAATGGCTCACTGACGGGGTTAATGAAACCGATTTCGCCGATACCATCGCTAAAGGTATAGCGGCGCGCCGTTTCGGAGGGATCACCGGAGGTGATGGGCACGAGTGGGCCATACTCGTCTTCGATAATAGCCCTTAGCTCGGCACCTGTCAGGATATCTTCCTTGCGCCAGATCTGGTCGGCATCGAGCGGCATGAATTCGATCCAGCGCACGACATATGCTTTGCGCCGTGCTAAGCGTACAAAATCGAGCGCCTCTTCTTCGCTATATCCTCGAATGGCCACGGCGTTTACCTTGATTGGATGGATGGATGGATATTTTTCAAGTTCTTCCAGACCTTGCAGGACGCGCTCGAGTTGGTCGCGGCGTGTCAACTGCGCGAATTTCTCGCGGACAAGCGAATCCAGGCTGACATTGATGCGCGTGAGACCGGCTTCGGCCAATGCCGCCGCCTGTTGTTTCAGCAGAATGCCGTTGGTTGTCAGACTAAGGCTGCGCAAGCCGTCAATCTGGCGCAACTGTCTTACGAGCTCAGGAACATCTCGTCGTACCAGGGGTTCGCCGCCGGTCAGGCGTATCTGCTCTATACCGATGCTGACGGCCACCCTGGCAAGGCGTTCGATCTCTTCGTAGGAGAGAATCTCCGCCTTTTTTAGCCACGGCAGGCCCTCGGCGGGCATGCAGTAGGTGCAGCGAAAATTGCATTTATCGGTTATTGAGATGCGCATGCTTTTGATGCGGCGTCCATAGCTGTCGACAAGTAGTTCCATGTGTCTATCTCCTGGGATGTGTCTGACTGGATAATTTATTATGTCTATCTTATTACTATATCACATTTTGAAGACATTGTTAGCGATGTGTCACTTTGCGAGGGCTCTGCTATACCTCTCAAGGAAGACAGCAATTAATGGTTCAAGTTGCTTCAATCCTGTAGATATGGCATGACTTCGCTTGCGAAGCGCTCGATCTGCTCCATACGATCAGGCCAGCGCGGCACCATGAATTGGAGAGCCAGGTGATCAAGGCCGATCTCACGATAGGCCTGAAGCGCCTCCACCAGTTGTTCAGGCGTGCCGCGCAGGTGGCTTTTATCCTGTGAGACTGGCTCACGGGTCACTTCAATCTGGCGGCAGCATGTCAGCCGCACCTGCTGCGGGTCGCGTCTCGCTTCGATAGCGAGGCGCTGAACATGGTCATATCCAGCTTTCAGTTCTGAAGGTGTAATCTGTACATAGTATGGGAACCATGCATCACCATACCTCGCTGCACGCCTTTGAGCGCTGATACCCTCTCCGCCGACCCAGATAGGGATGCGCGGCTGCTGAATGGGCTTGGGGTAGAAGGCAAGATCCTGGAAGTGATAAAACTGGCCATTGAAGCTGATGTGTTCTTCGGACCACAATTTGGAGAGAATCTGGAGTTGCTCATCGGTCATACTGCCCCTATCCTTAAATGGGATGCCCAGGGCTGCGAACTCTTCCTCCATCCAGCCCACACCTATGCCCATAATGAGTCTTCCCCTGGAGAGTTGCTCGATGGAGACAGCTACGCGTGTCCAGTATAGGGGATGACGATAGGGGAGTACTAAGACGCTAATGCCCAGCGTAATCTTCTCCGTGCAGCCTGCCAGAAATGCCAGGCAGGTGAGTGAGTCCAGGAAAGGCCGGTCTGGTGGAACGATAAACTCGTGGTTCTCACTGTATGGGTAAGAAGTATTGATCTGCCAGGGAGTGACTACGCGATCAGCGGACCAGACGGCGTCGAACCCTTGCGTCTCAGCGCTCTGTGCAGCTTTCATAAGAGTTTCTGAGCCCGTTGCTCGGCCCGAGATGGGAAGAAATACGCCAAACTTCATTGGTTGACCCTTTCTATTGGATGGAAGTATATGTTGTTTTGCAGTGTATCATGTTCTTGGGGAAGAGCGCCAATAGCCGACCAGTGTAGATAATCATAATAAAAAACAAGAGGCACGATAGCCAGGAAACTCACTATCGTGCCTCGTATCCATTTATCGGGGGTATTTGAGAGCCTACACGTCGTAGTAGAGCGCAAACTCAATAGGAGTGGGCCTCAGGCGTACCTCGTCGGCCTGATCACGTTTCATCTCGACGTAATGTTCGAGGGCATCGGTTGTGAAGACGCCACCCTCTAACAGGAAGGAATGATCATCCTCGAGCGCATTGAGAGCTTCGTCGAGAGAACCGGGAACGGAGCGAATCTCGCGCAACTCTTCTTTCGACATGTGATACAGGTCGTGATCTACCGGGCCATAGCCGTGTTCGCTGGGTTCGATTCCGCGCCGGATGCCGTCAAGACCGGCCATCAGCAGAGCCGCGAAGGCCATATAAGGATTGGCGGTAGGATCAGGCGGACGGAACTCGATGCGCTTGGCGGATGGGCAGTCCGTCAATGGGATGCGCACGGCGGCGCTGCGATTGCCCTTGGAGAAGACCAGGTTGACGGGAGCCTCGAAGCCTGGAACCAGGCGCTTGTAGCTATTGGTAGTCGAGGCAACGATGGCCAGCAGCGCGGGCGCGTGAGTCAGCAGGCCGCCGATATAGTAGCGAGCGATCTGCGAGAGACCCGCGTAGCCTTCCATATCAAAGAACAGGGGCTTCTCTTCTTTCCACAGGCTCTGGTGTACATGCATGCCGGAACCGTTGTCGCCAAAGACCGGCTTGGGCATGAAGGTGACGGTTTTCCCATGCTTGCGTGCGGTGTTCTTCACAACATATTTATAAAGCATGACGTTATCAGCGGTCTTCAGCAGAGTATTGAAACGAATATCGATCTCGGCCTGCCCCGGGCCTCCGACCTCGTGATGCTGTGCCTCGACCAGCACGCCTAAATCCTCAAGCAGAAGTGCCATCTCGCTGCGGATATCTTGTAGCGTATCGTTAGGGGCAACGGGGAAGTATCCTTCCTTTACGCGCATGCGATGACCCAGGTTTGCACTACCATTGCGCGAGCTATTCCAGGGTGCTTCATCGGAGTCAATCTCTGCATATTGGATGTTTGATGTGGAGTTGTAACGCACGTTGTCGAAAATGAAAAATTCTGCTTCGGGGCCGAAGTAGCTGGTATCGGCAATGCCGGTAGAGCGAAGATAAGCTTCGGCCTTGCTGGCTATATAACGTGGGTCGCGGCTATAGGGTTTCTTGCGTCCAGCCGGTCCGGGATGAGCTATGTTACAGACCAGGCTCAACGTTGGAACAGCGGTGAAAGGGTCCATAATAGCACTATTTGGATCGGGGATAACCAGCATATCACTTTCGTTGATAGTCTGAAAACCACGGATACTGGAGCCATCAAATGCTTTCCCTTCCACGAATGTTTCTTCTTCAAGTTCGCGCATGGGAACGCTGAAATGCTGCCAGGTACCGGGCAAATCTACAAATTTGAAGTCTACCATTCTAGCGCCGCGCTCTTTAGCGAATTGTAGTACCTCTTCCGGGGTCATGCTTTCTATTCTCCTTTTACGTTTGTTCCTGCCTCATTGCTGGAAGAAAAGGCCTGCTTTGCCATAGAGATATATCTCGGTTAATTTGTACAGGAGTCGAACATATACTCAGCACTGGCTGATCTGGTTCGACTCTCTTAACATGATACGTTGGTAAACTGAAACATACTACAGCCAGATTGCCCAAAAGTCGTCAGTTTACATTTGTGCAAATTGCACAAATGTAAAAGCGCGATGCCGATTTAGCTTGCGAAGATGAGGTGAAGCGTGTAATATAGACTGTACATTGCGAGAGGAGAACACCATGAAAAAGCAGGGTCAACCGCTATCAACTCCGTTATTACCCCCTCCCAAGCCTCGCTTTCTCAATAAAATTAGTGCCTGGCTCCGTAGGTGGACTTGGCGCATCGTCTTTCTTCTCATCACGTGGTTGATAGGTTTACTGATGGGATTTATCATCCTGTTGCTTGTCGTGGTTGGAGGGGATGGACAACTTCATGCTACTCCTAAAATACCGGTGACAGGGAATATTATCGTAGAAGCCGATAGAACCTTTCTCACCCATCTCGTTACGCAGAACCTGAAAACCTCCGGCGTTCCAGGCACAGTTAAGAATGTGCAGGTGACCCTGATACACGGAGATCAAATGACCATTACCGGCGATGATGAATTCAGTGTGTTGGGCATTGACATGACACGAAATTTTACGCTTGTGGTGCAGCCATATGTGACTTCATGTGTGCTTCAGATGCACGTGGTTCATGCGGACGTCGGGAGCATACCGGTAACCGGCTTCGTGCCGGCATTTGAGTCTAAGATCAATCAACAATTACGTGCCAAACCAAGCGGGCTTCCCACAGGTTTTACCTATTGTACCGTGGGGGTGCGTACAGAAACAGGGGGCCTGTTTGTGAGTTATTCAGCGACACCGATTTAGGGGTAAGTAGTCTGCATCCGATGGTAACGTTCGGCGTAACGATTTCGTTACGCATACATAGTATACTAGAGCGTGAAGAGATGACTTGTACAGAGTCTGGAGGAACATGGATTTGGACCAACCATCTCCCTCGATTGGTGTCACAGAAAACGCTGAGCCGGGAAACATTCCCGATACACGTCTACACGGGTATTGGCTCGTTCTGGCTCGGGCAGCCTGGATACTTGTGGTCGTTCTCAGCCTTGCTGTTTCCATCGCTGATATCCCCCTCGAATTTACGCGACTTCATACTGCCTGTGTTGGCTCCTCATGTGGACAACAATTAACTGTGGGCATTGTGCAAGAACTACATCAACTGAACCTTTCAGTTGACTTTTTCGCAACCTATCTCGTCGTCCTCCATTTTGGCATTTTGCTCATATGGGTGGTGATCGCTCTGGTGATCTTCTGGCGCAGGTCCAATGATCGCATGGCGCTCCTGGTTGCGCTGTTCCTCGTGCTCTTTCCGGCAGCGCAAGGCATAGGAAGTCCAGACGCAGTTGGAGCAGCCTATCCCTCTTTGCAAGGACTGACTAACATCCTTGATAACCTTGGCTATCTATCCCTCCTGCTCTTTTTCTTTCTCTTTCCTGATGGCAGGTTCGTGCCGCGCTGGACCCGCGTATTGGTCATTGTCTATGTGGTACTGAATCTGCCGGGTGGTTTCTTTCCCAACTTCCCTTTCAACAATATTATCTTCTTTCTCCTCGGTCTTCCGCTGCTTGCTGTAGTAGTCGGCATCGGCCTGTTCTCTCAGGTCTATAGATATAGACGTATCTCTAGTGCACTGCAGCGCCAGCAGACCAAGTGGGTGGTCTATGGGATTGTGGCAGCAGTGCTCCTCTTTACATGCATAGTTTCGCTTGGTCAAGTCATCTACCACAGGCCCGAACTGTTTGCAGCCCTCCTCGTGAATACTGTTATCTACGGCTGCGAGCTATTGATCCCACTTTCGATTGGCTTCTCGGTCCTGCGCTACCGGCTCTACGATATAGATGTTCTCATCAATCGCACGCTGGTCTATGGCACGTTGACGGCTTTACTCGCACTGCTCTACTTTGGCCTGATCTTTGTTTTGCAAGACCTGTTAAATGGAATCATCAGCACGAATAATGATGTGGCTATCGTGATCTCAACACTGGCAATTGCTGCCCTGTTCCGACCCTTGCGTTCTCGTATCCAACGGGTGATTGACCGCCGCTTCTACCGTCATAAGTACGACTCTGCTCGTACCCTCGCCGACTTTAGCGCGACGTTGGTTGTCGAAACCCCGGAGAGATGACCTGCGGCGTGATGCTCTATAAAACCACAACCTTATATGTTACTGTGCAATTACCCGATCCGGCACAATCTTGCATATCACACGTACTTCGCCAGGGTGAAATGCTTGATAATCCTGGCCCATATATTTCCTCGATAGCTTGTTAATACGTTCGATGGCGCCATTTTCGGTAATCTCTGATTATTGGACTCGATGAACTTTTAGAAGTGTTCGATAACATGCTGAATCTTCAAATGAATGGTTTCCCGAGGCTCTTTCGAGAAGTGACCCTCCATTTGCTGTTTTGCGTCTTCTTCACCATCGTAGCGTGCGGCCAGACGGTAAATATCATGCTGCGCAATCTCCGGGTCATCGATCAATTCAGCAGTGCCGCTGACTGTGAC
>WNFT01008067.1_pt1 | contig 12599 bp, 13 predicted proteins | sample 5400191 | NCBI WGS metagenome assembly WNFT01 (sample SAMN13153359, study PRJNA577476) | soil metagenome | isolation source: 80 cm saprolite under Madrone tree | place: USA:California | collected 2016-06-14
GAAAGCACTGCCAGCGCCAATCCTAAAAACATGGCACCGCTATCACCCATGAAAATCTTCGCCGGATGCCAGTTATGCGGCAGGAAGCCGAAAATCGCTCCCGTGAAAATGGCTGAGAGGACGGCTATGCTCACCTGACCCAGCATAAAGCTAATGATTGTGATAAAGAGAGCTGTAATACCTACGACTCCGGTCGCCAACCCGTCCATGCCATCAATCCAATTGACCGTGTTCATCATACCCACCGTCCAGAACCAGGTGAGCAGGATCGCGGGTATAGCCGCGAAGGTTATTACCTGGCTATTGATGAACAAGGTCAGAGTAGGTTCGCGGTACCATGGCAGGCCTGGACTCATCACCTGGCTGCCAAAGGGATTATTTACCGTAAATAGGAGTACTCCCTGAAATCTACCCTCCCATGGACCAAGAATAATGATTACCGCCAGCGTCTGGGCCAGCAATTTGACCCATGGTCCCAGTCCAAAAACATCATCGTAGGTATGCACCAACACTATCAAAAGTGATGCAGCGAGAAGCAGCCAGTAGATAACAATTTCGTTGTTGGGGCCGGGAGTATAGAAAAGGAGCGAAGCAAGTGCGAAAGCCACAAAAATAGCAATGCCACCCAGGCGGGGAACCGCTTTCGTATGCACTCTGCGAGCAGCAGGTTTATCGAGCCATCCCACCTTGTAACAGAAAGCCTTTACCAGAAATGTCAATCCATAGGCAAGCAAGAAAGCACATACTCCACCAATCAACAATATTACTGTGTCGGAAAAAATAGGGGGAATGAGCAGTAGAAGCTGAACCTGGAATATGTTTGCCTGTATCATAACAACTCCTTCTGTTGCAGTAATGCTACATCCCTTGCAGACTCCTGTCGCTGTAGAGATGCCTCTTGTGGCCGCTCGTCGCGATCAGGCAGAGTCCGGCATTCAAGCTCACATTTAATAAAAGATAATCTGTTAATTATGGCGATCAAGCTTGCTAGATTGCACAGTTTTATTTAAGAAAACGTCTGCCGGTTCCTTCTTTGAGGTTCCTTCTGTTATAACGTATTATCTCTCCTCTCGGCTTTAGTCTGTATGCCCGCTATCACCTGTGACCTTCTCTTTGCCAGAACGAATCACACCGTTACCTGTAACACACGATCCCAGCCTGCATAATCCTTTATGAAGACTACCTGCGCCTGTGGCCATAGCTCCTGTAGCAGGCGAGCGAGTGGTTCTCGCTGGCTATAACCAATCTCAAGCACCAATATTGCCCCATTCTTCAGTTTACCTGGTAGTTGAGCTTCGGTAAAGAATCGCTGCAAAAGGTCTAGTCCATTAGGGCCACTGAAGAGGGCAAGATGTGGTTCGTAATCGCGAACGTCGGGTTCCAATGTCTCCATCTCATTCGTTCCAATGTAGGGCAGGTTGGCAGTGACCACATCAACGGGTTCAGGTACTGGAGCCAGAAGATCGCCTTGCAACAAACGCACACGCTCCTCCACGTGATGTCGCCGGCAGTTGAGGGATGCCACATCCAGCGCACCGGTAGAAATATCAGTGGCGTACAGGTAAGGAAGGCGAGGTTCTTCAATGGCAAGGGTGATAGGGATGACTCCACTGCCGGTGCCGATATCGGCCACTAGAGGTGTTCGCCCGGCATCGAGCATTCCCCGGCATGCACGCAGCGCAACCTCGACAAGCAGTTCTGTCTCAGGCCGTGGGATGAGGACACGTTTATCGACGACAAATTCACGCCCGTAGAACTCTTGATGCCCAACAAGATACGCTACCGGTTCACCATGTTCGCGCCGCTCAAGCAAGGCGAGAAATTGCCGCGCCTGCTCTGGAGAGAGCAGGCGCTCAGGATAAGCAAAAAGGAAACTCCTATCGACCTTCAATACATGACTCAATAAGACCTGGGTATCGAGCCTTGCCATTCTACTGGCGGCGGACGTTTCGCTCGCTGCCTCATCCCTGTATGGACCTGCCTTTGTTAACAGGGATGTTCCTTGCTCTAATGCATTGCTGATGGTCATCATAATTTTAATAGCAATCATAAGGGTTGACGACCCGCAAAGCCTGCATCGAGGTAGTGCCAATAATTGATACGCTCCTCACCCAGGAGCCAGCAAAGATAGATCTCGCGGCCATTACGCAAACTGAGAAAATCGATCAAACCCACATCGGGGTCCTTCAATACACAACCAAATTCCTCCAATTCAACAACCAGCGCCTGCAGCGTCTGGAGATGTTGTGCCAGTTCCTTCTGTATTTTCGTAATACGTCCATGCAGGTGATGCCCGTTACCCATGGCCTGTGCGTGCAAAGCCCCCAATTCTTCCTCACTTTGCTGCAAAGCCTGGCGATGTTCTTGAATCTGCAGTAGCACAACCGTGATCTGGGGTAGTAAAGCTTCAGCCTCTTCGCGGGTAAAGTACTGGGTCATATAATCCCTCGCTTTCTGCGCCATGGCTTGACTTACTTAAGCTTGCACCTGCATGATAACATGTTGTGCCCACTTTGACCAGTCCGTCCGCCGGGAACAGGCGGGAAACGCTGCCTCACCTGTAGGGACAAGGGGCGGACATGGGGATGGGTGGGGGCCTTGTGCTTGTCCTGGTCGCCCCACGCTTCGGTGAGGTGCTCTGGATCCCCCGCCAGATGAGGTAGCCGCCACGAGGACAAGCACAAGGCCCCCTCATCCACCCCACCGCGCCCCTTGTCCCTACAGGATGCCGGGCGCTCCCATTCCGCCATGTGGTCGGCACAATTCATCAGGTCATGCGGTTCCTTTTCCACAACACCCACACGTGTAAGCCCTCGCGGGTACCCTGCGGTGACTTTACTATGGCTAAGGCTTTGCAGTAGGTGAAGCTGTTGGCGTCCCACCGGTGGTCGGCGTTCCTATGCCGCCAAGATTGATGCTGAGGTCATCGAAACTCTGGAATTGCACCGTCTGCCCTCCCGTATTCAAGTAACTTCCCTTAACACTATCACCCGCCTGCACCAGTGGCAGCTTGGGCGAAAGAGACAGGTTCGCCTCGAAGATCACGTTTTGTCCGGCAATCTGAATGTAGTAAATGGTATTGCTCCCCTGCTGAACTGATGATATACGCAGGACTTTTCCTGTCACAGTTTGCGTCGTTCCTCCCGTAGGTGGCCCTCCTCCACTGCTGTTATTGCCAAATTGTACGAGCCACTGGCTATAATCCTGTAGTGCCGCCGACAGCGTTGGTTCGAATTGCACATTACTCCCATTCAGTTCGTGAGCATCTACAATGCCCACAGCCTGAAAAATGTCGCCGCTGTCGGTACTCTGTACAAAAATGGCTACCCATGTGGGTGTATTATTGATCTGGTATAGTTGAATGCTGTCCACAGCGTAGCCTCGAATGTTGGCACGCGTGGATTGGATGGTACTTTTCACATTGCCCCCGATACCCAATCCCCTTAGCGGATAGAAATGTGCCGCGTTTTTTATTGTAAAGGAGCTGTGGGTTGCCTGCCGGTGACTGCTGTCCCATGCCTGAAGGATTAAACCAGGGAGCGGCATGATACAATCCCCACCAAGTCAGATATTGAGTCACGGTATCTGAGGGTATAACCCGATCTACCCACGTTGGTACGCCTTGTGGGGTGTACTTTGTGATATCTCCGGTATGCGCATTGACGAGAAGTACTTGACTCAACACATCCCCGGTATAGCCGCGTGTAGGCTGCATGATTGAGATTGTCCAGTAGGGATGAAAGTTGTCGTCAAGCTCCAGCGTCGGGTCAACCAGTTTGCCGTAGGTGTAGCCACTGAGGTAAACATGCCGCAGCAGGTCTTGATTGAGCAGCGCTCCCGGCAGATAGGCGAGTGAGTCGTTGCTACCGGTATGTAAGGTAGGTACCGCCTGTGGATCTTCGGCATCTACCACCACAAAACCAGGCGTTGTTCTGCTGTTCAGGTTAGCAAAGATGTTATTGTAGGATAACGGCGCGACATAATACAAATGATGGTTGATCGATTGCAGTGTATAACTGGCGGGATCAAGGTTGTAAGTCGAACCAAGGTTCTGCCCATTGGAACCCAGCACCTGCTGCCCCTTGTAGGAGGCGACGCTCTGGCTGACCAGCACAATGTTCCTCTGATCGGTCGGCGGAAGCGTGGGCGATTTCTCCAAGGTCACATTGGGAATAGCGGCCAGGGCTTTTGCGTTCGAATCAAACCAGGTCGTGAAGACCACGATCAGGCCAGCTACTGCGATGCCTATCACCGCCGCAAAAACCAGCCCGAAGATACCTGCCGCGATGGAGCCTCGCGAGGCGTTTGCGGGCAATGATGCAGGAGTGCTGCGCGATGCGCGCCCGCCCTGATTCGCGGAAGAGATATCTTCCAGTGTGCTGAGTGCCGGGCGAGCAAAAGCAAACAGATTTCCAATGCTGCTGATCACCAGGGGCCAGAGTATCCACTGCCAGCCGCCAAAAGGTCCTGTCAACGCCGGTTGGGAGACATAGATGATTGCCAGGCAGAGCAGAAAGTTGAAGATAAAGTACCCAACGAACCAGCGAATAAATTTTCGCTGTTCAAATTTTTCACGGCGACCAAACCACAGCCGCCCAAAGCTAAGAATAGCCATTACAATGAGTGCGCCTATGAGTGCCAGTAGCAGGATAATCATGGCCGTCTCTCCTTATTTTTCAAACTGCTGTCCCGCTGAACGTAATCTTGTGCCAGCACAGACACATCCACCGGGGCAGACAAGACGTATAGTTGGTAGCAGGAATAATCATCCCTATTGTAGTGTTCCTAGAGTAGTTACGCAACTATTTTGTGCGAAAATAGTAATCCATAGAAATATACGTTTCACGGGTTGTAACGTTTTAGTGTTCGCGTAGTCTACACCGTAAGGGACGCGAAAATTAAGGCTTTCCCCAACGTGAATGATAGTAGCGTCTTAGAGAAATCATTGCTCTCTGAAGCAGGATCAAGCACTGAATAGACAAAGGAGCAAAAATCTCATGCAATTGTTCGGTAAAAAATCTGCAACGCAAATAGAGAAACTTCCTGACGGCAAGGACCGTCTTCCGCCAGGACAATACCTGACTAAAAAATGGCCCGTGTTGAGCTATGAACGCAATCCCAAGGGGCTGCCAGCCGACTGGAAACTGAGGATCACCGGCAAAGTGGAGAACCCCTTTGAATTAACCTGGGAGGAATTCCTCGCGCTTCCCCGCACAACCTTAACCACCGATATTCACTGCGTAACCACCTGGAGCCGCTACGACAACTCGTGGGAGGGTGTAGCTATCCGCGAGATTTTGCAGCGTGCCAGGCCCTTACCAGATGCCAAATTCGTCATGGCGCACTCGTGGACAGGCTACACCACCAATATGCCCTTAGCCGACCTGGACGACGATGATGTGCTAATTGCCATCAAACACGATGGGCAGGACCTTGAGATCGATCACGGCGGTCCTGTGCGCCTGGTTGTACCCAAACTCTACTTCTACAAGAGCGCGAAATGGTTCGATGGCCTGGAGTTCATGGAACGCGACCGCCCCGGTTTCTGGGAGCAGCGCGGCTATCATAATCATGCCGATCCGTGGGAAGAGGAACGATACTGGTAAGCTGGGAAAATGTTGAGAGCCTCCATTGGGAGGCTCTCTTTTGATGTATCAGGAGATGTCATTATTCCCTATAAATTTGGAGGTTGCTGTTCGAGCTCCTGGCGATTCCAATGGGCCAATGTGGCTCCGGCTTCATAGGTGCTCTGGAAGAATTCCAGCAGCGTCTGCTCCGGTAAGGCCGCTTTGCGAACATCATCATAGAGCAAGATGAACTCGCCCAGGTCGGTATTGTAATGGGCCGCGTCGGGACGAACCAAGGCATTTTCCAGCCCGGCTGGTTTGGGATAGGTAAAGGAGTAGAACGCGGGTGCCTGCACTTTCCCACTGCCCGGCCAGAACCCGGATTCGATCACCTCCTGGTTCACGGACAGACGCAAGATGCGATTAGCACCCGGTGGCGGGGTAACACGCTTCCCCGAATAGCGCGATTCGGCCAGGTCGAACGTACCCCAATAGAAGAGGATAGGACTACTCTTGCCTATAAAACAGGAGCGATACTGCTGGAACACCTTATCGATCTGCACCAGGATGCGCCACCAACGATTGACGTATTCGGGATCATACGAATTATGGGCATGATCCTGCTCAAAAGGAATAGGATTCTCCAACTCACTGGGCGTCGTGTTGATCTTAACCTGGATGCCCAGCGCGTTCAATGCTGTCATGAAATGCTGGTAAAAGTCAGCAACCGAACGCGGCATCAGCGCCAGATTTTTCCTCTTTCCATCACTGGTAGAAATAGAAAGATTGTGGTTGATGAAATCAAACGTGACCTGGAAGGCGCCTGTAGGAGCAGGGATGAGAGACGTCGTCAAACCCCTTGCGGTCACCGAGAAACCCACTTCCCACCACTGGTTGAGAAACGGGCACAACTCCAACTTCACCTTCCCCAGCACCTGTGTCCACATGTGCAGCGTCTCATACGTCTGCTTCCAGGCATCTAACGGCAAAGGAGGCCAAAGATAATCCTTCTCCTGTTGAGTCATATTACTCTTCGTACTCATGATATTCGTAGCCATAGGTTTCTCCCCTCAATTTGATGGACCTCGCCCTCTCTAGTGTCAGTATAAGGAGGAAGCGCCACGAAAGCGTCATGAGCCTCGTCATGAGCAGTGACCCCAAACGCTGCCCGCTAGACAGTTGCGCGAGGAAATGGCCGAATCACATGCGACCTGGCTCATGGATTTGCCACTGCACGCTTTCATGACGATTTCATGATACGTCCTCCTTATACTCGTACTAGAGAGGGCCAAGTGCCTCAGCTGGGAAGTAGTCCCAGACCCTGACGGCTGCGCCTTTGCGTGAAAAAAGTCCTCAAAGTAGTTTAAAAGAACGTGTCATATCCAGACAACGTCATACCACGAAATGGAAATTCGCTCAACAGTAAGAGAGGAGAGCATGCATGAAAAACGTAGGTACCGAAGCAGGCGGCCAGGTGCCACAACCGATGAGGGATGGTGCTGGCGCGACCGATCCCGGTCCGCGCAATGTGCTGCTGGACCGGCAAAATCCTGACATATTAACGCCACCCAGCACCGATTCTGGCACCATTCCCAACCTGAAGTTCTCGTTCGGCATGGCGCACAATCGGCTCGAGGAGGGTGGCTGGGCGCGCGAGGTGAAGGTGCGTGAACTGCCCATCGCGACGACACTGGCAGGGGTGAATATGCGCCTGAAGCCGGGGGGCGTACGCGAACTGCACTGGCACAAACAGGCCGAGTGGGCCTATATGCTCGATGGGCGCGCTCGCCTCACGGCCATCGATCAGGATGGGCGCAACTTCATCGATGATGTCGGCGTCGGCGATTTGTGGTACTTTCCCGCGGGCTTTCCGCACTCCATCCAGGGACTGGAGCAGGGCTGCGAGTTCCTGCTGGTCTTCGATGATGGCAGCTTCTCGGAGAACTCGACGTTTTTGCTCAGTGATTGGTTCATGCACACGCCCAAGGAGGTGCTGGCAAAGAACTTCGGCGTCTCAGAGAGTGATTTTGCCACGATTCCATCACACGAACTCTACATCTTCCAGAGCAAGGTGCCCGGTCCACTCTCATCCGACAAGGTCACATCCCCCGTTGGTGCTGTGCCCCGAACCTTCAGCCATCGTATGCTGGCACAGGAGCCCATCCGCACGAAGGGCGGCAGGGTACGCATCACCGATGCGACCAACTTCCCTGTTTCAACGACCATCGCGGCGGCTCTGGTAGAAGTGGAGCCGGGTGCCATGCGCGAGCTGCACTGGCATCCCAATAACGACGAGTGGCAGTACTACATTGAGGGCAGCGGGCGTATGACGGTGTTTGCCTCTGGCGGCCTGGCACGCACCTTCGACTACCAGGCGGGCGATGTGGGCTATGTGCCCTTTGCGATGGGTCACTACATTGAGAATACGGGCGACAGCGTGCTGCGCTTCCTGGAGATGTTCAAGAGCGACCACTTTGCCGATGTCTCGCTCAATCAGTGGCTGGCACTGACGCCACCCGAACTGGTCCAGGCCCATCTGCATCTGAACCAGAAGGTCATGGGTGCGTTGCAGAAGGAGAAGAGGCCTGTGGTCTAAGGAAGGAGAGTAAGGGATGGGGACATGGAAGCAAAGGAAGTTGTTCACGTGTCCCCACACAAAAGCGATGCAGACAGAATCAGAAGGAACCGGGATCACGCTTCCAGAGCTGGTACGCGCGCCACGCGAACGCGAACGTATTGCTCTTTTCATCCTGCTTGTGACGCTCAATGCGGGATGGACCGACATGCTGGCCTATTTCTTTCTGGGCCATGTTTTCGCGTCGTTTCTGACGGGCAACTTTCTGTTCATTGGACTGGGCCTGGCTCAGGGAAATAGTGGACTCCTGATCCGCGCCCTCACAGCGGTGCTGGTATCCTTCGTGGGTGTCACATTGGGCACGTTTTGCCTTGGACGAGCGCCACAGCGACAAACAGAGCAGACCTGGCGCACCACGCTCGTGCGCACCCTCCTGATAGAATGGCTGCTCTTCCTCGCCTTCGCCATCCTCTGGCGAGTAACGAGCAACCTGAGTCAGCAAGGAGAAGTGCAGATTCTACTGTTGTGCCTGGCAGCGTTGGGAATGGGCATCCAGGGAGCGCTTGTCGAGGCGTTCAACTTTCCAGGCGTCGTCGCCAATGCCCTGACCGGAACGGTGCTTACGCTGGGGCAGCGTATCGTTCAGGGCCTGGGCCATCCAGGACCAGAGAGCGAGGAGTGGAGATGGAGGAATATATTCCTGGTCATACTGTTACTTATCTACGTAGTAAGTGCGATCGCTGTTGTCCTTACCTCGGCTTCCTTGCTGACGCCGGTTGTTCCGGTGATTATCGTGACCATCGCGATCTTCGCCTTGCTTTTTCCATTCCGCCAGGCCGTCAGAAGCCTTCCAACCTCATTTTAAGGAGCGATCTTCTGATATCAAGAATTACCAGCTCCCGGCGTTTGCTATTACTGGTTTTGAGGCAGTACTTCAGATACTGGAACACAAAGGACAACTTGCGAATCCTGCTCTGCTCATGGATGAGTGGTGGCATAAGAGCGTGTACCGGCTCACCCGGTCATTCCAGCATAGCCTGAATACTTTCTATAGCAATGGGATCTCCTCGACCTGACGGCATTAAAGATTTATAGAAACCAACCGGAGAGTTGTAGATAGCATCGCTCCTCATCTGCCTCTGATTGTACCCACCAGCGAGCAAGGGAGATGCGAACCAGGCTTCCAACAGGTATCCGGTAAATGGGATCAGAGAAGCCAACGTATTTTATAGAAAACGCTCTTCTATAATGGCTTTTGCTTTCCTCATTTCTATACTCCATTTGATAGGAAGGTTTATTGGTTTTATAGGTCATGGTGAGTGAATTATCGGGAAGCCAGTATCCCACACTACATTTTGGTATTCCCTTGCGTCTACAAATATATCCACTTGCACTCTCAAGGGCAAGCTGCCCGTCAAATAACTTGTCCGGCCCTCCCTGCCAGGGCTGAACACGCTGCATCAGGAAATTTCGTAAGTCAGGTTGTTGGCCGATGTAATGCTCTTTAGTAACAATTACATCTTCAACATGAGGTGGAGTAATACGAGATGGCTGATGAAAGTCTAATTCCCAGACCTGTCCAACATCAAAACTTGTATTTTCCGGTTGATGTAAGCCGCCTGGGCGCAACAAGCGAACGTTCCTGTTTGAATCAAGAGCTAAACCGCCAACGCAAGCATCATTACTCATTCGAGTTTTGGCTACAATAAGCACTCTTTCCATTTTACGTTTCCCCACGACGTATTTTTCCTGAAGTCAGGAAATTTGTAATGGCCTGATATGTTCCACCTGCAGTCCTAAATCCTGTGCCAGCCGTTTAGCCGCCAGAGAACGATGACATGCCTCTGGTTCGCGTTCAACGCAGAAAAGGCCGATTACTCGCATATCCTGTCCCAGCCCTTTGAGAAACTCACTAGAATTGAAGTGAGATAAACATTCTTCCTCGTAAGCCTGAATAAATGTTTGCTCTAGCTCTGTTCGAGCACGCTTCGCCACTCCAAGTCTTTCGTCTTCCTGCTTCTGCCTGTCTCGAATGCTCTGATTAGGGGCTAAAGCTTTGACATGCACGTATCGAATACCAAGTTCGCTCAGTTGTCTCTGGAGGCTCGCGCTATTCACAAATGCATACGTGGAACCACGCATGCCGCGTCTCATCCGTATATCACAAAAAGTGTCTACGCTTGCATTAAGCAGTGCCTGAAAGAAACTATCCTTGTCGAAGCCATATACACCGAGAGTTACAATCTTTGGCTTCATCTAAGCCTCCTCGCCGGGGAGAGCATACTTCTTACTGGATAATCCTAACATTTCATCGAATAAGGGTAGCTGACCACTCGTTACAAGTAGATCTATCTCCTCTTGCGTCTTAACCGCTCCTGTTTCATCGATGTGTGCTACATTTATATTTTGCTTACCAAGTGTTTTACCAATGAGCTTACTGCGGTGACACGCTTGTGGTTTGGCCTCACTGCACATGAGCACAATACGTAATTGCTTATTCCAGGCGGTATGCAGGTAGCTAATGCCTTTCTGGTAAAATTCCTTCTCTGCAACCTTTTCATAATCTACCCTACCATCTTCTTGATAAGATGCATCATCCCTGGGCCGCCCACCCAGCGTATCTCCCATGAATATATACCGTATGCTCGCTTGCTTCAATCGTCTTTCTAAGGCATCTTTCGAGAAATCGGGGTTGTAACGCGAGTAGGGTTGGGAGCGGATATCTGCCAGGAATTTAATATCGTACTGCTGAAGAAGCCCGACAAACTCCTCAATTGAGCGATTCCCATAGCCTATTGTATAGATAGGAATTGTTGTCAAGGCGTTCTCCTGTAGTATTATTCAGACTGATTATATTGTACCCGATGAATTTAGAACAAGTATACTTATGAGTTTAAGGGGTGTCAATGAGATAGGACATCTAGGGTATACAGACCAGCCGTAGGGGCCGATCATGGATTTTAAAAAATACTCTGGCAATTCCTTGGGGGCCGATAAATCGGCGCTGGGCGCGATGAATCGGCCCCTACGGCGGCTTCGCTGCCGACCAAGGTATACCCTGGTTCATTTGTTCAAGTCCATAATCGGCCCTTATGGGTAATAAACAGGGTTCATGATTTGTATGCTGAGCCGAAGATTGTTACCAAAGCACGGCGAAAGGCCCCTGGATTTATCAGCGGGGATGAAAGCCGTGTTGCCATCAGGCAGGAAAACACTAGACATGTGTTCTCTCCTCTGCTATACTGTGTTCAGTTCTTTTGCACGTTTCCAACGTAATAGTGTTTCGGTGGGTTCTCTGGCGTAGGGCCAGAGGGAAAAACGCTACCGTGTTGAAAAGTCGTGCCATGCGAGACAGAGGTCTGTGAGTCACGCCCGCCTCTGTGCATGAAACGGAACGACACTGCTCTAGGGCGATAGAGCGTTGGTGCAAGTCCATAGCAGCCCTCGGCTTCTGCCGTTGGGAGTCGTCACTTCTCGATGGTACTCTTACTATTGCGCTCCCCATCGTACGACAGCAGTATCCTCTTCCCCTCGAACACCGTCTCTAAATGCACGGGGCGTCCCCACAACAGGTGTACGTGCTGGAGCGTCTTCTCGGCATACACCAGGTCAAGTTCCTGCCCCTCGAAGAGATGTTTGATGTAGAGTTCGCGGTTGCCACGATAATCGCCGTTGTCAACCACCAGGTAGGGGTAGCCGAAGTTCGTCATGCTGGCAACGATACCGTCACGCACCTTCTCCCAATTTTTCTCTACAATCACCCACTCGTCTCCCTCTTTCTTATAAAGATAGAGATCAAGTTCCTTCACCAGGTCTTTCGTCAGGTAGTTACGCAGGAACGACACATCATTCTCTAACTCGCGCACCTCGAAGATTTTCTGCTTCCCCATCCCTGGCTTTCTGCCAAACCTCTCCTGCTCCTCCTGCGTGGGATTATCCCAACGCCGCTCGATATCCTCGAGCATCTTGAAGCCCAGGTAGTATGGATTGAGCGAAGTGCGGGAGGGCGAGAGTACGCCGGAGTGCAACTGGGCGAACTCAACGGTTTCGGAGTCGTAGATGACTCCTCGATCGCCTAGCTTGCGCATGATGCGTGAGTGCCAGATGCTGTTGTGATGCAGCATGCCGTTGGCCACGTAACGATGCGAGCGGTCTACCGTGATATCATACACATCGGCCACATCGTGTTCGATGCTGACTACTTCGTCTGTAGGATCTTCCTGGAAGAACCATCGATGGCTCGCGAGATATTGATCCAGGTTTTCGCGTTTGCGCGTAAGACCGAAACCAATCTGCTCCGCGAAAACGCGTGCCGATGTCCCGCTAATCCAGACATTAGGCCCGCGACGACGCGAAAGGATGCCGTAGTTCAGCAGCAAAATCTGTAATGTCTGGCCGATATCGTCGCTAAAGGTCGATAAGATCACACCCTGTTTGACAGAAGCACACCCATCGCA
>WNFT01004185.1_pt1 | contig 12596 bp, 13 predicted proteins | sample 5400191 | NCBI WGS metagenome assembly WNFT01 (sample SAMN13153359, study PRJNA577476) | soil metagenome | isolation source: 80 cm saprolite under Madrone tree | place: USA:California | collected 2016-06-14
TACCGCCTCCGAACCCAACGACACCCCCGGCACGGACGGCCTCTCCGACATTGATCATTTCGCGCGCTTCATTCGCGCCACCGAAGCTCCCGCCCGCGACGCACAATTGGCGCAGACCACCAGCGCGCGCCACGGTGCTGAATTATTCAACAAAGTCGGCTGCGACATCTGTCACATCCAGACGCTGACCACAGCCTCGGTCGGCGCAAAGGTTGACGGCGGCGCATTCACCATCCCGCCTCCCCTCGCCGAAAAGCAGTTTCACCCCTACGGCGACTTCCTGCTCCACAACGTCGGCACCGGCGACGGTATCGTCCAGTCCATGACCGAGCACTACGGCAAAAACATGTACCGCATCACCTGGAAAAACCTCTCCATCCCCGAATTCAACAATACTGCCGACAAAATCCGCACCGCTCCCCTCTGGGGTGTTCGCCTGCACTCGCGTCTCATGCATGATGGCGCTTCCGTCACGCTTCTCGATGCCATCCTCCGCCACCATGGCGAAGCGGAACACGTCACCGAAAAATTCGAAAAACTCAAGCCCGCCGATAAGGAGGCCCTGCTCGAATTCCTGCGCTCCCTGTAAACGACGGCCCAGGGTTGCATCCTCATCGCCCCAAGCACCCTGTCCTGCCAGGCAGGGTAATTGTTTACGCAAGGCCCCTTTCCGAACCGCTTCGCTTCGCCTCTTTCTTTGCTAGCCTGTAGATAAGAAACGACATCCCCGGATTATCGTCCTTTTAAGACTATGTTTCGGGGCGGGCCACTTATCCCATAGGAATGGCCGCTCGACGGCCTGTGGAAATCTATCGCCCAGCCAGGCGATCAAGGGGTGCTGAAGTGAAAATTGTATCGCTCTATCTCGCGCTAACCGGGACGCTCGCCATCGCGGCTGCTCCCGCGCTCGGACAGGCGCCGTCTGTCGGCGCCGCCAAAAACGTCTCGCGCACCACCAAGGCGGTCAACTACCGCCGTGCCGGTGCCGTCAAGATCGACCTTCAAGGCACGGAATTGATGCAGCAGGCCAGCGGCGACGCCAGAGTCCAGAACAAGGGCAGCCGCACGGAAATCGACGCGAAATTCCTCGGCCTCGACGAAGCCACCAAGTTCGGCCTCGAATATCTCACCTACGTCCTCTGGGCCGTTTCTCCCGGAGGCCGCGCCGTCAATCTCGGCGAAGTCGTCCTCAAGAACGGCGCCGGCGAAGTCAAGGCCATCTCCGACATGCAGACCTTCGGCATGATCGTCACCGCCGAGCCATATTTCGCCGTCACGCAGCCTGGCAACACTGTCGTTCTCGAAAACGTTTTCGGTCCGGCCACGCTCGGCAAAGTGGAAAACATCGACGCCAGTTACGAGCTTCTGGGCCGCGGCATCTACTCCTCTTCCAACACCAGAATTGAAAACGCCATTTTTGGCATCGACCGCAAAACTCCGCTCGAGCTCTTTGAAGCGCGCAACTCCGTCCGCATCGCGCATATCGCGCTTGCCGACAAATACGCTTCTTCCACTCTGGCCAAAGCCGTGCAGCAGCTCAAGAACGCGGAAGACGTCTATGCCCGCAAGAGCGACAAGAAATCCGTGATCGCCGCCGCGCGCGAAGTTGTCGAGACTGCCGAAGAAGCTCGCGTCATGGCCGTGAAGCAAAAGGCCGAAGAAGACGCAAACGCCAAGATTGCCGCGGACAAGAAGGCCGCCGAAGATCGCGAAGCCAGGGCCCGCGCCGACGCCATTGCGGAAGCCCAGCGCCGCCAGGAAGCCGAGCAAGCTCGCCAGCAAGCCGAAGCCGCCAAGGCCGACGCTCTGCGCATGCAGCAGGAAGCGCAGAGAGCCGCCGAGGAAGCCGCTCGCCAGCAAGCCCAAGCCGAAAAAGCCAGCGCCGCTGCCTTAGCTCAGCAGCAAGCCGCGCAAGCCGCCGCCGACCAGGCCGCCAAGGATCGCGCCGCCGCTCAAGCGCAGCAGCGCGCCGCCGAAGCTGAAACCGAAAAAGCGCGCCAAGCCGCCGCGCAAGCCGAATCCGAAAAAGCTCAGCTTCGCGCCCAGCTTCTCGGGCAGTTGAATTCCATCTTGCAGACTCGCGACTCCGCTCGCGGCCTCATCGTCAACATGTCGGACGTCTTGTTCGACACCGGCAGCTACACGCTCAAGCCCGGCGCTCGCGAAAAACTTGCTAAAATTTCCGGCATCGTTCTCGCGCATCCCGGCCTCTCGCTCCAAATCGAAGGCCACACGGACAGCGTCGGCGGCGACGAATTCAATCAGCAGCTTTCCGAGCGCCGCGCCGATTCCGTGCGCGACTTTCTTGCCGAACAGGGCGTAGCTCCGTCATCCATCACCGCCCACGGCTTCGGCAAAACGCAGCCTGTCGCCTCCAACGACACCGCCGAAGGCCGCCAGCGCAATCGCCGCGTCGAGCTGGTCGTCAACGGCGACGCCATCGGCAACGCCTCGGCTTCCGCCGGGCCAGTCGCCCAGCGCTAACCCTTCGCACCGCACCCAAGTTTTCCTTTGTAGGGGCACCCGCCGCGACGGGTGCCCCTCTTTCTTTCCCGTCCTTTCTTCTCTGCGAACTCTGCGTTCTCCGTGCCCTCTGCGTTAATTCTTTTTCTTTCCGTGCCTCTATCTCTTCCCCGCTTGACTCTCTTATCCATCTGATCAACGATCCCGATCGATCGTTATCATGTCCAAATCCCCCTCCAACTCTGCCCCATCGCGCGACTTCGGCGCGATGAATCTTCCCGCCGCCTTCGACGACCTGAAGTCTTCCCTTTCCAAGAATCAATTCTACAATCTGCGATACGAGGACACCTTTCCGTTGACAATAATTTGGATATGCTGCTCTCACATCTTCCGAAACTAAATATGAAGGCAGAATCATCCGAAGTCTTGGGTGAAAAAGCTCTCACAAAAGGGCTTATCGACCTACTCGTGAAACAAAGAACTCCAAGAGGCATTTCTCTCAAACTACCTATTGAGGTCAAGACAAAGAGGGCACAACCCGATGACGTTATTCAAATTCGTAGCTACATGGATGAGTCAAGTGGTGAGGCCCCCATCGGGATCCTCGTCGCTGCAAGTTTTGCGAAGAAGGCAACGGCAAGCGCCAAGAATCATGGGGTCAGTCTCGTTCAATACACGTTAGCGGAAGACTTGCGAAGGGCACTGACCTTTGAAGAAATCTACCAAAATCTTTCCTTGCAAGTTTTGTACGGTGCTTGAGTTCGCTCACATACACCATCCCAAAGAACCGTGCGAGCCAGGTGGCGCGTGCCGCAGCCGTCGGTTTTTCTAGGCCTTCTCGAATTCCTCGGCTCCGCCTCCTACCGAATATCCGGTATTTGCTAGAACTCGTCTGGCCATTTCCTCGCCGCATGCATCACCGCGAGCAGCCACACTTCATTCCTCTCCACACGATAGGCAACGATAAACGGTGTGCCCCGAACGACCAGCTCACGCGTCCCGGCGACGCGCCCCTCCCTGCCCGCCATCGGGTGCCGGGCAAGAAGCTCAGTGCTTTCCCAGATTTTATCCGCTGTGCGAGCCGCTGCCACGCGATTCTCGCTTACGATGTATTCGTACGCGCTGACAAACTGCTCCTTGGCCGGTGTGGTCCAGCGCACCCGCATCGCACGCGGCTACTTTGCCCGCCTCATTCGCGCGATCAGCTTCTTCATCTCCGCGTGGGGAACAAAGTCCCCCGCCTCCGCTGCGCGCAGGCCCTTCTTAATCAACTTGATGTGGTACTCGTTCAGCTCCAGATAACGCTCAACAGCTTCGTTCAGAAGATAAGTCCGGTCTCGGTCCATCGTTTCGGCCAAGGCGTCCAGAGTCTCTACTGCCTCAGTCCGTATCCGAAAGCTGACAGTCTTTAGCTCGCCCATAATAGCCAATGATATGTCGTATTATCCCGTATTGCAACAGTGCTGCCCCACATGTCGGTGGCGTCTTGCGTGTGGGGCCTTTGAAGTTTCCAGCCTTTGGTCTAAAGCGCATCCTTTGCGCTCCGATGATTTTGCGGAGCCTGCGGCTTTCGCCTTTCCCGCGCGCCCAGCCTTCGTCCCTCAGCTCTTGCCCCAATCTTCCCAGCGGAGGCCCTTCACCCGGCCAAACTCTTTCGCATTTGCCGTGACTAGCGTCAGTTTGCGCCACAACGCCTGCCCCGCAATCAGCACGTCGTAAGCTCCGATCGGTTTTCCAATCCGCTCCAACGAAGCTCGTACGATCCCTGCCTCCCTTGCGTCTCCCTCTTCAAAACCCAGGACCCGCACGGGACCCGCCAGAAATGTTGCCAAGTCTTCAGCGTTTTCCTTTGCTCGCGCACTCTTGGCCACGCCGTACCAAAGCTCATATAAGACAACTGCCGGGAGCCAGACCTGCACACCCGCATGGACAGCTTTGTCGAATCGTATTCGAACCGACGCAGGCTTGCCTTTGTTTAGCGCAATGCAGGCATTTGTATCTAGCAAATAATCCATCGTGGCCGCATTAATCGAGAATGCGCCGCTTCGGTGCCTTGGGTTGTTTTCTCCCCGTTTTCAAGAACGGCTCCCCGCGCCGGCGGTCCATCGCCGCGAACCACTCTTTAGGATCCGAAATCATCGGCTCCAGCAGCACGCCCTCAGGCACCCGCCGTACTCGCACGGCATCCCCCGCGAACCGAAACTCGCGCGGCAGCCGCACCGCCTGGCTGCGCCCGTTGCGAAACAGTTTCGCCACCCCGCTCTTGCCCATGTGCCACCTCCGCTTTACAGTATATACCATAAATCTATACCACAGCTACCGTTAAACAAAAAAAGAGGGAGCCAACTTCGCCCCCTCCTTTTAACGGAACCGCCGCAGTCAGCTATTTATGGCCGGAGTGCGTGATCCGCGCCATGATGTCGCGCCGGCTGTCCAGCACCGTGGAACCTGCGAATTCCGCGCGTTCCGCCGCATTCCACTTACTCATCGTCGTTCTGATGGCTGCCGCCCACTTGTCCATGCCTTCGGCATTGGGGTAAGTGATGACCACACAGCGCGTCGACTGCGCTGCAGTGTTTACGTACTGCTCGTCGACACCGTAGTACGTCGCCACGCCGTTTTTGATCTGTTCGTCAAACGTTGGCACCAGGAGCTTCTTGAGCGTCGCGTAGTAACTCTCTGGCTTCTCCGCCTTCGCATTCGAGCACACCACGCGTAAGTACGCCGGCGTTCCGTTACCTGCACGGTACATCGACGTTTGCATCAAAAGGTCCTCGTGCTTGGTGGCCGCGATTTGCCCGGGCCTTGGTCCGGCTTTGCGAACTTCGTCGAGCACCTTCATCAACCCCGAAATCGATGTCGAAGACCATGCCGCCCCGTGCGTATATCCGTCGGGTGTGTGTACAACCTGCTCAAAGGTAGACCAGCCACCGATGGTCCCGTCGGCTGTCAACTTCTCCAGGATCGGAACGACTATCTTCTCGGTATCCTCCGAGTATCCCGCCCAATGCGCCCGCGGCACTTGGAACTGGCTTACAAACGTATACACCGTGGGCGTTGCTTCCATCTGCGAAAAAGCGGTCGGCGAACTGACGACCGCAACCGCCACCAAAATCAGGCCCACTGCCACACCAATCCATCGCTTATTCATGCACCTCTCCTTGGGCTGGCCTGTCAGCCGCGTAGTGCAACACGTTGGAAGGTCGTTCCTCGTCGCTCACTCGCGGACTTCACGGATGGTGAGGGGATACGGCGTTCTGTCTAGTGGGTAACCTCGAATATGGGGCTTGCGCCCGCGGCACCGGCCAGGGTGGGCCGACAGTATCCCCTAACCCCATCCTTGTCAACGTAATTCCACAGCGCCACCGCGCGCCCCCCCGGGTCAGATGGTCTGCTAGTTCGACGGGTCGTTAATTTTTAGTTCGATTTCTGGTTTCGGAAGGGGCTTCCGCAGTTGCAATTTTGGCCGCATAAACTTCGCGAGGATCACGAGGAAGATGGCAACCATCAGCACTTCAGCAATAACTGCAAGTCGGTGACCCATCCTGCTGAGCGCAAGCAGGGCGACCCAGAAACTCATCAGCGGAAAGACAATTTGCGGATTCTTCCGTTCCAGCCTCACCGCGCAATGCGGACAAGTAAGCCACCTCCACGCGTCCGTATTCAGGACAAAGGGGGTAGCAACTTCATGCGCACAAGCGGGACACTTCGCCATGGACGGTTTCCCCCTTTCGCTCTTGCGCCTACTGTGCCGCGCTCGTTCCACCGCGTCAATGGAACTCATGATTCTCTGTGTCTCCATGCGGACGGACCCTGTCGGGAAGGCTCGCCAAACGCATCAGGCACTTGGCGTCGCGCGCCCACTGTGCTCTCCTATAGATGTCACCATGGAGCGCACAAACTGCCGCCGCCTCGTTCCCTTTCTCGTTACCTCGCTACTCCTGTGCTGCTTTCCGTCTTTTTCTACGGCCGAGGACCGGCAGCCCACGATCCGCTTCGTGCGCAATCCCGATCCCGCGCCGGACTTTAGTCTTACTAGTCTCGATGGAAAACCCGTCACACTGGCCGGCTCCAAAGGCAAAGTCATTCTTCTGAATTTCTGGGCCACCTGGTGCGGACCGTGCCGCGCCGAAATTCCTGACCTCGTCGAGCTCCAGAACAAATACAAAGAGCATCTGCAAATTCTCGGGCTCGTCGTGGACGATGACGACCAGGACGCCGTCAAGGATTTCGCGGAAAAATTCGGCATCAACTATCCCGTCGCTCTCGCGACCAACGACATTCGCCTGCAGTACGGCGGCATCGCCGCGCTTCCTACTTCTTTTGTGCTGGACTCCGAAGGCCGCATCGTTCAGAAACACGAAGGCCTGCGCGATCCTGTGCTTTACGAAACGGAGATTCGGGCGCTCCTCGGCCTGCCTATCGGCAACGTCAAAGTAGAAACGTTCGAGGACACCGGCCAGATTTTTCTGAAAAATGCCGAACGCGCCACCGAACTTCCCGGTGTCGATCTCTCAAAATTGACGCTGGAACAAAAAATTTCCGCGCTCCACAAATTCAACGCCGAAACCTGCAATTGCGGTTGCACCTTCACGCTCGCGCAGTGCCGCATCTACGACCGCAACTGCCAAATCAGCAAGGCCGCCACCTCCAAAATTATCGCCGCCCTCACGCATCCCGCGCCTGCAAAGTCCGCGCACGCCGCGTCTCCTCCAAAAGAAAAAGACAAATGATGCTCGCCGGAAATTCAGCGAAGGCTGGCGACCAACATCTTTCCGGAGAACGGTATCTTCTCTTTGGCGTAGCTGATTCTTACTGGCCCATCGGGCTTCCAGGCTGATACTCTCTTTCCGGCCGATGCCCACTGTTCCGAAAATTATTTTTGTTCTCGCGCTGGCGCTTTCGTTCACGGGATTGCTTTCCCCGCCAATCGCACTCACCGTGGGAATAGTTTTCGGGCTCAGCTTTCCGCATCCCTACATCAACGAAAGCCGCGGCATCGCGCGTGCACTTTTGCAAAGCTCCGTCGTCGCGCTCGGTTTCGGAATGAATCTCCACGAAGTTCTGAAGGCGGGCGGCGGCGGATTTATTTACACCGCGCTGGGAATTTTCTTTGCGCTTCTCGCGGGCCTGGCGTTTGGAAAACTCCTACAGGTGCGCGGCAATTCGTCATTTTTGATTACGACGGGCACGGCCATTTGCGGCGGCAGCGCCATCGCCGCCATCGGCCCGATTCTGCAAGCGGACGAAGAAGAAATGGCGGTGTCGCTCGGGACAATTTTTATTTTGAATTCCGTCGGGCTCTTGATTTTCCCGCCAATTGGAAACGCGCTGCACCTTTCGCAATCGCAATTCGGATTGTGGGCTGCACTGGCGATTCACGACACCAGTTCTGTAGTCGGCGCCGCCACAAAATATGGCGCGCAAGCCCTTATCATTGGCACGACCGTAAAACTCGCCCGCGCTCTTTGGATCGTCCCGCTTGCACTCGGTACCGCGGCGATCAAGCACCATCGTTCGCAGAAAATTTCCTCTAGTGGCGGCTCTGCCCTCTGGATTCAGTTTCCCTGGTTTATTTCGTTTTTCATTCTTGCCGCGGTGCTGAACACGTACGTTCGAACGCTCGAACACGTCACGCCATCACTTTTCACGCTGGGCCGCTTGGGATTGACGGCAACGCTTTTTCTGATCGGCAGCGGGGTCTCGCGAAGCACGCTGAAAACGGTGGGGTGGCGTCCGCTCCTGCTCGGAGTGCTGCTATGGCTTGCGGTGGGGATGACTTCGCTGTATTTCATTCGGACAGGTTTTATTTCCTTTTAGCGCATTGAAAGACTTCAGGAAGCTATTTCTTGAGCAACTCGAGCACGGCACCGGTCATGGCCCTGACGCCGGTTCGAATGGTGGGTTCCGGCACGGGCGCGAATTCGGCGGAATGCGGACCCGGCAATCGAGCGCCATTTTCTTTTGCGGCTTGCCACTTTGCAGGATCGGCGGCGCCGAGATGAAACATGCAAATCGGCGGCTTGGGATCTTCGAGGGCATAGAGGCTGAAATCCTCGCTGGCCATGGCGGGTTCGCCGGGGAGCACATTTTCTTTTCCGAGCGAGCGCTCGAGGGCAACAGCGACGCGGCGCGTCAATTCCGGATTGTTGATGGTGGCGGGCACATTGTCCGGGGCGACTTCGATGATGGGGGCGCGATCGGGGGGAACGCCGGCGGCAGCGGCGATGCCGTTTGTGATTCTGGTGATGGCGGCAAGAACTTTTTCGCGCTGGGCGGGAGTCATGGTTCGAACGGTAAGCTGCAGATGCGCTTCATCGGGAATGATGTTGTGCTTGGTGCCGGAGTGGAAGGAGCCAACAGTGACGACAGTGGGAACTTGCGGGTCCATTTCGCGGCTGACGATGGTCTGTAAAGCCACAACGATTTCCGAAGCGATGAGGATGGGATCTTTGGCTCTTTGTGGCGCGGCGCCATGGCCGCCATAGCCTCGCACAGTAATGTCCACGGAATCGGCGCCCGCGAGGATGCTTCCTTCGTGCCAGCTTACTTTTCCCGCCGGCAAATCCGAGCCGTCGTGGAGCGCCAACACATAGTCGGGCTTGGGAAATTTTTTGAAGAGCCCGGCATGAAGCATGGCGTGCGCGCCGCCAACAGTTTCCTCAGCGGGCTGGCCGAGCATGACAAGAGTGCCACTCCACTGTTGTTTGAGCTGCGCCAACATGCGAGCGGTACCCAGAAAAACGGACATATGAATGTCGTGACCACAGGCGTGCATGACACCGACTTCGGCGCCATCGGCGCGCTTTACCTTTACGTGGCTGGCGTAGGGAAGGCGGGTGTTCTCCACGATGGGCAGGGCATCCATATCGGTACGGACGTATACCGTGGGCCCCGCGCCATTGCGGAGAACTCCGACGATGCCGTAGGAAACGAGGCCGGCCGAATCGTATTGCCCGAAGTGGTCGGTGACGTCGTAACCGAGCTTGCGCAACTCCGTCGCGATCAGGGCTGACGATTCCTTCTCCTGCGTGGACAGTTCAGGATTCTCATGAAGATGTTTGTAGGTGGCGACGAGCGAATCCATCTCTTTGCCGACACGCTGGTCCAGATCGTTCTGGGCGGGCAGAGACGTCGCCGCGCCTAAAACAGCCAGGCAAGACAGCGGCACACCAAAGGCGTATTTCATCGCGGCACCTCTAAAGAGAAATGGCATCTTAGCACCGTTGGGGGCAGATAATAGCTGATCTCAGTTTCCGGTTATGCGACTTGCGTGTGCCACGAGCACGAAAGGAGGAAACGCTGAGTAGTGCGCAACTGCTTGACTGAGGGTAGGCCCCTCGGAACCGGCTTACAGGAGCAGGTTCCAAACCACCTTCGGCGGCTGTGGCCCAAAGCCATGGTCGTGAGCGCGGAAGGAAAAGGCCTGGCATTGACCGGGTCAGGTATCAGGCAAGAAGAGGACTGCAAAGGAACCACTGTTGAAGTGTCGAAAGCAATTAGACGATGTCAAAACCGCGGCGTGATTGTTACTGCGGGACAAAGCTCCGACGAAACCTGTTTACGGGCGGAGTGGCATCCGGCATGAGAGGTGGCCTGAGCTTGCCAATGAGGCGGGTAGGCGGAACATGGGAAGTCTTCAAGTGATGCTAAGAGAAAACCTATAAGTGTGATCCACGAAAGGGAAATATCGATGCACTTGAAGATGGCGGATCATCCTGTAGTAGCGTTGAAGCGTCTGTAACGGACGGGGAGCGAAGAGGATGACATAGCTCGACGGAGGGCTTGGCCAACTGGGCAACCAGGAGGAGCCTCTACCTCCAGAGACGGGTTGATCTCGCAAGAGACAAGCCTCAGCTATGAAGAGCCGTGTGAATCGAGAGGTTCACGCACGGTTCTGTGAGGGCCTCGGGGTGAAATTCCCCGGGGCTACTCGACCGGGAGTTGGTCTTGTTTCCTTCCTAATTTCAAGAACGATGTTTTACGTGTTCACCACGGTGACCGCGCGACCGAGATAGTCATCTGCTTCGAGTTGATCGACCAGAAAATTGGCCAAATCTGCGCGTGTTATTGCATGGCCGGTTATGTTGGTTCCGATCACGGTCGCGCCGCCCGTTGGCGGATCGTCCTTGAGGATGGGCGGACGCGCAATGATGTAGTTCAACCCGCTCTGGATGACCTCTTTTTCCATCATGATCTTGTCCTTGGTCGATCCGCGTAGAAACGTCGGCATCAGCAGGTACTTGTACCAGAAAGGCGCTTGAACCCTGCTCTCTCCGATGCCCATCATCGAAATGACGATAAGTCTTCGAACACCTTCTGCCTTCATGGCGCCGATCATGTTGCGCACGGATGTACTTTCCAGCAGTGTCGTTTTGTAAGGAGTGCTGCCGCCGATGGCGTCGATAACGGCATCTTGCCCTCGCACTGCATGGAGTACGTCGTCGAGCTTTGTCGCGTCTCCTGTAACAACGTGTACGCCCTCCTTCTTAAACTTGCTCGTCTTGCGAACCAGCACTGTGACCTCGTACCCCTTGGCCAGGGCTCGGTCGACTAGCAAGCCGCCTGTCTTCCCGGCCGCACCAAAAATCACAACTCTCATCGCGAGCTCCTTATTTCACTTCAAGCGTGCTGAAGCATCTCTGTCCGATACGTTGTCGCCAGCGCTTCTACCTTCGTTTTGAATGCCGCTTGAGCTGCCGGGTCCAATGTCGGGGGAGCGGTTGTCCGGGTTGCGACTGCGACGCCAACGGTGGCGAAGAACTCTTCCTGTCCGGCAGGCGAGCAGATGCATAACAGACGTGCCGGGTGATGACTTGTATTCTGAAACTGGTGTGGCGCGTTGGCCGGTATGTGGATGGTTGCGCCCGCCCTTACTGAAGATCTCTGGCCTCGAAAGGTCGCTTCAATCTCGCCCTCGAGCACGATGAAGGACTCTTCAAAGTCATGCCGGTGCGGAGGTGGCCCACCGCCCGGTGGGATATGCATATCGATCAGACAGAAGTGCCCGTTTGTGTCTTTCCCTGTGATAAGAATCGTGTAGGTGTCTCCAACTAGCCCGATGTGAGATGCGCTCTGTTCGTCTGCTTGCGCCAGAACGAGATTTCGTTTTGGATCGTCCGGTGGAATCGGAGAGGAAAGCTGTGCGGAAGTGTCTACATCACTGTTCATTCATGAACCTCTACTGCGTGTCGGTTGAGTGCGTGGCAAAGCAGGGACTACTCATAAGATGCAATTGCCGACAGAACACACGGTTCGTGGCGATCTTCCTCATCCATGTTCCGAAGAGAGCGACGTACGGCTAATCATCCTCGCGGTTGTTGAGTCCGGACGTTAGCGGATTAGGGAAGAGTAGCCGACCAATCATCCGAAACTTGGAGGAAAACGCTGACAGAGCGCCTCACTGAGTGACTCGGCCTGGTATCAATAGTTGAACTTTTGTCCTGTCGGGCCGGTCCCCTTCAGGATTGGCTACCTCCAATGCGTTCCCGCTGATCCATTATCCGTTGCAGGCAAGGCAGAATTCTCTTCGAGCAGGCCGAGTCTGACGAGAAATGTAGACTACTCAGCAACATTTTTCTCGAATCCGGTAAACCTGCCTCAGCTAATGTGAATCACATGTACCGCGACGGTACAGTTCGCAATGTCCCTGCCACTCCCCTTGCGCGAATGCCTGTGCGGCGCCAGGACAATTCTTCTCTTCCCGAACCGGTCGCTTAGGAGGTTCAAGAATGAGTTCCGTTCGTCTGTCCCCTACAATGCTTCTATTACTGACCATTATTCCGATGGCCTACAGCCAAAATGTGCGACTTACCAATGATTTCAGCGGCGGCTACGTCAGTGCCTACACGCTGGCCACGGGAGTTCCATATACAGATACGGTATTGAACGAGTGCTCCATCTCACGGGGCCGGCAGAACGAGCCTGCGGTTGCCGTGGACCCGCGCAACACCAGCGTGTTGATCGGCAGCTCCAATGACTACTGCGGCGTCTTCGACACCAGCATCAATGCAGTTCCCGTCGCCCTTGGCCCAGTATGGCTCAGCTACTATCGCTCGGAAAATGGCGGAGCATCGTTCCAGAGCTCGCTTGTGCCCGGCTATCCACAGGACCAGTCGCCTTATGCCGCGCTC
>WNFT01004186.1_pt1 | contig 12596 bp, 10 predicted proteins | sample 5400191 | NCBI WGS metagenome assembly WNFT01 (sample SAMN13153359, study PRJNA577476) | soil metagenome | isolation source: 80 cm saprolite under Madrone tree | place: USA:California | collected 2016-06-14
TCCGGATTCGTATACGAGCTGCGATAGCCGCCGAGGGCGTCGCGATCGAGCAGGTAGATGGTCCCGGACTTTCCGGTGGTGACGACGAGGTGCGGGTGCGCCGGCGTACCCGCGACATCCGGGAGGAGGATGACGCCGGCGGAGCCGAAGTCCAGGTCCGCGGCGCTGAGCGCCGCCTGATTGAACGGGGCGAAGAAGTCGGTGATCTGCAGTCCCGTCGACGTGGCCACCTTGAGCAGCGAGTCGCCGAAGCTGGACGTCCCGTTGAAGTCGCCGTTGCCTGTCAACACGTAAAGGTTCCCGGCGGAATCGATGGCGGGCGGTTGGCTCGGCATCCAGAGGCCGGCGCCGTTGCCGTTGGGCGTGGTGTTCAGCACGGAGGCAAGGCCGAGGTCGCTGGCGCGATACCCCGCGATCCAGCCGTGCCAGGTGAAGTTGTCTCCGCTCGATCCGAACGCGACGTAGACGATGCCATTGACCAGCGCGAGGCCGGACCGCTGTTGCTCCCATGCCGCGTTGAGCGTGATGGTGCTCCCACTCGAGCCCGTGCCGGTGCCGCTCACGGAAGGCTGGATCGTCGGCGACGCGAGCTTCTCGGCGCCGCTGGCGATGTCGATCGCGTGGATCCGGAAGACCGGCGTCCCGCTCTCCTTCGTCTTGGAGACCACGTAGATGGTGCCGGTGGCCGGATCGATCGCCGCAGTGCCGGTGATGCCGACCTCCGGTACGATGTCGGTGGTCCCCGTGTCGCCCGCCGGTTGCGTGGTCACGGAGGGCGGGTTGATGAAGCTCCTGCGCCAGAGCGAGGTGCCGACGTCGGCGTCGAAAGCGTAGAGGCTGCCGTGTTCGGTGGCGATCACGAGCACGTTGTGGGGCGTTCCCTGGATGACGACGTTTGCCTTGTACAGCGGCTGCGCATAGACGTACCCGTCGACGGGGACCGTGAACAGCTTCCCGAACGTGGAAGCGTTCACGTTCGCCGGCGTGAGGATCGTCTCGCTGCTGTTCCATCCGGTCCTGGCGGAATCGCCGCGTTGCTGGAGGACCTCCGGACCCGACGTCAGCGCGGCGGAACGGGAAAACAAGCGGAAGTCGGCGTTGTCGCTGCGGCCGCTGCAGGCACCTGCAAGTGCTGCGGCGAAGGCCATTCGCCAGCGAGAAATCATGTTGGAAACCCCCCGGACGCGTGAAGGACCGTCGACGCCGAAAGGGTCGGGTGTCAGCCCAGCACGCAGCGGCACACACCCTACTGCGCGGCGCCTGGCCGAATCCAGCCCGGTTGCATTCGTCCGTAACGCCGCTCGGCGTGCGAAGCGCCTGGTGGATGAAATTACGTATCTTTTCGGCTGCGGTCGACTCGACACCATCAGCGGTGCAAGAGCGCCTCGCCGCAAGAACGCGTACAGAAACAGCGGAATTTCATGCTAACGTCGCCAGCCTTCGGGGGGGAATGATGTCGGACCAGCTGCGGCGCGGCGATGTCGTCGAGGTCAAAGGACCCGCGGAGATCCTCGCCACACTCGACGAGCGCGGCGCCCTCGACGGGCTCCCCTTCATGCCCGAGATGGCGTCGTACTGCGCGCGCCGGTTTGCGGTCGAGCGACGCGCCGAGAGGATCTGCGACACGATCCACTACTCGGGCAGCCGCCGCCTTCCGGAGGCAGTCCTCCTCGATGATCTCCGCTGCGACGGATCCGGGCACGATGGGTGTCAGGCCGAGTGCCGCTTGTTCTGGAAAGAGGCGTGGCTGCGTAAAGTGGAGACAAAGGCGCCGGCGACGCCAGCGTTCGCGCCGGCTGATCTGGCGGCCCTCCTGGAGCGGACGTCGCGCAACGCGCGCGGCGCGGTCGAAGTGTCCGGGAGGCTCGAACCGCGCTACGTCTGCCAGGCCACCGATCTGCCTCGATGCACCGAGCACCTGAGGACGTGGGACGCACGCAGTTACGCGCGCGAGTACACTTCGGGCAACGTCTCGCTCGCAGATTTCCTCCGCGTAAGCTCCCGCGCCGCGGTCCGGGAACCGCTCCGCAAGCTCGGCGTCATTCCCGAGGTCCACCTGCCCGGCACCGCCGCAAAGGGGGAGCAGTTCGAGGTCCTCAATCTCCGCCCCGGCGAGCTGGTGCGGGTGAAATCGAAGGACGAGATCGCCAGGACCCTGAACGCAGAGGGCAAGAACAAGGGCCTCTGGTTCGATCGGGAGATGTTGCCGTTTTGCGGCGGCACGTACCGCGTGCGCCAGAGGGTGAGCAGGTTCGTCCACGATCACGACGGGAAGATGATCGTGCTGAAGAATGACGCGATCACGTTGGAAGGCGTGGTCTGCTCCGGCGAGCTCAGCCTGCAGCGGTGGTTCTGTCCGCGCGCCATCTATCCCTACTGGCGCGAATGCTGGCTGGAGCGGGTCGAATCGGCGGCGCAGACCGCCGCTGCGCGAGCGGTCTAGAACGTCGCCTTGCGGCAGTAGAAGGCCTCAGCCAATCCTTCAGACGCGACGCACTCCATGCCGCGGATGCGGGGAAGCGCGCGAAACAGCTCCGGCGTGAACCACGCCTTCCCGGATTGACTGGAGAAGTGCCGCAGAAGCAACGCGATCTTGCGCTCCAGGACTGCCGCAGGGAGCGGGGCGAAGAAGTTCGGCGCACCCAGATCTCCGTCGTATTTGGGAATCTCGTATTCGAGGATGGTGTGGTTGCGCCACGTGTTCCAGGTCAGATCCGAAACGACCCGATGATCCTGGTGCAGGTCCTGCCGATAATGCGTGAAGATGAGATCCGGCGAATAAACGCGCTTGATCTGCTCGAGCTCCTCTTTCACGGCTGCCCACGCCTGGGGGAGGAAGCCGTCCCGGTGGTTCCCGATGGTGACTTCGGACCGCGCGACTCCCTCGAGGAACGCCGCCGCTGACGCCCTGCCCTCTTCGGCGCGCGCCGCCGTCGACGAAAATGCTACCCATCGGACCTCGAGATGCTCCCGCTCTCCGGCGAGGCGGAGCAGCGTTCCTCCACACCCGATCTCGATGTCGTCACAGTGGGCGCCGAGCGCGAGCACCCGCAGGGGGGAACTGCGTGCCGCCAGGATGGAGACCGGCTGCATCGTCAGCGTGCCTTCGCGAGCGCCGGAGGATGCGACGACTTCCACACTTCCCATGGCACCTGGCCCCGCGTGTACAAGTCTTCCAGAAGCTGCTTGTCCTTGAAGGTGTCCATGCAAGCCCAGAAACCGTCGTGCGGATAGGCCAACAGCTTGCCGGCCGCGGCAAGCCGCTTGAACGGCTCCTCCACCAGCTCCTCGCCCTGCTTCATCCAGTCGAAGATCTCGCGTCGGAAGGCGAAGTACCCGCCGTTGACCCGCATCCCCACGTCCCTCACGTGCTGGATGCTGCGGACCAGGCCGCCATCCTCGACGCGCACGAGATGGAAGGTCTGGGTCGGAGCGACACCCGCGAAGCAGGCGACCGAACCCGGCTGCTTCTGGAAGTAGGCGATCATCGACGACAGCGGCAGGTCCGAGAGGCCGTCGCTGTAGTTGGCAAGGAACATCTCCTCGTCCTCGAGATAGCCCTGCACCGCCTTGAGGCGCATGCCGATGTTCGACGCCAGGCCGGTATCGACGAAGGTGATCTTCCAGTCGTCGATGTCGCTAGCGACCAGCTCGACCTTCCGCCCCCCCTCCGAGAGGACGAAATCGTTGGAGATGGTCTCGTCGTACTCGAGGAAGTACTTCTTGATGGCGTCGGCGCGGTATCCGAGGCAGAGGATGAACTCCTTGTGCCCGAAGTGCGCGTAGTAGCGCATCACGTGCCAGAGGATCGGCCGGTATCCGACGGGCACCATGGGTTTGGGGATGTTCTCGGAGTACTCGCGCAGCCGCATCCCGAGACCACCGCAGAACAGCACGACCTTCATCGTTCCCCCCTCTGTTCACCAGCGGCGGCAGTGTAACTTCATTCTGGCCCTGTAATCCAACCGGCCCCGGGCGCAGCCTGTGCCAGCAAGCCGGCGGCATGCAGCGCACGCGCCGCGCGATCGATATCGGCAAACGGCATCCGGGCCCGTTCGGCGATCTCCAGCAGGACATGCTTGCCGTCGCTGAGATTGAGCACCCATAGCATCGCCATCTGTTTCGCAGCCGCGTGGCTCTGACCCCCGACCGGCGCGTAAAGACCGCGTTTTCCCAGCTGCGGCTCGCACTTCGGGGAGAGGTTCACGAAGGCGCGGTTTCCTTCCAACACCTCGAACACGTTCAAATAGCGGCACAGCGTATCGACCAGCTTCTCCGGTTTGACGAGGCCAGGATCGTCAGCAGACGTGTGGTACTCCGGGTACTCGCCGTAGGGCGTCCGCGTCAGCGATCCCACGGGAAGGTCGAACCCGGGCGAGCAATATTGCCGCTCGTCGTAGCCGTACGGCGTGAAATCGCGGACCTCGTGCTCCTGTCCGCAATGCGACAGCACGTGCACGACTGCGCGATCGATCCCGGCGTCGCCCCGCCGGCTGCGTTTGTACGTGAGCCGGCCGGCATCGCCGACACAAGCGGCGACCAGGCCGTGCGCGATCCGGGATGCGCGCTGCTCGTTCAGCGCGAGCCATGCGATCGCGCCGATGGTGCCCGGAACGAACAGGAACCTGTACGAGTAGCGCGGTTTCATCCCGCGAACCAGGCGCGCGAGCGCCGCGCACATCGCCATTCCCGCGCAATTGTCGTTCGCGAGAGAGGGATGGCAGCAGTGCGTGGAAATCAGGACCTCGTCGTCCTGGAATCCCGGCACCAGGATCTCACCGTAGGTCAACGAGCCATCACCCAGCTCGGTGTCGATCTCCACCTCGTACTCGCCCGGGCGCAGCGTCTGGCGCTGCTGCTCGCTCAGGCAGAACCCCCAATCCTCCTTGTAATAGCTGGTCCGGTAGGGAACGAACGCGGGCCGATCCGGAAGCGAGTACAGGTGCCGCTGCAGCTCCTCGAAGGATACCTTTCCGCGGAAGGGCTTGCTGTAGTTGAGCACGTGCAGGTTGAGGCGCTGGGCGTCCAGGATCAATTCGCCTCCGGGCGCGCGCAGCCGCGCGGCCCGGAACGTCCATTCCCTCGGGACCACCCAGTCGAAGACGCGCGTGCCGGTCGGCACTTCGCGCAGCTCGAGGGGCACCATGCGCTGGAGGATCTCCAGCGAACGTCGCAGGCCCTCCCCCGTGATGCTGCGGCAGATCGGGTAGAGCTCACGGACGAGCTCGTGCAGCTCCGCCCCGACGGCGTACACATCCATCGTTCCGGCGGCTTGGCGGAGATCTTCAGCGGCATCTCGCAAGGTGTTCACGCGAGCGCCCGCAACTCCAGCAGGGTCCGTTCCGTCACGTCCGGATAGTCCCGGTCCCGGGCCGCGATCACCTCCACCTTGGCCGGCCAGCGGATGCCCAGGAACGGATCGTCGTACCGGACGCCGCGCGCGCTCGGCGGGGAGAACCGAGCCGAGATCTGGTACGAGACCTCGGTTTCGTCGGCGAGCGTGAGAAACCCGTGCCCGAAGCCGCGCGGAACGTACAGCCCGCGGCCATTCTCCGCCGTGAGCTCGATTCCGAACCATTTCCGGAACGACGGCGAATCCGGTCTCAGGTCGACGGCGACGTCGAAGAGGGCGCCGCGCACGCAGCGCACCAGCTTGACCTCGGCGAAGGGCGGCGCCTGGTAGTGCAGTCCCCGCAGCGTCCCCTTCCGCTGATTGAAGGACACGCTGCTTTGCGCGAGGCCGCTCTCCAGGCCCTGGGCGGCCAGCTCTTCGGCGCACCAGGTGCGCGCGAAGTACCCGCGCTCGTCCGCGTGCCTTTCCGGCTCGATGACGTAGACGCCAGGGAGGGGGCTGGGAACGAACCGCACGGCGCTGCTCCTCAAAGTACCTTCACTTCGGGAATCGGAACCACGAATCTGCCGCCCCACTCGCGGATGCGCGCCATCTGACGCATGATCTCGTCCTTGAAGTTCCACGGCAGGATGAGCAGGTAGTCGGGCCGCATCTCGTCGATCTTCTCCGGCGCGTGGATGGGGATGTGCGTGCCCGGCAGGAGCTTGCCCTGCTTGTACGGATTTCGATCGACGGTGAAATCGACGAAGTCAGTGCGGATGCCGCAGTAGTTGAGCAGCGTGTTTCCTTTCCCCGGTGCGCCGTAGCCGGCGATCCTCTTGCCGGCGCGCTTCGCTTCGATGAGGAAGTGGAGGAGCTTTCGCTTCGTCTCTTTCACCTGCTCAGCAAAGGCGTCATAGGTCTCCAGACGATCGAGCCCGCCGTCGATCTCCCGCTGCCGCAACTCACGGGCGCGCGGCGAGACGGGTTTCGACTCGTCCCCGGCATGACGCGCGTATACGCGGAGTGATCCGCCGTGCGTCGGCACCTCCTCCACGTCGAACAGCGTGAGATCTGCGGCGGCGAAGATGCGCTCGGCGGAGATCCAGGAGAGGTACGAGAAATGCTCGTGGTAGATGGTGTCGAACTGGTTCTCCGCCATCAGCTTCATGAGGTGCGGGAACTCGATGGTGATCACCCCGCGCGGCGCGAGCAGGATCTTCAGCCCCTGGACGAAGTCGTTCGGGTCCGGCACCTGCGCGAGCACGTTGGCGCCGCAGATCAGATCGGGGCGCTTGCCCCCTTGAACGAGCTCGCGCGCGGTCTTCTCTCCGAAGAACCTCACCAGGGTGGGCACGCCCTTCTCCACCGCCACCCTGGCGACGTTGGCCGCGGGCTCGATGCCGAGCACCGGAATTCCCTTGCGGACGAAATGCTGCAGGAGATAGCCGTCGTTGCTCGCCACCTCGACCACCAAGCTCTGCGGTCCGAGATGCAGCCGGTCGCTGATCATCTCGGCGTAGCGGCGCATGTGCTCGACCCAGCTTTCCGCGTACGAAGAGAAGTACGCGTACTCGGAAAAGATGTGCTCGGGGGCAACGTACTCCTCGAGCTGAACCAGGAAGCAGGTTCCGCAGACGTAAGCGTGGAGCGGATAGAATGGCTCCATCGAGTTCGCCTTCTCCGCCGGGACGTAGCTCTCGCACAGCGGAGACATTCCCAGGTCGACGAAGGTATGCCGCAGCGGCGTCTTGCAGTGCAGGCACCGCGGCGCCTGTTGGGGGATCGCGTGCGTCATCTGGGTCAGGCGGCAACCGGCTCGGCAACCCAGCGGAGATCGGTTCCGAGACTGCCCGCGGACATGAGCTGTCTGATCTGGTCGATGCGCCGGTACCGGGGGCCCTCGAAGTCGTCCAGCTTGAGCCCGATCGCCTTGTACGCGTCGTAGAGTTGACGCGCACCGCTTCGGGCGTCCCACCGCGGCCGGAATGCGGGAAGGATACGCGCGATCTTCGAGAAATCGGCGCGGTAGTTCCGCTTGTCCGGCCCGGCGTCGCTGGCGAAGGCGATCTCGCACCCGGGCACCGTCTCCTTCACGATTTCCGCGATCTGGCGGATCCGGTAATTCTGGTCATTCCTGCCCACGTTGAAGGCCTGGCTGTGGACGACCTCGCGGGGAGCGGTGAGGACGGCCAGGAATGCGCGGCTGATGTCCTCGATGTGGACGATGGGCCGCCACGGGCTCCCGTCGCTCTTGAGGAACACCTTGCCGGAAGTGAATGCCCAGGCGACGAGGTTGTTGAGGACGATGTCGAAGCGGAGTCGCGGCGACATGCCGTATGCCGTCGCGCAGCGCAGGAACGTCGGCGAGAACGAGTCATCGGCAAGCCGGGCGACGTCCCGCTCGACCCGGACCTTGGACTCGCCGTAGGCCGTCACCGGATTCAGGGACGAGTCCTCGTCGACAGGGTCGTCACCCGCTGCGCCATAATTGCTGCAGGAGGAAGCGAATGTGAAGCGGGCGACTCCGGCGGACTTCGCCAGGGTAGCGAGGCGCACGGAAGCGAGATGATTGATCTCGTACGTCAGCGACGGGTCCAGATCGCCCAGCGGATCGTTGGAGAGCGCCGCCAGGTGCACGACGGCATCGAACCCGCGCAGATCCGCGACCTCGAGGGAGCGGATGTCCTTGCCGAGGGTCGGGATCGACTCGCGCCAGGGACCGAACGTCGAGCGGCGATAGAGGTCAGCGTCGACGCCGGCCACCTCGTGCCCGGCCTCTTGCAGAAAAGGCGCCATGACGGCGCCGATGTAACCGCGACTGCCGGTGAGGAGAATTCTCATGTCGTGTTTGCCCCCTTGATCACCTTACCATCCACTTCTACTTCCGCGGAAACGCGGCCAACCGCCGTCATGCCGCGCGAGCACCGCCGGCGAGCGGACCCGCCCGACGCGCCATCGCGGTGAAAACGAGAACGTCCGAGCGACGAATCAGTCCGGCCGCCAGCGCGCAAAGCCCGAAGGCCGCGATGCAGGCCGGAATCCCGGCGTAGAGCGGTAGTGCCGGCAGCCAGTGGAACACGAGCGCCGTCGTTGCCCCGCAACCGACCGCCCGGACGACGTCCATCGCCACGGCGCCGCGCAGCGAGCCGCTGGGCATGAGGAGCGCAGCGCCGGCGAAGACGGCCACCTCGCTCGCGAGCGAGGCGACGACGATGCCGATTCCGCCATTCCCCGTCCGCCTCTGGAAGAACGGCACAAGGACGAGATCGATGGTGATGCCGAGGACGACGGAGGCGACCTTCACCAGCGAGAACGCACTCGAGCGTCCCAGAGCGGTGAGCGCTGTGACGAAGAGCACGTCGATGAAAAGCAGGAACAATGCCGGCGCAAAGATCCCGAGAATCGCGGCCGCCGGACCGAAGTGCCGCTCTCCGTAGACCAGCCGGATGACGGTGTCCGCAAAGAGGTATGTCCCGACCGCTCCCAGTGCACCGAGGACGAGCATCGGGCGGAGCGCGGCACGGACCTCGCCGTTGAACGCGCGCAACTCGCCGGCCGCGCGAGAGAGACGCGGATACGCGGCCGCTCCGATGATGAGCGATGGCGCGAGCAGGGTCCCCATCACGTTCCTCGCGGCGCCGTACCAACCAACTGCTTCCGCCGGCACGAGCCGTGAGAGGATCAGCGCGTCGAGGTAGGGCTGGACGGAGACGGCCACCATCATGATCACGATGGCGCTGCCGCCTTTGACCACCTCCACGGCCGTCCTGGCGGAGAACCTGATTTCCCCGGTGCTCAGTCTGCGATGAAGACAGGCCGCGATCACGAGCGCCCCGATGCCGCCGATTGCTTGCGCGCCCACTACGCCCGCGAGGCCGGCGCCGAGGGCGAGCGCGCCGAGGACGGCGGCGAGCGCCAGCGTCTTGTTCACCACGGATACGGACGCGGCGAGGCCCATCCGATCGCGCCCGCGAAAGATCATCGAGTAGCCCTGGGCGAGGGCGAACGGAAGACTCGCGGCGATGAATGCGATCGAGAAGCTGCACGTGCGCGCGTCATACCCGAGCGCCCACATGACGAGGCCAGCCGGGATGGCGATCAGCGCGCCGCCGGCTGCGCGGAGGCCGAGAGTGGACCCCAGCAGCCGGCCCGCCCGCTCCGGCCAGCGCGCGACTTCCCGGATTACGTAGAACTGCTGACCCCAGTCGACCACGACGTATGCGAACGTCGAACCGGCGCTGGCGAGAAAGTAGAGTCCGAAGTCGGCCGCTCCTAGCGATCGGCCCAACGCAGCGCTGAGAACGATCGCGAGCGCAGTGGTGATCGCCTGTCCGAGCACGAGATGAAAGGCGTTCCGGGCGACGGCGCCGCGAGGACCCAGGTCGATTCCCGAAGATGCTTCTTCGCTGGCCACGTCGCGCAGGATGTAGCACGACAGCTGCCCGCACCTTCCATCCGACGCGTGGCCTTTCAGTGACACTGTACAGGCCAAAAGCGAAAAACATGTCGCATCGGCCACTTACGAGGGAACTACAGAGTGCTACTTGACCGCACGGCTCCACTCTCCCTACAAGGCCACCTGGGGGGACCGTCCTGAAATCTTGCAGGATGGTTGTTGCGACCGAATGGTTTTCTCTCGAACCGCATCCGGCAACCCGTCTGCAGCGAGGCTGTCTCCCGGATTTACATCCCGGGTGAATCTCTTCACGGACTTCGCGATCCTTTGCATCGCCACGCTCGCGAGTGCGACGCAGCGCAGCGAGCTCACCACGGCGGATCTTCATGGCCTGTTCTGGATCTCCATGGCCGTCGTCTCCACCTGGGTAGTGACCGCGGCGGCGCTCAGACACTACAGCGCGAACGCCTACGACCGCGCTGCGCTCGATGACGTCGCGCTGATCAGCATCCAGGCGGCGGCAGTCGTCACCGTGCTCGCGCTCATCGAGGTGCTCGCGCCGACGGGGACCCGGACGCCGCGAATCTCACACGTGCTGGTCACGATGTGGATCCCGATCATCCTGTTCCGGCGCTTCTTCTGCCGGCTGGCGCGCCGCGAACCACCGCTGGATGACGTCCTGATCCTCGGAATCGGGCCCATCGCTCGGCTGACCGCGCAGGACCTGCGCCACCGGGGCCGACATCGCGTGATCGGACATCTGCGCTTCGCCGACGAGAACGGGCGCGAGACCGAGCTGCTCGAACGGAGCTACTCGCAGGATGGGACTCGTTGCACCATTCTCGGCGGAGTTGGCGAGCTCGACCAGGTGCTGCGCAGGATTCCGGCGGACGAGCTCTACATCGCCGGCAAGGCGCGTTCCGATGGCGACGAGATGCAGCACGCCGTTCGCGTTTGCGAGAGCCTTGGCGTTCCCTTCGCGCTCCCCGCCTACTCGTTCCGGCTCGAGCGCGCGCAGGCTGTCGACAACGAAGCGGTGGCGGACGGGTATCTGCACTATGAAACGCACACTCCACGGGCGCAGCAGCAGGCAGTGAAACGGCTGTTCGACATCGTCGCCTCGGCCCTCGCGCTCTGGCTCCTGCTGCCCGTCTTCATCATCGTCGTGGCCATCATCAAGCTGAGCTCGCGAGGGCCGGTGTTCTTCAAGCAGGTCCGCGTCGGCCTGCACGGACGCGGCTTCAACATGCTGAAGTTCCGGTCGATGGTGGCCAACGCCGAAAGCCTGAAAGCCTCGCTCGTGGCGCTGAACGAGCAGTCCGGTCCGGTTTTCAAGATCCGCTCCGACCCGCGCGTGACCCGCTTCGGGCGGTTCATCCGCAGGTACTCCATCGACGAGCTGCCGCAACTCATCAACGTGCTCCGCGGCGACATGAGCGTGGTCGGTCCACGGCCACCGGTGCCGGAGGAGCTCGAGAAGTACGAGGCGTGGCAGCGTCGGCGGCTGTCGGTGCGCCCGGGGCTCACCTGCATCTGGCAGGTCTCGGGACGCAACCAGATCTCCTTCGAAGATTGGATGCTCCTCGACATGCAGTACATCGACCACTGGAACCTCGGCCGCGACTTCAATCTCATCTTCCGGACCATTCCGGTCGTGCTCACCGGCCGCGGCGCGAGCTGACGACACTTGGCAGCCTCGCGCAAGATCGTTTTCGTCATCGACGACGACCCCGAGATCCGCAAGCTCCTCCGCAAGTACCTGGAGAGACTGTCGCTCGATGTCGTGGAGGCGGCAACCGGCAAGGCCGCCCTTTCGCTCCTCGACGATGGAGTCCACCCTTCCCTGGTCTGTCTCGACCTGATCCTGCCGGAGTTCAGCGGGTACGTGATCTGCGAGAAGATCCGCGCTTCGTCACGGCTGGCGGAGGTCCCCGTGCTGGTGGTATCGGCGCGCGCCATGCCTGCGGATCGCGCCCTCGCCGAGGAGCTCGGGGCGAACGCCTACCTGATCAAGCCGATCCGCTGGAGCTCCTTCTGCACGACCGTCGAAGGTCTGCTGAAAAACTGATGGCCCGCCACGCCCTCATCGTCGAGCCCGATGCTACTCGAGCCGCGCAGTACAGCGATCTGCTCGAACGCAAGGGGCTCGTCCCGGCCGTCGCCCAGAGAGGCGACGAGGCGCTCTTCATCGCCTCCAGGATGCGCTCCGTGGCCCTCTTCGTCCTCGAGTCCGCGTTGCCCGATCTCGACGGACTTGCCGCCCTCCGCGAGCTGCGCATGGCGCTGCGTCCGGCCGTGAGCCCCGCCATCGTCCTGGTCGGAACGCGCGCGGCGTACGACCAGACCGCGCGTCTGATGATCCAGCTCGGCATCGCCGCCCTGCTGCCGCGGTCGCACACGCTCGCGACCATGGAGAAGGCGATCGACCGCGCGCTCAGCAGCAACTGGACGGCAGGCGCCCTGCCAACGCAAAACGACGAGCCGCCCCCCGAGTGGGAAAATGCCGATCCTCCCGAGCGTGTCGCGTCGCACCCTCTCGTCCAGCATCTGGCGCGAATGCCTGGCTTGCTGGCGGGGTCGGACGAGGATCTTCAGCGCGTCGTCACCGGCACCGCGCGTGCGTTCGGCGCCGCGATCGGGTTGTTGTGGCTCGACATGGGTGACCGCTCCACGTTCCAGCTGCACATGGAAGACGCGGTGCCTGCTAGATCGCCGTTGCGCGATCCCGGCCGGTGGCGGTCGGTACGGGCGCTGGTCGATCCCGCTCCGATCTACCTGCCCGACGTCGCCGAGCATCCTGCTTTCGCGCGACAGCCGCTCCTTCCCGATGGTGCCTCGGCCAGCCTCATCGGAGCGCCGCTGTGG
>WNFT01006878.1_pt1 | contig 12596 bp, 10 predicted proteins | sample 5400191 | NCBI WGS metagenome assembly WNFT01 (sample SAMN13153359, study PRJNA577476) | soil metagenome | isolation source: 80 cm saprolite under Madrone tree | place: USA:California | collected 2016-06-14
CCTCCCGGCGCTCGCAGGTCCATTTGACGGGGCGGCGCAAGCGCTTCGCCGCCCACGGCACCAGCGCGAACTCCGGGTAGAACGCGTTGCGCGTGCCGTAGTTGCCGCCGACCTCGCGCGCGACGACACGGACGGCGCCGCGCGGCACGCCCAGGGTGTCCGTCAGGTCATGCTTGATGCGCTGGCTGCCGCCCGAGCCGGCATAGAGCGTGTAATGATCGCGCTCCGCGTCGTACACGGCGAGCGCCGCGCGCGGCTCCATCGGCACGCCGGTGACGCGGTTCACGCGGGTCTCGAGCCGGACCACGTGCGCGGCGCGGGCGAACGCGGCATCGGCGGCGGCCGCATCGCCGCAGTCGGAGTCGACGCACACGTTGGAGCCGGCCTCCTCCCAGACGAGCGGCGCGCCGGGGGCGGTCGCCTGCGCGGCGCTGATCACGACGGGCAGCGGCTCGTACTCCACGCTCACGGCCTCGGCGCCGTCGCGGGCGGCCGCCGCCGTCTCCGCGATCACCATGGCCACGGCCTCGCCCACGAGCCGCGCGCGGTCGGCGGGCAGCGGCGGGTGCGGGGCGACGAAGTGCTCGGCGCCGTCGCGGTTGTGGAGCTGGGGCTCGTACGGGTTGACCGGAACGGGGCGGTGCGGAATCGGCTTGAGGCCGTCGGCCTCGGCGTCGGCGCCGGTGAGCACCGCGATGACGCCGGGCATCTTCAGCGCGGCCGCGCCGTCGATTCTCACGAGGCGCGCGTGGGCGTGCGGCGAGCGCACGAAGCACGCGTACGCCTGTCCCGGCGCGTTGAAGTCGTCGCTGAAGCGGCCGTTGCCGACGATCAGCCGCGCGTCTTCCACCCGCCGAACGGGCTTGCCGAAGCCCTCCGCCGCCGAGCGGGTGCGTGACTGGAGCAGGGACATCGCCGCTACTCCTGTGCGCCGGGTTAAACCGGCGAGGTGTTGCGAATGAGAGAGTCGTACGGTGAAGGGCGAGCGACCCACACCGGCCCCGAGTCATGCGCGGCCGTCCGCGAAGCGTTGACAGGGGTACGGGCAGGCCGGGTATTCAGCCGCGAAAGAGCCTTTCTTCGGGACGCCGACGCCGTAGGAGTAGGCGGAAGGCCACATCCGGGGCGTCGCCACCGCAAGACGCCACGGAGTCCCGCGCGGTCACAGACCCCGTGCATGCTCGGACACACCTCGCGCGAGAACCGGGAGAGCCCGTGGTTGCCCGTCGCGGATGGCGCGGCGGGCCGCATCGGGAAGTCCAAGGACGTACGCCGATGATGGACGACCACGGGCAGTCGGACAGGCCCGTAGTACCTGCGAAGTTCCCGAACAACGCTGAGCGATCGGCGGCGGAGGGGATGGAGGGAAGGGGCCTGGCCAAAGGGAACCCGAGCCAGCAAAACGCGCCCCGGACACTGGGCCGGGACGGCGCGCTGAGTGCACGGGCACGGGTACGTGAAGCTGCTGAGCGGGACAAGCAGGTGCGGTTCACGGCGCTCCTGCACCACGTCTACAACGTCGAGCACCTGCGGGCGGCGTACCACGCGCTGAAGCGAGACGCCGCGCCCGGGATCGACGGTGAGAGGTGGCGGCCCTACGGGGAGGCCCTCGAGGACAACCTCGCGGACTTGTCCGGACGGCTGAAGCGGGGAGCGTACCGAGCGAAGCCGGTCAAGCGGACCTACATCCCGAAGGCCGACGGGCGGCAGCGGCCGCTGGGCATTCCCACGCTGGAAGACAAGATCGTCCAGCGCACGACGGTCGACGTGCTGAACGCGATCTACGAGACCGACTTCCTGGGCTTCTCGTACGGATTCCGGCCGGGGCGCAACCCGCACAACGCGCTGGATGCGCTCTACGCCGGGCTCCTGACGCGGAAGGTGAATTGGGTGCTCGACGCCGACATCCGTGGGTTTTTCGAGGCCATTGACCACGAGTGGCTGGTGAAGTTCATCGAGCACCGGGTTGCGGACCGGCGCGTCGTGCGGCTGATCCAGAAATGGCTCAACGCGGGCGTGCTGGAGGACGGAACGCGGACGTGGAGCGACAAGGGCACGCCCCAGGGGGGCAGCATCTCGCCGCTCCTGGCCAACGTGTACCTGCACTACGCGTTCGACCTCTGGGTTCGGCGATGGCGGAAGACGCAAGCCCACGGCGACATGATCGTCGTGCGGTACGCGGATGACTTCATCGTTGGGTTTCAGTACCGGGAGGAGGCCGAGCGGTTCCTGACCGAGCTCCGCGAGCGGTTGGCGAAGTTCGGCCTGGAGCTGCACCCCGAGAAGACGCGGCTGCTGGAGTTCGGGCCATTCGCGGCCGAGCACCGACGGCGCGCCGACGAGGGGAAGCCGGAGACGTTCGACTTCCTCGGCTTCACGCACATCTGCGGGAAGAAGCGGAACGGGCGGTTCACGGTGGTCCGGCAAACGATCCGGAAGAGGCTGCAGGCGAAGCTGAGCGAGGTGAAAGCCGAGCTGCGGCGACGCCTGCACGAGCCGATCCCCGAAGTGGGGGCGTGGCTGCGAGCGGTCATCATCGGGCACCTGAAGTATTACGGGGTGCCAATGAACAGGCCGGCGCTGTTCACGTTCTGTTCCCAGGTAGGGTGGCTCTGGTACCGCGCCCTGAGGCGGCGCAGCCAGACTGCCCGGCTCACCTGGGAGCGGATGCGGCGGCTCATTCAGCGCTGGCTCCCACCTCCGCGCATCACTCACCCGTATCCCTTGAGGCGACTTGGCGTTGTCACCTGAGGCAGGAGCCGGATGCGGTAATGCCGCACGTCCGGATCTGTGGAGGGGGTTACGGGCAACCGTCATCTCTACTCCGACTGGACAGCTGCTGGATGCGATGGAGCAGCGTCTCCCGCCGGCGGGGATCGCGCTCGCGCGCCTGCTGCAGGAACAGGTCGTCGAGGTCGGGATAGCCGCCGTAGGCGTAGGCGCCCTGCGAGTACATGAAGGCCTCCACGCGACTCGCGGCGTTGCCCGAGTTGCCCGCGGCGGTGAGGAAGATGCCGCGCAGCTTCTTCTCGCGCCAGGCCGCGTAGAACGTCGCGCGCTCCATCGGCCGCATCCTCACGCGGAGCCCGACCGCGTTCAGATAGTTCACCACGGACTCGCCGGCCGTGAAGAACGGCGGGATCGGCACCAGGTCGCCGGCGTCGAATCCCCTCGGGTAGCCGGCCTCGGCGAGGAGCTGGCGCGCCTTCGCCGGGTCGTACGCGGGCGGCTCGACCTGCAGGGCGAAGTCCATCACGCGCGGCACGATGACACCGGCCGGCGGGCAGAAGCCGAGGCAGGCGGCGTCGTTGATGGCCTTGCGATCGATGGCGTGATTGACGGCCAGCCGCAGCCGCTTGTCGTGCCACGGCGACTTCGGGTCCCACTGCTCGGCGAACTCGATCCAGAAGATCGACGCGTGGCGTGAGGACAAGAGCGTCAGGCGCGGATCGCGCCTCACGTTCTCGGCGTCCTGGCCGTCCAGGGCATAGGCGATGTCCGCCTCGCCGTTCTTGAGCATCGCGACGCGCGTATTGCCGTCGGACACGCTCTTCATGATCAGCCGCTTCACCGAAGGCACACGGCGCCAGTGGCCCGTGTACGCCTCCAGCACGACGTCCACGCCGGGCGTGTGGCTCACGTACCGGTACGGGCCGGCGCCGATCGGGTGCCTGCGGAAGGCGTCCTCGCCGACCTGCGTCAGATATTTCTTGGGGACGACGATTCCGGCGGCGGTGGCCGTGGTGCCGTAGAACGTCATGAAGTCGGGCCACGGCTCCCTCAGGTGGAAGCGCACGGTGAGCGGGTCGACGATCTCCACCTGCTGGACGCGCGACTGCAGCTCCTTGGCGCCCGTACCCTTGTAGCGCTCGAACGAGAACTTCACGTCCTCCGTGCTGACCGGGTCCCCGTTGTGGAACCTGAGCCCGCGGCGCAGCTTGAACTCGTAGACCAGGCCGTCCAGGCTCTCCGTCCACGACTCGGCGAGGCTGGCCCCCATCTTCTGATTGGGCAGCGGCTTCACCAGCGCGTCGTGCAGCGCGTACACGATGCCGAACGGCGTGATCTGCGGCGGCGCCGTGGACGGGTCGAACCAGGTCGGGGAGATCGTGACGTGCCAGGCCATCACCGCTTCGCCCGCCGGCGCTGGCTGCCCGGCGGCGGGCGCGACGAGGCCGAGGGTGAGGAGGGCGGCGACGAGCGAGCCGGCGACGGGACGGTGTCGACGCATGGCGCACCTCCGGCGGTTGCGGTCAGGGAGAGAGGGTATCATCCTACGCGCACGACCATGCTGAGCGCGCAAGAGAACGAGAGGCTCACGCGCGTCGGCCGCGGCACGCCGATGGGCGAGCTGATGCGCCGCTACTGGCAGCCCGTCGCCGCCGTCGCGCAGCTCGACGAGCATCCGACGCTGGCCGTGCGCCTCATGGGCGAGGACCTCGTTCTCTACCGCGATACGCGCGGCGGCTACGGCCTGCTCGACCGTCACTGCCCGCACCGGCGCGCCGATCTCTGCAACGGCGTCCCGGAGGAGCGCGGCCTGCGCTGCCACTACCACGGCTGGCTCTTTGACGGCACGGGCGCGTGCCTGCACCAGCCGTTCGAGGAGATCGCGCGCCCCGAGGCGCGCTTCAAGGACAAGATCAAGACCACGGCCTATCCCGTCGAGGCGAAGGCGGGGCTGCTCTGGGCGTACCTCGGCCCCGCGCCCGCGCCGCTCGTGCCCGACTGGGACCTCTTCGGCGAGCGGGGCTACAAGCAGATCGTGTTCTCCGAGATCCCGTGCAACTGGTTCCAGGGCCAGGAGAACTCCATCGACCCGATCCACTTCGAGTGGCTCCATTCCAACTGGTCGGCCGCGCTGCGCGGCGAGCCCGGCGCCCGCGCGCCGCGGCACCTCAAGATCGCGTTCGAGGAGTTCGAGTGGGGCTTCGTCTACCGCCGCGTGCGCGAGGACACGACGGAGGACGACGACCTGTGGACGGTGGGCCGCGTGTGTCTCTGGCCCAACTGCCTCTACACGGGCAAGTTCGAGTGGCGCGTGCCGATCGACGACGAGCGCACGCTGCACGTGGCGTGGTTCAACGATCCGGTGCCGGGCGCCGCGCCGTTCGCGCAGCCGCGCATCCCGTACTGGCGCGGCCCGATCACGGACCCGGCGACGGGGCGCCTGTTCACGAGCCACATCATGAACCAGGACTTCACCGCCTGGCTCGGGCAGGGCACGATCGCCGATCGCACCAGGGAGCACCTCGGCGAGAGCGACCGCGGCGTGATCCTGCTGCGCCGGCGCATGCTCGAGGAGGCGGCCGTCGTTGCCAGGGGCGGTGATCCCAAGGCCGTCGTCCGCGATCCCGCGAAGAACGTCGCGCTGGCGCTCCCGCGCGTGCGCACGGGTCGCGGCACACCGGTGGCGCCGCCCGGCCAGCCGCGCCCGATGATCTTCCACGTCGGCCAGCCGCCCGAGATCGCCGAGGAGATGCAGCGCATCTGGGCCGAGCGCAGCTCCGCCTGAGCATGGCCAGCCTGGTCGGCGTCTTCAACGTCGCTCACAGCCCCACGTGCTACCGCCCGGCGGAGGAATGGAACCAGGTCCGCGCGAGCCGCACGCTGCGCGCCGACGTCCCCATGGACGACCTGGACACGAACCGGAAGAAGAAGGCGCGGGTGCAGGCGGCCTTCGCCACGCTGCGCGACCGGCTCGCCGCGGCGCGGCCGGACGTGCTCGTGATCTTCGGCGACGACCAGCTGGAATGCTTCGACTTCGCCAACTTCCCGTCGTTCGCGGTCTACGTCGGCGAGGCGTTCGAGGGCGCGCTGGCCTCGGGGGAGCGCGCGAAGGTGCGCGGGCATCCGGAGCTCGCCGTCGCGCTGCTGGCGGGGCTGATGCGGCGCGGCTTCGATCCCGCGTTCTGCATGGAGATGCCGAAGCCCGAGCGCGGCGTCGGCCACGCGTTCTTCCGGCCCGCGGAGTCGCTCACCGACCTCACGACGCCGCTCGTGCCGATCTTCCTGAACTGCTACTACGCGCCGCAGCCGACGGCGCTGCGCTGCTACCAGCTCGGCCGCGCGGTGCGCGAGAGCATCGACGCGCATCCGGGCGACCTGCGCGTGGCCGTGGTCGGCTCCGGCGGCCTCTGGCACACGCCGCGCGCTCCCGACGCGTATCTCGACGAGGCGTTCGACCGCGAGATCTTGCGACTGATGGCGGCGGGCGACGCGCGCGGGATGGCGCGCTTCTTCGACGGCTACGAGGTTCCCGCCGGCGACCGCAGCCAGGACGTCGGCACGCGCGGCCGCGGCGCCACGGGGATGCCCGGCCCCGGTGGGCCGCAGGGCGGGACGCGCGAGACGTGCAACTGGATCGCCGCCGCCGCCGTCGCCGACGGCAAGCCGGCGACGATCGTGGACTACGTGCCGGTGTATGCCTCGCCGATCGGCGCCGGCTTCGCGTACTGGCCGGAGGTGTGACCGCTTCGCCTGTAGGTTCTTGCCAGGTGGTGACCGCTCGATTACGACGAGGCTGCGGTGGCTTCACAACACCAATTGTGGCGCCTACGAACGGCGCCCTCGGTACCAGGATGCGTTGTATCCCACCTGCGGCACCACGCCGCAGTATCGCCAGGCGACCGTTGAGGAACGAATCGCCAGAAGCGCTTGGCCGTGACGGCGAAGGACTTCCTCGCCTATCTCGATCGAGATCTCCTACCGGGCTTCCTCGAGTCTGTAGGTCGCGTGACAGGCCACGCAGTAGCCCGTGATCGCGGCCAGCCGTTTCAACATGTCGTCCCGTGTGGCGCCCTGCCTGGCAGCGGTGGCGAGCTGATCGAACCGCTGGTGCGTCTTCGTGCCGGTCTGGAGGAACTGTGGCGGCAGCTTTTTCTTGAGGGCTGGATCGATGGCCGTCGCCGTGCGCGCCGCTTCTGCAGCCTTCTGCACCGTGCCCATGTCCCCGGCCGCCAGGCCATGGACGATTCGGCTGATCGATTCGAGCATCGTCCTCATCTCCCGGACGACGGCGTCGCGCTCCGCGGCCGTCACCCGAATCCTCTCGCGCGTGTCTGTGGCGTCCTGAGCTTGGGCAGGTCGGGCGGAAATCACGGACGCGCAGAACTGCGAGATCGCAAACGAACCAAGCGTGACCAGGGCAAGGAAGCGGACGACGCGCTTGATCCTCCCCTTCATGCGATCCTCAGGCCATCGGCTGTTGCCGTCACGTGCCTTCGCGAGACATCGGGGGCGGCGTTCGCCGCCCCCGATGTCAGCGGAGCCTATCCGGCTTTGCAGATCTTCCAGATCACGCCGGTCCCTGGGATCTGGACGAGCGGCGCGTCGAGTGGGTTGGTGAACTTGCTCGCCGGATCGGACTGACCGAAATCTCGCACGGCGCCGTAGTCCACGAGGTAGGCGCAGTCGTCCGGGCCAAACTTGAGGTCGACGGGACGGTTGATCCCGTGAAGCCCATCCACGAACGCCTGCTCGAACGTCGTGTTGTGGGCGAAGCGTTGCAGCTTGAGCTGCAGTACGTCACCCGTCTTGCTGAAGTTGACGAGCTGGATGTCGTGGCCCTCTTCCGGATCGCCGTTCGCGGCCGCGAAGCCAAAATCGCCCTCGCGGGAGACCAGCGCCGCACCTCGAAGGACCGGGCCGCCGACGAAGGAATCGGGCACGAAGTCGAGGCCGACCGCGGCGACGTCCGCCGGCTCGAGGGCCAGGGGCGCGGTGATCTGCTGGGGCGGGAAGGCAAGAACCGGCTTGACTGGCCGGTCTTTGGCTAGGACGAGCGGGATGCACGCGGGAAACGACGGGCTTGGGGCATTGCAGAGGTCATCGCCCGGGCCGCCCGTGGGATTGAACACGGCCTGCGTGGAGTCCAGGAAGCCGAACCGGTCTGGCCAGCCATGGTAATCAGGGCTGCCGTCCGGGTTCTGCTGCGCGAGAGCCAGACGGTCGGGCGCATTTTCGGTCGGCCGAGCGCCGCGCTCGTCCTCGCCGTTCTCGGTGACGAACAGACCACCCTTCAGGGGATGATCGTCCGGCGCGAACCGGATGCCGTATGGGTTCCGGTAGCCCCACGAGAATGGCTCAATCGTGTCCTTCGGATTCTTCGCGTTGACCTTCGCTCTCAGGATGGCCCCATCGCAGATCCCCGGACCCGTCGCCCCGGTGAATGCCGGGATGGTCTTGCCTCGGTTGTCGACACCATGGTCCGAGTACCCGCTGCTCATGTGACCGTCGCCGGAATCGAACAGGTTCTGGCTCAGCACGATGTCCTGACACGGGATGTCATGCTGGTTCGCGCCGCCGCCGTTGTCGTGGCCGACCACACCCGAGTTGGTCGTGGACCCCTGCGACCAGTAGATCCAGTCACCCTTGAAGGTGATTTGTTCGGCCGGGTGGTCGCCGGTCGGCAGGCCGTCAATGAACGAGTTGACCTGTCCGGTGTCAGGATCGACGGTCACGATGCGTGAGCTGTTGTTGCGTCCGAGCGTGCGGAGGCTCTGGTTCGAATCGGTAGCGAAAAGACGCCCGCCATAGAACCCCTTCTCGAAGGCGATGTCGATCGCCGGACCGTGAGGCTGCAGGCCACCGCCACTCGGCGTAGGCTTGGCCAGCGGACCCGAAATCTTGTTGCCGCTCTGGTCGAAGACGAGGATGTCGGGCGTGAACGGATTGTTCGGGGCGAACGTGCCGCCAGGCCACGTCGTTTCGTCGTTGCATCGGCTGGGCAAGCCGTGGCCCGACTCGAGCACGTAGACCGTGAAGCGCTTGGCGTTACCGACGAAGGCAACCGCGGTCGGGAAGTTCAGGTCCTTGGCGAAGACCGAAACCTTGTAACCCGACGGCACCACGATGTCCTCGCCGTGGCTCGGATTGTAGAGCACGTCTTCGCCTGGGCATTGCGCGTTGCCGGCTGCGGCCGCGAGGGTCGGCAGGACGACCACCAAGGCGAGCGCGAACAGGACGGTGCACCGAGTTGGAAATGGCATGTAATTACGATCCTCTCTCCCCCGCTTCCTCTAACCTGGAGGGCTCAGGTGTCCAACGCTCGTGAGTTTCCTACTCGACGCGTAACCGTATCGACGCGCGCAACGAGGTTGCGCGCGTCAGGAAGAACCTGCGGAGGACCGCGGATGCACAACAGTCGTTCGGCGGCAGCGCGCATAAATTTGTGCCTAGGGCCGAAACTGTGTTCCTCCATCGAAGGGTTGTCAAGTGGTGAAGAGACAGGGTGAAGAAACAGAAACGCAAGGTTCGAAGCCCTGCGTCTCGTCTGCGTCGAAGGAGAACGGCCAGCCCGCGGCGGGGCACGACATCGAGTTCGTCAACTTCAGCCGGCCGGTGAGCGGTTCAGCCTCGAGCAGTCGAGGTTCGCGTTCAACTGCAAGAAGTCGGATCAGTTCCACGACCCCGACGGCGCGCCGCGCTGCAAAGAGGACTACGACCAGGCGTTCGTCGAGACGCCCGCGCTGCGCGGCATCAACCGGCCGAACACGGCGATGTTCGGGCCTGACGGCGCGCTCTACCTCGTCGATTACGGCGCGGTGCACGACTTCGGCCAGAGCGACCCTCGCTCGGTGTTCCATAGCTCGCCGGAAAATTGCGACCCGGCGAACCCGAGCTGCAAATTCAACGGCCCGCTCGTCCAGATCCCGCAGACCGGCGTCATCTGGAGGATCAGCCGGGATACGGCGCAGGGCGGTCAAGGAGACGACAACTAGGACCAGGAGGAGGAGCGTCGCCGGGCGGTGGCTTCGGCCACCGCCCGGCGCTCGCGGGCGATCAGGCCGTCAGCGCGGGGCGTCGCTGAATTCGCGGCGTCCGAGGAGCGAGGCGATCGCGCGGCAGAGGTTGTCGAGCCGGACGGGCTTCACGAAGTAAGCGGCGAAGCCGTTCACCTGCATCGCCGGGTAGCTTCGGGGAAAGGCGGTCACCGCGACGGCGGCGATCGCGCCGCCCGCCTCGTGCGGGCGCGCGCGCAGCCACTCGAGGAGCTCCGTCCCCGTGCCATCGGGCAGCACGAGATCGCAGATGACGAGATCGGGCGTGACGGTTTCGAGCGCCGCCCGGGCCTGGGCGACGGAGACGGCGGCGATGGTGCGCGCGCCGCAGATCCGGAGCGTGGTGTTGAGCAGCTCGAGAAAGTCCGCGTTGTCGTCGACGACGAGGATGCTGGTACCGCTCAGCGATGGCAGAGTTCCGACGTCGAGCATCGTCCGCGACCCTACGTCCGCCGCCGCGCGACGGCCTCTTCGACGAGGTGCTCGACGTAACGCAGGTTCGTCGGCTTGGGCACGTAGCCAAAGGCTCCGGCCCTGAACGCCTGGTTCGCCATGCGGCTGTCCGTTCCGGAGATCACGAGAATCGGCAGCGTGGGATCGACTTCGTGCATGCGCTTCATGACGTCGAGGCCATTCATCACCGGCATCTTCAGATCGAGGAGGACCACGTCCGGCATCTCGCGGTGCACGGCGTCGAGGGCGGCCAGCCCGTTCCCCGCCACGGTCACCGACGGCGAACCCGGCAGCCCCGAGAAGAAGTCGGCCATGAGCTCGGCGAAGGCCGGCTCGTCGTCAACGACGAGGATGCGGCGGCGACGTGATCCGTTTCCGGTCGAGCGCATCGAGGTCCCTCCCATGTGTCGGGGCCTCGCATTTCGGTAGCCTGGCGGCCCAGGCGTTCGCGCCGGGGTCCATGGCTTTGCGTCCCAGCCTCACGGCTGGTTTGCCTTTATCGGAGCGGGCAGCCAGAGAAGAGCAACAGGCGTGCCCGACGGGGGACCCGCCCGGAAGCGCCTGATTCACCGCGATTTCCAATCGCGAGCGCGTCACCGAGCCGAATGATATCTGGCCGCCAGATCGGCACAAGCCGGCTAGAACCAAGCCAGGATCGGTCGGCCGTCAGGGGGTGGTGGTCGTGCCCTCGATGGCGCGTGAGCCCGACGCCCGCTGCAGGAAGTCCGCGGGGACCTCGCGGCCGGCATCGGTATACGCGCGGCGAATGGCCTCGACGTTCGGGCTGAAGATCGTCTTGCGGTTGCCGCGCGCCCACTCGTTCGAGCTTCGTGGACCGTCGGCGGAGCCCTGGAAGCGCGGCATCACGTAGCGCGCGAACAGCTCGTAGCTGTGCAGCGTCTGCTGGCGGTTCGCCCAGTTGTGGGCGCGGAAGAGCACGCCGCCGAAGCCGCCGTTGCTGAGCGCCCACAGCTTCTCGATGCCCTTGACGACCGTCTCCACCGAGCCGACGAGCGTGGTGCCCATCTTCACGCCCTCGGTCAGCGGGTCGTCGGAGCGGCCGGGCGGCCGGCCGAGCGTCTCCTCGAAGTAGGTGATCGTCTCGTGGCGCTCGGCGCTCTTCACCTGGCGCATCGCCTCCGCGTCGTCCTCGGCCACGTGGACGTTGACGACGAGCTTCCAGTTCTTGCGGTCCATCGTCTTGCCGTGCTTCGCCGCGACCTCCTCGCCGATCTTCCACTGGTTGGCGAGCGCCTGAGGCCCGCCGGGAATGCCCGCGCCGAGCGAGAGCACGCCGAGGCCGTGGCGGCCAGCGGCCTGCACGCCGGACGGCGTCATCACGCTCGCCACCGCGATCGGGAAGTGCGGCTCCGTGTAGGGCGCCAGGTGCAGGCGTGCCTGGCGCAGCTCGAACCAGTCGGTCTTCAGCGTCACCGGCTCCTCGCCCTTCAGCAGGAGCATGATCGCGTCGAGCGCCTCGTCCATGCGTGGCCGCTGGGTGACCGGCTCGATGCCCATCATGTAGGCGTCGGAGACGAGCGCGCCCGGGCCGCAGCCGAGCATGGTGCGACCGCGCGTCATGTGGTCGAGCTGCACGAAGCGCTGGGCCACCAGGAACGGATGGTGGTAGGGCAGGCTCGTCACGCCCGAGCCGAGCATGATGTGGCGCGTGCGCTCGGCGGCGGCGGCGATGAAGATCTCGGGCGAGGCGATCAGCTCCCAGCCGGCCGAGTGATGCTCGCCGACCCAGACCTCGTCGTAGCCGAGCCAGTCGAGCCACTCGATCAGCTCCATGTCGCGATTCATGGCGAGGGTGGGGTTTTCGCCGAGGCGGTGGAACGGCGCCAGGAAGATGCCGAACTTCATTCCTTTGTGGGCCATGGGCCTGACTGTAGCACGAGAGGTTTGCCGGCATCTTTTGGCGTACCATGACGCGCCATGAGACATCCTGTGTCAACCATCGCGCGCTCAGGCGGCGGCGAGCGCCTGCGCGGCGCGATGTCGGCCGACGTGGTATGGGGTGCGGTCCTGCCAGCAGCGCCAGAGAATGCGGGCCCACGCGCGAGCGAGGATCCGGATCGCGTGCTGATGGCGACACCCACGCGCACGCGCGCGCTGATACACGAGGGCCGCCCACCGCGAGGCGTGGCGGGAATTATCGGCGAAGGTCGTGACGGCACGGCGCAGGCGCTTGTTGCACGCCCAGCGAAACACGACGGCGCGGTGCTGGCCGGAGGCATGCGTGACGGGCGCCAAGCCGGCCTCGGCCGCGAACTGTTCGTCGGTGGGGAAGCGCGCGCGATCATCCCCGAGCTCGGCCAGGATCTGCGCCGCGTTGACAGCGCCGCTGCGGGGCAGGCT
>WNFT01010461.1_pt1 | contig 12596 bp, 14 predicted proteins | sample 5400191 | NCBI WGS metagenome assembly WNFT01 (sample SAMN13153359, study PRJNA577476) | soil metagenome | isolation source: 80 cm saprolite under Madrone tree | place: USA:California | collected 2016-06-14
CTTCCGATCTCGACCGCACCATTCGCTCGCTCGAAAAATTTGACTGGCTCATTTTCACCAGCGCCAATGCGGTGACGTTTTTCGTGGGAAGGTGCCGCGCGCTGGGATGCCTGCCGACCAGCGGGCACACAAAGATCGCGGCCGTTGGTTCCGCGACGCGGCTGGCCCTCGAGAAGGAAGGCTTGCAAGCGTCGCTGGTGCCGGCGGAATTCAGCGGCGCGCGACTTGCTGCGGAACTCGCAGGCGCGATTGCGGGAAAAAGCGTTCTGCTGCCGAGAAGCGACCGCGCCGGCGACGAGTTGCCCTCGCTGCTCCGCAAGGCTGGAGCTAACGTCACCGAGATCGTTGCCTACAGGACGGCTGGGCCGGAAACATTTGACCGGAGTCTAATCGAGGCGATACGCCGCGGGGAGGCTGACGCGGTCACATTTTTTAGCCCTTCGGCTCTCCGCGAGTTTCAGAACCTCGTGGGACCTGAGGTCTTGGCGAAATGGAATCCGCGAGTGGTTTTCGCGGCGGTTGGGCCTGTGACCGCGGAAGCAATTCGCGGCGCAGGTTTGCCGGTGGCTATAGAAGCGGATGAGGCGACCACAGCCTCATTGGTGGCGGCTCTGGAGCGCCATTTTTCTGTCCTAGAAAATCAAACGCGGCAGTCCCGAGCCCTGTAACAGGAGGGAAGCATGACATTTCCAGCGCAACGACCGCGACGCCTGCGCCGCACCGAGGCCCTGCGCAGCATGACGCGCGAAACGCGCCTTTCCACCAACGGCTTCGTTTATCCCATGTTCGTTGTGCCGGGCAAAGGCGCGCGCGTGGAGATCAGTTCTATGCCCGGAGTCTACCAGCAGTCGGTCGACCAACTGGTGGAGGAATGCCGCGAGGTCGAAGGGCTGGGAATCCCCGGCGTGATCCTTTTCGGTATTCCCGAACACAAGGACGAGCGCGGTTCGGAGGCTTCTTCGCCGACCGGCGTCGTGCAGCGCGCGATCGAGGCCATTCGCCGCGCCAAGCTCAATCTGGTGGTCATCACGGACGTTTGCCTTTGCGAGTACACCAGCCACGGACATTGCGGCGTGATCGAGAATGGCGAAGTGGCCAACGATCCGACGCTGAAATTGCTCGCGGAAGAGGCCTTGTCGCACGCGAGGGCGGGCGCTGATATGGTGGCGCCTTCCGACATGATGGACGGACGCGTGGCGGCGATTCGGCAGGCGCTCGATGCTCATGGGTTTTCGCAGCTGCCCATATTTTCCTACGCCGCCAAGTATTGCTCCGGATTTTACGGGCCCTTCCGGGAGGCGGCGCAATCGGCGCCCCAGTTCGGTGACCGTCGCAGTTACCAGATGGACCCCGCAAACGCGCGCGAGGCCCTGCGCGAAGTGGCGCTCGATTTAGAGGAAGGCGCGGACATCATCATGGTCAAACCCGCCCTCCCTTATCTGGACATTATTCGCCAGGTACGGGAACGTTTTGATGTTCCCGTAGGCGCCTATAACGTAAGCGGCGAGTACGCCATGGTCAAGGCCGCTGCGCGCAACGGCTGGCTGGAGGAAAAACGGATCGTGCTGGAAGTCCTGACAGCCATCCAACGGGCTGGCGCGGAGATCGTGTTGACTTATCATGCCAAGGACGTGGCCCGGTGGACCAAAGCCTGCTGACCGGAGATTTTAATCCTCTGCTAGATTTTTGATCCTTCACTGAGGAGCAGTTCGGCGTGGCAAGCATCCCGGAAAAACAACCCAGCCGTTCGCAAAGGGCCTTCGAGCGCGCCCGCCGCGTGCTGGTGGGCGGCGTCAATAGCCCCGTTCGCGCTTTTGGCGCAGTGGGCGGCATGCCCATCATTGTTGATCGCGCGCAGGGAGCCCAGGTCTGGGACCTGGACGGCAATGCCTATACCGATTTCATCTGCTCCTGGGGCGCTCTGATTTTGGGACACGCGCACCCGGAAATCGCAGCTGCTTTGGCCGATCAGGCTGCCCGCGGCACGAGCTACGGCATGACCACGGAGCTCGAGATCGAGTTGGCGGAGATGCTGCAAAACGCGCTGCCCTCGATAGAGCGCATACGTTTTGTCAGTTCGGGCACCGAAGCAACCATGAGCGCGGTTCGTTTGGCGCGCGCGGCGACCGCTAGAAATCTCATCGTTAAATTTGAGGGCGGCTATCACGGGCATGGGGATAGCTTTCTGGCCAGGGCAGGCTCCGGCTTGGCCACTTTGGGCATCGCGGCATCTCCCGGCGTCCCTCAGGCGCTGGCTGAACTCACGCTGGATGCGCCCTACAACGATCTCGCCGCAGTCGAGCGCCTCTTTGAGAGGCACGGCGGCGATATTGCCGCCGTAATTGTCGAGCCCATTGCAGCGAACATGGGAGTAGTTCCGCCGGCAGACGGTTTCCTTTCCGGATTGCGCGAATTGACGCGGCGCCATGGCGCGCTGCTCATTTTTGACGAAGTCATCACCGGCTTCCGGCTGTGCTTCGGAGGCGCGCAGAATCTCTTTGGTATCGAGCCGGACCTGACCACGCTGGGCAAAATCATCGGTGGCGGCTTGCCCGTCGCTGCCTACGGAGGGCGGCGAGACCTTATGGAGCAAGTCGCCCCCGTGGGCCCTGTGTATCAAGCGGGCACTTTATCCGGCAATCCCCTCGCCATGCGAGCGGGCATCGAGACGCTGAAGCGCCTTGCGGTCCATGGCTTTTACGAGTCCCTTGACCGGAAAGCCAAAATTCTCGCGGATGCGATGGGGCAAGCTCTCTCTGACGCAGGAATCGCCGGCCAAGTTGCTCGCGCGGGATCGTTGCTGACATTGTTCTTCACGGCAAGCCCGGTGGAAAACTATGCTGCAGCGACAAAATCCGATACTCGCCGCTTTGCGTCTTTCTTCAACGAAATGCTGCGCCGGAGAATCCTGTTGCCGCCTTCGCAGTTCGAGGCGCTATTCGTTTCTGCGGCACACACGGAGGACGATATGCGTCGCACAGGCGCCGCCTGTCGCGAGAGTCTCGCGACGATCCGTTCCTGACCGCATCATCCTGCCCGTAACTCTAAAAACGTCCGTGAACAAAATTTAATATTGCGTTCTCCGACTAGTGCTATTCTGAGCGTGTTGCGGCGGAACGCGTTGCCGCCCGGGGAATTCGGCGTGCCCAGTCTTCGGGCGTAGGGAGGCGTCGCTGAATCGGTTCAGGTTCGCTGCTGCAATTCGGCTCGGTAGTCCTTCCTTTAGACGGCTTCTTCCGGGTGTCCCTCCATGCCGTTAACCCCATCGCCACTGGTGATTGCCGCGCTGGATGCGGGATCGAACGCGATCCGTGCAGTCGTGGCGCGCGCCAGTTCGGCCACGGAGATACGCGAGCTCGCCAGCGCGCGCTGGTCGGTTCGGCTGGGGCACAACGTCTTCACGGGAAAGAGACTGGACCCGCGCACAATGTCGCGGGCCGTCGAGGCTCTCCAGCATTTCAGAAGCCTGCTCGACCGCTACGAAGTGGATGAATATTCCGCGGTCGCCACCAGCGCCTTGCGTGAGGCCGCCAATCGCGATGCCCTGATCTCGCGTATCTACCGCGAAGCAGGCATTGAACTCGTCGCCATCAGCGCGGCGGAAGAAGCTCGGCTGGTACGCGAGGCGGTATTCGCGGTGTCCGTAGGACGCTTTTCTCCCCGGTTGATTCTCGATCTCGGCGGCGGCAGCCTGGAGATGAGTTTTCTCCGCGGGCGCAAAGTCGATCGCGGATTCGCCTTTCCGCTCGGCACGGTTCGCTTGATGGAGCAATTTAATCTCGCCGGACCGTTTACACCCGAGGCCTTCGCCGCCTTGCAAGCGCACATCCGTTCTGTTCTGCGCTCTCAGCTTCGGGGATCAATGCAAATCGGCCGCAGTGCTGCTGTGGCCTGTGGAGGCAATGCCGAGGCGCTGGCTCGAGTTGCTCCAGGCCCACGCGTGGCGGGTTTCAATACTCTGAATCTCCGCCGCCTGCGGGAGATGTTGTGGGAGATCCTGCGGCTCGATGCGGAGGGCCGCATCGATAGCTTTGGCGTGCGACGCGATCGCGCCGAGGTCATGGGCGTGGCTGCGGTCGTGTTCACGACGCTCGCGGAACTGCTGGACGCGCGGCAATTGGTTATTCCCGGTGTAGGCGTTCGCGAGGGGGTGCTGCATGAATTGGCGGCAGCCCATTTTGGACCGGCGAGCGCTGATGATGAGCGGGCCGAGGCCTTACGCCAGCAGGCGCGCCGGTTTGCCGCGCGGATGCACTCCGATGCGGGACATTGCGAACACGTGCGGCGGCTGGCGGCGCAGCTTTTCGATCAACTGGCGCCGCTTCACGAGCTTCCCTCGGCGCAACGGGTCACGCTGGAATTGGCCGCGCTTTTGCACGAAGTGGGCATCGCGGTGAATGCGCGCGGGCACCATAAGCATGGCGAATACATCGTGCGCCACGCCGATATTCCCGCGCTCAGCAAGCATCAGCAGGCTGCAGTGGCCTGCCTCGTGCGCTATCATGGCGAATCCGTGCCAGACCCCGACCATCGACTCTACAGCTCGCTTGCCGAGGCGGACCGCACGCGCGTGCGCCAGTTAGCGGCGCTCCTGCGTCTAGCCGTGGCCCTCGACGTTGGGGGAACGCAGGTTGTGCGCCGCGTGGAGGCCAAGATTCAGCGCCGTGCGGTTGTCCTGCGAATCGTCACCACTTCGGAGGGCCAGGTCAATCTTCGTGAGCTGCGCCGCAAAGCCAAATTCTTTGAAAGGCAGTTTGGCCTGCCTCTGCGATTTGCCTCCGTTCGACGGCTTCAAAATGGCAACGCGGGGCGGCGCGCGGCCCTGCTATCGGGCCGTTCCGCAGCCTGACAGGACCTCGCTCGCCGGCTCGCCGTCTTGGCGATTCCAAAGCATCTAAAGTTAAACTATGGTTTCACCACAACGGGACAAACCGGAGCCAACAGATGAACTCGAAGACGCCCCGGGGAAAACTATGCGCCTTTACCTGATGCGACACGGCATCGCCATCGACCGCGAGGATCCCGATTGCCCTCCGGATCCCGAACGCTATCTCACACCGAAGGGAATTCAGCGCACACGCGCGGCCGCGCGCGGTCTGCGCTCACTGCGGGTCAAACCCGCCGCGCTTCTCACGAGCCCCTTTGTGCGCGCGGTGCAGACCGGCGAGATCGTCTGCGAAGTCTTGGGCCTGGATCCCAAGCAGCTCCGCACCACCGACGCTCTTAAGCCGGAGGCAAAGCCGGCCCGGCTTGCCGAAGAACTGGGGCGACTGGGAGGGGAAGTCATCTGCTTCGGGCATGCGCCGCACATGGACGAATTTATTGCCCATGCGCTGAAGGCCACGGCGCCATTTACCGCGCTGAAGAAATCCGGCGTGGCCTGTGTGGATATTGATTCGCTCGCGCCCTTGCGCGCAACGCTCTTCTGGGTGCTGACCTCGAGGATTCTTCGCCGCCTTGGCGATTGATCGAAGCCAACTCGTTTAGTTCGGTTTGCCAATGACCCCATAGCATCGCCGCGCTAGCGTTCTCGGCCTGATGGATGCCCGAGTCTTGTCCATTTCGATGCCCCGGTTTGCAGATGAGGGAAACGTATTCCTTTCGCCTCTTTTGGGCTGCGCTGTCCACACGCCGCAGGAATTGCGAGACTGCGGTCTTCGGCAGAAAGTTCTTGCGTGCAAGCTTCAAAAGCAGATCGTGCAACACATCGAGATCGTGCCCTTCTCCAAGCAGGTCCTGAGTCCGCTCGAGTTCCGCCCTCCATGACTCACTCTTTTGGGGCAGGAAGCTTTCGACCATGTACCGGAAGCGCTTCACCGTGACGCGCAGCTCGTGCCAGGTCTCCGCGCTTGGCTGCTTCGTCCAGCGCTCGTGGAGATCGATGACGCGGGTCAATTGCTCGAGAACCAACTGGGCCAGCCGCCGCTCGTTCACCGGGATAAGTTCTGCCCTTGCCGGCAGCCGGCGCGACCAGCGCTTCCATCGTTTGCGTGGAAACGATTTTAGCGAGCTGCGAGCCTCTTTCTTGGCGCGTCGTTCTTGCTTTTTGAAATGTGACGCCAGGGCCTGCCCGGCCGGTCCGCTTGTTAACCGCAGAGGCTTCAGCCAGTGCTCCAGCACCTGGACATCGCGTAAATCAGACATGCCCCTCTGTACGCCCTTGGAAGCCTTTCGCAGCCGCCGCCAGACAGGATCCGGATCGATGGCGGAAAAACCTTCGGCCAGCGAGCGGCAGCGCCGCAACGCAACCCGGAAATCGTGGACCGGGTCAGTCTTCAGCTTCTTCTGAGCGCGTTTATGGTTGCGCAGTGCGCGTCGGATGGAACGTTCCAAGGCTTGCGATGCTGGAGAAACGCGGACTTCGTCATTCTGCTTCGTCATCTGCTATGCCCGCTTGCGCTGCTCTTCCGACGCTCCCTCCATGGCCAATTCCTGTCCGGCCTCTGGTGCGTCGCTGGGTAAGGTGACTGCCGCTCGCCCGACCGGAGGCGTGAGGATCCGATCGATGCCGCCCTTCAACTGCTCGAATATCGCCCGAGGTTCCGGCCGCGCATCAATTACGTTGAAACTGAACTCCTCCGCCAACTGATCGAATTGTTGGAGCAAGGCGGTCTGATATTTCCGGAAGCTATCGTACATGTCCTCTGTGGAGTACAGGTCCATGCCCGATTCCCAATAATCAAATCCGCGGGTAAATACGGCGCGAGGAATGAGCTCATCCACGCCGATGCGCAGATAGAAAATGGCGTCAGGCTTTGGGGCGAAGCGATGTATATTGCGCACCCAAACCGGATCAAGCCCTCGGACCATCGAACGCGCCATCAGCGAATAGATATAGCGATCGGTCAGCACAACGAAGCCCGCGCGCAGCGCCGGTACGATCTCGTTTTCCAGGCGATCTGCGAAGTCCGTTGCATAGAAGAGACTAAGGGTGATCCGGCCGAGGGTATGGCCCTCCTTCGCTCGCTTGATGCCCTTGCCTGCCAGCCCGGAGCGCGTTAGCCCCGTATCTAGGACCGCATGGCCCTGCTGTTCCAGCCATTCCTTCAGCAGGCGGATTTGAGTGGAGCGCCCGACGCCGTCCGTCCCTTCCAGGACGATCAGTTTGCCAACCAGGTCGTCCAGTTCCAGGCCCGGCAATCGGACTCCATAGCTCTCTTTCATGGGGCCACCCGAAGTTGCTTCGCCTGGGTCAGTTTAGCCAAGACCATTAGCCGCATCTCCTGCTGCTGGGTTTCGATGGGCAAGGTGGCATCAATCACGGTAAGCGCGAATTCCGGAATCATTTTGTCGTATTCCTCGAGAATGCGGCCCTGGAAGAGGCGGAAGCTTTCATCCGGATCGTCGCTCAGGCCGAGATCCATGCCCGCTTCGTAGTACTTAAATCCTGCGCGAGCATCGTTGATGCGCTTCATGGCCACTTCGAGGGGCACGCGGAAGTAAAAAGCGACCGTTGGCTTCACCGCGAAGGCGTAGAGTTCGCGAATCCACTCCGCATCCATGCCCCGGCTCGCGTCGCGAGCGAAGGCGGTATAGATATACCGATCGCACAGCACCACCGCGCCGGCCTTGAGCAGGGGAATAATATTACGTTCCGTGCGGTCGGCGAAATCGGTGGCGTGGATCAGGCTGAAAGTCGCGGGAGTCAGGAGTTGCTTCTTTTTGCCTCGCTTGGTGGTGTCTTTAACTAACGGCGAGGAGTTCCACTCACTGAACACGACTCCATAACCTTCGGCTTTGAGCCATTGATGCAGGAGCATCAACTGCGTCGACTTACCTGAACCATCGATGCCTTCGACAACAAAAAGACGCCCCGGAATGCGATGATCACCGTATCGTTTCATGCGGAGGAAACCTAAGAGGACGGGATAGACGAGCGTCAAGCCCGTGCCGCAACGGCCCTGCGAGACAATTCTAACAGGATCATTGTTTCGGGGAAGTAAAAACTCATTAAGCCATGTAAGTGCTTATAAATAAGTACGTTACTGGTAGCCCTGAGCCGCTCACCGCAGTCGATTCAAGTACAGCGCCATTCCGACTGCCGCATTCATCCCCAGCCGCTCCAATTCGCGGACTTCTCGCGCGCTCCGAATGCCTCCGGCTGCGGTAATCGGTAGCCGCGTAGCGTTTCGTAGCTGACGGAACCACCCCAGGCTCGTCCCGCGCATAGTGCCTTCGGCGTCTACATACGTACACAGAAACTCGGAGGCGTAAGACTCTAACTCCGGGAAGACCTTCTCTGGCGTGAGGCGCAGCTTTTCTTGCCATCCGCGTACCAAGATGCGCCGCGCTCCCAATGATCACTTTTTCCGCACCGGCGGCAAGAATACGCTTCGCGCGCGCCGCCGTGCGGATGCCGCCGCCTACGCGCACGCGCATGGGAGCCCTGCGGCAGAGCTGCCCGACCAGTCGCGCATTGCTGCCGCGGCCCATGGCGGCGTCCAGGTCGATGACGTGAAGCAGGGGATAATCCCGAAAGCGATCAAGGAGGCCGAAAACATCCTCAACCGCCAGCCGCAGTTTGCGGCCGCGGACCAGTTGTACTGCGCGGCCGTCCTGAAGGTCGATGCAGGGTATGATCACGTCTAAATCAGCGCAGATGCTCGGCCTGGGCTCGGGGCTGCAGCCTCTAGCCGCTCAGCCGCACTGGCACCCCTTTGGAATGGAGAAAGCATTTCAGCTCGCGAAGCTCTTGCACTGCGTCGTGAAAAATGGAAGCAGCCAAAGCCGCGTCGGCATGTCCCTTTTCGAAGACATCCAGGAAATCGGCCGGACTGTCTGCTCCGCCCGAGGCAATCAGGGGCACCGTGACGCGCTCGGCGATGGTGGCCGTCAGTGCCAGATCGAAACCGCTACGGGTGCCGTCGCGATCCATGGAGGTCAGCAAAATCTCACCGGCACCGCGTTCCGTGCCCTCGCTGGCCCAATCCACCGCATCCCGGCCGGAGGATTCCCGCCCGCCTCGTACGAACGCCTCCCACCTCTCCCCAACCCGCTTCGCATCAATCGCCAATACGACCGCTTGTGAGCCGAATTCGGCGGCAAGTTCGGTGAGAAGCTTAGGGCGCCGGAGCGCGGCTGTATTGACGGTGAGCTTATCCGCCCCGGCTCGGAGAATCGCACGACCCTCGTCTACGGTGGCCACGCCGCCGCCCGCGGTCAGGGGAATAGCCAATTCGGCGGCAACGCGACGGATCGTTTCGAGAAATGTGGGGCGGTGGTCGCGCGACGCGGCAATGTCCAAGACCACCAGCTCGTCTGCTCCCTCGCGGTTATAGCGCGCCGCCAGCGCGGCAGGATCGCCCGCGTCGCGCAGATTGAAGAATTGAACCCCTTTGACCACGCGTTCGCCGTCGGTATCGAGACAGGGAATGATACGGCGCGCCAGCGTCATCCGCGATTCCCCGCGCTGGCATAACCGACGAAGTTGGCGAGGACGCGCGCCCCTGCATCGCCTGATTTCTCGGGGTGAAATTGCACGGCAAAAAGATTCTCGCGCTCCAGCGCGGCGACAAACGGCACTCCATGCTCGCACATCGCCACCGCCGATTCGCCCGCGTCAAGCGCGGCATAAGAATGGGCGAAGTAGAAATATGCGTTTGCGGAAATGCCTTCGAACAGCGCCGAAGGGCGGATTTGACGGACTCGGTTCCAGCCCATGTGCGGCAATTTGGCCGTGACCGGCAGAGCTGTCACCGTGCCCGGCAGGATATCCAGGCCCCGATCCTCCGGCGCTTCGGCGCTGGATGCGAAGAGCGCCTGCAATCCCAGGCAAATGCCCAATAGCGGAACGCCGCCGCAAATGGCCTGCCGGATTGGCGCGAGCAAACCGCGCGAGGCGAGCGTCCGCATTAACTGGCCAAAATGGCCCACCCCGGGAAGGATGAGCACCCGAGCGGCGGCAATGGATTCCGGCGTGGCCGCGCGCTCCGTTTCGACGCCCTGCCTCGCCAAAGCGCGTTCCACCGACGGCAGATTGCCCGCGTCATATTCAACCAGCGAGATTTTCATATGAGGCCCTTGGTGCTTGGCAGCACGCGTTTGAGCTGCGGATCTCGCGTCGTGGCAAATCGCAGAGCACGGGCGAAAGCCTTGAAGAGCGCCTCCACCTGGTGGTGCGTCGAGCGGCCGTAAAGAAGCCGCAGGTGCACGTTTGCCGCGGCGGCCTGGGCGAAGCCGCGGAAGAAATCCTCCACCAGCTCCGTTTGCAAGTCGCCGACCCGCTGGGCCGCGAAACGCCACCCGCAGACGCAATGCGCGCGTCCGCTGAAATCAATCGCCGCGGCGGCTAGGGTTTCGTCCATGGGCATCAGGAAATAGCCGGCCCTCAGGATGCCGCGCTTCGAGCCCAAGGCTTTGGCGATCGCTTCGCCGAGTGTGATGCCGAGGTCCTCGACGGTGTGGTGCTGGTCCAGATCGAGGTCGCCTTTGGCTGCGATTTTCAAATCCATGGCGCCGTGCCGCGCCACGAGGTCCAGCATGTGATCGAGAAACCGAATGCCGGTAGAGACATCGGCGCGGCCCTGTCCATCGAGATTCAAACGAATCAGGATGTCCGTCTCCTTTGTGACGCGATGCACGCTGGCGCGCCTCATTTCCAGTATTTCTCCAGCTCATTGGTGCTGTGCAGAATGATGCGCGCGCCGTGCCGCCGCAGTTGTGCCGCACGCAACCGATGAGCCTCGCTGCCATGCCTAAGTACACCCAGGAATGGAATGCTCGCCCGTTTCGCGGCCAATGCATCATCCAGGTTATCGCCCAGATAAACTGCCGCCTTGGGGTCTGTGCCGTTGAGCAGGCGCAGGAGTCCTTCGGGATGAGGTTTTAAGTTTTCGACGTCGTCCATTGTGACCACGCGTTTGAATAGCTTCGTCGCTCCGAAGTGCTCGAGCGTATGGCGCAGCTCGCGACGCGTGCGGCCGGTGAAGAGCGCGAGCTCGGCACGCCGCGCCCAGCGTTGCAGGCGCCGCGCCGGCACGAGCCATCGTTCCCGCCAAACGTTACCCCGCGTTCCATTGGTTCCCCAGTAGATCTTCTGAAACACGCGCTTCACTTCGGCATATTCCACTTTCTCGCCGAGCGAGTTAACCCAATCGGTCGAGAGCCTCCAATCGTCGTTATAGCCGGAACGGCTCTTCCATTGCTGGATATGCGCATAAGTGAAACGGCGGCCGGTGAAATGCTTCACCGTGTCCAGAATGGAGCGGTGAAACGAGCCGTGGACGTCGACAAGAACTCCGTCGACATCGAAGATAACCAGTTTGGGCTCGAGCTTCACCACTCCTCCTTTATGGCTTTGAGCAGGCGTTGCGTTTGCTGCACTGTGCCCGCGGTAATGCGAACGAAGCCGTCACGGCCGAACTCGGAGGCACGGTCGCGCACCAGAATTCCGCGGCGCGCCAGCCGCTTCACCAGGCGCGAAGCGCCGGGTCCGAAATCGGTGAGCACGAAATTGGCGGCGCTTGGGAAAACGCGCGCTCCCATTTGCTCGAGTCCTCGCGCCAGCTGCGAACGGCTCTCCAAAACGTCCTCAGTATAAGCTCGCAGGAATTTTTCATCTTTTATGGCTGCTTCCGCGGCGGTGAGCGCAAGCGAGTTTACGGGATATGGCGTAAACGCCCGCCGCATAGCCGCAATCACGTCGGAGCGAGCGAACAGCACGCCGATACGCAGCGCCGCCAAACCAGCGGCTTTGGAGAAAGTTCGCGAGACGATCAGATTCGGCCTCTGCCGAATCCAGGGAAGAACCGTCAGTCCGGAAAATTCAAAATAAGCCTCGTCGACCAAAACCACCGTGCGCCGCGCCGCATCCAGTATCCGGGTTAGAGCCGTCTCGTCCAGCAGCGTTCCCGTCGGATTATTGGGATTGGCAATAAACAGAATATGCGGCGAGCGCCTGAGCTCGCGCAGCGTGGCTTCGAGAGGGAAGTTCATGGCCTCGTCGTAGCGAACGGGAAAAATACGCGCTCCCGCCACTTGCGAAAAAAAGCGATACATCGAAAAAGTTGGTTCCGGAATCAGCACGGTGTTTCCCGGCTCGATGAAGGCCTCCATGAGCAAACGCAAAGCGTCATCCACGCCGTTCGTCAGCAGCATTTCCGAAGGCCGCACGCCAAAATAGCCAGCCAGGCGGCGAACTGAGCTTTCGTATTCGGGATACATGGCCAGCTGCTCCGCCGTGACTTGCCGCAGCGCTCGCAGCACGGATGGCGAACAGCCGATGGTGTTCTCGTTGAAATCAAGCCGCAACTTGCCTTCGCGCCCTTCTTCGGGCGCTTCGTAATTGCGAATGCGTTTCACCGATGCGCGAAAGCGCAAGTTCGGAGCTGCGGAATTCTTCGCAGCTCGCTGAATTTGGCGCGGGGATGCGTTCACTGGCGCACTTCCACGGCGCGCCGGTGCGCGACGAGTCCCTCGGCGTCGGCCAGGGCCGTCACCACGGGGCCAAGGCTGCGCAAACCGGCCGCTGAGATCTGCTGCACGCTGGTGCAACGCACAAAATCCGCCGTGGAAAGCCCGCCGCGAGTTCGGGCGCCGCCGCTGGTTGGAAGCACATGATTGGTGCCGCTGGCGTAATCGCCAATCGATTGCGCGCT